>Ga0070765_100000242_pt1 | contig 32970 bp, 31 predicted proteins | sample HubBroMetageWFT5_FD_71516 | JGI IMG/M metagenome (GOLD analysis project Ga0070765, IMG submission 71516) | Warmed and freeze-thawed soil microbial communities from the Hubbard Brook experimental Forest, New Hampshire - Hubbard Brook CCASE Soil... | ecosystem: Environmental > Terrestrial > Soil...
ACACCGGCCACTAGGTTGCGAATGTAGCTTCGACGGTTTAGCGCTACGTTCATGCGAGCCAGTAAGGCTTGTTGTTTCGCTTCATCGGCACCGGCGTCGAGAGCGCCGTCCCACTCCTGGCCGATTTGCGCGAGTTCCGCGTCCACTTCTTTCAGCTTATCCTGGAAATTTTTCTGCGCTTCGACAAGAGGCTCGCGCAATGCGGCTAGATCGCCGCCTTCCGCGCGCGCTTCGCGTAACTCATCGAGCGATTCGTTCAACTCAAACACTTCCTCGAGCAGTTCGGGCGGGGCCTGTTGCTTAGTGGTGCCTTCTTTTCTGAGTCCGCGGCGCAACAGCAGGTATTCGATGCGCGAAATCGGCTCGCGCAATGTGCGATAGGCGTCGTTTAATTCCGAGGAGCGATTGAGCGAAAGATCGCGTTCGAACTCGCTGGCGCGCACGAAAATATCGGGATGGAGCTTCCAACTAAGCTTATGAAATTCGGATTCGAGCTGCGCGGCATCAAGTGACAGTTTTTCGGGCAAACCGAAGAAGGCAAAATAATCTGTGCCCGCCGGCAACGGCTGAATTTTGCCGCACGCGGCGCAGAAATGCGTTGCAGTCGTGGCGGCCTGACAATTCCAGCACTTCGTGCCTGAAGCGTGGCCAGTTTCGTCGCGTTGTGTTTGCGTGACACTCATATCGTTTTTAGATTTTCGACGCGGCTAGGCTCAAAGGCGCTGCGAACAAGAGGGCTGAGCGGATACCACTCATCGCGATCTCAGGCGGTGAACGAACTGCCGCAACCGCAACTACGCGTGGCCTGCGGATTCTGAAATACGAAGCCCTGCTTCATCAGGTCTTCGAGGTAATCGAGCGTGGTGTTGTGAAGGTAGAGATAGCTTTTCGGATCCACAAAAATTCGAGCGCCATTCTCTTCGAAGACCTTGTCGCGGTTGCGCGCTTCGGTGTCGAGGCGCATGGCGTAAGTGAGTCCGGAGCAACCGCCCCCTTGCACACCAACACGCAACCCACCGGAGTCAGCAGGCACACCCTCTTTGGCCAACAATTCGCGGATTTTCGCCGCTGCTTTTTCGCTTACGTGAATCATGATCCTCTGAATCCTTTGACGCTAATCGCCTTTTGACGCAACTTCAGCGGCTCAAGCCACGACCCACAAAGATTCCGGCATTCTCAAGCGAGCCTAGCTGTGCCACCAAAGAGCTTAGTGGCTCGCCGCGGCTGCTGGTTCGGCCGGCTTTGCTTCGGCGCCGCCCTGCTTCTTCTTCCAATCGGAGAGAGCAGCCTTGATCGCATCTTCCGCGAGAACCGAACAGTGAATTTTCACTGGAGGAAGGGAGAGCTCGCGAACGATGTCAGTGTTCTTGATCGCGAGAGCTTCTTCGACGGTCTTGCCCTTCACCCACTCCGTAGCGAGCGAGGAGCTGGCGATTGCCGAGCCGCAGCCAAAGGTCTTGAACTTGGCCTCTTCGATGATGCGCGTGTCTGGGTTCACTTTCATCTGCAGCTTCATCACGTCGCCGCATTCCGGAGCGCCCACGAGACCGGTGCCGACATTAGGATCTTTCTTGTCGAGCGAGCCCACGTTGCGCGGATTGTTGTAGTGCTCGATTACTTTATCGCTGTAAGCCATTAGTTAATTCTCCTGTCCAAAGTAATAGTGCTATCCAAACCTTCGTCAAAAATCACTTCATCCGATAGAACAATGTTCTCGATGGAAGCCGAGCGCCCTTTGCGAACTTCATCGAGAGTGCGTGTTACGAGTTCGTGCTTCACGGCAAGAGATTCAAGGAAATCGCCCAGCTCTTGCAGTTCCCGAAATCGCCGCGAGTTGCAGGCGCTTTTGTTCATGTTCGGCGCGAAGAAGACGTCAAACACTGGCGTGTCTTCGCTTACCGTGGCATGAACTCCGATGGTCCCCTGGTATTTCATTTTAGTGTTCTGCGCTTACCTGCCAAGTCATTTTGCTGACGTCAACGCCCTCTTTCGCCATTTCATATAGAGGAGAAAGCTCACGCAAGCGTTGCACGGTCTCCACAACGCGATCGGCGACATAGTCAACCTCTTCGGAAGTATTAAATCTGCCGATGCCGAAACGGATGGACGTGTGAGCCAGATCTTCGCCAACGCCGAGCGCCTTGAGCACGTAGCTTGGTTCGAGCGTGGCAGAGGTGCAAGCCGAGCCGCTGGAAACGGCGATGTCGTTAATGCCCATCAAGAGCGATTCGCCTTCGACGAAAGCGAAACTGATGTTGATGTTATGCGGCAAGCGATGCTCCATCGAGCCGTTGATAAATGTTTCGTCCAGGCGCGACATGATGCTCTCGGTCAGACGCTCGCGAAGCTTGCGGAGCTTTTCGCTCTCCGCGGCCATTTCGTTCTGGCAAATCTCGCAGGCTTTCCCGAGACCGATTATGCCGGTAACGTTGAGCGTGCCGGAACGCATGCCGCGCTCGTGTCCCCCGCCATCAATTTGAGCTGCAAGTTGCACGCGAGGGTTCTTGCGGCGAACGTACAGCGCGCCGACGCCCTTGGGTCCGTAAATCTTGTGCCCGGAAATCGACATCAGGTCGATACCGTCTTTTTGGACGTCCACAGGAATTTTTCCGACGGCCTGTACCGCGTCCACATGGAAGAAGACGCCCTTTTCTTTTGCGATCTTGCCAATCTCGGCAATGGGCTGCACGACGCCGATTTCATTGTTGGCGTACATGATGGAGATAAGAATGGTTTTGGGCGTGATGGCTTTGCGCAATTCATCCAGATTGACGCGGCCATCCTTTTGCACCGGGAGATAGGTAACCTCGTAGCCGTTCTTTTCGAGGCGCTTACAGGTGTCGAGGGTGGCCTTGTGCTCGGTGACCTGCGTAATAATATGATTGCCCTTCTCGCGATACATTTCCGCGGCACCTTTGATGGCCAGGTTGGTGGATTCCGTGGCGCCGCTAGTGAAAATAATTTCCTTGGGCGTGGCGTTGATCAGCTTGGCGATTTGGCCGCGCGCGTTTTCAACGGCTTCTTCCGCTACCCAGCCGAATTCATGGTTGCGGCTGGCGGCATTGCCAAACTTTTCCGTGAAATAGGGCTGCATTGCTTCGACGACGCGCGGGTCCACAGGGGTGGTCGCGTGATTGTCCATATAAATCGGAAGCTTAATTGCCATTCTATTCTCCTAAACTCTTAACTCGACAACCTCCGACATGGGAGCTTCGTCAGTCATCTGTGAAATTGTTACTTTCCCAAGAACTTCCAAAATACTGTCGTTCACTCGCCGTAGGGGCTCGCGAATTGAACACCTGGTGGTGACGCCGCACGCGCCACGCGATGTGATGCAGGACGTGATAAACAAAGGTCCGTCAATCGCGCGAATCACATCAAGTGCTGAAATGGAGGAAGCATCGCGCGCCAGCGTATAACCCCCGCTTGAACCATGCCGCGCGTCCACTAGTCCAGCCTTTGCCAACTTTTGAAGCACCTTGGCCATCAGCGGCGTGGACATCTTATAGACCTCAGCGATATCAGATGCGCTGCAAGAGCCGTGGCCGTTGTGAATCGCCAAATGTTTCAGCGCGATTAAGCCGTAGTCCGCCTTCTTTGATAGCTTCATCATTTAGAGTCAAATACGACTAAATAAGTCGCACTTGAATTGTAAGGCCGACCCAAACAACTTGTCAAGCCAGATGTTGCTGCAAACCCTGATTTCACAATGGCTTAATACACGACCATTCTAGTCGTGTTGGTCAAACTGGAATCAGGGAATGGGAGTAAATATAGCCTGAACGGCGAGATCGCAAGCTGAACGGTTCGGCGCAGCCGGTAGGCTCTCCAGTCAGGTCAGGGAATTAGATCCGCTGCCGCTTCCATCGCCCCAGCTTGAAAAGGAGCACGCTGGCTGCGGCGATTGCGGCTTCGGCGATCACGATAGAGTAAAACACGCCGTTCGAATGCATCCCCACGCGAATCGCCAGCCAGTATGCCAGAGGAATTTCCAGCAGCCAGAAGCCGAAGAAATTCACGATGGTCGGCGTCACTGTGTCGCCAGCGCCGTTGAACGATTGAAGCATGACCATCCCATAGGCGTAGCCAACGTTGCCGTAGCTGATTATGCGGAGGCAGGATGCAGCCAAGGGAACGACCGCCGGGTCGTGGGTGAAGAGACGTACTATTGGTTCGGCGAACATTACGAAAATTACTCCCACACTGCCCAAGAAAAGCATGTTGTAAAAAGCTGTGCGCCATACCGACGTCTCCGCGCGCTCAGGCTGATTGGCTCCGAGATTTTGACCCACCAGTGTGGCCGCTGCATTGCTGAGCCCCCAAGACGGGAGAATGGCGAATATTACGATGCGAATCGCAATTGTGTAGCCCGCAAGGGCCGCCGCGCCGAACAAGCTCACGATGCGCACTAGGCCGATCCAGCTTGTATGGGCGATGGCGAATTGCAAGATACCGGTCAACGACACGCGCACAAGGCGCACAAAAACTCCCAGGTTCAGACGAATTTGCCGGCGCAGGATGCGGATACGCTCCGTGCCACGTAGCAGACGATAAAATTGATAGACCACCCCGATGCTACGACCGGTAAAAGTGGCGACGGCGGCCCCCGTGACGCCCATTCGCGGAAATGGCCTCCATCCAAAGATCAAGCAGGGGTCCAAGACGAGGTTGATGATGTTCGAGACCCAGAGCAGTCGCATGGCGATGGCGGCGTCACCGGCGCCCCGGAAGATCGCGTTGTTCAGAAATAGCAGCAGCACAACTCCGCTACCGCCCAGGGCAATCTTTGTATATCCGCTGCCCAATGACACGATGTCCGGCGAGGCGCCCATCAGGCGGAGCAAGTCCGGTGCGAAAAGAAAACACGGGACGCCGAGCAATATCGAAACTGCGATTCCAATCGCGATGGCCTGTACTCCGGCCACCGCGGCCCCCTCTGGGTCTTTCTCGCCGATTCGCCTGGCCACCATCGCCGTAGTGGACAAGCTCAGCCCCATAGCCACCGCGAACACCAGGCTGAGCATTGATTCCGTTAAACCGACTGTGGCGACTGCGTTGGCACCGATACGACCAACCCAAAAAACGTCCACCACGGCGAACAGCGATTCCAGCACCATTTCCAAGACCATGGGAATCGCCAGCAGCAGAATGGCGCGGTTCAAACTGCCTGTGGTGAAATCCTGGTGCGAGCCTCGAATGGCTTCCCGGATAGAGGACCAAAGCGAGGGTTGCGATATGGTTGTGTAAGAAGTTTCCATACTGAGTTGTGATCTTCTGCGCCGTCGAGATCGAGAAGCCTAAGGACGGGAATAATGTGGCTAGCTTAACTTAGAAATCGGGGATTGTTTGCCCCAAAACGCGGTGCCCAATTGGATTTTGCAGTGGATTTTTTGTCAGAGCAGAGCAGGAAAAACTGGGTTAGAATGACGCATCCAATGGCTTTACAAAGCAATAATCCAGTGATTGCCATCTATCCGGGCTCCTTCGATCCGGTCACGAATGGCCACCTCGACTTGATTGCCCGCGGCGCGATGATTTTCGACAAGCTGATTGTTGCGGTCGCCCACAACATGGAGAAGGATCCTCTTTTCGCGGTGAAAGAACGTGTTGAACTGCTGGAGACGGTGACCTTCGACTGGAAAAATGTTGAGGTCGATGTTTTCGATGGCCTGCTGATGGATTATGCGCGCTCGAAAAATGCGCGAGTTGTGGTTCGCGGCATCCGGGCTGTCTCGGACTACGAGTATGAATTGCAAATGGCGATGATGAATCGCCACATCGAGCCTTCGGTTGAAACTGTGTTTATGCTGCCGGCGCAGCAGTACAGCTACTTGAGTTCGCGTTTGGTGAAAGAGCTGGCGCGGCTGGGCGGGACGATTAAAGATTTGGTGCCGCCGATCGTGGAAGAACGGCTGCGCGCGAAAGTGAGCTGAGGACAAACCATGGAACTTGCGACGGGGAGAAAAATGGAAGAGACCATCAAACTTGCGGAGCGCGTTAATCGAATCAGCGTCTCGCAAACGATGGTGGTGCTGCAAGAGGCGGAAAAGCTGAAGGCGCAGGGGGTAGATGTGGCGGACTTCGGTCCTGGAGAGCCGGATTTCCCGACGCCGGAGCACATCAAGCGCGCTGCGATCAAGGCGCTGGACGACAATCGCACGAAATATACTCCGGTGGCGGGTATCGCGCCGTTGCGCCAGGCAATCTGCGATTGGCACGGCGAGCAATTGGGCTCGTCCTATCAGCCGGCCGAGTGCGTGGTGGATTGTGGCGGCAAGCACGCAATTTTCAACGCGCTTTGCTCACTGATTAATCCGGGAGACGAAGTAATCATCGGCGCGCCTTACTGGGTGAGCTACCCCGATATCATCAAGTATGCGGGCGGGAAACCGGTGGCAGTACCTACCCGGGCGGAAGATGAATTCATTTTGCGCGCTGCCGAAGTGGAAAAGGCCATTACCCCGCGAACGCGCATGGTGATTGTGAATTCCCCGAGCAACCCTACAGGCGCCGTGATCCCGCCGGACGAATTTGCAAAGATTTTGGATGTTTGCAAGCGCCGGCATGTCTGGCTGCTGTCCGACGAGTGCTATTCGCATTTCACTTATGGCGAAGCAAAGGCGTTTTCAATTGCGAGCGTCGCGGGCGCAAAAGAAAACACCATTATCGCGGGATCCTTTTCAAAAACTTTTGCAATGACGGGCTGGCGCATGGGGTATGTGCTGGCGCCGAAACCGCTGGTGGATGCTGTGGCGAAGCTGCAGAGCCAGTCCACTTCGAATCCTAACTCGATTGCGCAATATGCTGCGTTGGAAGCTATGCGCGGAGGCATGGATACAGTTGTGACAATGCTGGCGGAATACGCGCGGCGTCGCGAAAGTATTCTGGCGGGGCTGCGCGCGATTCCGGGGATTACTTGTGCCACGCCGCGTGGCGCGTTCTATGCGTTTCCCAACATTAGCGCGCACTTCAACAAACAAATGCCGGACGACCTGGCCGCCGCTAAGCAGCTTCTGGAGCGCGAGCATCTAGCCGTCGTTCCGGGCGAGCCTTTCGGGGCACCGGGATACATTCGCATTTCGTACGCGACGTCTATGGAGCGAATCCAAGAAGGCCTGCGGCGGCTAGGGCGCTTCTTCGGCCGTGCGGCGTGAAACTTTGTCCGGCGCGACTGGAGCCGATTTTCAGCCCGCGTCCCTGGGGCGCCCGGAGCCTTGCGCCATTCTTTCCTGAAAAATCCAATTTGACAGAGCCGCTGGGCGAGGCTTGGCTGACCGGCAACGACTGCATTTTTGCGAATGGGCCGTACGAGGGCAAGAGACTCGCAGACTCGTGGCGAGAGATGCCGGTGGAATGGACTGGAAGTTCTGCAAGCGGAGCTGCGTTTCCTCTTCTCGTAAAATTCCTTTTTGTGGAAGACAAGCTTTCCGTGCAGGTGCATCCGGATGACGATTATGCTGCGCGTCACGAGCAAGCCGCCGGTGGCCGGGGCAAAACGGAAATGTGGTATGTGGTGCGAGCGCGGGAAGGTTCGGAAGTGATGGTCGGGCTGAAGCCCGGAGTCGATCGCGAAAAATTCGCGCGTGCCATTCAGGATGGAACGGTGGAAGATTGCCTTCTTCAGGTGAAACTCCGCGCAGGGGATGCGATTTTTGTTCCTGCGGGCACGGCGCATACGATTGGAGCAGGATTCGTACTTTGCGAGATTCAGGAGCAATCTGACTTGACCTATCGCGTGTACGATTACAATCGGCGCGATGCGCAGGGGCAGGCGCGCGAGCTACACGTTGAAAAGGCGTTGGAGACGATTCGGTTCGGCGAACAAAAAGGCGGAAAGATTGAGCCTGTTCGGATCAAGCGCGATTCGTTGGCGACAACTTATTTCACCGCGTGCCAATACTTTGTAGGCGAGAAATGGGAATTTTCTGAAAGCGTCGGCCGGAATGTAACGCCCGGCCGGTTCGAGCTGCTGATTTTTCTGGAAGGCAGCGGTGAGATTCACTGGGGCGGCGAGAGAGCTGAATATGGACCAGCGCAAGTCTGGCTTGTTCCGGCGGCGCTGGGAACATATGAATTGAAGCCGGGATCAGTTTCGCGAGTATTGCGCACCTACGTGCCCGTGGACATAGATGAATTTGGGTGGGAGCTGGAAAGCCAGCATGTCAGCAAAAAAGATTGGTCCCGGCTGGTGCATCTGTGAGCGGCATGGAGAGAAATCCCTCAGCAAAAAAGACAATTCCGACATGCCCGGTGCTTCTTGCAGGAGGGCGCGGAACGCGTTTCTGGCCGCGCAGCCGCATGCGCACACCGAAACAACTGCTAAACATCGTCGGGAATAAAACGATGTTGCGCGAAACCGTGGCGCGGCTTACGCCGATCGTTCCGTCGAGGAATTTCTGGGTGGTGACGAATGCCGCACAATCGGGCGCGGTGCGACGCGAACTTCGCGGCGTTCCAGCAAACCAAATACTGGCCGAGCCGATTGGCCGTAATACCGCGGCGGCGATCGGTTTGGCTGCGATTCATTTGCATCGTAAATATGGCGACGCGGTGATGGCGGTGCTTCCGGCCGACAGCTATATTGCGGATACGGCGCGGTATAGAGGTTTGATACGTGCGGCCGTGGAACTGGCGCTAACTCCTGGGAATATGGTGGTGCTTGGGTTGGAGCCGACGCGCCCGGAAACTGGCTACGGTTATATCGAGCGAGGCAGAGTTTTTGCGCGGGCGCGCGGGGTGGCGGCTTATGACGTGCGCCGATTCACGGAGAAACCGTCACTGCCTGTGGCGCGCAAGTACATCGCGTCTGGAAAACATCTTTGGAATGCAGGGATGTTTGTGTGGCGCGCGTCAACTTTTCTGGAGGCTTTGGAGCGGTTTCTTCCGGCGACACAGGCTGCGTTGATTGAACTCGCGAAAACTATTGGGTCACGTCAGTATGCTTCGGCGCTGGAGAAAATCTATCCGCGGCTCGAAAACATTTCTGTAGATTACGCGGTAATGGAGCCCGCCACGCGGCGGGAAGCCGGGAAGCCCAAAACCGCGGGCGAGTCATCCGTTCACGTTTCCGTGATCCCTGCTGAGGTCGGCTGGAGTGATATCGGATCGTGGGCGGCGGTGCACGAACTGCGTGCACTCAAACCTGGCACAAATGTTTCGGCGGGTCCGATGTTCGCGGCAGACGCGAGCGGAAATTATTTCTGGAGTCCGAAGAAGTTTGTGGCTGCTATCGGCGTGCATGATTTGGTGTTGGTGGAGACGGATGACGCGATTCTTCTTTGCCCGCGCGAGAGATCTCAGGATGTCGGGAAAATCGTGAGATGGCTGGAAGAGCAGAAACACAAGCACTTGTTGTGAACTGCACGACGGACAGCGTCCTCCCATTTTGGCCGGTAATTTCTGGGCCGCCGCAGTAACAGTTCCTTCCCCGCGGAAAATGCATCGCTTATACTCTCAACCGTGACACAGATTAAGTTTGGTACCGATGGGTGGCGCGGAGTCATCGCCGGCGACTTCACCTACGAGAACGTTCGTACGGTGGCGCGGGCAATTTCGCGTTATGTGCTGCGCGCGGAAAAGCCGGGAGCGGAAGTATTGGTGGGATTCGATACGCGCTTCGGCTCGGACAATTTCGCGCGAGTTGCGGCTGAAGCTCTATCGGCTGCTGGCATTCCAGTATCGCTCGCCACGGAGGCTTGTCCGACACCGGCCCTTTCACTCTTGGTGCGCATGCGCGGGGCGGCCGGCGGAATCCAAATCACCGCAAGCCATAATCCCTTCCGATGGAACGGAATAAAATTCAAGGCTAGCTACGGCAGTTCGGCTTCTCCCGCCATTGTTGCGCAGATTGAAGCGGAACTGGCGAAGGTAATGCGCTGTGACGTCCCTCTGCTTCCGCCGAGAAAAGATTTAATTAGCTCGCTGGATGTGCGCACGCCGTACTTGGAAACTCTGGCGGGACTGGTGGACTGGGAGCGTTTACGGGCGGCGAAATTTCGTTTTCTTATCGATCCGATGCATGGAGCTGGCCGCGGACTTTTACGCGATTTGTTCCGGCGCAATGGAATTGAATGCGAGGAGATTCGCGGCACGCGCGATCCTCTTTTTGGCGGCGTGAATCCCGAACCGATCGAACCGCATGTGGAAGCTCTGCGGCAGGCGTTGCGCGGCGGTAAATACGCCGCAGGATTCGCGTTTGACGGAGACGCCGACCGTATCGGCGCGATGGATAGCGATGGAACCTTCATCACGCCGCACCAGATTTTTTCCATTTTGTTGTGGCACCTTGCCGGCACTCGCAAGGTGAGCGGAGATGTGGCGAAGACATTTTCGACGACGAAAATGATCGACAAAATCGCCAGCAAGTTCGGACGCAAAGTTTGGGAAACGCCGATCGGTTTCAAGTACATTTGCGACCGCATGCTGGAGGGCGACATTCTTCTGGGGGGCGAGGAGAGCGGCGGAATCGGGACGAAGTTGTATCTGCCGGAGCGGGATGCGACGGTGAATGCGCTGTTGCTCGCTGAAGTGATGGCCTGGCATGGCAAACGGCTTGGCGAACTAGTTGCCATGCTTCATGACGAATTTGGCGAGCATCATTACGGGCGCGTGGATCTTGAGGTTGCCGATGGTCAGAAGAAAAAGGCAATGAGCTACTTCGCGAATGGGAAATTGACGAAGGTTCTGGATTGGCCGGTTACTAACCGCGAAAATCTGGATGGCCTCAAAATATATCTCGGTGATATTGGTTGGGTTATGCTGCGGGCTTCCGGCACCGAAAACATGCTGCGAATTTATTCAGAAACGACACAAGCGGATACCACGCGTCGCGTTCTCGAGCGAGTCACGGAGCTCGTCAGGAATCCAGATTGAGATTCAGTTTTGCGAGCTACAACGTTGTGGAAGGAGGGGGAGCATGGAAGTTGTAAATCTGAACGATAAACTGGCTAAAGTGAAAGAGTATTGGAGCCCGAAGATTGTCGGCGAGTTGAACGATACTTACGTGAAGATCGTGAAATTCACGGGAGAATTTGTGTGGCACCACCACGATAACGAGGATGAATTATTTCTAGTGGTGAAAGGGCGTTTGCGCATGAAATTTCGCGATCGTGAAGAAATAGTAAGACCCGGCGAGTTCATCATTGTGCCGAAGGGTGTGGAGCATATGCCGGTGGCGGACCAGGAAGTTGAAGTGGTCTTGATCGAACCTAAGACCACGCTCAATACCGGCAATGTCCGAAACGAACGCACGCTTGTGGAGTTGGAACGCTTTTAAATTGTAATTGCGGTGCGTTCGATATGGACGCGAGGGTGCACAATGAAGCGGCGACTTTATACAGTGGATGTTTTTACTAACAAGCGGTTTGCGGGGAATCCGCTCGCGGTCGTTACCGACGGCGACGGGCTTTCGACGGCGAAGATGCAGGCTATTGCGCGCGAGATGAATCTTTCGGAGACGGTGTTTATACAGAAGCCGACGAACAACCGCGCGCTCGCGCGCTTGAGAATTTTTACCACTACCAAAGAGCTGCCATTAGCCGGCCATCCCGTGATTGGGACTTGGTTCCTGCTCGCGGAACTGGGCGTGGTGCCGGCATCTGAAGGGAGCGTTCACATACTGCAGCAGACCGGAGCGGGAATCCTGCCTGTGGAATTTACGTTTCATGACGGACGGCCGGTTTTGGTGACCATGACGCAGAAGCCTGCAGTTTTTAAGCGCGCTAGCTTTACACGCGCTGCGCTAGCGGGAACGCTGGGATTGAAACCGAGCGATCTGGCTGCTTCATTGCCGATCGAATTCGTGTCCACGGGAATTCCAAACCTGATGGTGCCATTGAGCCGGCGAAGCGTGCTGCCCAAAATTCACATGAACATGCGTGCGCTGGCTCAACTGATTTCACCGGGCGGGACGATGGCTTATTGTTTCGCTTTGGGCGGACGCGGGAAAGTATTTGCGCGCGGGATGCTTCCCTGGGGAATGCTGGAAGACCCCGCTACCGGTTCGGCCGGTGGATCGTTGGGGGCTTATCTGGTCCAGCATGGACAATTGCGCGCCTCGGAAGAGCTGACGATCATGCAAGGAGTGGAAATGGGACGTCCTAGCGAGATACGCGTGGTCGTGGCGTCGGAGCGTGGGAAGCTGACTTCCAAGGTCAGCGGTTCTGCAGTGCGCGTTTTCGAGGGCGAGATCGAAGCCTGATAATTTCAAACAGTTTGAGTTTAGAGGAGCGCGAGATTTTGCAGACAACGCAGCCTCGAAAATTCAAGGAATGCCCGCTTTAAACTTCGAGAGATTTGTAGGCCGCGTCTAAAACTCCGTTGAGGAAGGAAGCGGAATCGGCCGAGGAAAACTTCTTGGCAAGCTCGAGGGCTTCGTCGATAACAACTTTGGGCGGCGCGGTGCCGAAACGCAACTCGTAAATTGCCAAACGAAGAATGCTGCGATCGACTGCAGCTAAACGCTCGAGCTTCCAGTTCTCCGAAAGTGTTTGAACTAGCGTGTCGCTGGGCTCCGCTTGGGCAATGGCGCCTTCGAAAAGTTGATTCGCAAACTTCCTGGTGGAATCCGCGGCGCGCGCCGACTTCCAGAAATGCTGTTCCACGCGCGAAGCCTTCTGACGGGTCACGTCCCACTCAAAGAGCATCTGAAGCGCGAACTCACGGGATTTGCGGCGAAGTGTCATTTACGAGACGGCCGGCGGGGACGAATTGAGCTGGACGCAGAGTTTTTTGAAAGCTTGCGCGATAAATGAGCCATTTCGATTGCGGCGAGACCGGATTGGTAACCTTTATTTCCACTTTTCAGACCAGCGCGATTGATGGCTTGTTCGAGAGTGTCGCAGGTGAGCACGCACAGGATCATAGGCACACCGGAATCGAGTTGGGCGAGCTGAATGCCCCGGGCGGTCTCGGACACGACGACGTCATAGTGCGAAGTCTCGCCGCGCAGAACACATCCCACGCAGATGATCGAATCGAAGCGGGTTAACGCAGCCAACTTTTTTGCTGCAATTGGAATTTCGAAAGAGCCGGGAACGCGAACGATTTCGATTTGATTTTCGGCAGCGCCGGCGCTTTGCAACGCATCCAGGGCACCGGCGAGCAAGCGGTCGGTAATGAAGCTGTTGAACTGGCTGACGACGATTCCAAAGTGCATACCTGTAGTGTTCAACTCGCCGCGGATAGTGGATGGCTTGAATTCTCCCGCCATTTAGCGCCCCTGAAACTTCGCCGGCCGTTTTTCGATGAAGGCGCGGGTTCCTTCGCGCATGTCTTCGGCCGCACAACACAAACCAAAAAGAGTTGCTTCCAGGAATAGACCTTCTTCCTGCGGCATTTCCATGCCGTGTTCGATCGCTTCCATCGCATATTTCACTGCAAGAGGTGCGTTAGCGATAATTTTCTTGGCGATAGATTCCGCAGCGGAGAGCAATTCCGCAGAATCGACCACTCGATTTACCAGGCCGATACGCAGGGCTTCGTCGGCGGTAATCATGTCACCGGTGAGAATCAATTCATGCGCCACCCCTTTTCCACAAAGACGCGGCAGGCGCTGCGAGCCTCCGTAACCGGGGAGAATTCCGAGCTTAACTTCGGGCTGCCCGAGTTTCGCATTGCGGCTGGCGATACGCATCGTGCAGGTGAGTGCGAGCTCGCATCCGCCGCCAAGAGCAAAACCATTGATCGCCGCAATCGAAGGCTTACCCAAGGTCTCCAAGCGGTGAATAATTTCTTGGCCAAATAAGGAAAAATCTTTTCCATCGATTGCCGTGCGCTGGGCGAGTTCGTTGATGTCCGCTCCCGCGATGAAAGCTTTTTCCCCCGCGCCAGTGAGAATCAGGACTCGGACGGAATCGTCCTGCCGCGCTGCGTTCAAGCAGTGGCCCAGTTCTTCAATGGTCTTGCGATTCAGAGCATTCAACACATTCGGCCGATTGAATGTAATCCGAGCGATTTGATCTTTCACTTCATATAGCAGATTTTCGTAAGCCATGGTTTCCCCGTCAAAAATGATGGATTGCGGCCCCGCCATAGTACCCGAATTGGTGCGGATTGTGCAGGACCGCGCGGTGCCGTTTCAGGCGAGGGATTCGACAATGACGGCGATTCCCTGTCCCCCACCGATGCACGCGCTGGCTACACCGTAACGCGCCCGGCGTCGGCGAAGTTCGAGAAGCAGAGTTAACACCAGCCGTGTTCCGCTGGCAGCTAACGGATGACCAAGCGCGATGGCGCCGCCATTGACGTTGGTTTTATCACGCTTGAGGCCGAGAATTTTTTCCACGGCGAGATACTGCGCGGCGAAGGCCTCATTCACTTCGACTAAGTCCATTTGGTCTAGCTTAAGTCCTGCGAGCGCAAGAGCTTTTTGAATGGCGGGAACGGGGCCGATGCCCATAATCTGCGGAGGAACTCCAGCGGTTGCCCAGCCAACGATGCGGCCGAGCGGTTTCCATCCTCTCTCTTTGGCAATTTTAGAATGTGTAACGACAACGGCTGCGGCGCCGTCAACAATTCCGCTGGCGTTTCCTGCGGTTACGATGCCTTCTTTGGCAAAAGCCGGCGGAAGCGATTGCAGAATTTCCATGGTGGTTTCGGGCCGGCGGTGGTCATCTTCGGAGACAAACACGGTTTTCTTGCCCTTTTTCACTTCTACAGGAACGATTTCATCTTTCATGCGGCCATCGCGTACCGCTGCTTCGGCCGCTTGTTGGCTACGCAGAGCGTACTGGTCGCAAGCGATACGGGTGATTCCGTGCTCAGCGGCGAGATTTTCCGCGGTCTGGGACATGCTAAAGCCGCAGTAGGTGTCATAAAGGCCTGACATCAGCGAATCTTCGAGCTTGCCTTCTCCCAAACGGAACCCAGCGCGCGCACCCCGAATCACGTGGGGGCACTGCGACATATTTTCCATACCGCCGGCTAGAACCAGTTTTGCCTCACCGAGCAAAATTCTTTGGGCGGCCTGGGTAATGGATTCCATGCCCGAGCCGCACAATCGATTGACTGTGACGGCGGGCGTTTCAACCGGCAGACCAGCTTTTAATCCAACGTGGCGCGCCCCGTACAGAGCGTCCGCGCTGGTTTGCATCACGTTGCCGAAGATGACGTGATCAAATTCGGAGGGATCGGTTCCGGCACGACGGACTGCTTCCTTACCCGCGGCTGCGCCTAATTCAATTGCGCTGGTGTTGTCGAACGATCCCATATAGCGCGCCATGGGCGTGCGCGCTCCTTGCAGAATTACGGCGTCAGTTATAAACATGTGTCCTCGACTTTATGATTTTATATTGTAACAACTTGCAGGCGTATCGCTTTATGGAGTCGCAAGGGCTACAAGCGTATTGCCGCCGAGCTGCCGGGCCTCGTCCAAGCCGGCTTCGGCGCGGTTGATCCATTCTGTTACGCGGTCTTCGGATTCGTCTCCGGGACGCGCTGACGATTCCGCGACGATAGCACTGATCGTCAAATCGGCAGCACCCCAAGAGGGCCGCGCGGCAGCAGCGGCTTGCCGGAGCTTTTCGGCCAGCGTTTGTGCGCTTTCAAGCGAAGTATCCGGCAAAATAAATACCAGCGACCAAGCAGAATATTTTACGGCGATATCGGTTTGGCGAACGGCCGAAGACAGAGTGCGCGCTAATTGCTCGATATAATTCTCGACAGCGGCGTCACCGTGCTGACGCACCAATTCCCCGCCCCGGTCTATATGAATAATTATCAGTGAAAGAGGACTTTTCTGCGCGCGAGCACGATTCGATTCCGCCAGCAAGCAATCGATATACGCGCCGCGATTCAACAATCCAGTTTTTTCATCGGCGACAGCCAAGGAGCGTACCAATGACCTTAACCGGGTGTGGTTTACTGAAAGAACGAGTTGATCACCTACGGCTTGCAGAAAAAAACTTTCATTTGGCTTCCATTTCCTAGTAAACGGCTCGCCCACCAATAAAGCTCCGGAAGGCGCTTGCGTCTCTTTATCGGTAAGCAAAACGCCTAGTGCAGACTCCAGTCCCAATTGACGCAATGCCGGAGTTGTAGAAGCTTGCAGTTCGACTCCGCCGAGAGAATCCGGGGACACTTGCGACAATAGTCCGACGATGATGGAGATGCCGGACGCACCGAGTTGCGGAAGACCGATGGCGGAATATTCGGCAGTGGTCTGGGGACCTTCTCCGGGCGCGCCAACAGCCACCAGACAGCGCGAGGCGCGCAGATGTTTACCGATTCCGGAAGAGGTTGTGGATAACACTTCCTGCGGCGTCGGTTGTCGATACATCAGACGATTGATTTCGGCGATGGCGGCGAGATCGCGGTGGGTTTCCGCAGCCGTGGGCGCAGCTGCGAAAGGAGTGCCTAACAATTCTGCGGCCGGGGGAATGACGGGGACGGATTTCGGGGCAGCCTTCACCGGCGCGCCTTTAGGCCACCAATTGGCGCGCTCATACAATGTGCGCAAACGTTCGTTTTTTTCTTCCTCGCCCGGAAAAAGTTCGGCGATGCGTTCGAGGCGTTCCACCGCTTTCATTTGCAGGGAGTATTGCAGGAAAATTTCCACTTGCACTACCAGGTCTTCGAGCGCCTGTTGCGCGCGCGCTTCCTCGGGCAGCGGTCCCACACCTTCGGAAGTGTCTCGACCAGCGCCGGTGAAACCATCCGTCCGCGTGGAAACCGTGGCGGCTTTCGCAGCCCGCGCAAGAATATTCTGTAAGAATCCGGGATCGGCTCTGCCTTCGAGTTTTGCGATGCGTTCCTGGTTGCGGTAATCATAGGGATCGATGTCCACCAAGCGGTCGAGGGCCTCGCAGGCTTCTTTCACCTGGCCGGCTGCCAGATACAAATCGAATAGACGCATCAACGCGTCAAAATATTTAGCCTCGCGATTCAGTTCTTCGTATAGCCGCGCGACAACTTCGGCTAGAGCCACAGAAGATGGATGAAGCGCGGCAAGCCGATCCATTTGCTCAGACAGGTCAGCTTCCTTGCGGCTGGCGCGCATCCATTCTTTGGTCTGCATCAGGAGGACGGCCGCTTTCGCATCCTGCCCGGCGCCTATGTAAGCCCCGGCCACTTCGAATAGTTTTCCAAAACTATCGGGCTTCTGCTTGTAGTAAGACTCAAAAGTTTCGCGCGCGCGATCCAGCTTTCCGGTGCGCAAAAGCGCTTCGCCGTAAAGAGCCAGGAAAGTGGTGTCGTCGGTGGTGGAGGAAAGAGGCCCAAGAAGAACTACGGCGCCTTCCGCGTCTCCTCTACGGAGTTTAGCTTCGGCAAGAAGTAACGCGGCGGTTCGGTCTTCAGGTGAAAGTTGGTGGGCGCGGCCAAAATATTCAAGAGCTGCGTCCAATGCACCCGCCGCTTGTATGAGTTGGCCTGCTCGAAGATAACTTCGCGAGGCCATGTCGGAATGTTTTAGGCGTTCAGCTTGTTCACCCAGGACGGCGTGGCGCGCCGGATTCTCCGGATCGAGCATGGCCATGCTTTCGTAGCAAGCCAATGCTTCGATGCCTTGTCCTTGCTGCTGGAAAAGCTCGGCGGCGATCCCAAACTGTTCAATCGCTTCCGAGGGACGGTTCTGCTTTTGAAGCAGGGTACCGTAACGCATGAGGCGGTCGGGAGGCTGTGGATGCGGACGAAGAAAACGTACAAAGACGGCAGAAGCTTTGGCACCATCGCCTGCTTCCAACAGCCTGTCAAACTGAATTCCATAGTATTGCGCGGCGACAGACGGCTCGTTCAGCCTGGTATAAATGTCGGCAAGAGCCTGCAGTGATTCCTGATTTGCGGGAGCTTCTTCTAGTACTGCCTGGTACTCGGCTACAGCCTCGCGGAGCTTATTTTTTTCGAGGTGGCGCCGGGCACGGTCGAGATGTTTGTTTAGATCCTGAGCCATGGGAAGTGGCGCACGCTCGAAATTCACGGGCTCGCTGGGGAAGTCCGCTTGCTTGCGTCTGCCGCGAAATTTGCTGCGCGCCAAAAACTGCGCGAACTCAAACTACAACTATATAACGGACAGCTAGCCTGTCCAAAAATCAATGCGAAGAAGTTGCAAAGAATAACAAATAAATACCGATTGATTTGAAAGAAATGGCCGCACTAGGTGGAGCAAGTGGCGGATCCGCGCGTCTGAGAGGGCAAATGGGTAACGGTTTCTCGCATGGATTTAAGGGACAAGCCGCTCCGCAGAAGTGCCGCAAACCCCAGGAAAACAAAAGGTATCGTCAGCGCCAGGAAGGCGAAAAATGAAAAGCCGGTGGCCGTGTTTTTATCCACTTGAAAAACGCTCAGGCCTAGCACGCAAAAGAACTGGTAGGAGCCAACGTTCGCGGGAGCGTTAGGAAGTGAAACCCCCAAGTTGATGATCAGCAGAACGACTATTGCGGCTAGAAACGGCAGGGTCAAGTGATACGACTTCATCATGGCCCACAATCCCATCACCTGACAGAAGGGCATAAAAAGAGAAGCCAGCACGGCCAAGTAAAAACTAGGCGCTGTTCCCATGGCATGAAGACCGAGAAGGGCCCGCATCATTTTTCCGGGTAACTTGCGCGGACCGGTTTCAAGAGAAGGATCTTTGCCCAGCTTTACTTCAAGATAAAAAATCATCACTACGATAATCGCAAGCAGGGCCAGAGTTACGACGCCGAGGGTATCCGCCACGCGCTGAAATTTCCTCGGCAAGTCAACCATAAGTGAAACAACTGCCAATGAAGCAGTGGCGATCACAAGGTCCACGAGACGCTCAACCCCGACAGAACCGGCCACGCGACCGATAGTAATATCCTCGGAGTCCGAGATGAGATAACAACGAAGCAGTTCGCCGGGGCGGAGCGGAAAAACCAGGTTGGCAAAAAGTCCGGCATACACGGCGCGAACAGCGTGCGACAGCGGGATTTTTCTGAACGGTGTGAGCAGGAATTTCCAGCGGAGCGCCTGGACGCCGTAGCTGATCACATCGAAAGCCATACCGACCAGTACCCACTTCCAATCTACGTTGGAGAAATCTTTCATGGCCTGGACGATGTGAAAATCGTGCAGCACCCATATGAGACACCCGATTGAGAGGGTATAGCCGAAAATCAACGGGAATTTGGACCTCTCGGGTTCGGCGGTTTGGAACAGAGTGATCAATTCGAAGAGCTCGATAACTTTGGCGTGGTTAGATCGATCGTCATTGTAGTTTGTGAATCGCCCTGTAATAGGATCAACAAGACGCTTCGGGCTTCCGATTGGCGAAAAGAACCCGAAACCCGGTACAGCCTACGATAACAGGGTCTGCGAGGCAATCCGGGAGTTAGCCGGATTTCCCAGGATTCATCCCCTGACCTGCCCGGGAGTCACGTTCAAAGAGTAGAGATAATTGCCGCAGCATGGCAGTTACGAAGAAATGCAACGGCAATGCCTGGCACGCCGGCAGTCACCGGCCAGCGGCCAAGTTTTTGGCGCGTTTCAAAATCGAGGAGTGCAGGGTTAGCGCGCGTTTCCCTGCAGCGAAGCATCTATAGCGGTTTGCCACTCTTGGCCCAACTCTCGATCGCCGTTTCCCAACTTGGTAATGTGTTCGTTGAAACTGGGATTTAAGGCCGTACGCTGGTAAACAACCTTCACACCCGTGGCGGACGGCCCTTCTTCTTCGAGGTGAATGTCGATCAGGACTGCTTGCGCGCCAGGGACGACGTAAACATATTGGACGTGACCTTTTTCCAAATCGAAGGCGCTGTTCACCCAAACGCTGCGCAGATGGCCGTGGGCAACGGTGAAGACTTCGCCCAAAGTGTCGCGTTCGGGCGAAGGATATAAGAACTTGGGGTTCCACTGGCCTTCCCCCCAGGCGCGCTCGGCCGAGGCGCCGAAGAGCGGAGCGATAGTCTTATACGGGCCATGAGCGGTGAATTCGAACTCGTTCTCGACGTGCACGACCGGACCCGTGTCTTCCCGTCGCGAGCGGAAGTGGAAGAAACCGAAAGCCGCGATGGCGGCCAACAACAAAACAGAAACCACGAGCAAAGTGCCTTTCACTTGCGCCGCTCCTTTAGTTGATGGCTGTCGGATGCCTTCAGTGTTAACCCGTAGATTTTCTTAAACTGTTCGATCTCTTTCAGCGTTTGTGCGGAAAAAGGAGCCAAGCCTTCAAAAGCATGAAGCACGACTCCTTCTAGCAAGTCGCCCAAGGACATGTCTTTCAGTTCCGCGACGGCTTTCAGGACCTTTAGTAAGCGTTTTTCCAGACGTACCCCGGTTTGTATACGCTCTACCTCAATCCGGACATCGCCGTTCGGCTTTCTCATGGTACATATGTACCTTGGTACACAAACAAAAGCAAGGAGATTTTTGAAATTGGCCCGGGAAACACTCTGGCACCGGGCGCTGAATGATTTGCGTTCGTTCAATCCGGCCCAGGATGGCCGGATTCAGTTCCCTTTCATGTGTTGGCGGTGGCTGGAGTTGTAAATCTATGGCACACTTCATAGTTTGAAAGACGCAACTGGCGGCTGCAGACAATCCCGCTTTAAGCGGTTACGCACAGCGCAAAAATAAATATGGATCCTCAGTTCATCCGGAATTTCTGCATCATCGCGCACATCGACCACGGTAAATCCACGCTGGCCGATCGTTTGCTTGAGCTTACCGGCGCGCTTACGCAGCGCGAGATGACGGCGCAGGTGCTCGATTCCATGGATTTGGAGCGCGAGCGCGGGATTACCATCAAAGCGAAGAGCATCCGGCTGCATTACAACGCGAGAGATGGCCACGAGTACCGGTTGAATCTGATTGATACCCCGGGGCACGTGGATTTCTCGTACGAAGTTTCGCGCGCGCTTTCAGCCTGCGAAGGGGCGCTTCTTGTGGTGGACGCGAGCCAGGGCGTGGAAGCACAGACCGTGGCAAACGCTTTTCTGGCCTCGCGGCACAATCTCACAATTATTCCGGTGATTAACAAGATCGATTTGCCCGCCGCGAGACCAGACCACGTAAAAGAGCAAATCGAAAATGTGCTGGCGATTCCTGCTGATGACGCGTTGGCCATCAGTGCAAAGAGCGGCATCGGAGTGGAGGACGTGCTGGAAGCGATCGTTCGGCTGGTGCCTCCGCCGAAAGGCTCAGCGGATGCCCCATTGCGGGCGCTTATCTTTGATTCATGGTTCGATTCCTACCGAGGAGCGGTTGTTTTAGTACGCGTGATGGAAGGCCGACTCACTCGTCACATGAAAATTCGGCTGGCTGCCAGCGAGGACGAGTATGAAGTGGAAGATCTGGGAGTGCTGACGCCAAAACCAATCGTGTTGGAGGAGCTTTCCGCCGGCGACGTGGGATTTATCATCGCGAATATCAAGCGGGTAGCCGACGCGCGCGTCGGGGATACAGTCACAGAGGCAAACCGTCCTGCGGCGCCTCTTCCGGGATTTGAAGCGATCAAGCCGATGGTGTTTGCCGGGCTTTTCCCGGTGAATGCCAGCGATTACGAAATGCTGCGCGATGCCTTGGGAAAATTACAGCTTAATGACGCTGCCTTTTTCTACGAGCCGGAAAATTCCGTCGCACTTGGTTTCGGATTTCGATGCGGTTTTCTGGGCCTGTTGCACATGGAAATCGTGCAGGAACGCCTGGAGCGCGAATTCGGCATTGACCTGATCACTACAGCGCCCAGCGTGCAATATCGCATCACTACCAAGGCAAATGAAACGATCGAGGTGGACAATCCGACGAAGTTTCCGCCGCCGGGTTCGATCGACAAAATCGAAGAACCAATTTTAATGGCCATGATCATTACATCGGAAGAATCGGTGGGCGGAGTTCTCTCGCTATGCGAAGAGAAGCGCGGCGTTCAGAAGAAATTTGAATATCTCTCGCCGACGCGAATCATGCTGACATATGAAATGCCACTGAACGAAATCGTGCTGGATTTTTACGACCGATTGAAGAGCGTCTCGCGCGGCTATGCTTCGCTGGATTATCACTTGTCTGGATATCGTGAGTCTGACCTGGTCAAACTCGACGTGCTGGTGGGCGGCGAGCCAGTGGACGCGTTGACGATTATTTGCCATCGAGATCAATCTTACGAACGTGGGCGCGAGCTTGTGACGCGTCTGCGCAAATTAATCCCGCGGCAAATGTTTGAGATTGCCGTGCAAGCCGCGATCGGAAGCCACGTGATCGCGCGGGAAACGATCAGCGCAATTCGCAAGAACGTGATCGCGAAATGTTATGGTGGCGACATCTCGCGCAAACGGAAGTTGCTTGAGAAGCAGAAGGAAGGCAAGAAGCGCATGAAGCGCGTGGGCCGCGTCGACATTCCGCAGGAGGCTTTCCTCGCCGTGTTGAAGGTCACGAGCTCCTCGTCTGATGATGCGTAGTGTCGATCGGCAAGAAACTAAAGAATAATCTAAAGGATATTTGAACGCTTTGATGTGTGACGACGCAGGCCCACGCTACCGCTCGCTTGCTTTTTTGCTGCGGACGGTGGCGCCGAGTTCGCCGCGAGCTAAGCGCACTGAAATATCTTCTCCCAGCGCGGCCTGCTCGACCGAACGCAAAACCTCGCCTCGCGCGTCGTAGGCGATGGCATAGCCACGTTCGAGAAGTTGAAAGGGGCTGCGCTCTTCTAGCTGCAGCGCGGCGGCTTCCAGGCGGCGGCGCTTTGCGACCAATGCCCGGGCTGCGCGTGTTTGCAATTCGGCATAACGCTGATCCAGGGCGCGGCGCAAACGTCCCACGCGCGCGCGCAAATCCAGCGCGGCAAACTGTAAGCGTGCGGCAGTAAATTGGCGCCGTTTGCGCGTGACGACTTGATTGAGCGCGGATTGCAAGGCATTGCGGTCCCTTTCAAGGTGGCGGCGAAAGACATGTCCCCGGCTCCGCAGATCGAAGGAAGCCACGCGCCTGCTTGCTTGCGTTAGACGTTGGCGCGATGCCACGAACTTTGCCTGCAAGCCGATGGCAAGGATAGAGGTGAATTCGTCAACCTGCTGGCGACGCCGGCGCAGCAAGAGTTCGAGCTGACGGAAAGCGCGGTGCGTTTGCAAATCGCGGGAACGATGGCGCAATTCTGAAAGATGGTAACGCATTTGATGCGCCAGACGCCGGGACCGCTCGGAGAGATGGTTTTCAAACTCCTGGCGCGAGCGGACGACAATTTCCGCGGCAGCTGAGGGCGTGGGAGCGCGGAGATCGGCAACAAAATCCGCAATGGTGAAATCGCTCTCGTGGCCGATCCCGGTGATCACCGCAATTTCGGAGGCGACAATCGCGCGAACGAGTACTTCCTCGTTAAACGCCCACAAATCTTCGAGCGAACCGCCGCCGCGCGCAACAATAATCACTTCCACAGATTTCACGCGATTGAAATAACGCAAGGCCGCCACAACTTCACGCGCAGCAAAATCGCCTTGAACTTGCACGGGATACAACATCACGTGCGCGTTGGAAAATCGACGCTTCAGAATACGCAGAATGTCGAGAATGGCGGCTCCGGTGGGCGAGGTGACAACGCCGATGCACCGTGGGAGCAGGGGCAAGGGCTTTTTTCTGCTTTGGTCAAACAGGCCTTCATCGGCCAGACGCTTTTTTAATTGTTCAAAAGCCACTTGCAGAGCGCCGGCGCCGACGGGCTCGATTTGGCTGACGTAAATTTGGTACTCGCCGCGTGGCTCATAGACGCTGAGCGCGCCTCGCACGGTAACGCTAAGTCCGTCTTGCGGACGGAACTTCAGACCGCGCGCTTGATCGCGAAAGCATACGCAGCGGATTTGCGATTGCGCATCTTTCAACGTGAAATATAAATGTCCTGATTGCGCAGGCCGGAAATTGGAGACTTCGCCTTCCAGCCAAATGTCCGGAAGAGTTCCTTCCAGGAGCTCGCATATGCGCGCGTTCAGCTCGCTGACTTTCCACACGCGCCGCTCGGGCATTAAGTTGAATAGATTTGCTTGGCTCATGAAATTAGCGCCGGAACAAATTTACAATCCACATTAATAAGGTGAGCGCCAGACTAACGATAATGCACGTCACGATAGGAAAATAAAAGCTGCCGTGGGGGTCTCGTACGACGATGTCGCCGGGGAGACGTCCAAGTCGAAACGGAAGCCTTGCGCCGAATAACAGCCATGCGCCCACTCCGGCGATGGCGATGCCCACGACGAGCAGGGCCTTTCCGATTTCGCGAAAAGGATCCATGGCCATTCATTCTACTCCAGCATTTAGAGGGATGGTCTGCAGCGAGAAATCGATCGTCCGGAGTGAGGCGGAATATTCTGAGCCCTTAAACCAGCTCCGAGCCTGAGAAGAAATAACTCATTTCGAAGGCGGCTGTGTCCTGCGCGTCAGAACCGTGCGTGCAATTGTATTGAATGCTGGCTCCCAGTTCTTTTCGAATAGTGCCGGGGGCAGCTTTCGCTGGATCGGTGGCGCCCATGGCATCGCGCCATCTCGTGATTGCGTTTTCACCCTCAAGGACCATGACGACCACTTTGCTCGTGCTCATGAAGGTTGTTAGTTCATCGAAAAACGGACGCTCGCGGTGCACGGCGTAAAAACCTTCGGCTTCCTTTCTGGTCAAACGCCTTGTCTTGATGGCGATGATATGAAATTTGGCTGCGTGGATACGGCTTAGTATTTCACCAGTGAGACCGCGGCCTACTGCATCGGGCTTAATAATAGCGAGTGTCCGTTCTATTGCCATTCAGAGTCTCCCATCGATTTTGTTTTCAAGAGCTGCTATTTCTTACTTTTCTTCTTCGGCTTGCTCGCCGATTTCTTCTTTTTTGAACTTTCATTTTGCTTGCCCAGAGCAGCGGCGAGCGTGTGACCAATTTCAGCGGGGCTTTGCACGCTGTGAATGCCCGCGGCGCGCATCGCTTTATATTTTGCCGCGGCCGTTCCCTCTCCTCCGCTGATGATTGCGCCGGCGTGGCCCATGCGACGGCCGGGAGGCGCAGTTTGGCCGGCGATAAACCCAACGACCGGCTTTCGCACATTTTTCTTGATGTATTCCGCGGCAACTTCTTCGGCGTTCCCACCGATTTCGCCGATCAGAACGATCGCGTGTGTGTCGGGATCTTCGTTGAACATGCGCACGGCATCGAGAAAGCTGGTGCCGATGATGGGATCTCCGCCAATCCCGATGCAGGTGGATTGTCCGATGCCGAGGCGCGTGAGTTGATCGACTGCTTCGTAGGTCAGCGTGCCACTGCGGCTAACGAGGCCGACGTTACCTTGTTTATGTATCGAACCAGGCATGATTCCGATTTTGCATTTTCCAGGGGAAATGATGCCTGGGCAATTCGGACCGATCAGCCGTGTTTTTGAATTCTTTAATGCGGCAGCGGCGCGCACCATATCGAGAGTTGGGATTCCTTCAGTGATGCATATGACGAGCGGCAGTCCGGCATCGGCAGCTTCAAGAATCGCGTCGGCGGCAAAAGGAGGAGGCACAAAGATTACGGAGGCATTTGCGCCAGTTGCGGTTACGGCTTCCGAGACGGTGTTAAAAACCGGAAGGTCCAGATGCTTGGTACCGCCCTTGCCGGGCGTGACGCCGCCGACAACTTTCGTTCCGTAATCGAGCATCTGCTGCGCGTGAAAACTGCCTTCGCGGCCGGTAAGGCCTTGCACCAGCACCCGCGTATTCTTGCCGACCAGCACACTCATCGCGCACCTCCGGCAAGCTTCACAACTTTTTCTGCGCCATCTTTCATGCCGTTGGCGATCGTGAAATTCAGTCCCGAGTTTTGCAGGATTTCCTGACCTTGCTTCACGTTGGTGCCTTCCATCCGCACCACCACTGGAATTTTGAACCGCAACTCCTTGGCGGCATTCACGACGCCGCTGGCGAGAACGTCGCAGCGAAGAATGCCTCCAAAGATATTCACGAACACCGCTTTGACATTGGGATCGCTCAGCAGAATGCGGAACGCGTTCTTTACCTGGTCTTCGGAAGCGCCTCCCCCAACATCGAGAAAATTTGCGGGACTGCCACCGCTCAGCTTGATGATGTCCATGGTGGCCATGGCTAAGCCTGCGCCGTTGACCATGCAACCGACGGTGCCGTCGAGCTTGATGTAGTTCAGCTTGAACTTTGAAGCTTCCACTTCAAGAGGTGTTTCTTCGTCGAGGTCGCGCAAATCTTTGTATTCGGGATGGCGATAGAGCGCGTTGTCGTCAAAGATTACTTTTGCATCGAGGGCAATCAGGCGGCCGTCACCGGTGACCACACAGGGGTTGATTTCTATCATGGAGGCGTCGGTCTCGGTGAAGGCCCGATACAAAGACTGAAAGAATGGGACTGCAGCATTTACCACTTCAGGCGCTAGACTCAAGCCGAATGCTATTTTGCGAGCCTGGAACGATTGGAAGCCACTCGCCGGATCTATGGTTTCGCGCAGAATAGCTTGGGGGGTTTTCTTGGCGACTTCTTCAATTTCCATTCCGCCCGCGGCACTCGCCATAAAAATTGGCGCGCCTGCCACGCGATCGACAAGGACGCTGACGTAGAGTTCACGTTTTATGTCGAGGCCTTCTTCAATCAAAAGACGGTGAACGATACGGCCCTCTTCGCCGGTTTGCGGCGTCACCAGTTTCATCCCGAGTATGTGCTCGGCGTGCGAGGCAACTTGGTCGGCTGACTTGGCCAGCTTTACGCCACCAGCTTTTCCGCGGCCGCCCGCGTGAATCTGAGCTTTGACCACAACTACCGGCGCTCCGAGCCGTTGCGCGGCGGCGCGCGCTTCATCTTTTTTGGTAACCATTTCGCCGCGCGGGATGGGAACGCCAAATTTCGCGAGGATTGCTTTGGCCTGATATTCGTGGATTTTCATGTAGGTCCGGTTTGCTCCCGACGGTCGCGTTGAATAGCGCGGATGTTTGGGTACAATGAATCAGAGAGTTTACCCGTAACTGCAGAGGCGAGCAAGTGAAGTGGCGCAACTCGAAGGCGGGATCGTGGCTGGGCGTAACATCAATTGATCGACAGCATGGTTGCCAATTGTGCCCGGAACCTCCAACGGTAAAGCCATGATTGATGAAATCCTGAAAAAAATTGACCTTGGGGAAGACCTATCCCGGGCGGAAGCCGATGGCGGGATGGAGCAAATCCTGTCCGGCGCTGCCACAGATGCGCAGATTGTAAAGCTGCTGAGTGGGCTGCAGATCAAGGGCGAGACGGTGGATGAGTTGGTTGGTTTTGCCACCGCAATGCGCCGGCACGCGACGAAGATTTTCCCCGGTAATTATGCGCGCCAAAGTGAGCCGCTGGTCGACACGTGCGGCACTGGAGGTGATGCTAAGGGTAGTTTCAACGTATCGACTGCGGCTGCCTTTGTCGTGGCGGGCGCGGGTGTGCGGGTAGCAAAGCATGGGAACCGGTCGATTAGCTCGAAATGCGGATCCGCTGACGTACTCGAAGAATTGGGGGTGCGAATCGATATGGCGCCCGGACAAGTAGCTCGGTGTATTGATGAAATTGGAATTGGCTTTCTGTTCGCACCGGCCATGCATGCGGCCACTCGCCAGGCCATGCGTGCGCGCCAGGAGATGCGGGGCCGCACGGTGTTCAATTTGCTGGGACCGCTGACCAATCCGGCAGGAGCGTCCGCCCAGGTGGCCGGTGTATATCAAGCTAGTTTCACAGGGCTGATGGCGCACGCGCTTGGCGAACTTGGTGTGAAACGCGCATTCGTTGTGCATGGCGCGGATGGTTTGGATGAGATCTCCATTGGTGGCGAAACTTGTGTCGCCGAACTGCGCGACGGCGAGGTGAGCAGCTACACCGTAGTGCCTGAAGATTTTGGATTGCCGCGCGCCTCGTTGGAAAATATCCTGGGTGGAGACGCGAAGCACAACGCGCAAATCATTCATAAAGTGCTGGGGCGCGCGTCACTTAAACACGAGCATGGTCCTCGACGCGACATCGTTTGTGCAAATGCGGCGGCTGCCCTGGTGGCGTCGGGCCGAGCTTCGGATTGGCTTGATGGCGTGCGGATGGCAGCGGACTCCATTGACTCAGGCGCGGCGCGGGGACGGCTGGAAGCGCTGGTTGCGTTTTCGCATTCTGCGGCAGGTCATGCACGGCAATCTGCGTCGTGATTTATTTTCTCTCGCGCGATTTAGTGAACCGGACGAAGCGCTCGAGTGGAAGGATCGGCAGATACCGAGACATCTAGATCGAGCAAGATGTGATCGGCTCCGGCACCGGCTGGTGGATAGCAATTGCCGTCCGGACCATAGGTAGTGCTGCAGCGACTCGTCAGATTGCGGCGCCGCGGCGACTGCGCGAACTGCCAGACGCGCGCATCGGAGAAACCACTCTGCGAGGGGGGCGGAGGATTTTTCCAAATCAGGCAGCCAGGCGAAGGCGGACATTCGTCGTTGTAAACGAAATAGGCCGTGATGATTGGCAGGCGTTGGTGGATATCGTCCGCAGTCGTGATGGTCTGGCCCTGGCCTTCCCTTACTTTGATTCCGGAGCAGTAAACTCCTGCGATAAAACCTTTTGAATTTAGCTCTGCGCTCCAGGACTCAATGTAACTAATTTGGGAAGCAAACATCCGGCCGCCTTCTTCAATGTCTAAATAGATCACCACGCCTCCATTGGCGGGAAATCCCTCGCGTTGCGCAGCGGCGGCGGCAAGTTCAGCGTCTCGCGTACCCAAATCGCTGGGATCCGCAGGCGGCTTGAGTTCTTTAGACAACCGGCCATTGAAGAGCACCAAAAAACCAAAGTTATTTTTTATCAACGTATCCCGCTTTCCGATCCACGGATTCGTCTTTGCGCCGGGCGGCAAGTTGAGCCAATAGCCGGAGAAAGCGAAACTCTTTCTCAAGTCAGGCAATACGGCATCGCCGGGATAATCGTTGGCATCGAAGCCAAGGTAAACGGGTGAAGAGTTTTGTTCAACTTGCGCGATATTAGTTTCAGATCGCACAAGAAATGTGAGCACCAAAACAAGGCTGCAAGAGAGGGCCAGCAAGCTGGCTATTCTTAAAGTCTTCACGTGCTGGTTGGCGCCCATCAGAAATCTGGCCACTAGATGGTCAAGAAGTTCTTAAGGAGTTGGAAACCCGCTTCTGTGAGCACGGACTCGGGGTGGAATTGCACACCTTCCACGCGCAGCTTGCGGTGACGTAAACCCATAATAGTGCCGTCGGCTGTCTCAGCGGAAATTTCGAGTGTTCGCGGGAGAGATTTTCGTTCGACGATGAGCGAATGGTAGCGGGTGGCGATGAACGGTTGGGGCAGGCCACGAAATATTGTTTTGTTGTCGTGTTGAATACCGCTGGTTTTGCCGTGCATTGTCTTTTTTGCGCGAATTATGCGGCCTCCGAATGCAGCGCCGATGGCTTGATGTCCGAGACAAACGCCTAGGATAGGAATCTTTCCGGCGAAGCGCTGGATGACCGGCACGCTGACGCCGGCTTCTTTCGGCGTACACGGACCTGGGGAAATTATGATGCGCTCAGGATTCAGTTCTTCAATTTCGCCGAGGGATATTTCGTCGTTTCGGCGGATTTCGACTTCCTGATCCATTTGCCCAAGATACTGCGCCAGATTAAATGTGAATGAATCGTAGTTGTCGATGAGAAGAATCATATTTATTCCGGATGAACTGATGCTCACAATTTTCGATTACCCGAGGTTGAGTTGTGCGCGATTTCAAGGGCCGCTTTCACCGCGCGGGCTTTATTGATTGTTTCCTGGTACTCGCGCTCCGGAACTGAATCGGCGACGACTCCTCCACCGGCCTGGATGTAGGCTCGTCCATTTTTCGCAACCAGGGTGCGCAGGGCTATGCACGAATCCAGATTACCCGCAAAGTCGGCGTAAAGTATCGCGCCACCGTAAAGCCCGCGTCGGGTGGGCTCGAGTTCGTCGATGATTTGCATCGCCCGGATCTTGGGTGCTCCTGAAACCGTGCCCGCCGGAAAACAGGCCATGAGCGCTTCAAAGCAGTCTACATCGTTCCGAAGACGGCCTCGCAGACTCGACACCAAATGCATGACGTGCGAATAGCGCTCCACAAACATGAGGCGTTCAACATTCACGGAGCCATATTCACAGACACGGCCCAAATCATTGCGGCCGAGGTCCACGAGCATAATGTGTTCTGCGCGCTCTTTCGGATCGGCGAGGAGTTTCAATTCCTGTTCGCGGTCTTGCGCTTCGCTACTGCCACGCGGAAGCGTACCGGCGATCGGTCGATAGCAGGCTTCGCGACCTTGGACCTTGACGAGCATTTCCGGCGAGCTTCCGACCACCGAAACATCGTCGAGATGCAGAAAATAAAGATACGGAGATGGATTCACCACACGAAGTGCGCGGTAGATTTCGAAGGGGTCGGTATTTGTCTGCGCCGAAAATCGTTGGCTGGGAACCACCTGAAAGATGTCGCCCGCGCGAATATAGTTTTTTGCTTTCCGCACGGCAGCCAGGTATTTGCTTTTAGTGAAATTGGATTTGAACCGCAGTGAGGCCCGTTTGCGGGACCGGGGCTGACGCGGCGCGGGAGCCGCTAAGGTCCGGTGCGTCTTTCGGATTTCGCGCACGGCGGCATCATATTTCTGGCGCAGAGTTCCGGGGCCTTCGGTAAAAGCGTTGTGTACGATCCACAGGCGATGTTGCACGTGATCGAAGGCAACTAAACCTTGGTAGAACATCATTACGCAATCGTCGAGGCCCAAGTCATCATGGCCCGACGCTGGAATGCGCTCAACCAGACGCACCATATCGTAGGCGAAGTAACCAATTGCGCCGCCCGTAAGCGGGGGTAAGCCTGCAACACGAACTGGTTTATAACGCGAGGTTAGGCTTCGCAAATTGTCGATAGGATCGCCAGCGAGAGGCTTACGGCCGTGAACTGTCTCTAGCGAACAATTGCGGCCACGCGCGCGAAATACTTCTGCGGGGTTGGCTCCGGTAAATGTGTAACGAGCCACGGTCTCTCCACCGGCAACACTTTCCAGTAAGAAGGAATATTTCGATTCGCGGCCCAGGCGAAGATGAGCGGCTACCGGCGTTAGAAGATCGGCGGTAAAAGTTTCATAAACTGGGACCAGGTTCCCCTGCTTTGCGAGTTTAGAAAAAGTAATGAAGTTAGGCTGAATCACAGCTTGCCCTGTGCCGTTCCCGTTTCGGTTCCAAGAGCATCTAGAACGGCCTTGCGCATAGCCGCAGCGGGCGCGCGCTGGCCGGTCCATATCTCCCACTGTACGATGCCTTGAGCCAAGAACATTTCGAGACCCGACACGGTTTCGATGCCGCGCCGCGAAGCAAGTTGCAAAAGCTTGGTTTTAGCAGGGCGATAAATTAAGTCGAAGACAAGCCTGCAATTCAACTCGTTCGCCGCCAGAGGCGAGTTTTGCATTCTTGGATACATGCCAACCGCAGTGGCGTTGATGATGGCGTCGAAAAATTCGCTCTTCAACGTAGAACGTGGAATCTCTTTTGCACCCACCGCCCGCGCGAGTTTCTTTGCTTCCTTCGGCCTCCTGGCACAAATACAGACGGAGGCGCCCGACTGTGTCAGAGCAAAGGCCACCGCCCTGGCTGCTCCTCCTGCGCCTAAGATTAATACGTGGCTTTGAGAGAGAGTAACGCGTTCTTGGAGGGTGCGCAGCACGCCGACGTAATCTGTGTTGTACCCGAAGAGATTTCCCGTGGAGCTGACGACGACTGTGTTCACTGCACCGATCGCAGAAGCCAGCGGATCACAACCGTCGAGATAGCGCAGAATTTTCTGTTTATGCGGCAGGGTGACACTAAATCCCCGGATGCCCAGCAGTTTTACGGCGCCAAGAAAATCCGGGAGATCATGGACCAGAAAAGGAAAATAGACTGCATCCATCTTGCGCGCTTGGAAGCCTGCGTTCTGCAATTGCGGGGAGAGCGAGTGAGCTATTGGGTTTCCGATGACGCCGTACACACAGGTTTTCCGGCTGATCCGATCTGCCTTAAAGAGATTTTTGAACGTGTCGAGCGACACTTGGCCGGGCGCGGTCGCGTTTTCCACTGGGGCATATGTGAGTGTGCCGCCTGCGCGTAACGCCAGACATCGCAAAGGCAGCACAACGTCGCCCATCGGTATGACGATGGTATTTCGTTTGCCCCGCGCCAGGCGGAGTAGTTTCATACCAGCAGCGAGCGAGCTACAGTTGGCCGCGATTTTGATCGCGTCCGGGCGGGTCTTCCACAGAGCGGCCACAACTCGGCGCTGGTTAGCGGGATTTTTTCCAAAGAAGTGCGCCGAGGCAATCCGGCATCCGCCACCGAGGAGTACGTCGAGCAGTTCCAGCGGGCAGCCCGAGCTGCTTTCGATTTCCAGGTCATACCAAGCGCATCCCGCTCGCAGTGCCGCGGCAAGAACGAGCAGTTGACTCGCGATCAGACCACGAAAGCGCCCTCCCGCCTGAAGACGGCGACAAGTTGCGATTAGAGTCGCGCGAGGCCGCTCGTTTGCAAGTCGCTTTAGGAAAGCTTGAATCTCGCGCTCAGTTTTAAGCCAATCGAGGCGTAATTCTACGGTTCGGGTCTGCCGAAGAGCCCGGGTCAGCTGGTTCCACATGGAACCCGAGCGCTCCGCAGCGACAACAGCGCAAATTTTGTCCGTTCCAATCACCGCCATGAGGTCGGGTCACCCTTCACAGGCCTAAGTTAGGGGCCCGGCTCTAAACCGTGACTATTAATGGGTCCAGAGAACGGGCGAGAGCACCGTCACGAGCCAAACCGTGAAACCTGCCCCTAAGTACAGGTAATTCAGGCTTCTATCATGTGGTGCACAATGTGTAAAGCGCCGGCGACCATTGTATTGACGGGGTCTAGTACGTCTATTACAGTCGATTCATCGAGATTACTTCAGGAGCCCCGCTGCCAGGGGCCTGTGATTTTAAAGGAGCAAGCGTTATGCGTGGGAAAATTGTCCTGGCCGGTTTAATTCTCAGCCTATCTGGCGTCCTAGCGTCGGCGCAAGATCAGACCGCGGTGCCCAT
>Ga0070765_100000243_pt1 | contig 32892 bp, 30 predicted proteins | sample HubBroMetageWFT5_FD_71516 | JGI IMG/M metagenome (GOLD analysis project Ga0070765, IMG submission 71516) | Warmed and freeze-thawed soil microbial communities from the Hubbard Brook experimental Forest, New Hampshire - Hubbard Brook CCASE Soil... | ecosystem: Environmental > Terrestrial > Soil...
GTGGGTCATCGCCTGCGGCACCTCGATTAGGGACTCGACGCCACCGAGCGACTCCGCCAGTGTGAACAGACGCGTGCGGGCGGCGAGCGCGGTGGCGTCGGGGTGGCGGAAGCTGACCATCCCGCTGAACCCGGGCCAGCGGACGTCGGTCACGCTCGGGGCGGTGCGCAGGAATTCGGACACCGCGGCGGCGCTTCGGGCGTGGGCGTCCATCCGGAGATGGAGCGTGCGCAGCCCGCGATGGACGAGGAAGCAATCGAACGGTCCGGGAACGGCGCCGACGGCGTTCTGGACGAACCGGAGCCTCTCGTACCAGACGTCTGACCGGGTCACGACCGCGCCCCCGACGACGTCGGAGTGACCGCCGAGGTACTTGGTCGTGGAGTGCGCGACGAAGTCGGCGCCGAGCTCGAGCGGCCGCTGGTTCGCCGGCGTCGCGAACGTGTTGTCGACCGCGACGAGCGCATTGCGCCGGCGGGCGATCACCTCATCGATGTCGACCACGTTGAGGAACGGATTGGTCGGTGTCTCGACCCAGATCAGCCGGGTGTCCTCGCGCACGGCGCGCTCGACCGCGCCGAGATCGGTCTGGTCGACGAGGTCGTACTCGAGCCCCCAGCGCGCCATGACCTTGTCGACGAGGCGGTAGGTGCCGCCATAGAGATCGCCCGGGAGCACGACGTGCGAGCCCGGCTCGCACACGATCGTGATCAGCGCGTGCTCGGCGGCGAGGCCCGAGGAGAAGGTCACCGCTCGCCCGCCCTCGAGCTCGCCGAGCGCCTGCTCGAGCGCGGCCCGCGTCGGATTGGCCGAGCGCGCGTAGTCGTAATCGGCGACGAACTCGCCGGGACGGCGCTGGGCGTACGTCGACGTCTGGTGGATCGCGGGGATCACCGAGCCATAGCTCGGATCCGGGGTCAGGCCGGCGTGCACCGCGCGCGTCGCAAACGCGTCGCGTTGCGCCTCCGAGCCGGAGCGGTTCACGAGGCGAGTGCTTCCAGCAAATCGGTGCGCGTGACGAGACCCTCGGCGCGGCCGTCGTGCGTGACCAGCAGCGCCTGCTGATCGCCGACGAGCAGCTCGACCGCCTCGCGCACGGGGTCGTCGGTCGAGACCGCGGGGAACGGCGGCTCCATCACCTCGACGATCTCGGCGTCGAGGATCGCGGGGTTCTCGGCGGCGCGCTTGAGCAGGCCGCGCTCTCCGATCGCGCCGACGACCGTCGCCGGATCGTGGGCGCTGACCACCGGCAGCTGCGAGACGCGGTGCTCGTGCAGGAGCGCGACAGCGTCGCGCACGCGGTAGTGTGTCTGCACGGTGACGAGTGGCGGGATCTCACCGGCGTCGCGCTTGCGGGCGAGCACGTCGCCGACGAGCAGCTGTGAGTCGCGTTCGAGGAATCCGTACTGACGCATCCAGGCATCGGAGTAGATCTTCGACAGGTACGAGCGACCGCCGTCCGGGAGGATCACGACGATCAGCCCGTCGGGGTCGTCCGTTTCGCCGGCGATCCGGAGCGCGGCGTGAAGAGCGAGGCCGCCCGAGCCTCCGGCGAGGATGCCCTCGAGTTGGGCGAGCCGGCGCGTGGTCATGAACGCGTCTTTGTCCGAGACCGTGATCCACCGATCGATCACGGCCGGGTCGAACGTCTGCGGCCAGAAGTCCTCGCCGACGCCCTCGACCAGGTACGGCCGGACGTTCTCGGGTCCGCCGGAGTAGATCGACCCCTCGGGGTCGGCGCCGACGACGATGAGATCCGGGTTGCGCTCGCGCAGGTAGCGGGCGGTGCCGGTGACCGTACCTCCGGTTCCGACTCCGGCGACCAGATGGGTGATCTGCCCGGCGGTCTGCTCCCAGATCTCGGGGCCGGTCGATTCGTAGTGAGCCTGGGGGTTGGCCTGGTTGAAGTACTGGTTCGGCTGGAACGCCCCCGGGATCTCGGCGGTCAGCCGGTCGGCCACGCGGTAATAGGACTGGGGCGATTCGGGGGGGACGTCGGTGGGGGCCAGCACGACGTCCGCCCCGTAGGCGCGCAGGAGGTCGATCTTTTCGCGCGACATCTTGTCGGGCATCACCGCGATCACGCGGTAACCCTTGAGCCGCGCCGCGATCGCGAGGCCGGTGCCCGTGTTGCCCGAGGTCGGCTCGACGATCGTGCCCCCGGGCTTCAGCAGGCCATCGCGCTCGGCCGCGTCGATCAGGGCGACCGCGACTCGGTCCTTGATCGAGCCGCCCGGGTTGAACGCCTCGAGCTTGGCGACCAGGCGCGGCCGCACGCCGGCGCCGATGCGCGACAGGCGGACGAGCGGCGTGTCGCCGATCGTGTCGAGGATCGAGTCGTGCAGAATCGGTGCGGTGGCGGTATCGGTCATACCCTTCAGGATGACGATTCTGCGGCAGTCTCACAAGGAACCGAAGATTCTGCGGCTTATTGCTCTTGATTCAGATATTCTGCGGTTCCAAGTCAGCGAGTCCGCGTAGTGCCGAATCATCCACAGCCACCTGTCGACGCCACCGACCGAGCGCTGCTCGAGCTGCTCGCGCGCGACGCTCGCATCACAAACCAGCGCCTGGCCGATCGCGTCGGGGTGGCGCCGTCGACGGCGCTGGCGCGCCTGCGGTCCCTGCGCGATCGGGGCGTGATCCGAGGCTTCCACGCCGAGGTCGACCTGGCGGCGCTCGGCCGGCCGCTCCAGGCGCTGATCGCGGTCCGACTCGCGGTCCACGCGCGCGACCAGATCGACGATTTCACGGGCGCGGTCCGCCAGTTGCCCGGCGTGCTGATGGTATTCCACCTGACGGGAGTGACGGACTACCTGGTGTGGGTGGCCGCCGCCGACGCCCAGGACCTGCGCGAGTTCGTGGTCGATCACCTGGCCACGCACCCGTCGGTGGCGCACGCCGAGACCTCGCTGATCTACGAACACCACCGCGGTCCCGGGATCTGGGGCGCGGCCGATCCCGCATGAGTCCAGCACGACGCGTCGCCGGGCTGGGGACGACGATCTTCACCGAGATGAGCGCGCTCGCGCTACGGACGGGGGCGATCAACCTCGGCCAGGGCTTCCCGGACACGGACGGACCGGCTTCCGTGATCGAGGCCGCGGTGACGGCTCTGCGCGGCGGTCAGAACCAGTACGCGCCCTTGCCGGGCGTGCCGGCGCTGCGCGAGGCGGTGCTCGAGCATCAGCACAACTGGTACGCCCTCGAGCCCGAGGACGTCCTGATCACGTTCGGCGCCACCGAGGCGATCGCGTCGGCGCTGCTCGGGCTGTGCGATCCGGGGGACGAGGTTGTCGTGCTCGAGCCGTACTACGACTCGTATGCGGCGTGCATCTCGTTCGCGGGTGCGACGCGGCGGCCGGTGACGCTGCGCCCGCCTGGGTTCGCGGTCGAAGAGGAGGCTCTGCGAGGTGCGATCGGTCCGCGTGCGCGCGTCCTGCTGCTGAACACGCCCCACAACCCGACCGGCCGTGTGCTGACCCGCACCGAGCTCGAGACGGTCGCGGCGGCGTGCGTCGAGCACGACCTGATCTGCGTCACCGACGAGGTCTACGAGCACCTGGTCTACGACGGCGAGCACGTCCCGATCGCCACGCTGCCCGGGATGGCCGAGCGCACGCTGACGATTTCGAGCGTCGGGAAGTCGTTCTCGTTCACGGGCTGGAAGATCGGTTGGTGCTCCGGTCCTGCCGAGCTCGTGGCCGCCACGCGCATGGTCAAGCAGTACCTGACGTTTGCCGGCGGCACGCCCTTGCAGCACGCGGCGGCCGCGGCGCTCCGGCTGCCCCGTGCGGACGTGGAGGCGTTGCGCGACGACCTGCGGTTCAAGCGCGACCAGCTGTGCGCCGGGTTGGACACGGCGGGGCTGCGGCCGCTGATCCCGGGCGGGACGTACTTCGTGAACGCCGACGTGGGTGTGGACGCGGTCGAGTTCTGCCGGGATCTGCCGGAGCGGTGCGGGATCGTCGCCATCCCCACGAGCGTGTTCTACGACGATAAGGACGCCGCCGCCACGCTCGTGCGGTTCGCGTTCTGCAAGCGCCCCGAGGTGATCGCCGAGGCGGCGGACCGGCTCGCGCGCCTCAGGTAGACGCTCGAGCCCAGGTAGACGGTCGAGTCACATTGCGGTTAAGTCCGCACTCGACCATCAACATTCGCCGAGTGTTGACTTGACCGTGCCGGAGCCGGGTGAATCCGAATTCACCCAGGGTCGGGGGGCGACCGAGGGGTTAACCGGAATGCCGCGACGGTGCGGCCGTCAGCTGCCGCCGGCGGTGGACAGGAGTTCCTCGAGCTCGGAGACCGTGATCACGTCGGTCTGGCGCGGGAAGATCCGCTCGGTCAGGAAAGCGTGAACCTCGGGATCGGGGTCCGCGGTGGCGTCGGCCAGCACCAGCACGCGGTAGTCGCGGTCGGTGGCGTCACGGACGGTCGACAGAACGACGCCGCTCGTGCTGATCCCGGCGAGGATCAGCGTCTCGACGCCGCGCTCGCGGAGCCGGGCGTCGAGGTCAGTGGTCGAGAACGCGCCGACGCGGACCTTGCGGACGACGATGTCGCCTGGTTCCGGTGCTACCCGCTCGTGGACGGCGGTTGTGGGTGAGTCGGCGTGGAGCGTGTTCCCCATGGTGCGGGCGCGCTGGCCCATCCGGCTCGTGGGCGGGACCGCCTCGAGGTCGGCGTCCTCGAACGCGACCCGGACATAGCCGACGTGCGCGCCCGCGCGGCGGGCGGTGGCGATCGCCTCCTCCGCGCGCGAGAGCAACTCGTCAGGTTCGTCGAGCATGTCCACGACCCCGTTCTGGTAGTCCATCACGAGCAGCGCCGCGCGGTGGGGGTCGATCTGAGGGAGGGAGTCGGTCATCTGGCGTTCCTTTCGTTGGTTCGGCAATCTCGGTGTGCACGTAGCGGCCGCCGCGCATCAGCGAGGCAGCCGCGGCGAGCACGGACAGGCCGGCGGCGACGCTGAACACGACCACGAGGCCGTTGTGGAAGGCGGAGGCGATCAGCTTCGGGAAGAATTCTGTGCCGGTCAGGACGTGGTGCTGCGCCGGCGAGACCGACGTGAGCGCGCCGGTCGGTCCCAGCAGGTGCGCCACCGGGTTCTCCCCGAGCACGGCGGCGAACAGCGACGAGACGGGCGGCAGGCTGGCCACCTGATGGGCGATCGCGTGGGACACGCCCTGCTCCTGGAGACCGGTGAGAAGCTGTCCCGGCAGGCTGGTCGCGAGGCCGGCGATCAGAAGCGAGAAGAACACCCCGATCGACAGTGCCGTTCCGGTGTTCTGGAAGGTCGACCGCATCCCCGAGGCGGCGCCGCGTTGGCGGGCCGGGACGCTGCTCATGATCGAGGCCGAGTTGGGCGCGCTGAACATCCCGACGCCGATTCCATTGAGCGTGATCAGTCCGGCGAACGCCCAGTAGGGGAAGTCGACGGGCAGGAACATGAGGCCGACGAAGCTGGCGGCGAACACGAGCATGCCGGCGGTGGCGAAGCCCCGGGCGCCGTAGCGGTCCGATAGGTACCCGCACACCGGGCCCGAGATCAAGAACGCGGCGGTCAGCGGCAGGAGGTAGATGCCGGCCCACAGCGGGGTTTCGGTGTAGCTGTAGCCGTGCAGAGGCAGCCAGATGCCCTGGAGCCAGATGATCAGCATGAACTGGAGGCCGCCGCGCGCGACGGCGGCGATCAGTCCCGCGGCGCTGCCGGCGGCGAACGCGCGGATCTTGAACAGGCCGAGCTGGAACATCGGCTCGGCGACCCGTTTCTCGATCACGACGAACGCCACAAGGAGGACAAAGCCACCGACGATCGAGCCGATCACGGCCGGATTGGTCCATCCCATCGCGTGACCTCCGTACGGCTTGATGCCGTTGGTCACGCCGATCAGGATCGCGCTCAACCCGATCGCGAACGTGATGTTGCCCCACCAGTCGATGCGGCCGGGTTGGCGCTCGCTCGTCTCGCGGAGCTTGTGGTAGGCCCAAACGGTGCCGAACACCCCGACCGGTACGTTGACCCAGAACACTGCGCGCCAGTCGATCTCGGCGAGCACGCCGCCGGCGACGAGGCCGATGAACTGGCCGGCGATCGCGGCGACCTGGTTGATCCCCAGCGCGAGGCCGCGCTGATCGGCCGGAAACGCGTCGGTCAGGATTGCGGCCGAGTTCGCGGTGAGCATCGACCCGCCGAGCGCCTGGACCACGCGCCAGCCGATCAGCCACTGGGCGCCGTGGGCACCGGTGAACGGGTCGAACGACAACAGGATCGACGCTGCCGTGAACACGGCGAAGCCGCTGTTGTAGATCTTGACCCGGCCGTACATGTCGCCGAGGCGGCCGACGGTCACCACGAGCACGGCCTGGACGAGCCGGTAGCCCATGATCATCCAAAGCAGGTAGCTGATGTTGCCCGCCGCGAGCGGGTCGAGGTTGATGCCGCGGAAGATCGCCGGCAGCGCGATGATCACGATCGAGCCATCGAGCGCCGACATGAACACGGCCATCGTCGTGTTCGACAGCGCGATCCACTTGTACTGCATCAGATGCTGTGTGCCAGTCGCTCGAGCAGCGGTCCGACCGCCATCAGCTGTTCGAGCTCAGCGCGGCTGAACCCGGAGGAGAGCGCTTCCGCGAGCCGCTCGGTCCGCGCGTTCCGGCGATCGCGGAGCACGCCGAGGCCGGCGTCGGTGACCGACAGGATCACCCGTCGGCCGTCGTCGGGGTCCGAGGCCCGCGCGATCAAGCCACGCGCCTCGAGCGCCGCGAGCGTTGCGCCCATCGATTGCGGGCTGATCTGCTCGGCGCGAGCGAGCGCGGCACCGGTGGCCGGCCCGCCGCGGTCGAGGCGGGCGAGCGCCGCCGACTCGGACAGGCTGAGCTCATCGCTCGTGGGTATCTGACGCAGGCGCCGGAGCAGCAGTCCGATGCTCAAGCGGAGCGTCGCCGCGATCTGCTCGGTGTCGATCTCCTGGACGGTGATTTCATCAGTCTAGTCTGATAAGCCTGGGCTTGCAATCTCGGGTTTACCGTCCGCTCCCGTGCGCGGCCCACAGCTGGTAGAGAATTGGGTCTCGAACCACCGGACCCGAGGAGAGAGACGATGTCCGCAACCGCCGCCCGTTCACCCGCGGCCACCGAGGTCGCAAACTGGTTGTCGCGCTTCGGAGAGGCCCTCGAGCAGGGCGACTCCGCCGGCGCCGCCGAGCTATTCGCCCCGGAGAGCTACTGGCGCGACCTCATCGCGTTCACGTGGAACATCAAGACCGTCGAGGGTCGCGCCGAGATCGCGGACATGCTCGACCACACGCTCGGGCGCGTGAAGCCACGCGGCTGGCACGCGACCGAGGAGCCCGAGGTCGCCGACGGGGTGACGAGCGCCTGGATCGCGTTCGAGACTGAGACCGGGCGCGGCGGCGGGCACCTGCGGTTGATCGACGGCCAGGCGTGGACGCTCCTGACCGCGCTCGATGAGCTCAAGGGTTACGAGCAGGGTCTCGGGCCGCGGCGGCCGAAGGGCGTCGTCCACGGAGCGAACCCCGAGCGGCATTCTTGGCTCGAGGATCGCCGTCGCGAGGCCGAGGAGCTCGGACACACGGTCCAGCCTTACGCGGTGATCGTTGGCGGTGGTCAGGGCGGGATCGCGCTCGGCGCCCGCCTGCGCCAGCTCGGCGTGCCGACGATCATCGTCGAGCGCAACCCTCGGCCCGGCGACTCGTGGCGCAACCGCTACAAGTCGCTGTGCCTGCACGACCCGGTGTGGTACGACCACCTGCCCTACGTCAAGTTCCCCCCGAACTGGCCGGTGTTCTCGCCGAAGGACAAGATCGCCGACTGGCTCGAGATGTACACGCGCGTGATGGAGCTCAACTACTGGGGGTCTACGACGGCGAAGAGCGCGCGCTACGACGAGGACGCCGGCGAGTGGACTCTGGTGGTCGACCGCGACGGAGAGGAGATCACGCTCCGACCGAAGCAGCTGGTGATGGCGACCGGCATGTCCGGGCGCCCGCACACGCCTGTCTTCGAGGGCATGGATCGTTTCAAGGGCGACCAGCACCACTCCTCGCGGCATCCAGGGCCTGACAAGTATCGCGGGAAGCGCGCCGTCGTGATCGGGTCGAACAACTCGGCCCACGACATCTGCGCGGCGCTGTGGGAGCACGGTGCGGACGTGACGATGGTGCAGCGGTCCTCGACGCACGTGGTGAGGTCGGACACGCTGATGGAGATCGCGCTCGGCGCGCTGTATTCAGAAGACGCCGTGGCCGCTGGGATGACGACCGAGAAGGCCGACCTGACGTTCGCCTCGTTGCCGTACCGGATCATGGCCGGGCTTCAGGTTCCGGTGTACGAGCAGATCCGGGAACGCGATGCCGACTTCTACGCTCGTCTCGAGGCCGCCGGGTTCCAGCACGACTGGGGCGAGGACGGATCCGGCCTGTTCATGAAGTACCTCCGGCGGGCGAGTGGCTACTACATCGACGTGGGCGCCTCCGAGCTGGTGGCCAGCGGGGAGGTCAAGCTGCGGCCCGGGCAGGTCGACCACCTCACCGAGGGCGCGGTCGTGATGGCGGACGGGACCGAGCTTCCGGCCGATCTCGTCGTCTACGCGACCGGCTATGAGTCGATGAACGGGTCCGTCGCCGACCTCATCTCCCAGGAGGTGGCGGACAAGGTCGGCAAGGTGTGGGGCCTGGGGTCGGACACGGCCAAGGATCCCGGTCCATGGGAGGGCGAGCAGCGGAACATGTGGAAGCCCACCCAGCAGAAGGCGCTGTGGTTCCACGGCGGCAACCTGCACCAGTCGCGTCACTACTCGCTGTACCTCGCGCTCCAGCTGAAGGCCCGGGCGGAGGGCATCGACACTCCCGTTTACGGTCTACAGGAGGTCCATCACACGCGGTAGCGCCCGACCAGCGCGTTCGCCGCGGCTAGCTCCTCGGCGCCGAGCGGGCGTCCGATCAGCGTCGCTCGCTCGGCGTATTCCGCGAGGATCGCCTCGCGGACGTCCTCGACGCTCACGCCGGGAACCTCGTCGGCGACCGCGCCGGTCGTGGCGGGGTCCCACTCGAGACCGAGTTCGGCGTAGACGTCCTCGAGCACGGCTTTGATCCGCGGTCCGGAGTCGACGACGACCACCGTCGACAGCAACCACGCACCGCGGACGATCCGCTGCGCGGCACCGATCAGCTTGGTCTTCTCGCGGGCGTTCACGCTGAACTCTCCCGGGCAGTACTCACCCGGGATCTCGCCGACGCGGGCGTCGACGCCGATCCCGCGGAGCGCGCGGGCTTGAAGCTCGGCCGCGTCGGCGAAGCGAGCCTGGATGCCGGTCATCGCGTCGGCCGCCGGCGAGATCTCGTCGAGCACGAGGCAGCCCTCGTCGTAGGCGGCGGCGCGGCCGCCGGCGCCGCGGATCACGGGCGTGAACCCGTGCGCGCGCGCGGCCGCGGCCGCGCGCGCGAACCCGGGAAGGAAGCTGTCTCGCCGCCCGAACGCCACCGTCGGTTGCGGGCGGTAGCTCCTGAGCACCGGGTCGCCGCGCCCCTCGGCGACTAGTCCGAGCAGGGCGTGGGGGAGGGCAACGTCGAGAGCGGGATCGCCGCCCGCGGACCCTTCCAACAGGTCCACGCGCTCAGAGCTCCAGGGTTCGCCGGACCGTCGTCGCATCGAGCTCGAGCGCAGCCACGTTCTGCTCGATCTGGGCGGGCGAGGTGGCACCGAAAAGCACAGTGGTGACGGCGGGATTGGCGAACGCGAACGCGATCGCGAGCGCGGCCGGCGGCGTCCCGAGCTCGGCGGCGAGCGCCCGCAGGCGGACGCCGATCTCGCGCGCGGCGGCATGGCGCGGGTCGCCGATCTCGGCCGCCGCGCGGCCGGGCTCGCCGGCGTCGTACTTCCCGGTTAGGACGCCACCGGCCATCACGAACGACGCGACCACGCCGGCGCCGGAGGCTTCCAGCGCGGCGGTCATCGCGTCGCTCTCGACCCAGTCGCGGCGGGCGAGGCTGTACGGAAGCTGTGCGGCGCACGGCGGCGGGATGCTTTGGGCGTCTGCCGCTCGCACCGCTTCGCTGAGGGGAGCCGCGTCCCAGTTGACGACTCCCCACGCGCGCGCCTTCCCCGAGGTCACGAGCTCGCCGACGGCCGCGACCATCTCGGCGACGGGGAGGTCGTCCGGCGGCGGGTTCGCGTAGATCAGGTCGACGTACTCGAAGCCCATCCGGGCGAGCGAGCCGTCGAGCTCGGCGGCGGCGCTCTGCTCGGGCCAGAACTCCCACCACAGCTTGTTGGACACGACCGTGTCCTCGCGGTCCCACCCGGCGGCGCGGAACAGCTCGCCGAACAGCACCTCCGAGTAGCCGCTGGGGATCGGAGCGGTTCCGGTCTCGTCGTCGTAGCGCGCGTCGTCGAGGAAGTTGAACCCTTGCTCGCGCGCGGCTTGCATCACCGCGAGCGCTTCCTCGCGCGGGATCCGCTCGAACGTGCGCCACGACCCGAGCGACAACCGCGAGACCTCGAGTGCGGATGAGCCAAGCTGTCGTCGCTCCATCTGACTAAGGCGCGAGCCGCTCGATCTCCCAGGCTCCGTCGGCTCCGGCGCGCCTGCGGTAGCGAAGGCGGTCGTGGAGGCGGTTGTCCCGGTGCTGCCAGAACTCGAACGTCTCGGGTGTGAGGCGGAAGCCGCCCCAGGTCTCGGGCACTGGCACCTCGCCGTCCGCGTAACGCTCGTCTAATTCGGCCACCCGGCGCTCGAGCGTCTCGCGACCGTCGATTGGCCGGCTCTGTGGCGAGGCGGCCGCGCTCAGCTGGCTCCCGCGCCGGCGGCTGTGCGCGTAGGCCTCGGACTCCTGCCGGGTGGTGCGCTGCACTGCGCCTTCGATCCGCACCTGGCGCCCGAACGGCTCCCAGTGGTACAGGAGCGCCGCGCGCGGATTGGCGGCCAGCTCGCCGCCCTTCCGTCCCTCGTAGTTGGTGAAGAACACGAACCCGTCGTGGTCGGCTCGCTTGACCAGCACCATCCGCGCCGAGGGCGCTCCGTCGGGGGTGGCGGTGGCGAGCGCCACGGCCTCCGGCTGGCTCACGCCGGCGTCAGCGGCCTCCTCGAACCAGGCGGTGAACTGCCGAACCGGATCGGGATCAACGTCCTCCTCCCGGAGCGGCTGCGAGGGATCGGTCACGGCCGGTTAGGCTAGTCCGTCGTGACGCCGGAGCCGCCGAAGATCGTCCGCACGGAGCGATCACGGTGGCGCCGGCAACCCCGCCAGCTGGATCACCGAGAATACGAGCAGGATCAGGCCGATGCTGACCAGGCCCATGCGAGCCTGGCGGAGTTTGAGGTGTCCGCTGATTCCGATGAGGAACAGGACCGTGGCCAGGAACACGGTGTCGCGCACGTACTTGTCCGCCGTGCCGCCCGCGTCCGAGCCCTTGGTGAACTCCGCGTCCGCCTGCGTGTCGAGCTCGTTGGCCTGGGTCTCCTGCGGAATCACGTATTGCGGCATGTAGGAAGGGCCCGGCGGAGCGTTTGGGTTGTGGGCCGGGTCGGTGGCGAGCCAGGCGTTGAACGCCGGCCGGTACCCGGGTCGCAGGCGGTTCTGTGCCAGCTGCTCGGCGCGCTTGTTGCCGGCGACGAAGGCGGTGAACCAGGCGTTGAACGACACCGAATCGAGGGTCCTCGTCTGGAGCGCCTCGAGGTCGGCCCGGCTCGCCTTCGTGCGCAGTGCGGAGGCCCGTGCGAGCGACACCGACGACTCCGTGCTCCATTTTGCGGCGGCGAAGCCCGAATAGGCGGCGATCACCGCCACCACCGAGAGCACGACGGCCTCGATGATCGACAACCATCGCTCGTGACGCTCGCTCGGCTCGTGCTCGCCGTGCTCTGCATGCTCGGCGTGCTTTTTGTGCTCGGCGATCTCCTTGCCTACCTCGGCCGCCGACAGGCCTTCGGGCACTCAACCAACTCCGGTCTCGATGGTGGTGTCGACTGAGAAGGATCGACGGCGACGGCGGCCCGGCATCACCCGTTACGGGTGAATCTCGCCCGGTTTGCGTAGTCTCGCGTGCGCGATGACCGCGCACGGCGTATCCGACGACGACCTCCGCCGCCGGTACGCGCAGGTGTTCGACGACGTCGCCGAGGAGTACGACCGCGAGCGCCGCGGCTACCCAGACGAGCTGGTCGACGCTGCCTGCGCCTACGGCGGTCTGCGCTCCGGCGACTCGGTGCTTGAGGTCGGGTGCGGGACGGGACTGCTGACGAGCGCGCTGGTCGCGCGTGGGCTGAGCGTCGACGCGGTCGATCCCGGGGCGAACATGATCGCGCTCGCGAAGAGACGCGTGGGAGAGGGTGCGGCGGTGCGCTTTCACCTTGGACGGTTCGAGGACGTTGGGTTGCCTGAGGGCGCGTTCGCCGCGGTGTTCTCGGCGACCGCATTCCATTGGATCGAGCCCGACGTCGGCTGGGCGCGGGCGGCTCATCTGCTCGCGCCGGGCGGCATGCTCGCGCTGCTCCAGCACTCCGACGTTCGCGATGCGAGCACGGTCGACGTCTGGCAGGCGCTCCATGCGGCGCTCGTCACCGCCGCGCCGGAGATCGGTTCGCGGTGGCCCGAGCTTCGCGACGCAGACACGATCCTGAGTGGAGCGAACGCGCGCAGCGCCAACATCTCCGCGGTGTGGTCGTGGATCGGCCGGCACGAGCTGACCGTCCCGGAGGCGGCGCGGCTGTACGACGACGTTCGGGTCACCGCCGTGCCGATGCACACCGAGCAAACCGGCGAGCAGCTGAACGCGTATCTGCGGACGACCTCGCTGTACCGACGACTCGAGCCCCGCCAACGGACCGCGCTCGAAGCCGAGAACCGGTTGGTCGCGGAGCGCCTCGGCGGCGTCGTCCGCTCGAGTGAGCTCGCGGTTCTGGTGACCGGCCGGCGGTCCTAGGTGCCGCTACCGTAGCGACGGTGCGGATCGCGACGTGGAACGTGAATTCACTCAAGCAGCGGCTGCCGCGGCTGTTGCCGTGGCTGGATCAACGGAAGCCCGACGTCGTCTGCCTCCAGGAGACGAAGCTCGCCGACGACGCGTTCGCCGAGTTGCTCGGGGATCAGCTTTCCGAACGCGGGTACGAGGCGGCGGTGCACGGCGAGGCGGCGTGGAACGGTGTGGCGATCCTGTCCCGCGTCGGGCTCGACGACGTCGTAGCCGGTCTCGCCGGGGCGCCGGGATTTCCGCATCCAGAGGCACGGGCCGTGTCCGCGACGTGCGACGGGATCCGCGTCGTGTCGGTGTACGTCCCCAACGGGCGCAGCCCGGGTTCGGACCACTACGAGTACAAGCTGGCGTGGCTGGCGTCGCTGCGGGACGCGGTTGCCGCCGGACCGAAGGAGACGGTCGTGTGCGGCGACATGAACATCGCGCCGACCGACGAGGACGTGTTCGATCCCGAGGCGTACGTCGGGCAGACCCACGTCACCCCGCCCGAGCGGGCGGCACTGGCCGAGCTGGAGGCGGTCGGGCTGCATGACGTCGTCCGCGATCACTGGCCGGGTAAGCGGGTGTTCACGTACTGGGACTACCGGGCGGGCATGTTCCACCAGGACCTCGGGATGCGGATCGACCTGGTTCTGGCCGGGGATCCCGTCGCGGAGCGCGTTCGTGCCGCGTGGGTGGATCGCCAGGCGCGCAAGGGCACCGGTCCGAGCGATCACGCGCCGGTGATCGTGGACCTCGACGAGGCCCCGGACGGTGACATCGGCCCGGTGGTGCCGCCGCCGTCGAACCCGGTGACCAAACGCGGCGCGAAGAAGCTTCCGCAGGCGCCTTGAGATCCGAGGCGACTGCGATTTAGGGCGATATTCGCGCCAAATCGCAGTCCGTAGCTAGCGGGGGCGGTCGCGGTCCCGGGACGGCTGGACGCGCTTGGGCTCGCCCGGCATCTTGGGGTAGTCCGGCGGGTACGGCATGTCACCGAGCCCGTCCGCCACATCGGCGTCGTACAAATCGAGCAGCGGCTGGAGCGAATACGCGACGTCGTTGATCGCGGCGTGGCGGTCGCCGACCTCGGCAAACCGCGCGGGCATGGTGGCGACCGTGAAGTCCTCCGGAGCAACGTGCAACACCTCGTCCCAGTGCAGCGGGGCGGACACCGTCGCTCCGGGCTTCGGCCGGATGCTGTACGCCGAGGCGATCGTGCGGTCGCGCGCGTTCTGGTTGTAGTCGATGAAGATGCGCTCGCCGCGTTCCTCCTTCCACCAGCTCGTCGTCACTCGATCCGGAAGCCAGCGCTCGAGTACGCGCCCGAACGCGATCGCGGCGTGGCGGACGTCGGTGAACGTCCAGCGCGGTTCGATCCGGACGTAGATGTGGATTCCCCGTCCGCCTGACGTCTTCGGAAAGCCGGCAAACCCGAGTTCCTGCAGGAGTACCCGGGCCTCGCCGGCCACCCGCGCGGCGTCCGCATAGTCGGTGCCGGGCTGCGGGTCTAGATCGAGCCGAAGCTCATCCGGGTGGTCGACGTCGGCGGCGCGCACCGGCCATGGATGGAACGTGATCGTGCCCATCTGCGCCGCCCAGCCGACCACCGCGATCTCGGTGGGGCACACCTCATCGGCGTGCCGCCCCGAAGGGAACGCGATCTGCGCGGTCTGCACGTAATCAGGCGCGCCCTTCGGGATTCGCTTCTGGTAGAAGGCGTCGCCGACGCGTCCCTCGCGGGTCGACAGCACCATGCCGGGGTAGACGCCCTTCGGCCAGCGCTCGAGCGTCGTCGGCCGCCGGTCGAGCGCGCGCATGATCCCGTCGTCGACCGCGAGGTAGTAGTTGACGATGTCGAGCTTCGTAACCGGTCGCGTGCGCTCTGTCTCAGGGAAGATCACGCGGTCCGGGTTGGACACGCGGAGCTCGCGGCCACTGGCGTCTACCGTGGTTGCCTCCGGCGCCGGCATCGTCTAGGAATGGCCCGCGATCGCGTGCGGGACGTAGGGCTCCTCGAGCGCCGCGACCTCCTCCTCGCTAAGTGAGAGCTGCTCGGCGGCGAGGGCGTCCTCGAGGTGGCCGGGCTTGGTCGCGCCGACGATCGGCGCGGTCACGCCGGGCTGCTGCAACAGCCACGCCAGGGCCACCTGCGCGCTCGGAACCCCACGCGCCTCCGCAACCTGAGTCAGCCGGTCGACCACGTCGAAGTCGATCTCCGGCTTGTAGAGCGCGTCGCCGAACGCGTCGGTGTTTGCGCGCGTGGTCAGGCGGTCGCCGGAGCGAGTGCGGTTGCCGGCCAGCAGGCCCCGCGCGAGTGGGCTCCAGGGGATCACGCCGACACCCTGGTCGATGCACTGCGGGATCATCTCCCGCTCCTCCTCGCGATAGACGAGGTTGTAGTGGTTCTGCATCGAGACGAACGGCGTGATCGCGATGCTCTGCGCCTTTGCGAACTGCCACGCGTGCATGCTGCTCGCGCCGATATAGCGGGCCTTGCCGGCCTTGACGACGTCGTGGAGCGCGTCCATCGTCTCGTCGATCGGCGTACGCGGATCCCAGCGGTGGATCTGGTACAGGTCGACGTAGTCGAGCTCGAGGCGCGTGAGCGAGGCATCGATCGAGGCCATGATGTGCTTGCGTGAGAGGCCGCGTCCGTTTTCGCCCGGCATCGTCTGCCCGTGGACCTTGGTCGCGACCACGTACTCCTCGCGCATCCCGAACAGCTTGCGCAGCAGGCGGCCGGTGATGACCTCGCTCTGGCCGCCGTTATAGACGTCGGCGGTGTCGAAGAACGTGATCCCACCCGCGACGGCGCGGCGCACGATCGGCTCGGCATCCGGCTCGTCCAGCGCCCACTCGCGGCTCTCGTGCTTGCCGTAGCTCATCATCCCGAGGCACACCCGGGACACGCGGAGTCCGGTCCTGCCGAGGTTCACGTAATCCATCGGTCGTCTCCTAACGATCGGGTTCTCAGGGTCAGCCGTCCACGGCGACCCTGACGTTACCCGGCGTCGTGCCGCGACCCCTGGCAAACAAACGATCTGGGTGTCCGGACATCCCGGCCCCCCGATGTCGGAGGGCCGGGATGCCGCGAACGACTTGCGGCTACGGCTTGACGCGGTAGACGAGGCCCGGCCCGGCCTCACCGAAGTACAGCCAACCGGCATGCGCGCCGAGCCCGACCACGGGCGAGATCGTGCCGGTCACGAGCGGCTTGAGCTTCCCACCGCTCAGCGGGAGCGACAGGACCTCGCCGTGGCCCTTGGCGCCGATGCCGAGGAACGAGGTCGTGTAGATCCGCTTACCCATGATCACCATGCCCATCAGGTCGGTGTGCGGACCGAACTGCTCGAATGGCTTGGCGTAGCCCTTGCACTTCGTCGCCGACGTCCAGTTGCAGCTCGGGAACCCGAAGTTGTCACCCTGGTGAACCCGGAGCAGGAAGTCCGGCGGGTTCTTGGCGCCGCTGTCCTGTCCGAGGTCGGACACGAACGGTGACGACGAGCCGGCCGGGAACGCCATCTGCCACGGCTGACGGATCCCGCTCGCGAACACCTTGAGCCCGTGCCCGTTGGCGTTGAAGGACAGGATGTCGTACAGGTACGGCGACAGGTTCGCCGGACCGTGATCGTTGTTGTTGAGCAGGCCGGTGTCGACTCCGACGTACAGCCGTCCGTCCGCGCCGAACGCCAAGCCGTTGAAACCCTGGAACTTTTTCGGCGCGGTGTAGATGGCCTTCTGACTTGTGAAGGTCGTCCCGTTCCAACCGCTCCACTTCCACAGCTGCCATTTCGGACCGGTCGCCGTGAGGGAGCCGCCGCTCACGAAGAGCGCGCCCCGGTGCCACGCCAGACCCGCCACGAACTGAGGCGATCCCGGAATCAGGGTCGCGGCGCCGCCCTTCAGCACGAACACACCGCCGTTTGGCGGGGCCGTCTTCGATTCGACGCCGCCGTCGCCCTCGAACACGTTGCCTCCGCCGAACGCGAACGATGTCGGGGTGTTGAGGCCCGATGCCACCAGCTGAACCGGGTGACCGTTCGAGGCCTTGGGAGGGGGCGGCGGGCCCGAAGCGGCCATCGCAGCGGTTGCCGCCGCTCCGGCTGAAACGGCGGTTGCGGCGATTAACGCCACGGCACGTCCACGCATATACATCTCTCCTTTCAGTGCGCCCACGAAATCGCGTCGAACGGCCCGGCCCCGGCCGAACGCGAGCCGGGGAGCGTAACAGATGACTCGTGAAGGACCTGTTAGGGCAGGATGGCCTGGAGGTTCCGAGCGAGCTCGTCGAGCGTCCTGGCCGGCAGCCAGCGACCGTGGCCGCGGCGGGCGAGAGCCTTGCCGGCATCGATCGATTCGGGCTTCTCGCTCGTGCCTAGAATGTGCAGGCCGTCGAGTGCGCCCGCGTGGACCAGGGGATCGGGGCCCTTGGTATGCAGGCAGTCCGACAGCAGGACCGCCATGCGGCCCCCGGGAGGCACGTGCTCGAGCTGGGCGGCGGCCGCGGTCAGCGCTCCCGCCAGATCCGTCCTGCCGTGACCGCGAAGCGAGAGCAGGTCGTCGACGACGCGTTCTGAGGGGATCTCCTCGCGCGGATCGCGCAGGACGATCGTGTCGCCGGCGAAGGCGATCACTCCACATCGCAGGCGGTCCGAGGCCGCTTGCACGATCGCGGCCGCCGCCACGGCCGCGATCGCGACCGCGTGTCCGGACATCGAGCCGCTGCGGTCCACAAGTAGGCACACGGCGCGGGGTGTCGCCGCGAACTGTCGCGAGACAAGCTGGCTCGCCTCGCGCGGACGCATCCCGTTGCTGTTCTCGAGAGTGCGCTCGACGTCGACGTCGCCCTCGGCGGAGCCCGATCGTGCGACCAGCCGTCGCGTGCCGCGCCGCCGGGGCGTCCCGACGCGTCCAAGCGGTGGCAGGAGCCTTCTGGCCAGTCGGCGCGCCTCCCGTCTCACCGCCGCGTCGGTCGCCACCGCCATGTCAGCCAGCAGCGCGACCGCCGCGTCTGGATCCCGGCTCATCGCGCTGGCGAACGCGTCGGGATCGATCCGACCGACGTGGGGGGAGACGGTGATGAAGCTCTCGTGCTCGGCGGCGAGCCGTTCGCGGCTGAGCGTCTGCCGCGCGGCGTCGTCGATCTGGGACCGAGCCTCAGGAGCGCCGAGCGGTCCTGGTGGCTTGTGGTCCCGGGGCGTAGTCTGCGCCGCCTGCGCCCGCTCGACCGGCGGTAAGGTCGCCCGATCGGGGTCCTCGCTGGCGAGGGCCGCGTCGAGCAGCTGGGCGATCACCTCCTCGGCGGTGCGGCTCTGGTCCTCGTGGACCCGCACGCGGCCGGACATTGCGGCGATGGCGGCGTCGAGCAGGAGCTCGCGGCCGGGCTCGGATTCGCCGCGGACGTTCGCGAGTCCGCCGGCCAGGCGGACCATGTCGATCGCGCCCCGGACAGACGACCCGATCCGCACCGCGGGGTGGGAGCGACTGCCACGCGCGATCGAGACCGCGATCGCGCCGATGCGTCCGCTCACTCCGGTCTGGCGCTCCACCACCTCGCGTTCCTGCGATTCGTCGAGGTAGCCGATCGCGATCCGGCACATCCGGTCGGCGATCGACTGGCTGACGCGGGCGGTGCCGATCGCGTCGAACGGGTTCATCGCGGCGACGAGCACGAACCCGTCGGCCGCCGCGATCCGGCCGACCCGCGGCACGACGACCTCGCGCTCGGCCATCGCGGTGATCAGCACGTTGAGGGTTTCCTCGGGTATGCGGTTGAGCTCCTCCAGGTACAGGAGCTCGCCCGCGCGCATCGCGATGACCAGGGGTCCGTCGGTCCAGGCCTCGGCCGTATACCCGCCGTCGAGCACCAGCGCCGGATCGTGAGACCCCATCAGCCGCGCCGGCGTCAGCTCGGCATTCCCCTCGACGAACTGCACGCCGCGGCCGCTGGCCGCGGCGATGCTCCTGAGCAGGGTCGACTTGCCGGTCCCCGGCGGTCCTTCGAGCACCGTGTGGCACCCCTGTTCCAGCGCGACGGTGAGGATCTCAGCCTCGCGACCGAGACCCACGACCCTCGCGTCGACGTCTCGAGCGAGAGAGGTCAAACGATCTTTAGTGCTCGTGGATGATGACCCCACGTATGTTCTTACCGGCCTCGAGATCGGCATATCCCTCGTTGATCTCGGACAGCTTGTACTGCTTGGTGACGAGCTCGTCGAGCTTGAGCTTGCCGGCGCGGTACAGGTCGAGCATCTTCTTGATGTCGTACGCCGGGTTGCAGTCGCCGAACAGCGCGCCCTTGACATGCTTTCGGTTCAGCACCAGGTCGGCGCCCGAAAGATGCACTGTCAGAGCCTCGGGATGCGCGAGCCCCGTGATGACAAGCGTTCCGTTCTTCCGCAACGACATCGCCGCCGCCTGCACGACCTGTTCATTGACGACGTCGACGGTCAGGATCGCGACGTCGGCCCCGCCCGCGGTGTTCTGCTGGGCGAGCTCGATGCCCTCTTCGGCAGTCGTCACGGCATGGGTGGCTCCCATCTCCTGGGCGAACTCGCCCTTGTTTGGAAGCGGATCGACGGCGATGATCCGAGTCGCTCCGGCGTGCGAGGCGCCCTGGACTGCGTTGGCTCCGATCCCGCCGATGCCGAAGATGATCACGGTGTCGCCGATCTGCACGTTGCCGGTGTTGACGGCCGAGCCCCAGCCCGTCGGCACGCCGCAGCCGCACAGCACCGCGACCTCGAGCGGCAGGTCCTCGTCGACCTTCACGACCGATTCCTGCCTGATCGTGGCGTACTGCGAGAACGTGCCGAGCATGCACATCGCGCCGATCCCCTCGCCGTTGAGCGTCGAGCCGTAGGTGCCATCGGGGAGATATCCGTCGAGGATCGTCGCACCCATGTCGCACAGGCTCTGGCGACCGGTCGAGCACCAGCGGCAGTGACCGCACGCCGGGATGAAGGCGCAGACGACGTGATCTCCCTTGGCCACCTTCTCCACGCCGGGGCCGATCGCCTCGATCACCCCGGCGCCCTCGTGCCCGCCGACGTACGGCAGCGGAGACGGCAGATCGCCCGTCACGAGATGCATGTCGGAATGGCATAGCCCGGCCGCGGTATAGCGGATCAGGACCTCGCCCTCCTTCGGGTCGCGCACGTCGAGCTCCATGATCTCCCAGGGCGCGTTCCGCTCGGTCAGGACAGCGGCGTTCGTCTTCATTTGCGTGTTCCCTCTCCTCGAGAGTTGGGCCCCGGTTCGCCGAGGCACGGCCCGGTAATCATGCACGACTGAGGGCCCGATCACACGGCCGCGAGTGCTTCTACTTGACTCTCAATGTCCGTCGACTTGACTCTCAATGCACTATTGCTCGGGCGGCCGTCGTAGGGCACAAAATCGTCTACAAGGGTGTTAGCATCGCCGACGGCGCTGCCATTCGAGGCCCGCTACAGACTGGCCCGTAGGGGAACGCCGGCGAGTAGGCTGCACTACGCGAGGGAGAGCCGAGGATGAGGTACGTCATCCGTTCCAGCAGGCTTGCAGCATTTGCGGCCTGCTTGTTCGTCGTTGCCGCTGTCGTAGGTGCGTGCGGCAGTTCGAAGTCCAGTTCCTCATCCGCGTCGACCTCGGCGGGGACGACCCCGTCCTCGTCGGCGACCACCGCCACGGGAGCGCCCAAGACAGGCGGGTCGCTGACCGTGCTCGAGCTCGGCGGGTACGCCGGCGCCTGGCCAACCGGCCTCGACCCCGCGACGAACGTCAACGGCGCGGCCGACCAGGATCAGATGAACTCGATCTTCGGTCAACTGTTCCAACTCTCGACGGGCGGTCACGTCACCCCCGATTTGGCCACCTCGGCCACGCCGGAGAAGGGGGGGACGACATGGAGGATTGCGCTGCGTCCCGGCCTCAAGTTCTCCGATGGGACGCCGCTCGACGCCGCTGCCGTCGTCAGCAACTGGAAGCGCGATCTGGCCAACCCGTGCACCTGCAAGCCGATCCTCCCGCCGGTGAAGTCGATCACCGCGCCGGATTCGACGACCGTCCTTCTCAGCATGGCCGCTCCCGACGGCGCGTTCCAGAACCAGCTGCTGGTCGCCAACCTGAACTGGATCGCCTCGCCGACCGCAATCAAGAGCATGGGGGAGCAGGCGTTCAAGATCAAGCCCGTGGGCGCCGGCCCGTTCACGGTTGTGAGCGACACGCTCAGCAACACGCTCGCGCTCAAGAAGAATCCGAACTACTGGGAGTCCGGGCGTCCGTATCTCGACAGCCTCACGTTCAAGGCAACCGCCGATGACGAGTCCGCGCTCGAGGCGCTGCAGTCGGGCGGCGCGCAGGCCTACGACGGGATGGCGACACCGTCACTGGTGAGCACTTACAAGTCACACTTCACGACGACCGAACAGCCGGCCACGTCGCCGTACGACATCCAGCTGAACACTGCAGCGCCGCCGTTCAACAACAAGAACGCCCGGCTCGCGATCTATTACGCGACCGATGCCGCGATCATCGACCAGAAGCTGTTTGGCAATCAGTTCCAGGTGGTCCAGGGCTTCACCGCACCCGGTGGCCTGTTCTATTACCCGAACGTGCCGGGCTATCCGGCGTATGACATCAACAAAGCCAAGTCGCTGGTTAAGTCACTCGGCGGCCTGAATGTGAACTTCTTCACGCTTGCTTCGCCCGTCAACCAGAACTTCATGGAGGCGCTGCAAACGCTGTGGAAGGGAGCGGGGATCAACACCTCGATTCACCTGTACAGCCTGGCGGGACTGATCCAGCAGTTCGACACCAAGAAGTGGCAGGCGGCGCTCCAGACCGCGGGCGCTTGGGATCCTGCGGCAGGCGTTGGCCTCGGGTTCCGGTTCCTGTCCCAGTCGCCGTTCAGCGGCGTACACGACCCGAAGCTCGACGCGCTGATCCTCGGCGGCCAGGCCCAAGTCAATCCGACCGCGCGCGACCAGACCTACCAGAAGGCTGCCCAATACATCGCCCAAAACGCGGATGGGCCGTTCCTGTTCCCGCTCGCCTCGTGGAACGTCGCCGTGCACGGCGTGCAGGGGCCCGGGCTGACGACGGTGATCCCTTCGGTCGTGGTCAACACGGCGCCGCTGTGGCAGGACGTGTCGTTCACCCAGTGATTGGGGCAGGGATAGCGTCCGATGAGTAGTACCTCCGCGCCGCTCAGCGCTCCGCTGGCGGCGCGGGCCGGCCGGGCGCGCCGGCTCGCCTCCTCACCCACCCTGAGTTTCATCGTCCGGCGGCTGCTCGCGGCCATCCCGGTCCTACTCGGGGTGACATTCCTGAGCTTCGTGGTGATGAACTCGCTGCCGGGCGACGCGGCCCAGGAGCTGCTGGGCGCCCAGGCGACCCCGGCCGAGATCCATCAGCTCGAGATCAAGCTCGGCCTGGACAAGCCCTTCCTGACCCGTTACTGGGACTGGCTGCACCAGGCGGTCATCGGGCATCTGGGCCATTCCCTGTCGAGCGGGCAGAGCGTCGCCTCGATCTTGGGCTCCGACCTGCCGGTGACCTTCGAGCTCGTGGGCTTCGCGTTCGTGATCTCGCTCGCGCTGGCGGTGCCGCTCGCGCTCGTGTCCGCGCGCAAGCCGAACGGCGTCGCTGACCGGCTGAGCATGATGTTCAGCATGGCCGGGCTGTCGATCGCCCCGTACGTGCTGGCGCTCGTGCTGGTGTACGTATTCGCGGTCAAGCTGAACGTGCTCCCGGCGATCGGCTGGGTCCCCCCCGGACAGAGCGTGTGGCAGAACATCCGCTACCTGATCCTGCCGGCGGTGTCGATCGGGCTCGGGCTGTTGTGCTTCTACACCCGCTTGCTTCGCGCCGATCTGCTCGAGCAGATGCAGGGCGAGGACTACGTGGTGACGGCGCGGGCCAAGGGCGTGCGTCCGTGGCGGGTACTCACTCGGCATGCGCTCCGCAACTCGCTGTTCGGGCTTATCACCGTGGTGGCGCTGAACCTGGGAACGCTGCTCGGCTTCACGGTCGTGATCGAGGACATCTTCGGGATTCCCGGCATCGGCCACGAGTTGCTCCAGGCAATCGACAACCGCGACATCCCGGTGATCGAGGGGATCGTGTTCGTGTTCGCCGTGATCGTGGTGCTGTGCAACCTGGCCGCCGACGTTCTCTATTCCGTGCTCGATCCAAGGATCCGCTATGGCCGACCTACCGAGTGATCTCGTCGTAGCCGGAGTCGCGCCCGCGGCCGACGAGGCCGCCGTCGCGAAGGCGGGCGGCTGGTGGCGCGGCCGGTTGGGCGTGACCGTGCCGGCGGTGATGGTCGCGTTCATCTTCGGGCTCTGTTTCATCTGGCCGATCATCGGTCCGGTGCCGCCCCCCACGGGCGGCAACATCCTCAGCTCGAGCCTGCCGGCATTCTCGCCCGGCCATTTCCTCGGGACCGACGCGGTCGGAAACGACGAGTGGTCGCGCCTGCTCTACGGCGGCCGTGCCTCGCTCGAGATCGCGCTCGCGGTCCAGGCGATCGGGATCGTGCTCGGCGGGCTGATCGGGGCCATCGCCGGTTACCTGGGCGGGTGGCGGGATGCGACGATCATGCGAGTGCTCGACGTGTTCATCGCGTTCCCCGGGCTGGTGCTGGCGGTGGCGATCGCGCAAGGCCTCGGCCCGAGCGAACTGCACACGATCTGGGCGCTGTCCTTCTTCAGCGTCCCGGCGTCCGCGCGGATCTCGCGCGCGGCCACGTTGCAGCTGCGCGAGCAGACGTTCATGACCGCCGCCCGCCTGTCGGGAACGAGCTTCCCGCGGATGCTGCTCGGTCACATCGCGCCCAATATCCTGCCCCAGCTGCTGACGTACGCGCTGCTGGGTATCGGGATCATCATGATCCTGGAGGGCGCGCTCAGCTTCGTCGGTTTGGGCGTACCGCCGCCGGCGCCGAGCTGGGGGAACATGATCGCCCAGGGGCAGAGCACGATCTCAGCCAACCCGCGGTTCGTGTTCCTGCCGAGCGCCGCCCTGTTCATCACGGTCGTGTCGTTCAACCTGTTGGGCGAGGGGCTGCGAGCCCGCTGGGGCAGTCAATGAGCCAGTCGCTGCTCGAGGTCTCGGATCTGCGGGTCGACTTTCGCCACGACGGGCAGATCGTGCGCGCCGTGGACAGGCTCACCTACTCCGTGGCCCGCGGTCAGACGGTGGCCGTGATCGGAGAATCCGGATCGGGCAAGACCGTCAGCTCGCGGGCGATCATGGGGCTGTTGCCGCAGACGGCGAAGGTGACCGGATCGATCCGGTTCGACGACGTCGAGATGGTCGGGCTACCGGAGAAGGCGATGCGCGGCCACCGCGGGTGCGGGGTGGCGATGGTGTTCCAGGACCCCACCCGTTCGCTGAACCCGACGATGCGGATCGGCGCCCAGATCCGCGAGGCGATCCAGACGCACGAGAAGGCCTCGCGGGGGGCCGCGCACGATCGCGCGCTCGAGCTGCTCGAGTTGGTGCGGCTGCCGGCCGCGAAGGAGCGCCTCGAGCAGTACCCGCACCAGCTCTCGGGCGGGATGCGCCAGCGGGTGATGATCGCGATTGCACTCGCCGCGTCACCGAAGCTGCTGATCGCCGACGAGGCCACCACCGCGCTCGACGTGACCACGCAGGCGCAGATCATGGAGCTGTTGCGAGATCTACAGCAGCGACTGGGGATGGCGCTGATCATGATCAGCCACGACCTCGGGCTGGCGGCGAGCTTCGCCGACGAGGTGGTGGTGATGTACGCGGGCCGCGCGGTCGAGCGGGCGCCCACACGCATGCTGTTCTCCCACGTCCGGATGCCATACACGCGCGCCTTGCTGGACGCGATCCCGCGCTTGGAGAACGCCTCTCACGCGCCGCTCGCCGCTGTGCCCGGCCAGCCGCCCAACATGGCGCTGCGCGAACCGGGATGCCCGTTCACGCCCCGGTGTCCCAACTCCACCGATCAGTGCAGGTCTCATGCGCCGGCGTTCGAGGAGCACGAGCCGGGCCATCTGTGGGCCTGCTGGCATCCATGTGAGGACGGGGTGAGGCCGTGAGCACCGGCGAGCCGCTGCTCGACGTCCGGAACCTCGTGCAGGAGTTTGAGGTGCGTGCTCAGGGCGGCGTGCGCAGTGGCGTAGTACAGGCCGTGTCCGACGTGTCGTTCACTCTGGCCAAGGGAGAGACGCTCGGCCTGGTCGGCGAGACCGGATCGGGCAAATCGACCCTCGCGCGGGCGATCCTCCAGGCGCCCCGGCCCAAGGCCGGCGAGGTGCTGTTCGAGGGCACCGATCTGGTGAAGCTGCGCGGGCGGGAGCTGCTCCGCGCGCGCCGCCAGATGCAGATGGTGTTCCAGGATCCGTTCGGGTCGCTCGATCCGAAGTGGTCGGTGGCGCGGATCGTCGAGGAGCCGCTGACCGCGTTCCACACGGCGGCGCGACCCGAGCGCCGCCGCCGGGTCACCGAGGTGCTCGATCGGGTCGGTCTCGACCCCGAACGCTACGCCGGCCGCCGGCCGCGATCGCTGTCGGGCGGGCAGGCCCAGCGGGTGGCGATCGCCCGAGCCCTGGCGCTCGACCCCGCGCTGATCATCTACGACGAGGCCGTCTCATCGTTGGACGTGCTTATCCGGGCGCAGGTTCTGAACCTGCTCGAGCGGCTGCGCGCCGAGCTGTCGCTCACGTACCTGTTCATCGCGCACGATCTGGCGCTCGTCAAGCAGGTCTCGGACCGGGTCGCGGTCATGTACCTGGGGAAGCTGGTCGAGATCGGGCCTGCCGAGTCGCTCTATCGCGAACCGCTTCACCCGTACACCGTCGCGCTGCTGGCATCGATCCCGAACCCCGATCCCACGGCGCCGCGCGCCCCGGTGACGAACACGATCACGGGCGAGCCGCCGTCGCCGATCGATCCGCCCAGTGGTTGCCGGTTCAGGACGCGCTGCCCGCGCGCTCAGGATGTATGCGCCGCCGAGGAGCCGCGGCTGCGAAGGCTCGCCGACGGTCATTTCGCCGCGTGCCACTTTCCGGTGTCCGAAGAGGCGCCGGCGCCGGCGGCGCGCGAGCCCGCTCGACTGGCAGGAGGAAGACATGACGCTGCAGCACCCGACTGACACGCTCGACATCCAGGCCCTGTTTCCCGACGGCACCCAGCTGATCGGCGGAGAATGGGTTCCTGCGCGCACGCGCGAGACGATCTCGGTGATTAACCCCGCCACGGGCGACACGTTGGCGAACGTGCCGCGCGGGGGCCCGGAGGACGTTGACGATGCAGTGGGGGCCGCTTCGGACGCGTTCCCGGCGTGGCGGGATCTGAGCCCGAGCCGCCGAGGGCAGCTGCTGCTCGACTGGGCTTCTTTGTGTCGGGAGCACGCCTTCGAGATTGACCTGCTGGAGCGGATGGAGGTGGGGCGGCCGAAATGGGGACCACCCGGCGCGGGCGGACCGATGGCGGGGATCCTGACGTTCACCGCCGGCCTCGCCGACAAGGCCACGGGGTCGACTTTGCCGAGCATGTTCCCGGACGTGATCGGGATGACTCTGCGCGAGCCGTACGGCGTGTGCGGGAGCATCATTCCCTGGAACGCGCCCGGGCCGAACACGGTCAACGACGCCGGGCCGGCGATCGGGATGGGCAACACGATCGTGATCAAGCCGGCCGAGGACGCGCCGTTGACCTGCCTGTTGCTGGTCAAGCTGGCGATGGACGCGGGCATTCCTCCGGGCGTGATCAACGTGGTGACGGGCTACGGGCCCGAAGCCGGGGAGCCGCTCGCAGCTCATCCTTTGGTGAGGCGCATGAGTTTCACCGGATCGCCCGAGACGGGCCGCCGGGTCATGGAGGCGTGCGCGCGGCACCTGATCCCGTTGCATCTCGAGCTCGGTGGAAAGTCGCCCCAGGTGGTCCTGCGGGACGCGCCCCTCGAAAAGGCGATCCCCACGATTGCGCGCAGCATCACGCTGAACACCGGTCAGATCTGTGCCGCGGGATCGCGTGTGGTCGTCGATTCCTCGATCCGGGACGAGGTCGTCTCCGGTCTGGCGGACGCGTTCAAGCACGTGCGGGTTGGGCCCTGGTACGAGGACGTTGACATGGGTCCGCTGATCAGCGCCAAGCAGGAGCAACGCGTGCTCGGGTATCTGGACACGGGCCGGTCCGAGGGCGCGCGCGTCGTCGTCGGCGGTGGCAAGCCCGAAGGCGACGTCTACGACCACGGCTTCTTCGTCGAGCCGACGATCTTCGATGAGGTGCGACCCGAGATGCGGATCGCCCAGGAGGAGATCTTCGGCCCGGTGTTGTCGGTCCTTTCGAGCTCCGACGAGGAGGAGGCGCTGTCGATCGCCAACGGCACTCGGTACGGGTTGGTCGCTTCGGTGTGGACGCGCGACGTGGGTCGCGCCGTTCGTCTCGCGCGGCGGATCGAGGCCGGGCAGGTGTCGATCAACACGCTGTGGTCGGGCGGCGTGATCGGGGCGCCGTTCGGCGGCTACAAGTCGAGCGGGTTCGGCCGTACCGTGAGCGCCGATTCGATCCTCGACTACACCCAGGTCAAGAGCGTGATCATCGACGGGCGGGCGTGAGGCTTCATGGACGTTTCGCTTGACGGCAAGGTCGCGCTGGTCACGGGCGCCGGCCCGAACATCGGCAGCGGGATCGCGCTCGCGCTGTCGCGGTACGGCGCTTCCGTTGCCTGCAACGACGTCTCTGCGGACTCGGCGGCCGCGTCGGTCCGCAGGATCGAGCGGCATGGCGGTCTTGCTATGGCGGCCGTCGGAGACGTGAGCTCCGAGGACGATGTCGTGCGCTACGTCGGCGAGGTGCTCGACGCGTGGGGGAAGATCGACATCCTGATCAACAACGCCGCGCTGCTCGGCGGACGCGGTGTGCTCGAGGAGAGCCTCGAGTTCTGGAACCAGGCCGTGGGCGTGGCCGGCGCCGGGACCTTCCTCAACACCAAGCACGTGGCGATCGCGATGATCGAGCGCGGGATAAAGGGCTCGATCGTCAACATCCTGTCCTCGAATGCCTGGCAGGGATGCGCCGGCGTGATCGCGTACGCGTTCCACAAGGGCGGGCTGGCCAACTTCACGCGCGCCGCAGCGATGGACCTCGCGCCGTACGGGATCCGCGTCAACTCATATTCGCCGACGGCGCCGCGGCCGGACAACCCTGAGCTGCTCGCCGAGATCTCCGGGGGCATCCGGCGCCGTCCAGACCGCTCTTCGGAACATCCGGCGTGGTGGCGCGATCCGGGGACGATCGACGTGCGCGGCAACATGCCGATGGAGCCATCGACGCCGACCGACATCGGTCACTGCGTGGCGTGGATGTGCTCGGACTACGCGCGGCTGATCACCGGCTGTGACTTTGTGATCGACGGCGGAGCGCGGGCCAAGTACTGGGGGTTCACGCCGTCGGCGGAGAAGGCGGCGCCGGTACCGCTGATCCCGCTGTACGAGGACGAGACGATGCCGGGAGGGTTCTGATGGTTCGAGCGGCTGTACAGACGGGACCGCTGGCCTACGAGATCCGTTCGTTTCCGCGGCCGACGATTGGGCCGGACGAGGGGTTGCTTCGCGTCGAGGCGTGCGGAGTGTGCGGGAGCGACGTGGAGCAGTACCGAGGCCACCTCGTCCGCCCCGGGATGTTCCCGCTTATCCCCGGGCACGAGCCGCTCGGTGTGATCGAAGAGGTGGGCGAACGGGCGGCGGAGCGCTGGGGGGTCCAGGTGGGGGACCGCGTCGCCGTCGAGATCCTGCGGCCGTGCCGCGCGTGCGACTACTGCCTGACCGGCCGGTACATGTCGTGTCCGAACCGTGACGGTGCCTACGGGATGACGCCGCTGTCGCGCCCGCCTTCGCTGTGGGGCGGATTCGCGGAGTACCTGTATTTGCATCCCTGGGCGATCCTCCACAAGATGCAGGGCGACATCCGGCCCGAGATCGCGGTCATGTTCAACCCGCTCGGCGCCGGCGTCCGCTGGGCGGCGATGCTCGGCGAAGTGGGTCTCGGGGACACCGTATTGATCCTGGGGCCAGGGCAGCGCGGTCTCACCTCGGTCATCGCCGCGCGGGCGCGCGGCGCGGGCACGATCATCGTGACCGGCCTGTCGCGCGATTCGCGGAAGCTGGCTCTGGCGCGCGAATTCGGAGCCGACTACACGATCGACGTCGAGGAGGAGGACGTGGTGGCGCGGGTGAGCGAGATCACGGACGGCGCGATGGCCGACGTGGTCCTCGAGCTCACTCCGATCGCCGATCAGCCGATCCGCGACGCGATCGAGGCGGTCAGGCACAGCGGGCGGATCGTGCTCGCGGGGCTGAAGGGCGGAAAGTCTGTCGAGCTAGTGACCGACCGTCTGATCAATAAGGGAGTGACGGTGCAGGGCGCGTTCGGCGTCAACGCCGAGGCGTACATCGAGGCGATCCGGATCATCGAGTCTGGGCGCTTCCCGCTCGAGAAGATGGCCTCGGGAACGTTCGAGCTGGCCGATACCGAGGCGGCGATCCAGGCGCTCGCCGACGGGGATGCGATTCATACGTGCGTCTGCCCGGACCCTGGTGCGGCTATGGCCACCGCAGCCACCGCCGCCACCGCCGCCACCGCCACCGGCGCCGCGAGTCGAGAGGAGGCAGCCAATGCTCGTTGACATGCACGCCCATGTGATCCCGGGTGCGCTCGATGCGGTCGGATCTTCCGAGGACCACCGGGGGCCGCGGATCGGTCCATGTCACGACGACGAACACGCGCGGCTGCTCGAGAACGACCGCGGGATGCAGTTCAAGGCGATCGACGCCTTCTACTCGGCCGAGCGCCGGCTCGAGGAGCAGGAGCGAAGCGGCGTCGACGCCGAGATCGTCTCGCCGATGCCGCCGCTGCTCGATTACGCGCTGTCCGGCCCGGACGGGCTCGAGTTGTCGCGCCGGGTGAACGAGTTCATCGCGTCGCTGTGCGCGGCGGACCCGGCGCGGCTGATGGGCATGGGCATGGCTCCGATGCAGGCCCCCGATCTGGCGTGTGCGGAGCTGACTCGCGTTCGCGATCTCGGGCTCGTCGCCGTCGAGATCGCGTCGAACGTGGTTGGCCGGGCTTTGCACGGCGACGAGTACGAGGAGTTCTGGTCCGAGGCTGAGCGGCTCGAGATGCCGATCTTCATCCACGCGATGCCGGCCGACTTCGGGGAGCGGTTGCCCGCGGGGCTGATCCCGATCGCCGCGTTCGCTGTCGGGGCGGACGCTCTGCTGGCGTGCGCGGGGATCATCACGAGCGGGTTGGCCGAGCGGCACCCCCGCCTCCGCCTCGCCTTCAGTCACGGCGCCGGCGGCTTCCCGATGATGCTCCCGCGTGCGATGACCTTCTGGGGCAAGACGTGGAACGAAGAGCCTCCGTCTTCGGAGGCAGAGGGGCTGTCTCCCGCGGAGCTGACGCGGCGCTTCTACTACGACGGGCTCGTGTTCGACCGCCGCGCGCTGCGCTTCCTGATCGATCTCGTCGGCCACCGGCAGGTGCTCGTCGGTTCGGACTTCCCGGCGATGCCGCGCGAGGACCCGTGCGGGTGCACCTTGCGGTCGTTGGGGTTGCCGCCGAATGCGCAGGAAGACATCACCTGGCACAACACGTTCCGCTTCCTCGGGATCGAGGCGCCGGAGCTTGTGGGTGCGGTTTCATCGACGACTGGAGAGACACAGTGAAGACACGCGCCGCAGTCGTTCGAGGCCCTGGGCAGCAGTGGGAGGTGACCGAGCTCGACCTCGACGAGCCCAAGGAGCACGAGGTGCTCGTCCGCGTGATGGCGTGCGGGCTGTGTCACTCGGACGAGCACGTCCGCGAAGGCGGGCCGTACCGGTATCCGATGGTCGGCGGGCACGAGGGCGCCGGCGTTGTCGAGAAGGCCGGGCCGTCGGTGACGCGGGTGCGGGAGGGCGATCACATCTGCACCTCGTGGATCCCCGTGTGCGGTCACTGCCGCTACTGCTCGACGGGTCACCAGAACATGTGCAACGACGGCCTGAACGCCGGGACGGGGATGTTCCTCGACGGCACCTTCCGGTTCCACGAGAACGGCGAGGACGTCGGCGGGATGTGCGTACTCGGCACGTTCTCCCAGTGGATGGTGGTTCCCGAGAATTCGTGCGTCCCGATCGACGAGGATCTCCCGTTCGAGATCGCGGCGCTGGTGGCGTGCGGGGTGACCACGGGGTGGGGCTCGTCGGTGTACGCGGCGGGCACGCGCGCGGGGGAGACCGTCGTGATCTTCGGCACCGGCGGTGTGGGCATGAACGCGGTGCAGGGCGCCGCGTACGCCGGCGCCAAGAACGTGATCGCGGTCGACCCGAATCCGTTCAAGCAGGAGATGGCCGGCAAGTTCGGCGCCACGTTCACGACCGGCGATCCGGAGGAGGCCAAGCAGAAGGTGTGGGAGCTGACCCACGGGCAGATGGCCGACCACGCCGTGATCACCGTCGGAGTGATGCACCCCGAGGTGCTGCGCAATGCCGTCGACATGATCGGCAAGGGCGGAAGCGTGGTGGTGACCGCCGTAGGCGGCGAGGGTGACACGATCGCGATCCACGGCTCGCCGGTGACCGGATTCCACAAGAACATCCAGGGATCGCTGTTCGGTGGCGCGAATCCGCTATACGACATGCCCCGTCTGCTCGGGCTGTACAAGAACGGCGACCTCAAGCTCGACGAACTGATCACCAACCGTTACACGCTCGACAACATCAACCAGGGCTACGAGGACATGCTCGCGGGTCGCAACATCCGTGGCGTTTTGATCCATGAACACTGACCCTTGGGAAGAAACTTCAGCATGGACCCAGTGACTTCCCAAGCCGCAGACGAGGAGGTCTGCCGATGACCAGCGCGATTCTTGATCCGACCGGACTGTCCGGTAAAACCACTAGTGTTGGTCTGACGCTCGCGCCACGCCCGGGTCGGGACGGGCTGAGGGGGGCGCGGGTTGGGCTGCTCGAGAACGGCAAGCAGAACGCTCGCCGCTTCCTGGAAGACGTCGCCGACATCCTCCGCGAGCTCTACGGCGCCGGCGAGGCGCGGGTCATGCGCAAGGAGAACTTCGCGCAGCCGGCGGCGACCGAGCTGATCGACGAGCTCAGCCGCGAGTCGGACCTGGTGGTGATAGGCATTGGCGATTGAGGCTCGTGTAGCGCGTCGGCGGTCGCCGACGGAGTCCTCTTCGAGCGTCACGGGACGCCGGCAGCGGTGATCTGCTCGGACGCGTTCAAGGCCACCGCGGATGCGATGGCGGATGTTCAGGGAGCCCCCGGCTACGTGTACGTGACCACGCCGCACCCGGTGGCGGGACTGACGCCCGAGCAGGTGCGCGAACGGGCCGAGGCCGTCGCCGGCGAGGTGGCGGCGTTGCTCGGCGCCGGCGAACAGGGCCGGGCGGTCCGTTAGGTGGCCGGCGAACCCCGCGAGCCGGGCCCCGACGTCGCCCGCGAGCCGGACCCCGACGTCTCCCGCGAGCCGGACCCCGACATCGCCCGCGAGGCGATCGAGTACTGCTACGAGCAGGGCTGGAGCGACGGGCTCCCCGTGGTCCCGGCCTCGCAGGCGCTGCTCGACCAGTTCCTCGCGCAGACCAGCCGCTCGCCCGACGAGGTGCTGTGGCGGATGGACCATCTCGGGCGCGAGTGCACGGTCCACACCGCCGCGATCAACGCCGCGATGGCCGGCTGCCTGCCCGAGTACTTCCCGGTGGTGCTCGCCGCCTGGGACGCGGTGATGCGCGACCGGGCGGCGAAGGGCGGCGGGTGGCAGTCGACGAGCGGGCCCGCGCCTCTGATCGTGATCAACGGCCCGATCCGAGGCGAGCTCGGGATCAACTGCACCGGCGGAATCTTCGCCGGCGGGTTCCGTCCCAACGCCACGATCCCGCGCGCGCTCGGG
>Ga0070765_100000244_pt1 | contig 32871 bp, 20 predicted proteins | sample HubBroMetageWFT5_FD_71516 | JGI IMG/M metagenome (GOLD analysis project Ga0070765, IMG submission 71516) | Warmed and freeze-thawed soil microbial communities from the Hubbard Brook experimental Forest, New Hampshire - Hubbard Brook CCASE Soil... | ecosystem: Environmental > Terrestrial > Soil...
CCCGCTAGCCGCCCCAATAAACGCCGCCCTCTTCAACTTCGTCGTATCAATATTCGCCGCCGTATCAAAATTCGTATGAATGTACCGGTCCGGCCAGTCATTCATATAAATCGCCGGTATCCCGAACGATGAATCCTGATACACATCATGGTCGCTACCCATCGTGTACGCCGAATACTCCGCCCGCAGCGGCTCCTTTCCTCCCTCCGGCGCCACCAACGGATACTCCTCCTTCCCCGTCGCCGCAAATTTGTACGACTCTTCATTCACAAACTCCGCAAACGCCCACGCCACGTCATGCACAAACGACGGCAAACTCATCGGCCCGCGTGTCACGTGGAACACTGCCTTCGTCGCCGGCCCACCTCCCACCATGTCCATATGAATCGCCGCCTTGATCCGCACCGCAAACTCCGGCTTGCCATTCAACAGCGCCAAAGTCCCCTCAATCTCCGGCGGCCAAATAAACCGTATCGTCCGCGCCGGCCGCGCCAATTTCCCCTCCGCAATCAACTTCTGCAAAGTGCGCGCCACCTCCAAAATCGTCACGCACCCGCTGGCATTGTCATTCGCCCCCGGCCGCTGATGATCCAGGTGGCAGGAAAACGCAATCTCCTCCTCCTTCAATTTCGGGTCCGACCCAGGAATCGTTGCCGTCACCACTTCATAATTCCCCGCCTGCTGCCCCGCCTTCACCACCGCATGCAGCAAGATCACTTCCCCATTCGCGAGCCGCTCCTTCAATCCCCGAGCCGTCTTCAACGACACCATGAACGCAAACGTCTTGTGCTCCGTAAACGTCTCCAAATGCCCCCACCGAATCAAATTCTCGTCCTCGCCCCACCAAGCCGTCTTCTGGTTCTGCGCATAACTCACAATCCCCGCGGCTCCAAATTTCCCCACCGCCAAATCCTGCACCGCCCCCGGCGACGCGCTAACCAAAACAATCTTTCCCTTCACATCCTTTCCAGCGTAATCGCTCTCCTTCGTCCCGTCGCCTACATCGACCAACATGCCAATCGCATCCCTGCTCTCACTATCCTCAGCCAGCACCACCGGCTCCGCTTCATAACTCTCGTGCAAGATCATCGGACCACCGACGCACTCCGCATCGACTTTATAATTTTCCATTTTTCCGCAGGGCACGCGTTTCACGGGCCCGATGCCCACTAGTTCTCCGACTTCTGCATCCCAAGCCGGTCGCGACCTCTGCGTCCCATAGAAAATCTTTCCATCCGCCGGAAACTCCAATATCGCCACATCGCTCAACCCATACTCCCGCGCCCGCTCCGCCACCAACTCCGCCGCCGAATGAAATCCCTTCGATCCGCGCTGCCGGTGAAACGTAGCAATCACCTCCAAATTTCTCTTCGCCGTCTCCCCGCTCAATTCATTCGCCAAAGCCGCCACATCCTTCTCCGCCAAAAGCGGCGGCTTCTGCGCCGTCGCGACACCCGCCATCAGTCCACTCGCCATCATCCCCGCCGCCACCACGCCCAATCCTCGTCTCACGCCACCCTCCGCGCACATTTCTGCCCATCTGCGCGCCGCGATTCTACCTTTATTTCAAGCCACCAATTGTCTTTTCCCGTAGGGGCACGATACATCGTGTCCGCTCTTCCTTCGCTCTTCCCTACACCAGGCCGCCGCACCCCGCGCCCAGCAGTCACTAACCGTTCACCAAATTTTCACCGCAGCGTCTTAACTATTCCGGTCTAGTAAAGCAGCACGGGGTGTCGGCCTTCTGCCCACACCCCGACAAAATCAGACCGCCCCGCGGTCAAACCCAAGGGAGTATCAATGATCCGATTGCCCAGAAGTATCCGAGCGCTCCTGTTTCTGCCTCTAGCGCTGCTGCTGTTTGCTCCAAGACCTGCCGTCGCCGACGGTGACGTGCACAAAGTCAAGCACGTCATCGTGATCATGCAAGAGAACCACTCCTTCGACAATTACTTCGGCGCGCTAGCCTACGCCCCCGGCAGCCCCTACCGCCACGAACTAGGCGGCTGTCGCAAAGATGACCACGACTGCGTCGAGGGCCTAACCTGCAAAACCGACAAGTCCGGCAACATCACCTGCTTCAACTCCAACCCCGACGACAACGGCAGCACTGTCTTTTCCTTCCACGACAATCGCCGCTGCGCCGGCCCCGACCTCGACCACTCCTGGTTTCAAACTCACGAAGAGGTCAACTTCCTCCATCCCATGGACACGCTTCACGACATCAAAAGCGACGGCTTCGTCCGCGTAAACGACATCACCGAGCAGCACGACAACGGCGTCGAAACAGCAACCGACGATCAGACCATGGGCTTCTATACGCAAGCTGACATTCCTTTCTATTACGACCTCGCCCAGAAGTTCGCCGTCGGCGATCGTTACTTCGCCGCGGTCCTCGGCCCCACCTTTCCCAACCGCTCCTATCTGCTAGCCGCCACCTCCTTCGGCCATTTGACCACCAGCGACACCTTCCCGCCTCCCGGCGGCTACAGACCCATCACCGGCACAATCTTTGACCTACTCGATAAGAACAACATCACGTGGGCCGACTACTTCCAAGATGCCCCGCAAGGCGGCAGCTTCCGCCAATTCGGCGGCCCGACGACCGATCCCCACTTCCTCCCGCTTACGGTCTTCCTGGCGCAAGCCGCGGGAACCGTCGGCGCGCCGCCGCTTCCCGAAGTCGTCTTCATCGACCCGAATTTCGGCCTATTCGGCCGCAAGCTTGAGAACGACGAGCATCCGCCCACCGACATCCAGCGAGGTGAAGCCTACGTTTCCCTGGTTCTCAACACCATTCGCAATGGACCCTACTGGAAAGACTCCGTAATCTTCTTCACTTATGACGAACACGGCGGCTACTACGATCACGTCGCCTCGCCGCGCGCCTCTCAAGGCCACCAAAGAACCCCCGACGGCATTTCACCAGGACAATGCGCCGATCTTTCCAACGCTCCCGCCAGCCTCCAACCAGGCGCCGGCGCCGAGTGCGCGCAAAACCCCTTGAGCAAAACCGACACCTCCGTCAATGACGCCATCGAACTCTGCCCCGACTTGGCAGCCAATCCCACCGGCCCCTATCCGGAAAGCTGCCCGTCCTTCGACCAGCTCGGCGTCCGCGTGCCCTTCCTGGCAATCTCGGCGTTTTCCAAGCCCCATTACGTCTCACACACCACCGGCAGCCACACCTCGCTCCTGGCCTTTATCGAAAGCCGCTTCCTAAGCCTCGCAAATGATCCCGATAATGACGGCGACGACGACCGCGACGACCGTGGCGATGACGCCAGCCAGCGCACCCCCCATCAACATCTGACCAAGCGCGACCAACACGCCAACGCCCTCGAAGACATGTTCGACTTCGACCGCTCCCCATCGCTAAACACCCCGCTAACCCAAGCCCTACCCCCAGCGGTGGACTGCACCCCCAACTAATTCCGCCTCACCACAAACGAAAGCGCGGCGAGGTGCCAAACGCACCCAACCGCGCTTTTTTCTTCGCCACTCAAGCCCACGCTCCGGCACAAGCCACTGTTCCCTTTAGGACGCGCAGCCCCCATTTTTGCGCTCAAGTTGCTACACCAGCACCACCCTTTCCACACTTACATGGTTGTTCTGAAACGGCAAGCTCATCTATTTGCGGCATTCATCGCGCAGAAACATCGTGAGGGAACGAGACTGGATTAATTCCGATGCTTATTTGGGAGTTGTGTGAAGCTTTTTAGTGGATGTAGCGGCGCGCTCCGAGCGTCTTTCTTGTTCCACGTGCTGGGTGCAATCGGCAATTTCGTCGTCGATCTTCTTGATTTCCAGGGCGAGCTGAAATTCCTCCGGATGCTTTGCGTATTTTTCGAAAAGCGAATTCCGTTTGATCTTCAAGTCATCGCGTTTTTTCTTCCAAACCCCGGCAGCCACTAGCATGTGATTGTACCCACGAACAGTGTGCGCTCTTTTTTGGTTTATCGATATAGCTGCAAGGCGATTTGTGCAGATTCCTAAGCTAGGCGCGGCGCTGAGGGCACGAAGGATGAAGAAGGTGGCTAAAGCGAGAGAAATGTTGTATTTCCATGGTGATCGAAAGTAAGTGGAGGCCCAATGCGAGGATTTCAGGTGCGAGGACTTCTGGTGAAAGGTGGTATGCCGCTGTTTTGTGTGGCGGCGCTGGCGGCGTCCATCTCGTCGTCCCCGGCGGATGACGGCGCAAAGGTGGACGGTTATATACGCGGCGAAATGCAGAGGGAACGGATTCCCGGGCTGGCGTTGGGAGTGTACCGAGACGGGAAGATCGTCAAAGCAGAAGGGTACGGTGGGGCCAACTTGGAATGGGACGTACCCGTTAAGGCGGATACGATTTTTCAATCCGGATCGGTGGGGAAGCAATTTGCAGCGACCGCCGTGATGATGCTCGTCGAGGAGGGAAAGGTCGCTCTTGACGATCCCGTTCAGAAATATTTCCCAGATGCGCCCGAATCGTGGAAGGACATCAAGATTCGCAATTTGCTCAGCCATACTTCCGGTCTTGGGGAATACGAGAACGGACCGCGCACCAAGCCCGACGGGCCGTTCTATCTGCGGCTGGATATGACGGAAGATGAGCTCTACAAACGAATCGGGGCGATGCCGATGGACTTTAAGCCGGGGGAAGATTGGAGTTACCGCAATACCAATTATGTTTTGCTGGGAATCATGATTCACAAAGTGACCGGAAAATTCTATGGCGATTATCTGCAGGAGCGAATCTTCAAGCCGCTGGGAATGACCACGACGCGGATCATCAGCGAAGCCGACATCATCCCGCACCGCGCAGCAGGCTACGAACTGGTCAAAGGGCAACTGAAGAATCAGGAATGGGTTTCGCCGACGTTCAATTCGACGGCGGACGGGACACTCTATTTTACGGTTCTGGACTTGGAGAAATGGGACGCGGCGCTGTACTCGGAAAAACTCCTCAAACGGTCTAGTCTCGAACAAATGTGGACGGTGATGAAGCTCAACAATGGCCTGCCTAATAAAGCGAACTACGGATTTGCCTGGAATATCAAGGAGGCCAACGGCCACAAGCTCATCGAACATAGCGGTGCTTGGCAGGGTTTTACCACTCATATCGCTAGATACGTGGATGACAAACTGACCGTCGTGGTTCTAACCAATCTCGACGCGGGCCATGCGCAGCCAAACAAGATTGCGCACGCCGTGGCCGGTTTGTATGTTCCCGCGCTCATGCCCCCGGTGGTCAAGCCCATCGAAGACAAAGAACCGGAGAAAACGGCGCTGGCGCGAACCGTGCTGCAGGAGATTGCCGCTGGGAAAGCTGATCCGGATCGCTTTACTCCCGAGTTGCGAGCGAAACTCTTCCCGGAACGCATTCAAAACGTGGGCGACTACTTGAAGGAGCAGGGTAACCTGAAATCGTTGGAGTTGATCAAGCGAGGAGAAGAAGGCGAGCAGCGCAGCTATCACTACAGGGCGAACTATGAGCGTACGGAGCTTTTCCTGTCGCTGCAACTAACAAAAGATAACAAGCTTGCTGCGTTGGATTTTTCGAACGAGTGAACCTGGGCGGGATTATCGGATTTATAGCATCCCGAGGATTCAATCGTTGCACGGCCTGTGTGCGAGCGAACAGCTCGAGTGGCAAAGAGCAAATTTGCGATAGACTACGCGGGTAAAGGGGTTGACAAAGATGAGCGGACTACCGCAACTCCTGCCAACAAGCGCCGAAGCCGAAACGTTTGGCGGCGTCACCTATCACATTGACGGTGAGCTCGTTCCAGCGCTCACCATCGACGTGTCCGCACGGTCCATCTACTTCGAACATCACATTCTTCTGTGGAAACACCCAACCGTGCAGATCAGTTTGAAGCCTATGAAGGGTGCGCTCAAACGAATGATGGCGGGGATGCAGGTGTTCGTGACCGAAGCGCGCGGCCCGGGAATGATTGCCTTCAGCCGCGATGGCGCCGGACACATCGTCCCGATTCATCTGCCCCAAGGACGCGAATTGCATGTTCGCGAGCACCAGTTCCTGGCGGCCACCGACAGCATCGACTACACCTTCGAACGCGTGCGCGGTGCGGCAAATATGCTCTTCGGCGGAACAGGTTTTTTCATCGACAAGTTCCATAGTCACGCGGGCGACGGCATCCTGTGGCTCCATGGCTATGGGAACGTTTTTGAAAAAGTCTTGGGACCCGGCGAGATAATTGACATCGAACCCGGCGGCTGGCTCTATAAAGATCCCTCTGTTCGCATGGAGACGGTGGTCGACCGCCTCACTAGCGGCCTCTTCGGCGGATTTAATTTGATCATCAACCGCTTCACGGGACCCGGTCGTGTGGGAATCCAGTCGATGTATATGCACTACGCGAGCGAGGAATAGTCTGGGCCGAGCCCCACGGGGAAATGGCGACGTAGCCGGAGTTTTGCCCACCGTGTGCGGACGAAAGGAGCCGACCATGCGGCGAATATTTGTTTCGGCGGCGTGCCTGGCCACGGGAGTCCTCGCGGTAGGTTGGCGAACAGAAATTCGCGCCGCCAAATCCGGAGACTCAAACGCTATCTCTGCTTCGCTAAACCACCAGCCTGACACGCACTCAGCATACTCGTGGGATCAGAAAGCTGCTGCGGCTTACCTCGATCAAAGAGCAAGCTGGTGGATGGCATGGCCGAGGGCGGCGCGGGATCACGAAACTTTCTGTATTTCGTGTCATACCGCGGTGCCTTATGCAATGTCGCGGCCGGCGCTTCGCGGGGCGCTTGGAGAGCAGGAGCCTTCCGCGAACGAACGCAGACTGCTGGAGAATGTAACGAAGCGCGTGCGGCTTTGGAAGGAAGTTGCGCCGTTTTACTCGGATGCGGACCGCGGCATTTACAAGACGGTGGAATCTCGCGGCACGGAATCGGTTTTGAACGCGCTGATCTTGGCAAGCAATCACGCGAGCAATGCGGCCCATCTTAGCGACGACACTCGCGCGGCGTTCGAGAACATGTGGGCCGAGCAGCAGACCACCGGCGCCCAAAAAGGGGCGTGGCTCTGGCTGCGGTTCAAGAATGAGCCGTGGGAAGCGGACGACTCGGACTACTACGGAGCGGCGCTGGCGGCGATTGCGGTTGGAACCGCTCCGGAGAATTACCGCGCGAGACCAGAAATCCAAAACAATTTAAAAATGTTGCGCGAATACTTGAGCCGTGAATACGCAGCGCAGACTTTGAGCAATCGTGTTGTGTTGCTATGGGCTTCGGCGAAACTGCCCGGACTGCTCGAGGCGGAACGCCAAAAGGCGCTCATCAACCAAGTGCTCGGCAAGCAACAGGCGGACGGAGGCTGGAGCTTGACCTCGATATCTGGCGACTGGAAGCGACATGATGGAACGCCGCAGGAAGCGCAGAGCGATGGTTATGCGACGGGCCTGATTACGTTCGCGCTCCAACAATCGGGGATCTCCAACGAAAATGCACAATTGAAAAAAGGACTCGCTTGGCTGGCGGCTAACCAGAACCGGAGGGAAGGCTTCTGGCTGGCCTACTCCTTAAACAACAACGAGGAGCACCACATCAGTCCGGACACGGTGTGCTTCATGAAAGATGCGGCGACGGCTTATGCCGTGCTCGCTTTGAGCGAGTCCAGGAACCGCTGAATTCAGGGCCGCTCGTCTCGGGAAAATTGGCGCGTTTTGGGCGGGCAAGGTTCGCTTTACGCTATTGCCAGCTCACGCGGAGTAATGAGAGACCTTGGCGGGGCAGCGCAAATTGAAAGTGTGCAGCGCCTTGCTCGATACGAATGAATGAGGGAGACTCCTGCAGCTGCAATTGGCCGGCCGCTTCGATTTGTTCGTATTGATGCGCAGATGGAGATTGCGGCGCTCCCATTTCCTTCCAAGCGGTGAACGCATTGCTGTGATTGGAATCGATGCGGAAGTGTTCGAGCAGAGCTTGGCCGGCGCTCGCGGGCAAACCGCTGACGGAAAAATCAATCTTCGCCGGGTCAACAGGCAGGTCAACGTCATGATAATTCCAGACTAGGATTTCAATTTCGTGGCCCTTGCGCGTGGCGATGGCGTTGATGTCCGGCTGGCCGCGTACTCCGGCGCGCAGAACTTCATCGACCGGAAGCGCCGCGGAACTTTCGCTCTTCAGGCGTTCGCGGCCGAGCTGGCCAAACATCCGAAATGCATTTAGCACGGGCTTGTCCAAGCCATTGCTGGCGAGTTCGCGGAAACCTTCGAAATACGGCTGGTCTTCGAATTCAAAGGACCAGGTGACGGCGCCGGCGAAGTTGACTTGCTCGCGGCGAGATAAATCGTAGATTGCACTGAGGGTTTCAGCCGTGTACGAAGCGTAGAGTGCTCCATTGCGATAGGCGTTCTGTGGATTGGTGCGGGCGGAACAGGCCGCGCAGCCTTCGGGGTCCGATTCTCCAAGAATGATGGGTGTCTGGCTGTATTCCGGGAAGGAAGCTGCGATTTTGAAGCCCTGTTCGATGGAAGCCAGTTGGCGTGCGATGCCCATTTGAACATGGTCCGCTTGCCACTCGGGGGCGCCTTTCGGGTGAAAGCTGATGAAATTGACAGGCGAGCCGATTTTGCCGGTTGCGAAATTTCGCTCGTGCGCGCAGTGCTCCAGAAACTTTCGCAAGAACGCGGCGGCCTTGGGTGAGGCCGGCCCAGTAGTGTCAGGTCCACCGACTGCAGCTCCAGGCAGGGCTCGAAGAATCGCGGTCGCGGCAAAATCGTACAACTTGAAAAATTCTTCTGGAGTTCCTTTCCAATAATCGATGTCCGGCTCATTCCAGATCTCCCACAGCCAAGTCTTTGCTTCAGCGTCGCCGTAGCGGTCCCGCAGGTGAGCGACAAAGTGAAACACGACGTCCGACCACTTTTGGTAGTCCTTCGGAGGATAGGCCCAGCCCGTGAAAATCGTGCCCTGAGGAAAATTGTGGCGATAGGGTGAGGGATGCGCTGAGAGAGCTTCGGGCATGAAGCCCACCTCGACCAGCGGCTTAATTCGCAGCGCGAGGTAAGTGTCGAAAATGCGGTCGAGAATCGTCCAACTATAGACCGGATTTCCCTGGGCGTCCTCCGTGTAAACATTCGTGGAGCCCCACTTAAGCGACGCTGATCCATCGCCGGTGGTCAGCAGGTTGTGGACGCGAATGTGGACGGGGACAGGACTGAGGGCCGCGAGTTCGCCGAGCAGTTTTTTGCCGTGGGGTGCGTAAGTGTAGTTTGGCTCGTCGTATCCGAAATAATTCCAGATGGGTGGTAGGGGGCCGTTCGATTGATCGGCGTGAACTTGAATATTCACGTTTGGCGCGGCTTGCTGCGCCCTGCACGGTGCTCCCATTAGCGCCAGAAGCGCCAAGGTTGGAAATGAAAGACGGAAAACCAAGACAACACAGTGGCGAACAAGCGTGGCAGCTAGAACGCGCAGTTGTTCGACGGCAGGCTGCTCATGCATGCGGTGAATTCTAACTGAAGAGCCGTGTTGAAGGGCGAGCTAGGGTGACAAAAGTAAGAGAAACTCGCGGGTGAGGCCCTTCGAAATGTCTCAGGTCAGAGGAGCCCTGTGCCTGCCAAGAAAAAGATAAGATCGCGGAGTCTGCAGACTGCACTCTGCTCTATATGAGGTGGACGGGGCGCCGGATGATTGCCTCATTGGCCGTTTGACCAGGGTGGAACGACGCCGCTCATGCGCGCGTACGCGACCAGCTGCCCCATGTGCTCGTTGGCGTGAACGATGATCCGCAGGTACATTCCGTCGACGGTGGCATCTCGATCGGCAATGTGAACTTTACGTTGTAGATCTTTCGCCGTAACCGCCAGATGGGCTTGCTTCACGGCGTCCAATGAGCGCTTGAGCCAGTTGATGACATCGGCCTTTGCGGTGACCGTTTTATCCATTCCTTCTTTCATGTCGGCCGGCATCTTGGGCCCAGTCACGCTGAGCAAGTAGAAATTGGCCTCGGCAATGTGCATGTAGACTTCGCTGGTCGAGCGCACACCCGGCGCGGGACGCCAAGAGAATTTCTCTTCGGGAGTGGCCTCGGCGAGCGCGATCAGTTGCTGGGTGACATGCAGCCACTCTCCGTCATAGCCCTGCCAGATGCCTTCGGGGAGCTTTTGGTTCTGAGCCAGCGTGGGGCAGGCGCTGATCAACAGGAACAAAATGACAGCTTTTTTCATGATTTATCTCCTGGCGGGAATTCGTTCACGGGGCAGTGCTAAAAGCCAGCCCATTCTATACGCGTCGCAGATTTAGACGTGGTTCTTTTCGAATAGGCTTCAGGGCTGCGCCTCACGCTACACCACGCTATAGCGGGTGGTAAGGGAGCTGGGGGAGCCTCCAAGACCCCCGAAACGATGAATACGAATGGCCGGTTGGGGAATCTAATCATACATGCGAATACGAGCGGGACTAATTGGGTTCATAGCCGTGATCCAGACGGTGCTTTTTCTGACGCACTTTTTCCTTTATGAGACGTGGACGTTTTCGTCCGCGCGAAATGATATCGCCGGGCCGCTTTGGCTCAAAATTGTTGTCGGTGTTTTGTCGGTGAGCTTCCTGACGGCTTCGCTGCTGGCGTTTCGCTTTACAGGCGCAGCCCTTAGGGTGTTTTACCGGGCGGCGGCGGTATGGCTGGGTTTGTTGAGCTTCCTCTTTCTCGCAGCGGCCTCTTCCTGGATTGTTTTCGGAGTTGCGCGGCTGGCGGGGCTGGATGCGAACTTCCACCGGATCGTGGAAGTGCTGTTCAGCGCGGCGGCGGTGGTCGGAGTCTACGGTGTCTTCAATGCAAGCTGGACGCGCATCACGCGAATTACGGTGCGGCTGGCGAATTTGCCGGAAGCTTGGCGTGGGCGAAGGGCGGCGCTGATCAGCGATTTGCATTTGGGGCACGTGCGGAATGGGAGTTTTCTGCGTCGCATGGTTGCAAAGATCTTGAAGGAAGAGCCGGACGCGATTTTTATTGCCGGCGATTTGTATGACGGAACGGCGATTGATGCGCGGCGGGCCGCGGAGCCTTTGAGCGCACTAACGGCGCCGCATGGCGTGTATTTCGTAGCCGGGAACCATGAGCAATTTGGCGACGACAGCAAATATTTGCGCGCGGTTGCGGCGGCCGGGGTGCGCGTGCTCAGCAATGAAAAGGTGGAAGCGGACGGCTTGCAGATTATTGGCGTGCCGTATCGGCACGCTACGCACGACGGGCACTTTGCGTCGGTACTGGAGGGAATTGGCGTGGATCGCGGGCGCGCCAGCGTTTTGTTGACGCATGCTCCTGACCATCCGGAAGTTGCGGAGGCGGCGGGCGTTTCGTTGCAGCTTTCCGGGCACACGCATGTGGGGCAGTTCATTCCGTGGAGCTGGATGGCGCGGCGCATTTACCGCCAGTTTGTCTACGGTCTAAGCCGCATTGGGAAGATGCAGGTCTTCACATCGAGCGGAGCGGGTACCTGGGGTCCGCCGCTGCGCTTGGGTTCGAATCCCGAGATTGTTGTGCTTCAGTTTGAGTGAGGCCGCTATGCGCCTCAAAGACGCGTAGGAGCACGCCAAGTGCCCCTGCTGCCGTGGAAGCGCGGAAAGCCCGGGGCCTGCTGCTTCCAATCATCACAGAGACTGTAGAAAAGTCAGCAAAGCCTTCTTTTCTGCAGGTGTCAGCTTTTCAAATGCTTCAGTGACGTGGACGGCTTCCCCGCGGTGGCGAAGAATGGCATCCGTGAAAGTGGTCGATGCGCCGTCATGCATGAGGCGTGAATGCAGTCGTGCGCCCCAGAGCGGAGCGGTTCGGATCTTGTTGGCGGTGCTCTGGAACTTGGGGAATGTTGAGCTTTTCATTTCGGCATGCTCGGCAATTCTTTTACCGTAGTGCTCGGGAATAGCCTGCACGATGCCGTCGCCGGTGCCGACGTTGTGGAGTAAGAAGTCTCCGAACGGATGGAAAGTTTTGTCTCCGAGCGCGGGAGGGATAGTGAAGTTGCCGCCGTTGATGGCAGTACCAGCAGCGGCCGTGGTGAGCGTTGCGACGTGGCAGGTGGCGCAGCCAATTTTTTCGAACAGTCCTTCGCCGTTTTTAGCTTCGGAAGTTTGCGAGAGCGTGACATCGCGCGCCGGCGCTTCCGAGGCGCGCATGAAGCGAGCGAAGTGATCGATGTCGAAGAGACCGTCGGTGCCGGCCGTGTCATTGGGTTCGCTAGCGGCATTGCAGAGATTGGTGACTTCGTCGGGCTGGAGGCGATTCGTGATGCCCATTTCGTTGAGATAGGCGTCAGCAGAGAAAGAGAGCAAGCTGGCATGCTGATCTTTCCAGCCGAAGCGGCCCACGCCGGTTTTCCCCGGAACTTCCACGATGGGAACGTAAAGGGCTTGGCCACATATTTTGCCCTGGCTCTTCTTGCATTGATCCTTAGCGAGGTCGAGCAATGTCTGGTCCGAAAGGGCTTCCACAAAGCCATCACCCAGAACATTTAGAGAAACGCGGAACGTGCGGATTTTCTCGGAGTCGGGCACATGCTCCTGAATTTCCGTGCTTGGGAAAGCGCCGCTCGGGCAGATGGCCCGGTCGTTGATCAGCGAGCGGCCCTTGATAATCTCAGCGCCGTGGTTGATTGGAATTTCCGGATTTCGAAACACTCCCTTGGCATCGTTGTGTCCCACACGCAATTCCGTAACCTGGCTGGAGCCCCCAGACGTGGGATTCTGGTGGCATTCGCGGCAGGATTGCGCGTTGTACAACGGTCCAAGCCCGTCGGTGAGGGCCTCGACTTCTTCGAATTTGGCCTGATCGGCGGTATGTGTGGCATCGTCGACCATTCCGTTGCTCTTGTTGTCGAAGCCGGTGGGAGCTTCGGAAACTGGCGGCGCGAACGAGAGAAGACCGAAAGACAAAAACACCGCAATGCCGGCAAATAGCCTCATGGGGACCTCACGGGCGGCTGGTTGAAAAGAAATTTACATCTGTTGACTGTCAAAGCCAAGTTAAAAAATTGATAAGAAGAGGCAAGAATCTCGCCCCAAGTGAATGCCACCCAAGTGCATGCAAACCCAAATGTGTTTCAATCCTGACTGGCAGGCGTATAATACCTTTCGTGAGGCCAGCAGGCTCCGCCCCACACCCACCCTGGGCCCGCCTATTCGGAATTCCTTCATCCCCCGCCTTTGAAGGCTGCTCCGAAAATCAAAAATGCCTCTCAAAAAAACATGAACCTTGGGAACGTAGGCCTGGATCGACGCCAAAGATTGAGGAAAGTGCCGGACAAACTTGCATTCCTGCAATTGGAGCGAGACGAGGGCGGAGCCGTGCTGGATGCGTCCGAAGGAGGCTTGCGCTTTGAGACTTTTGCTCCCGTACAGCAAAAGGGACCTGTTCATTTTTGGTTTTCGCTCAATCTTCGCGACCAGATTGAGGCGTGGGGCGAACTGGTCTGGACTGATGCAGAGAAAAAGTCCGGAGGTTTGAGGTTTATACACCTCTCCGAGGAAAATCGCGCGCGCATACGGGAATGGATGGCCGAGCCTTCCCTTCCGCAAGTTTCAGACGGAGGACTCGCATCTCATACTGCTCGCGATGGAACACCCGCCAAGTTGGAGGCGGGCAAACCGGATGCTGTTGCGGCATTCGTTTCGAAAGCCAAGCCACGTCCCTCCACACCTTTGGCGGCCGGCGAGGATTTCGGAGGTTCCAGTGCAGTCCCTTCGCTATTTCAAGATTCTGCGGAACAAGCATCAGTGCTGGTTCCTGTGCAGGTATATCTCGCCGCGAAGCGAAAACATCTAATTCTCGGCATAGTGCTGGGCATTTGCATCTCGGCCACCGTCGCCGGGGCCGCGTTCAAATATTCAAACTATCGCCGCCAGATCCGGGACGAGGAAAGCTTGGCCGCAGAATCCCGCACGGCATCATTGCAATCCGCAGTCCAGCCGCCGGCGCCAACAGCTCCGTCGGTGTCCAATCCGGCTTCCGGGGATATATTCTCGACGGGCAATCCGAAGAGAGGCACGCCTGCCGGCCGCGCTTCGCAGGCAATGGAACCCTCAAGTTCAGCCGCACCAGTCCCCACTTCTGTTCCACCCCGCTCCGGCGAAAATGCCAGCCAAAAACAGCACTCCCGGACCCCATCGCAACTGTGGGCCTCCGTGCAAGCCGGTAACAGCAAGGCGGCGGTCGAGCTCGCCGAACTCTACATTCAGGGCGAAGTTGTCCCCCGCAATTGTATGCAAGCTCGTGTGCTATTGCTGGTAGCGTCCGAAAAGCGAAACGCCGATGCCATCAAGAGGCTCCAAGTGCTGGACAAGACGGGATGCCCTGGCGAGTAACGGTCAATTGTGTCTGCTGCCCCCTCAGCATGTGACTAAACACCTCAAGGTTGAGTATGCCCGCAAGAGAGACACCTTTCTTTCCGAGGTGACGTTCAGACCGGACGGCGAATCCCGAGTTTGCGCATGCGCGCCTGCAGGGTGGTGCGCTTCATGGCGAGGAGAACCGCGGCACCTTTGGGGCCGGCGATGCGCCACTCAGTTTGCCGGAGCGCGCGGAGAATGTGCTGGCGCTCGGCGTCTTCGAGGGTGGAAATCGATGAGCCAGAGGAGGTAAGCGCCGTTAAGGAGCTTGCCGCCAAAGAGGAATCTGCGCTCGCGTCCGGCGCAAGGGTGACGGGTTTCAATTCGGAGACGGGCACGCGGAGCTCTTTGCCGGGAGAGAGAAGCACGGCACGCTCGATGAAATTTTCGAGCTCGCGAATATTGCCGGGCCAGGAATACGCGGCGAGAGCGTCCATAGCCTCTGCCGGAATATACGCAACAGCTTTATTGAGGCTGCGGCTGAACTTCTGCACGAAATAGCGGACGAGGTGCGGAACGTCCTCCGGGCGCTCGCGCAGCGCAGGGATGTGAATGGGAAAAACGTTGAGGCGGTAGTAGAGATCGTTGCGGAAGGCGCGCTCGGCGACGAGCTTGCCAAGATCGCCGTTGGTGGCGGCGACGATGCGCACGTCGACGCGCAACGTGCGATTGCTGCCGAGGCGCTCGAATTCCTGTTCTTGAAGTACGCGGAGAAGTTTGGGTTGCAGATCGAGCGGCAGGTCGGCGACTTCATCTAGAAACAAAGTGCCGCGGTCAGCAAGCTCGAAGCGCCCGATTTTTTGCGTGAGCGCGCCCGTGAAAGCGCCGCGCTCGTGGCCGAAAAGTTCGGATTCGAGCAGTCCGCCAGGAATAGCAGCGCAATTGACTTTGACGAACGTGCGCTCGCGGCGCGGGCTGAGGTTGTGGATGGCTCGGGCGATGAGCTCCTTGCCCGTGCCGGTTTCTCCGGTGATGAGCACGGCCGTACCCGCGGGAGCCACGACTTCCACCTGCGCCAGGGCCCGCTTGAGCGCGGGGCTGTCGCCTACGATTTCTTCAAAATTGAATTCACTGCGAATTTCTTCCTCGAGATAAAGCTTCTCTTCTGCAAGCTTGTCTTTCAGCGCGTCAATTTGTTTGAAAGCCAGTGCGTTTTCCACGGCAATCGCGATTTGTGCGGAGACTTGCTGCAGAATCTCGACGTCCTCAGGAGGGAAAGCGTCCTCGCGCCGGCTGGCGAGATTCAGTGTGCCCAAAGTACGGCCTTGCGTGATCAGCGGGACGCAGCAGATGGTTTGCACTCCTTCGGAGCGGAGTGTGCGAATAATCTCATTGGGGAAGCGATCGATCTCGGCGCCCCGTGCCAGGAACGGCTGGCCCGTTGTGAAGCAGACCCCGGAAGGAGTGGTCTCCAGAGGCACGGTGATTTCCTGGTCGAAGAGGCCGGGGCGGCTGGAAAAATTGAGCGCGTGGATTTTCAAGAGGCCCGACACGGAGTCTCGGAGAGCCAAGCTGGTGTAGTCGTGATGAATGACTTTCTCCAGAGTGCTGACAATCCCCCGGAAAAGCTCGGGCAGTTCGCGGCTGGAAACCAGAACGTTGTTGACCTCGAGTAGGACCTGAAGCCGATCGCGTTCGCGCGCCAGCTGACTTTGGTAAGCCTGGGAAGTTTGGAAATTGAGCGCGTTATCGACCGCCACGGCAACCTGGCTCGCGGCGCGCTGCATGAATTGAACTTCGGCGTCGGTTATGCCCTGAGGAACGAGGCGGCCGAAACCCATCGCGCCAAGCCGCCGCTGCGCGGTGGTAAGCGGAACCATCGCTAAAGAGCGAACGCCGACTTCCCGTAGACGCTGGAGAAACTCGGGAAAACGATTGTCCTCTTCCGTATCAGTGACGACAAAAGTTTGCTGCGACTGCCAAACCCAGCCTGAAGGATGACCATCCACCGGCGATTCGGTGCCGGTCTTCTTGGCGGGCGTGGGAAGACGAGTTTCGAGAATATGCAACCGCATGACGTTGCGCACAGGGTCATGAAGCACGAGCGTCAGAAAATCAAAGTCCACGACACAATGAAGCCGCTCTGCGAGGTCGTGAAAAAGAGCCGCCAGGTCGCGATGCTGCGCGATCGATTCCGCCACTTCGAGCAAGGCTTCGAGCTGACGCCTCGAGTATTCGAGCGGCGCTGCAGTTGTCGGTTCGGGCGGGGATATAGCGGGATCCGCCATAGAAACCAGAATAGCACTCGGCTTGCCAGACGCTCAACAAACGCGTTATGGAGAGGCTGAAGAGTTTGTGGCCGAACATGACTTTAACAACGCGCAGAACTTATTTGGACTGCATCAAGGGCTTGCCGAGCGGCTCTGCTATGACGTGCTCTTGCCAGTGGCGCATACCCAGGGTCCTCACTTGATAATTGTGGTCTCGTAGCTTGAGGATGGCTGGGTGTTTGTCTTTAAAACGATCGAGTTCATGCAGTTCGATTAACAGGATGGGCTTATCTCTATTCAACACACTCGTGGCGCCGTCGAGGACAGATGCCTCGGCTCCTTCCACATCAATTTTTAAGAAATCAACCTTTGCAATGTCTTTCTTCTGGACATACTCGTCCAGTGATATCGCTTCCACACTTTCAGACTCCACGGCGGAATTTTGATCAACTCTTGCCGAGGCAACCCAGGTGATTGCTCCCGGCGTAGCGCTGCGAAGCTCGATACGTTCGGTACGGCTCATCAGCGCGAGATTTTCCACGACCACGTTCGGGTGGCTGTTCAGTTTAATGTTTTCCTGCAAAATGCTGAAGTTTTCGGCAAGAGGCTCGAACGCAATCACCTTTCCTTGAGGCCCAACTCGATTCGCCATGAGCAGCGTGAAGTAGCCGATATTGGCGCCAACATCGATCGCAGTCCAGCCTGGCCGAACGAGTTCTTCCAGCCCGTGCACAACGCTAGGCTCATGCGTCCCAAAAACGTAAGTTTTGTGAAGAGCCCAGTTAACACGCATGGATTGTCCACCCAGCGGCCCGCCAATGCGGACGACCGGATTGCTCTCCCCACTGCTCCAATTGAGAACCCTTCTGACTAAGTAGCTGTAAGAAAAGGACGCCAGACCAGAACGCAATGACTGCGGTACGGCACGACTGGCCGCGACAATTGAGTTTCGCACTGCACGCTTGAACCCGCTTTCCAATGGATTGGCTCCCCTTCCCGGAAGGCAATTGCTGTAAAGGATCGACTGAAATTTCCGGGCCGATCAACTCAAGAACTCATGTCCATTATGCTCGCAAAGTGAAAGCCAGCGCTTCTCTTTTTGGAGATTTGACAAAGGCTCGGATGTGTTCCGATGGATGAGTTGGTGCAGGCCGGGCGCATACGAGAGTTTTTGAAGTGGGTAAGTCCCAAATCGAAGCGTACTTCGAAAAGGAAGCAGCGAAACCGGACAACTGGTGTAACCGTTGAGCGCAAATCCCGCAATGCGCCATATCGGGAGCTAGCTGTGACGCGAAGCAAGATGTCGCGTGATTGCCCGTGCGGAGGGGCTGGAGTAAACTCCGGGGCGAGTGCCGGATACTTCCTCCATTATCGGCCGCACCATCTCTCATTATACCGTCTTGGAAAAACTTGGCGGCGGAGGCATGGGGGTCGTCTACCGAGCCGAGGACACGCGCCTCGGCCGGAATGTTGCCCTGAAATTCCTTCCCGAAGACATTTCGCAAGACCCGCAGGCCATCGAGCGATTCCGGCGTGAAGCGCGTACAGCTTCCTCTCTAAATCATCCGAACATCTGCACGATTTACGACATCGAGGAATTTGAAGGGCGCCCGTTTATCGCCATGGAGCTGCTCGAAGGGCAGACGCTAAAGCGCCGCATCGCGAGGAAATCTATCGAGATATCGGAGCTTCTGGAGATTGGCTTCCAGCTCGCCGACGGGCTGGAAGCCGCGCACAGCAAGGGCATCGTGCACCGCGACATCAAGCCGGCTAATATTTTTCTCGTGGATGGCGGGCCAGCGAAGATACTGGACTTCGGACTGGCCAAGTTCGCCGCCTACCGGCAGGCCGCTGCGGAGTCCTCGGGCGAATCATCCATGCCCACGCACCGTCACGTCCTGGATGATGGACTTATCACGAGTCCGGGCAGCTCTCTCGGGACGGCCGCATATATGTCGCCGGAACAGGCGCGAGGCCAGGAGTTGGACGCGCGCACGGATTTGTATTCCCTGGGCGTCGTCCTCTATGAAATGGCCACTGGCGCGGTTCCCTTCGGTGGCTCCGCTGTCGCGCTGATTTTTGATGGCATCTTGAATTCCTCCGCCGTTCCCGCCAGGAAGTTGAATCCGAATTTGCCCGTAGGCCTGGAAAATATTTTGGCCAAGGCGCTCGAGAAAGATCTCAATCTCCGTTACCAGACCGCGGCCGAGCTTCGCGCGGACTTGAAGCGCTTGAAACGCGATTTGGACTTGGGCCACTCGGCCACGAGCCCTGCTGTGCGTGCCGCGCTGGATGACGTTCCTGAAAGGCGTCCGTCTTCTCGATGGCAGACGTGGGCGCTGGTGGTCGGTGCACTCCTCACCCTCGCCGTAATTCTGGGGTACGTGCCGACCCGGCCTGTGGCTGTGCCACGCGTGCTGCGAACTGTCCAACTCACCAACACGAACAGGCCGAAGTCAGACATAGTCACTGACGGTTCGCGGCTCTACTTTGTCGAAGGACAATCGCGACTCTCCCAAACTTCCGTCACCGGCGGCGACACATTTCCCGTGCCCAATTCCTTGGAGGACACAGGCTTTTCCAACGTTTTCGATATTTCGTCAGACGGCTCCGCGCTTTTGATGAATACCGCACGCGGGACTTCTCTCGACGGCCCCCTTTGGAGCGTTCCGGTGCTCGGCGGTTCGCCTCGTCGATTGGGAAACCTCGAGGGCCACGCCGGAGCATGGTCTCCGGACAGCAAACAGATCGCCTTTGGCAAAGGGAACGAGATATTCGTAGCGAAGAGCGACGGCGGCGATCCACACCGGCTCTTGCCGGCTGGAGGAACTGCCAGCGATATCCGCTGGTCGCCAGAGGGATCGATTTTGCGTTTTACGGTGAACGATCCCAAAACGAACAACCGCTCCATTTGGCAAGCCTCTGCGGACGGCAGCAATCTGCATCTCTTGCTTCCCGGTTGGAGTGATGCGCCCAATGAATGCTGTGGGAAGTGGACTCCAGACGGAAGGTATTTCGTATTCCAGGCGCAACGCGATGCAACAGCCGACCTCTGGACCATCAACGAGCATGGCAGCTTTTTTCGCGCGGCACGGCAGGAGCCGGTGCAACTGACGACTGGCCCAATGAATGTTGGCAATCCCGTCCCGAGCCGCGACGGAAAGAAACTTTTCGTCCAGGGCTGGCAGCCGCGCGGAGAATTGTTGCGCTACGACGCCAAATCCAAACAACTCACGCCCTACCTTTCCGGAATTTCGGCGATGGGGCTCGACTTTTCTCGCGATGGAGAATGGGTCGCTTACAACGACGCGTCCGATGGCACCATGTGGCGAACCAAGATTGACGGAACGCAAAAACTCCAACTTGTTTTTCCGCCCATGCTCGCCTATTTGCCGCGATGGTCTCCGGACGGCAAGCAGATCGCTTTCTTTGGTCATCCCCCCGGCGAACCCTGGCAAATTTATGTGGTTCCAGCTGAGGGCGGCACTCCCGAACTGATCTATGGAAGCACCATCAACTCGGCGGACCCTACGTGGTCGCCGGACGGCAAGTCTCTGGCCTTCGGAGAGAATTCACTGAACAATCAAGGCTCGTCGGTCTACGTGCTCGATCTGAAGACGCGAACGCCAACCAAGTTGCCAGGTTCCGATGGGCTCTATTCTCCGCGCTGGTCTCCTGACGGACGCTACCTCGCGGCCATTTCGCTGGATTCGCTGAGACTCATGCTTTTTGATTTCACCACGAAGAAATGGACCGAACTCGCCAGCTTGTTCGTGGCTTATCCGACGTGGTCCCACGACGGCCGCTATCTCTATTTTGACGGCATCCTCGACAACCAGGAGAGCTACTTCCGTGTGCAAGTCAGCAGGGGCAAACTGGAGCGCATCTTCAGCCTCAAAGGCTTTCAAGCCGCCGGCGGAGCCTTCGGAAACTGGAGCGGTCTCGCCCCGGACGAATCTCCGCTGGTCGTGCGCGATGCCAGCATCCAGGAAATCTACGCCCTCGATTGGGACCGGCCCTAGTCTCCGCTCCGCTCCTCGCGACTCCCCCGACCCGGAACAAGTGGAATTCCTCTGCGCGAGTCCAGCTGGTACTCAAGGTAAACTGACAAGAGAATTTTTCTAGATGGCAGGAAAGGCGAAAGAAATGAGCGCGCGATTGCAAGTGATGAAATTTGGCGGCACGTCGGTTGGTGACGCGTCGTGCATGGCCAGGACGGCGCAGCTCATCGCGCAGGGGGCACGTGGAGGGGCTTGCGTCGCGGTCGTTTCCGCAATGAGCGGTGTGACGAACCGGCTCATCGAAGCGGCGAAGCGCGCGGGAGCCGGGGAGAGCGGGCAGGGGACGGCAGTTTTGGCAGCGCTGCGAACACAGCATGCAGAGGCGCTGAAGAGTTTGGTTCGCGATGAGAATGCGCGCAGATCGATCGAAGAAGAAATGGAGGAAGTTTTTGCCGAAGGGAGCCGGCTGTTTGAAGGGACGGCGCTGCTGCGCGAGCTGACGCCGCGAACGCTGGACGCGATATCGAGTTTGGGGGAGCGGCTGTCCGCGCCGCTGGTGGCGGGCGCGGTACGGGAGCTTGGGTTACAGAGCGAGGCCGTGGATGCGACCGAAGTGATCATTACGGATTCGTTCCACGGAGGAGCGGAACCGCTGATGGACCGAACGCGGGAAGAATGCGAGGTGCGGTTGAATCCGATGATCGAGAAAGGAATCGTGCCAGTCGTGACAGGTTTTCTTGGCGCGACAACGGAAGGAAAATTGACGACGTTGGGCCGTGGCGGCTCTGATTATTCGGCAACGATTTTGGGCGCGGCGCTCAGCGCGAACGAAGTGATTATCTGGACGGATGTGGACGGCGTGCTGACGGCGGATCCGCGGCTGGTGCCCGAAGCGCGAACGATTCCGGTGATCTCCTACCGCGAGGCCGCAGAGCTGGCTTTTTTTGGTGCGAAAGTGCTGCACCCAAAAACACTCAATCCCGTGATGCGGGCGGCGATTCCGGTGTGGATCCGCAACAGCTTTGCGCCGGAGCGGCCGGGGACACTGATCACGCCTGAAGGGCGTAGCACCGGCGGCGGCGTGAAAGCGTTGACGGCGATTCAGGATGTGGCGCTGATCAGCGTGGGCGGTCCTGGGATTGTGGGATTGCCGGACGTGGTGGGGCGGACATTTTCGACGACTGCGGAAGTACGTGCGAATGTGCTCCTGATTTCGCAATCGTCTTCGCAGAACGACATTTGCTTCATTGTGTCGGCGACAGACGCGCAGCGAACGGTCGAGGCCCTGCGAAAAGAGTTTGCGCAAGACCTGGCGCACGAGAAGGTCGAGCACATCACGATCGATACGAACATCGCGATCGTGGCTGTTGTGGGCGAAAACATGCGCGGGACTCCGGGCGTGGCGGGCCGAGCGTTCAACGCGCTGGGCCGTGAAAACGTGAACCTGATTGCTATTGCGCAGGGATCTTCGGAGTCAAATATTTCCTTCGTGGTGGAAGAAAAAGCCGCGAAGACCGCGCTGATCACCGTGCATCGCGAATTTGGTTTGGGTGCACCCGTGAACTAAATATTTTTTAAACTTTCCAGAATCTTCAAGCCTTCACAACACAAGAGCCGGCTGAAAAAGATGGGCACAGCAGTGCTGTGCCCGTACAAAGGATCCGCTACACGACCGCCTATTTGTTAATTTGGTTTTTCGTCGTCGGGTGGAATTTTTGTGATATCGCTGATATCGGTGATGTCGCCGATCGTACGTGGGGTCCCCACCGGATCTTTGACCATTCCGTCGAGTGTGGCTTTTGCGTGTTCATCGACGGCGCCGACGGCGGCCACCAGGCAGGAATAGAGGAAGGCTTTGATGCCGGAGCGGAATTGTTCGGTGGATTGTTCCGTGGTGCGGGTGACGTCGTCGATCATGGTGCGGCGGCGAGTGTCGCAAGCGACACGATTTTCCGCGTCGAGCGCAGTTAGAGCGGACCTGACGCGCTCGGTGGTTTCCGAGATGGCCAGGTCAACCTGGACTTCGGCCTGACGGCGGAACTCTTCGAGAGTGCTGCTGGCGGCGCTGTGCAGGAGCGCGCGGGACTCGGCTACGCGGGCGTCCAGTTGCGCGGCGGCTTCGCGGGCGACCATGCGCGTGGCTTCCATTACGCGAACGAGCTGGCGATCGGAGATGCGGTCCGCGGAAGCCTCGAATTGTTCGGTTGCCTGACCGAGAGATTCGTCCAGGCGGCCGCGAGTTCGCGGTTCGATTTCGCGGCCGACTTTTTCAATGAAATTCTGGGTTTGCGACAGATGGTGCTGGGTGTCGGCGGCAAGTTTTTCAAGACGCTGAGCGATTTCTTCCGATTGCGCGCGGTAGGCGTTGTGCTGTTCTTCCCAGCGGCTTTGGACTTCGCCGAGGCGGGACTCGAGGTGGCCGAGAATTTCTTCGCGAGAGGAGCGCATCAGGGATTCCAGGCGCTGCTCGGAGAATTCGCCCAATTGCTGAAGATTTCGTTCGCGGACACCTTCTATTCGCGCGAGGGCATCGTTGATGGCCTCATCGAGATGCTCGGCCAGCGCGTTCTGAACAACTTTTTCGGCGGCGGCCTGCAGTTTTCCTTGCATGGCGGCAATCAGCTGATCGATGGTGATGACCACGCGCTCCGGTTTTGAGGGAGCGGTTTCTTTGGCCGGTTGCGCGCCGGCTGCGGCCGGGGGCGGGAATTCCGTTACCTGGCTCGTCTTCGCGTCGTCGCCATTGGGCCCGGGAGCGGATGGAAAGGCATTCGCGGCGGCTGGCGGTTCGGCCGGTTCCAGAGCGGGAGCGGCCGCCGTTGCCATGCCTGCCGACGATGTGCTGCCTCCCAGCAAGCGATTCCAATCCGAAGGTGGCGGAGAAACGTTCCAAATATTCGCGGGAGATTCCAGTTCGACGCCGACCTGGAAGAGTTCCCGAGGGCTGGCGGGCAGATGGATGGACTTCACAAAGGCGCGAATGACGGGAGAGATCGTCTCTCCGTCAGGCTGGAGCACGCGAAGGCCGACGGACGAACCAATGGGATATTCATGGCGCGAAGGATAGCGGCAGCCATGAAGATTGAAACTGACCGTCGATGTTTTTTCCTGGAAGGAGAGACCGGTTCTAGTTTGTCCGAGCACGACGAGAGGGACGTTGCGGTCGATGCGGGTGCTGCGGCGGCCTTCTAATCCAGAAAGAGAATGAAGATGTTCTGGGGGAGCGGCTAGGCTCACTTCTTGCCTCCACACGTCCAGTTGTGAAGCCTACCACCGTCGGAGCGGGGCGCAAAAGGAATGTTGGGGCGAGAGCAGTGAGTAGTGGGTAGTTAGTAGGGAGTGGCCGGACGGGCCGGTCGATTTTGCTCCCTTCGGCTTTGCTCTGGGCAAATGGTAAAGAGATCGGCAGTGGGCCCTTCGGCTCCGCTCCCTTCGAGCCTGAGGGTAAACAGGCAGGCAGGACAGACACCTTTCGTCGAGTGTCTGGTTAACCATAACCACCCCCTCCCCCCCGGGTTTTCCCATAAGTGTTGATTCTACAGAACTTAAGTATTCTGTAAGTCGATTAGAATCAACACTTGCGGGAGGTTGTGGAAGTGTTGATTCTAAATAACTTGCATGCAGTAAATTGCACCAAAATTGTGCAAAATGCAATGTGCTTCGTAAGTGTCGCGAATAAAGGACTTAGGCCGTAGGAGATGCCTCCAGAAAGCAAAAACGCCAGCAGGGATGCTGGCGCTCCTGGGTAAGAGGCACAATGTCACCCGAAAAATACTATACGTGAGCATTAACAGCTTGTCAAGCGAAAAAGCGAAAAGTGTCAAACCTCTTTAAAATGTCTCGTTTGTCGAGATCGGAAGATGATTCCGGAGGGGTCCGTCAGAAGGGGCAGGTCTGCGCAGCAATTGTCACGGCAAAATTAGATAATGGGCCGGGCCTCAGGACAAAATAAGATTCGGCGCCTGAGGCCCAACGGCACTTCCATGGTCCTTGTATTGTGACTGGGGGTTAGTCGTGGCCGGCGAAGCAAACTTCCCCGCTATACCGGAACGCAGTCCCTTTGATCAAATCCACCTCGCCGATGGCAGTCATATCTCCAGACGCTCCGGCAAACTTACCTGTCCCTCCGGTGAGGTGTACGGGATAGGTCACGACGGCAAACAAAGTTTGGGAGATTGGAACAGTCGTGGCGGTGGCCGGATCAAAGAAGAGAGTGTCTCCCGATTCGGTGACCCAGTGATGCTGGACGTGAAACACAACGGTGTTTCCCACCTGCTGAGGTTGGCCCAGAAGGGTTCCGCTCACAGCCCCTCTCAAGTCGCCCGTCGCTGTACCCATCGTGGTGTTTTGATCAATCGCACCGAAGTTGGTAATAATTGACCCACCTACGGGTGAGCAGTGCGGATCGGCTTCCCTCGGATGACGGGGAACGGCCGCGGCACTTCGGCTAACGCTTTCTCCCGCAATTGCCACGAGGAAGACGGCTAACGAAAGAGAAACTGAGACTTGCATAATTCTTCGCAATTTCATGGTGATTTTCCTCCATTTTGATGGGCCGACGATTCTGCCGCGTGGTGTCCAGCAGCAAGTCGGCGCGCCTGCTTCTAACTGATATAGCGAGAAGCAGAACGAAAAACTGTAAAGCGCGGAAGACTTCGGCGAATGGATATATCCGGATAACACCCGCGATGAGTGTGCTATCCTCCCGGTGATCCCCGAACAATTTCGCGACGCACAGAGTGTTGAATGTCTGTTCCCCCTACCCACGAGGTCACGGAGCTGCTGCAGGCATGGAGCGCTGGGGATGAAAGCGCACTCGAGAAGCTGGCGCCGCTGGTCTACGACGAGCTGCATCGCACGGCACACCGTTACATGGTCCGCGAGCAAGCAGGCCACACCCTGCAGACTACAGCTCTTGTTAATGAAGTGTACATGCGGCTGGTGAAGGTCCGCGAAGTGAGCTGGCAAGGCCGCACCCACTTTTTTGCCGTTTGCGCGCGGATGATGCGAAGAATCCTTACAGATTTCGCACGTTCCCAACGCTATCTAAAGAGAGGAGGCTGCGCGGCCCACCTTCCGTTCGATGAAGAGCTATTCCCAGGGAGCGAGCCTCACGCGGACATCGTGGCTTTGGACGACGCGCTAAATGTCCTGGCGGACGTCGACCGGCGTAAGAGCCAGGTTGTGGAACTTCGCTTTTTTGGAGGGTTGAGCGTGGAGGAGACCGCGCACGTCTTGGGAGTGTCCGTCGAAACAGTGCAGCGAGACTGGAGACTGTCGAAGGTATGGCTCTTGCGCGAAATGAGCGGTGAGAAACGTGATGAATCCTGAACGCTGGCGGCGTGTCGAACAGTTGTACCATTCCGCTCTGGCGCTGGACGAGAGCCAGCGCAAAGCGTTCCTTGAGGACTCTTGTGCCGACGATGAAGCCCTCTGTCGCGATGTAGCGTCACTCCTTGCTCGCCAGAGGCAAGCGGAAGAGTTCATGGAGGTTCCCGCGCTAGAGATGATGGCGAGGGAGCTAGCTCAGGAGCAGAACCAACCTGGCGGGCACATTGAAGACCCCCGCCAGTTGGTGGGGCGAACGATCTCGCACTACCGTGTGCTGGCCAAGCTGGGTGGTGGCGGCATGGGAGTTATCTACAGCGCCGAAGATTCGCGCCTGGGAAGAAACGTCGCCCTAAAATTTCTGCATGAAGGCGCCCGAGATCCGGCGGCGCTGGAGCGCCTGCGAAGGGAGGCCCGGGCCGCCTCTTCTCTGAACCACCCCCATATTTGTACGATCTACGACATAGGCGAATTTGAAGGCGAGTATTTCATCGCCATGGAAGCGCTTGAAGGCCAGACTTTGAGAGAGCGAATCGCGGGCAAGCCGCTACCCCTCGAATTGCTATCGGAATGGGGCATTCAGGTTGCGGACGCATTGGAGGCGGCGCACATTGAAGGCATCATTCACCGGGATATCAAGTCATCCAACATTTTCATCACCAATCGCGGGCAGGCCAAGATTCTTGACTTTGGCCTCGCCAAGAGGACTCAACGAAAGATCACTGAGCCGGCCACGGCTGCGAGCGAGTCAACGCTGAGCCTGCGCGAAGAACACCTCACGAGTCCTGGAGAGGCGATTGGCACAGTCGCATACATGTCTCCGGAGCAAGCTCGCGGCGAGGAACTGGACAGCAGGACAGACGTTTTTTCATTGGGGTGCGTGCTTTACGAGATGGCCACAGGTCAGCCGCCGTTCACAGGCAGCACTTCTGCACTGGTCTTCGACGGCATATTGCATCAGGTGCCCACACCGCCCTCGCGAAGAAACCCAGAGATACCCGCAGAAGTGGAACGCATCATCCACAAGGCGCTGGAGAAGGACCGCGAGGTGCGCTGCCAAACTGCGGCCGAGCTGCGCGCCGACTTGAAAAGGTTGAAGCGCGATACGGATTCGGCAAAGGCAGCATCGGCAAAGCAGGAAGTCCCTAGCAGGCCGGTGATGCCGCGACGATGGGTGGCCGTACTCGCGGGAAGCCTGGTCGCCATATTTTTGGTGGCAGCCGGTTTGAATTTGGAAAGAATACGAGGCTGGTTGCGCGGCACTGTGGAACGCCCACGGATTGGATCGCTTGCTGTGCTCCCACTTGAAAATTTGTCGAGAGATCCCGAGCAGGAATACTTCGCGGAAGGCATGACGGACGAATTGATTACCGACCTGGCCAAAATTGTTGCGATACGGGTGATATCGCGGACCTCGGTCATGCAATACAAAGGGACGCAGAAATCTATTGGGCAGATTGCCAAGGAATTAGGGGTGGATGCAGTGATAGAAGGCACCGTGCTTCGCTCCGGCAATCGAGTCCGCATCACGGCGCAGTTGGTGGCGGCCCCCACGGAAAGGCATATCTGGGCGGAGAGCTATGAACGGGACCTGAGCGACGTGCTCCTCTTGCAGAACGAAGTTGCACGGACGATTGCCCAACAGATCCGTGTCCAGCTCACGCCGCAACAGCAGGCCCAATTCGCCACGAATCGTCCGCTACAACCGGAAGCTCATGAAGCTTTTTTGAAGGGGAAGTACTTCGCCAACAGATTGAGTCCCGACGGATTGGAAAAGGCGATCCACTACTTCAACGAGGCCATCAACGCCGATCCGACGTACGGTTTGGCGTACGCGGAAATGGCTGAGACTTATTGTTGGGCCACCGCTTATCAATTGCTCCCCTCCCAGGAAGCGCTAGCTAAGGCAAAATCGGCGGCCCTTCATGCGATAGAGATTGATCCGAACCTAGGCGAGGCCCATAACGCACTCGCTTGGGTCAAGTATGTCCATGACTGGGACTTCCAGGGTGCGGAGGAAGAATTCAAGCGAGCCATTAATCTGTCGCCTGGGAACGCGAATATTCATTTATGGTATGGGAATTATTTAGCGCAGGCGGGTCGCTTCGATGAGTCAATCGCCGAGATGAACACGGCCCAAAGTCTCGATCCGCTTTCCCCCTTTCTCGGGTCCCTTGCCGCAACTCCACTCCTTGGCAGTCGGCAATATGACAAAGCTATTGAACAGCTTCACAAAGTACAGGAATTGGACCCCAATTCGCCGTTACCTCGCATCTTTTTGCAGCAGGCTTACGAGGGAAAGGGTGATTTCCCAAATGCCATTAGAGAGTGGCAGCAGGTGGCCCTGGGATTTGGCGGAAAACTGGAAATTGTGACCGCACGCTCGGAAAAGCTCCGTCGTGCCTTCGCGGAGGGAGGAGAACGCGGGTACTGGCAGACTCAACTGGAATTTCTCAAGGCGGACTTGGAGCAAAGTCCTGCCGATAGCTATTCATTTGCCCCTCTCTATGCCCGCGTGGGAGACCGGAATCGAACTTTCCAGTCCCTCGAAAAGGCTTTCCAGGAACACTCCCAAGATTTGACTCTGTGGCTTCTAACCGAACCCGCATTCGATACTGTTCGCGCTGATCCGCGATTTCAGGGTCTGCTCCGGCGCATGGGCCGGACAAAGTGAACTCCTTGCAGAGCAGGTCAAGACGTAAAATTTAAACGCCCGTGCAGTTTGCTTAGCTATTTGCGGCCGATGAGGCGGACGCGGAGGGTGACGGATCGGTCTTGGCCGCCGGAGAAGGCGCCGAAATTGGTGGCGTCGAAATTGTTGACGACGGTGTCGGGATTTGGGCGGTCGAGGGCGTTGACGCCTTCGACGCGGACTCCCCAGAGATAGCCGCGGAAGCCGAATTTCTTTTCGATGCCGAGGTTGAGGCTGGCGTAGGCGGGGAAGCGGGAGGAGTTGGGCGGGCCGACGAGTTGCTGGTCCAGGTTGATGACGCTGAAGGGGAAGCCAGTGCGGTACTCGAAGAAATAGCTGAGCTGTATGCCCCAAATGTGGGTGGGGGCCCAGCCCCAGGTGAGGAGGCGGTTGGGGGCGTCCCAGGCGACGGGGGCGGATTGCTGGGCTACGTAGAAAATCGAGCCGAGGGCGGGATTGAGGACCTGGTTGGAGTGGGCGATGGAGCGAGTGTAGGCGGCGTAGACTTCGGTGGTTACGGAGAAAACGTGACGCGCGGAGAGGGTGGCGGAGCGGTAGCGGTCCTTGCGGGTGTCTTGCAGGAGAAAAATGCCGCCGGGCTGCGCGGGTTGCTGGTCGACGTAGGCGAAGGCGTGATAGCCGTTGCGAGCCAGGAGGTTGAGGGTGAGGAGCGTGTTGTGGGCGAATTTCTGCTGCCAGGTGGCGCTGGAAATAGTGAAGCGAGGCTGGTGGAGGCCGGTTGCGGGAAGCGCGAACTGGCTTGTCACGGGGCCGGGAGCGAGGACGTTGCCGGTGGCGCGATCGTAGAGCGTGTCGATCTGGCGCTGGTCCAGAGTTTGGCCGATTACGGAGAGATTGAGCGGAGCGTTGTAGATACCCCAGCCGAGGGAAACTTTCGAGGTGTCGTCGCCAAAGGGGAGAACGTTGGCGGAGACGCGCGGGCCGGCCATGGCGCTTTGCGTGAAACGATCCCAATCGGTGCGTAAGCCGGCCTGAAAAACGAAGTGCTTGGAGAACGACCACGTGTCCTGAGCGTAGCCGCCAACTTGCGTGTTGGAAACATGAGGTGCCGCGAGGCCTTGAAACGTGGAGCTGCGAACCAGGCAGCCGGGGATGGGCGATACGCAAGCCGGGCCGTTGGGTTGACCGCCCACGAATGCCTGGAGGGCGTCGATTTCCGTGCGTTGGGCGGAGAGAGAATAGGTGAGGCCAGCAGCGTTGGCGCCGACGGCGATTTGATGAGTGCCGTGCCAGTGGCGCGATGCCGCGATCACCTGACCTTCGGCTTGCAAGCGGCGGCCATGTTGATGGAGACGCTGGAAATAATTGCCGGTCGAGCCGTTGACCAGGAGGACGTCGGGTTGCGTACCTTGGGGGATGAAGTCGAGGGTGCCATTGTCGGCAGCGACGCCGAAATCGAAGAGGGTGTCGAAGAGCCACACCTGGTCTTTTACGGAGGCGAAGTAACGCTCTTGCTTGCCGGTGACCGTGGTTGAGACGGGGTCGAGGGTGTCGAGGCCGGCGTTTGTGTCGTAGGCGCGGTTATAGAGGAAGGTGGCGTGGAGAATGTGCCGGGGAGAGATGTTGTACTGGAGACGGAGAAGATCGTCGGCGGCCCAGTCCACCCAGGTATTGCCGCCGGTGGGCTGACCTTTGACGACTGCCAAAGTGTGTTGAAGGCTGATCGAATCCGAGAACCAGAAGCGGCCGCGCTGGATGGGGCCGGAGAAAGTGAAGCGAGGATACCAGTTGCCGAGATGGACGCCTTCCTGAATATTGATGCCGGGGGCAGGATTGGTGGTGCCGAAGCGCCAGCGGTCGTCGCCGTCGGGAGTCTCGAGGCTGAGGATGTTTGCGCCTGCGTGAGCGTAGGCGGCGCCGAAACTGCCTGTTTGGACTTCGGCGGCGCGGGTAGCGTCCACGTTGAAGCGCGAGGTGAGCTGGCCGTTGACGGGGTCGCCGATTTCGAAACCGTCGAGGAGGTACTGGGTTTCGCCGGAGCGCGCGCCAGCGACGTGGAGATTGGTGAGATTGTCTTGCGTGATCTCGGGCAGTGCGGCGAGGCTTTGCGCGAGGATGTGGGGGCTGGGGACGGGAATGTCGCGGATGTCGCGGGCGGTGAGTGTGTTGCGCTGCGCGGTGTCTTGAGGATCGATTTGATTGGCGGGAGTGGTGACTTGTACGTGCTCGTGCACTTCTTCGGCGTGATTCAGGGTGAGATTGAGTTCGTTGGAGCCGGGTTGAAGAGCGACAGCGCGATTGGCGATTACGAAGAAGCCTTGCTTGCGGACTTCTAATTTGAAGTCGCCAGCGGGGAGATTTCGGAGAGTGAAGCGGCCGGCGCCGTCGGTTTCGGTGCGGTAGAGGCGGGTGGTGTTGTCTTCGAGTTTAAGCTGGGCGGCGGCGACTGGGACGCCGTTTTCATCGAGGACAAGACCGGTGCAGGTAGCCAAGTCTGCCGCGCGAGTTGGTTGAGATGCAAGAATGCCGAGGGAGAGCAATGCAGAAGTAAGTAGGCGAGCGATCCCCATACCACACCCGTTTTGCTTGGGCCTGTGTTTATTAGACTACGGATTGTTCCCGCCGGAATTGTAATTGTATAAGTGGTTGCTCAGCTTGGAAGGTGGGATAGCTAGCCCGCGTGGACCGACACTCATGCTAAAATGTACGAGCATTAGGCCCGTAGCTCAGTTGGTTAGAGCGCGTCCTTGACACGGACGAGGTCTGCGGTTCGAGTCCGCACGGGCCTACCACTTCCCGACAAGAACGAATCCGCGCGGGCCTTCCAGCGAACTAATTTGAACAGGACACCGAGTTGATCGATGACGAGCGTGAGTATTGATGCGGAGTTGAGGGCGAAATGCCCACGAGTGGCGTTGGCGTGCGTCATCGCGGAAGTGGAAGCTGGCGCGACGCCGGAGGGCTTGGACAAGGAGCTGCGTGTTTGCGAAGAAAGAATTTTGAAGTTGGCGGAGCCGAAGGCGGTGCTGGAGTCGGCGGCGATTTTGGCGACGCGGGCGGCGTACAAGGCGCTGGGGAAGGATCCGGCGAGATACCGTGGGTCGGCTGAGGCGCTCTTGCGGAGAGTGATCGCGGGGAAAGGCTTGCCGCGCATTAACAATGTTGTGGATGTGATCAATTTAGTGAGCTTCGAGAGCCGGTTGCCGGTGGGGCTGTATGATTTGGCGCACGTGCAAGGCGATATTGTTTTTCGAGCTGGGCGGGCCGGCGAGACTTACAAGGGGATTGGAAAATACGATTTGAATCTGGAAGGATTGCCGGTGTTTTGCGATGCGGTTGGGCCGCATGGGAGTCCGACTAGCGATTCGGAACGGACCATGGTGACCGAGGCCACGAAGAAGGTCGTTGCGATGGTCATCTCGTTCGGCGGTTCGCACGAGCTTGAACGCTGCGCGCAGAAAATGTCAGAGATGCTGAAGCAGTATGCCGCTGGAAGAGAGATAGAAATTCAGATGATTCAGTGAAGATCGGCTCGCTGGCTTCTCTTCGGCCTGACTCCGGCACAATTGGTTAGAACCTGCCCTCGGCTATCCACGCGGCAACTTCTTCAGCCACAGAAAAATGTTGAGTGGGATCGTTTTCGTAGCGTCCGCCCAGCGCGTAAGCATTCACCTCCAGCGGTATCGCATCGTAGCTGCCTCCATTCAGGAATCCTCGTACGTAAAGTTCGGCAAAACGCGGAACGCCAAGCTGCCGATATTGTTCAACGTGAACGAACTCATGAAAAAGTAAACCATCCGTGAAGTCAACGTGGGACACAACTTTGTCTGAAAGTGTAACCGCTGCCATCGTCGATTGATCTGGCAGATTGTGGAAACCCAAATTTCTCAACATGGGATAGAAATCAGGGTTAGGTACTCTTTCCCCTCTTAATACGAGCAATCGAGTGTCGTCGGTAAGTTGAGGCGAGAAGAATCCAGCCATCGCTTGTTTCTGTTCTGCAGATAACGGAACTGCGCGCGGTGCGTAGCTCTTCCGCTGGCTTTCGATGTACTGAGCCAAGAGGCCGGATACTTGAGCAATTTGCTGTGGGTTGAGGCCTGGAATTGGCAATCGGCTCCCGTGAATCGCCTATTGAGTAGCGGGTTGGGCGAGTTGAGATTCGTCTTCAGCTTGGACGCGGCGATTTAGGAAACCGCGGGCGGCGAGGAGTTCGGCGTTGAGAAGAGCGGCGCCTGCGGCTCCGCGAACTAGGTTGTGCGAGAGGAGCGTCAGTTTTATGTCGAGGAGGGGACATTCGCGTACACGGCCAACGACCGCGGCCATGCCGTTTCCGGCGTGGACGTCG
>Ga0070765_100000246_pt1 | contig 32679 bp, 35 predicted proteins | sample HubBroMetageWFT5_FD_71516 | JGI IMG/M metagenome (GOLD analysis project Ga0070765, IMG submission 71516) | Warmed and freeze-thawed soil microbial communities from the Hubbard Brook experimental Forest, New Hampshire - Hubbard Brook CCASE Soil... | ecosystem: Environmental > Terrestrial > Soil...
GAGGTGCGGATTCGGTTTGAGGGGCCGATGGGAAGCGTAGCGGGAGATGAGGGATTGCTACGGCAAGCGTTTTTGAATCTTGCAAGGAACGCGGCGGAAGCTTCCGTTGGTGCGGCAAACGGCGGACGGGTGCTTTTGCGCGGAGAAGTCGCGCAGCACGAAGATACGTACACGCAGCGCATCACGATTTTTGATAATGGCGTGGGAATTGCTGCGTCCAATTTGCCTAAGCTTTTTCGGCCATTTTTCACGACAAAGGCCAAGGGAACGGGGCTGGGGCTTGCAGTGGTGCAAAAAATCATTGTGCAACACGGCGGACGAGTCGAGGCGCGGAATCGAACGGAGGGCGGGGCGGCCTTTATAGTTACGCTACCCGCGTGCCGAAGCATCCCGGAAGCGGTAGAATTGAAGAAGGACAGCATGTAAGCAGAAGGCTGGGGAAACCAGCGCCCCGGGAGAGGCGGTAACCTATGAGTCTGAAGAATTGGTTCGCGGCTTCGGTGTTCTTGGCTGGTTTGGGCTTGGCGGGGCTGCCTGCGCTGGCGCAGCAGCAACAACAGGATGGGCAGCAGCAGTCGGGCGATCCGGTGGCAGACGCGGCGCGCAGGTCGCGCGAGCAGAAGAAGGCTGCCCCGAAACCTAAAAAAGTTTACACGGATGATGACATAAAGCCCGCGGCGCCCGCGAGCGAAGCCGGGGCGGCAAGCGGCGCTGGCGGCGCGCAAGCTGCGGCGGACAACGGGCAAGGCGCCGCGGCGAATGCCGAAGGCGCTGGCGGTTCGGGCAAGGACGACCCCGAGACAGCATGGCGGAAACGGTTTGCGGAACAGAGAAATAAAATCGCGGCGGCAGAAAAAGAACTCGACATCTTGCAGCGAGAATCCGAGAAGGCGCAAGTGCAATATTATAACGACCCGCAAAAAGCGTTGATGGAGCAGAACACGCGCAAGGATATCAACGAAAAAAACGCCAAGATCGAACAGAAAAAACAGGACATCGCTAACTTGAAGCAGCAACTTTTGGACATGGAAGATGATCTGCGTAAGTCTGGCGGCGATCCGGGCTGGGCGCGGTAGTAAGATCAAAAAACGAAATTGGAAACTCGAAATTCGACAAGTGCCTGGAGGCGTATTTCGGGTTTCGGGTTTCGAGTTTCGTATTTCTGCCTTTCCTCAGGTGGTTACTTCCCTTCTCTACACACCTGCTTTGCGTTCCCGCATGGCGGCTCTTGATTCGTGGTAGAAACGAGAGAGATGGAACCTCTTCTCCTTGTTGAAGATAAGAACGAGCTGCGCGCCATGCTGCGGAAGGCATTGGAGCGCGCGGGCTATGCCGTGGACGAAGCTCCGGACGGAACGACCGCGATTCAGAAGGTGCGCGCGCGGCGATATTTGATGGTAATTACGGATTTGAAGATGCCGGGGGCTTCGGGGCTCGACGTTTTGCGCGAATCGAAGCAGGCGGACGCGACGATTCCCGTGCTGCTGTTGACAGCGTTTGGGTCCGTTGAAGAAGCCGTATCGGCGATGAAGGATGGGGCTTTCGACTTTCTTCAGAAGCCGGTGGATCTGGACCATCTGAAATTGTTGGTACAGCGAGCGACGCGGCAGCAGGAGATGCAACGGGAAAACTTGCTGTTGCGCGAGGAGTACACGGCGCGGTATGGATTTCCGCGCATCGTGGGCGAGCATGCGGCCATCCGAGAAATCAGCACGCAGATTCAGCGGGTGGCGGCAACGGACTCGACCGTTTTGCTTTTGGGAGAAAGCGGGACGGGTAAGGAGTTGTTTGCGCGGGCCGTGCATCATCTCTCGCAGCGGCGCGAGCAGCCGTTTGTGGCCTTGAATTGCGCGGCGATTCCCGAAGGGCTGGTGGAGAACGAGCTTTTTGGGCATGAGCGCGGGGCGTTCACAGGTGCGGGCGCGCGCAAAGTCGGAAAGCTGGATCTGGCGCATCGCGGGACGCTGTTTCTCGACGAAATCGGCGAATTGCCTCTGGCGATTCAGGCGAAGCTCTTGCGCGTCTTGGAGGAAAAGCGATTTGATCGCGTCGGGGGCACGCAGACGGTGGAAGTGGATGTGCGCATCGTAGTGGCGACCAATCGAAATCTGAAGAAATTGGCCGAGGAGAAGCTGTTTCGCGAGGACCTGTATTTCCGGATTTCGGCTGTACCCATGACGATTCCTCCTTTGCGCGAACGTGGGAACGATGTGCTTATGCTTGCCGGACACTTTTTGGAAAAATTCAGCCGAGAATTTAAGAAGCCTGGCCTGGAGCTCTCTGAGGAGGCGAAGGAGCGGTTGCTGCACTATCGCTGGCCAGGGAATGTCCGCGAACTGCAAAACACCATGGAACGGGCCGTGATCCTGACGGATGGGTTGAGCATTACCGCGGACGGCTTGCAGCTTCCCGCAACCAAGCCGGACACGGATAGCCTGCCGCCGGGAATGTTGCCGGAACAGTTTAGTTGGGAAGGAAGTCTGGAGGAAGTGACGGGGCGGGCAGTCGGGCACATTGAGCGCGTGTTGCTCGAGAGCACTTTGCGCGAGTGCAAGTGGAACAAGACGCGGGCGTCGGAGAAATTGGGAGTATCGCCGAAGACTTTGCTTGCGAAGCTGCGGAGCGCGGGGTTGGAGGAATGAGGGGGAGAGTTGACCCTTGGCCGAGGCTCTGGGCAAGCAGTCGAACGTTGAAGGTCGAAGGCTGAAGAGAGAGGATTCCTCGCTGGCGATGCTCGCTCGGGACAGCGATGCAGCGTGGCATCGCTGGTTAACAACAACCGACCCCTCCCCCCGGGTTTTTCAGAAGTGTTCATTCTAAAGGCGATTAAAGTCGATTATTTTGATGGACTTACGGAAGTGTTCATTCTAAAGGACTTGATTACCCTAATTTGCACTAAAATTGTGCAGTACGCGCAGGTGTTGTGAACAAAAGGCTTAGGTCGATTGGCGGACGCCAAAAGCAAAAACGCCGGCGAATTGCTGGCGCTACTGGAAAACCTCGCACAATTACCTAGTTAATACTATACGCTGGGAACCACTTTTTGTCAAGAGGAAAATTGAGGAGAGTTCCGCAAGCGCCCGGGCTCGGCGGAAACATAAAGCTGACACTAAGCCGGCAAAGGCAGCAGATTCTCAACCTCGCGGACAGAGGTTTTCCACCCGCTGAACGCAAGCGAAAAATTTACCCCTTAACGGAACTCACTCTGCCCATCGCGCCCCACTAGGATGGCCCCCACGCTGCCTAAATCGTGATGAGATAAGATTACGGATTTGATACTAGCCCGCCATTCCTGTTATAGTGTGCCGTTTTTCTGTGACTCGACCTATGAGCGCGGAATCCATACGAGCGAAGATTGCGATGGCACGTAAGCTTGGCTGGAGTGACGGCGAGATTCTCAAAGTGGCGTTAGCGAACGTATATGGAGCGACCGAACGGCGTGAGTTGGTTGTGGAGTGGGGACACCATTTGGGGCGCGAGCCTAACGACGCTTTGCAGCTAGCTCGGGCTGAGCATTTGATACCGACTTCCGCCCCGCCCCGTTCGAGCGGCCCTCGGCAAAGGCCTCCGCGAAAAACTTAGGGAAATTTTCGCGGATGAATTTCTCGTTCTCTCGGGACTCAGAAACCAACTCGCGGATCTTTTGCTTGCGATCCGAGGCACTTAAGGCGGCGTACTCCCGGCGCAGCACAGAAACGAAATGGTCCTTAGACATTGCCACCCTCCCGCAACAGCTTATAGGGTTTATTTTAGCATAGTAAATCTTCACAACGCGCAGATGCCACGAATCGCTCATGGCCGGACGGCGGTGTGGAGGGCGACTGTGCCGATGGTCCAGACTTTGTAGATTACGGAGGCGTAGCCTACTGAGGCCATTAGCGAGGCTAGTTCGGGCGGACGGAAGAAACGCGCCACCGATTTGGGGAGGTAGGTGTAGGCAGCGGGATCGCCTGAGAGCCAACCGCCGATGCGCGGCAGGACCTTGCAAAAATACCAGCGGTAAATATCACCTAGCAAACCATCGGGAGGTTCGGTGAACTCGAGGATGGCGATTGTGCCGCCGGGCTTGAGGACGCGTTGGATTTCCCGGAGGCCAGCCTCGTAGTTGGCTAGATTGCGGAAGCCGAAGGCGGTGGTTACCAGGTCAAAGGAGGAATCGGCGAAGGGGAGACTGAGCGCGTCGGCTTCGGCGAGCGGCAATGGCGGCGGCGCGGGCATTCCGGAGTGGCTGCGGCCCAGGATGCTTTTGGCGCGGGCCCGGACGAGCATGGTGTGTGCAAAGTCGGCGCCGATGATGCTGGCTTTGCCCGCCTTGCGCAACGCGAGAGCGAGATCGCCGGTGCCGCAGCAAAGATCCAAGACGAGCGCGTCTTTGCATTGGAGGATGGGGCGAAGGCGTTTGGCGGTGCGGGCGCGCCAGAGACGATCCAGTTGCAGTGACAAAATATGGTTTAGCGCGTCGTAGCTGGGGGCGATTTGCGTGAACATTTCGCGAACTTTGCGCGAGGCGTCGGCTTCGGTGTGGGCACCTTCGGGCTGCGTACCTTTTGCAGGAGCAGGTGCGGCGACATTAGCCACGGCGTTTTCCTGTGGGGTTGATGAAGTGGGGAGCGAAATGGAGGACGCGTTCGAGTGTTTCGAGGGGGACGTCGTCGTGGGATTGGGCTTTGCCGATTTTCGGGGCGAGGACAAAACGCAATTTGCCGGCGCGTGTTTTTTTGTCGGAGTGCATAGCGGCGATTATTTTTTTTGGCGGAACATTGGGCCACGGCGGCAGCGGGGCCATTCGCCGGACGAGAGAAACGATGCGAGAAACCTCGTCGGCGGGCGTGAGTCTGATTTCGTGGCCGAGAAGAGCGGCGGCCATCATGCCCCAGGCGACGGCTTCGCCGTGTTGGTAGACGCGATAGTTTGTGATGGTTTCGAGGGCGTGGCCAAAGGTGTGGCCGAAGTTCAGGATTTCGCGCAGGCCGGATTCGCGCTCGTCGCGGCTGACGACTTGCGCTTTGATTTCGAGCGAGCGCGGGATGATGTACGCGAGAGCGGCTGGGTCGCGGCGGAGAACGGCGTCGAAGTTTTTTTCGAGAAACGCGAAGAGTTTTGCGTCGGCGATAATCCCGTACTTGATTACTTCTGCTAGGCCGCCGCGATATTGGCGTTCCGGCAACGGTTTTAACATGGCGGAATCGACGAGCACCAGGCGTGCAGGATAGAACGTGCCGACCAGGTTCTTCCCTTCCGGCAGATTCACGCCGGTTTTTCCGCCGACGGCACTGTCGACCTGCGCTATGAGCGTGGTGGGAATTTGCACGAGAGCGACGCCGCGCAGGCAAGCGGAGGCGGCAAAACCGGCTACGTCGCCGACCACTCCGCCGCCAACGGCGATGATCAAGGAATGACGATCGATTCCTGCGCGAACGAGGGCACGCGAGAGTTTCTCGACGGTGCCGAGATCCTTCGCGGATTCCGCATCATCCATCAAATGTCTGGGATGAGCGTTTTTCAGACGAAGGGCGCTCAGAACGCTCTTCCCTACTGCTCGCCAAACCCTCGGCGAGGACACGAGATGGATTCGCGAGAATTTTCCAAGACGGCGGATTTCTTCTGCGGCGTGACGAAGAACGCCCGCCCCGCAAACGATTGCGTAGCGGCCTGCCGACGAATCCACGAGAATGCGCTTTTTTTTCATTAGCGAGACTGTTCTTGGAACGATTTGAATGTAGCACACACTTTGCGGCGATGCGCGGCACCGCGTGCGCCGGACGTTGCCATAGATCATTTATTGCGCGTCGCCAAGTATGGAGTCGTGCGAGGCACTGAGAAAAGCGGCAGCGGGGCTGCCGCACTCCAAATCGGCTGACTCAGTAAATCTTCACTTTGCCTGGAGTTGCTTCACGCCTTCGAGGAAGACGTGGCCGACGATGGCCAGTGTTTTGGGACTGATTTTGTCGAGCGAATCCTGCGGAGTATGCCAGTAGTAGACGTCGCCCCCGGGGCCGTTATCGAGATCGATCACATCCACGGAGGGAACGTGGCGTTTCAGAAAAGACTGATGATCGTCTTCCACGGTGGACGAATCATCGACGAAAATGCTTCCGTAGCCGAGTTTTTTTGCAACGCCCCAGACAAGATCGACAAGCACTTTGGTGGAGTAGGATTCGCGCTTGAAGTGTGGGGTGCGTGTTCCAACGATATCGGCTAGCAGGAATGCCTTTATTTTAGTTAGGTCGCCGCTATTGGCCAAGCGCGCGGCCATTTCGCGGCTGCCATAACAATTATCGGGATCCTGCCACTCGGGCCGTACGGCCTCTTCCCCATCGAAAAACGCAATCCAGACGGCGTAGCGACTATGCTGCGAACAAAGGTTACGAGCGAGTTCGAGCATTACACCGGTAGAGGAACCGCCATCGTCGGCACCAACGAAATTATCGAGACGCTTGGTGTCGTAATGGGTGCCGAGGAGAATCACACCCGGCTTCTCTCCCGGAATCTTGACGAGGATGTTTTTCATAGAGATGCGGCCCGCGGGAGTGTCCGAGTTGAAGGCATCGACGTCGGCGGTGCATCCGTAACTTTTCAGTTCGGCGAGGAGGTAGTCCTGCGTTTGCGCGAGAGCGGGAGAGCCTGCGGGACGCGGCCCGAAGGAGACTTGTTTGGCGACATGGGTGAAGGCGCGCTTACCGTCGAAGCCGCCGGTTTTGTCAGGAGGAGGAGCTTCATCGGCTGGATTTTGCTGGGCCGGAGGAGGCGCGGTAGTGACGGCGCTCATAAAGGGCGCGTCTTTCGAGGTGGGTTGAGAGCTGTCCGCTTTCGTTTTGCAGCCCGCGAGGCCAAGAAGGATGGCACTCGTGCAAACAGCCGCGCAGAAAATAGTTTTGGGCGTAGAATTCATTTTATTCAACGAGCCTCCGCGTCCGCGGCCAGACGCTGTTTCTTCCGTCGCACGACCATCCAAGATACGCCCACACCCAAAAAGTAGAGAGCCACGAGCACCAACATGAAGAGCACCATGCTGAGGGCGTCGGGCGAAGGCGTCAACACGGCCGCGAGAATGGTGATCACCAGCAAAGCATAACGGAAATTCGTGATTAGAAATTTAGGCGTGACAATGCCGAAGAGCGACAGGAAGAAGATTAGAACGGGGAGTTCAAACACCAACCCAAGACCGAGAAGAACCAGAAGGATCAAATCGAAGTACTCGTCAATATTAATGAGGGGAACGACAGGCCCCTGGAAACTGATCAAGAAGCGCAGGACGTAAGGCAGCGAGATAAAGTAGCCAAACGCGATGCCGGCCAGAAAAAGGAAAACAGTCGAAAAGAGAAAACCGGTGATGGCGCTGCGCTCGTGCCTATAGAGCGCCGGAGCGACGAATTGCCAAATTTGAAATAGGACCCACGGGGAGGCGAGGACAATTCCGATGTAAATGCTACAAGTGATGAGGAGGGTCACGTAGCCCGCGGGGTGAGAGTAGACGAGCTGCGGGTTGAGATGAGCATTCGACAGAGCTTTGGTCATGGGCTTGACCATGAGGTTGACGAAATGCGGGGCGATGACCCAGCCGATGGCGGCCCCGATTACGATAGAGGCAAGCGAGTTGATAATGCGCTTGCGAAGCTCGACGAGGTGCTCAAAAAACGTCATTTGAGCGCCGGGCTCTTCGGTGGCGGGAATGATGGAGGAGTCAGACTGGCTGCTGTTGGTCATGAGAGGGGGCTTGGGAAGGCTCGGAGACTGGTTCGGTAGAGGCCAAATGGGTTGAATCGGCGGTTGGTTGCGTGGCCTCGCCATCGGAGCGCGGCACAGATTCAGCAACCGGAGTGACCGCAAGCGCTTCCGTCGCGCGAGAATCCGCGTCTAAGCTGGCTGAGGCGGTTTCGGTGCCGGCCTGCGTGGCCAGTGTGGCGGGCTGTTCCGCTGCGACGGCCGAGGCGGCTGCCGCTTCTGCCGCTTTCTTGCGCTCAGCCTGGAGGGCCTGGCGTTCGATGTCGCGCATCTCCTGTTCAAAGGCGCTCTTGAAGTCTGTGGAAGCCTTGCGGAACTCGGCCATCAATTTACCCAAGCCGCGAGCCAGTTCGGGCAGCTTATGCGGCCCGAAGACAACCAGAACAACGATAAACAGAACTACCATGTGGGTCATGCTGAGCATGGCGATAGGTGGCCGCGAGATGGCCTGTTGGCATCATAGAAAGGGCACCTCACGGTGTCAAACCACACTTTGGGGTATGCTATAATTGAGTCTGCGTGGTCACGAGGTCAGAATGAAATCTGAACGCCGTGGGTTGGTACTAGTCGTTGCAGTCATCCTCATATCCGCTGTGCTTGGGGGGATTTACGGCCCCAACGTGGGCGCTTCCCCCTCATCGGCGGAGGACGAGCACACGGCAATCAGGCAGTTCACAAATGTGCTGGATGTGGTGCAGGCAAACTACGCCGAACCGGTCGATGTAGACAAAGCTGTCTACCAAGGCGCCATCCCCGGCATGCTTCGCGTGCTGGACCCCCATTCAAATTTCTTCGATGCACGGCAGTTTGGGTTGCTCCGGGAAGAGCAACGCGGAAAGTATTACGGCGTGGGCATGATCGTTGCGCCGCGCGAGAGCAAGACGGTGGTGATGCAGCCCTATGTTGGAGCGCCCGCGTTCAATGCAGGTATTCGGCCCGGCGACGTGATCATGAAAGTGGACGACAAGTCGACGGATGGGTTGACAACGACCGACGTTGCGGATTTGCTGAAGGGCCCCAAGGGGACTGTCGTAAAGATCACCGTGAGCCGCGAAGGCTACGAGCAGCAGCTGGTTTTTACTGTTACGCGTGATGAAATTCCGCGGCACTCCGTGGACATCGCGTTCATGCTCAAGCCCGGAGTCGGCTACATTCGCCTTTCCGGATTCAACGAAACGACGGACCGTGAAATCGGCGACGCCTTGAAGCAACTCAATGCATCGAGCCTGGATGGCTTGATCCTCGATATGCGCGGGAATCCCGGCGGGCTGCTGAACGAAGCCGTCGCCGTGGGAGATATGTTCCTGGACAAGAATCAGCTGATCGTTTCGCACCATGGCCGCACGTCGCCCGAGCGGCGCTACTTTGCGCTGCGCGGCAATCAGGGAGTGACGGTCCCCCTCGTGATTCTCGTGAATGGAAATTCCGCCTCTGCCACGGAGATCGTCTCAGGAGCGGTGCAGGATCATGATCGTGGATTGATTGTTGGCGAGACGACGTTCGGCAAGGGCTTGGTGCAGACCGTTCAACCGCTCAGCGAAAATACCGGCCTTGCGCTGACCACGGCGCGCTACTACACGCCCAGCGGCCGGCTGATTCAGCGCGATTACAAATCTATTTCGCTCTACCAATATCATTATGAGCGCAAAGTTCCAGAGCATCCGACGGAAGTCAAGCTCACCGACAGCGGCCGACAGGTTACTGGTGGCGGCGGCATCACACCGGATATCGTCGTAGCTGCGCCTAAGCTGAATCATTTCCAGGAGAATCTGTTCCGGGCCGATGTCTTTTATCCCTACGAAGGCGGCGTGGGAGGTTTCACGCGGTTCTACATGGGGAGCAAGCCAGCGATCACAAGGGAATTTGAAGCGGACGATAGCGTGATGAAGGGCTTCCGCGAATATCTCGCCAAGCATAACGTGCGCTATACCGAACCGGATATGTCCGAAAACCTGGATTGGGTAAAACGCAAGATCCGGCAGGAAGTGTTGGTCTCCAATTTCGGCATGCAAGAAGGCTTCAAGGTTCAACTTGAAGCGGATCCACAGGTGCAGAAGGCCGTAGAAGCCATTCCGCAAGCCCGTGCCCTCTATCAAAACGTACGCAAAATCGTGGCGCAACGCGCCGGCGGCAACCTCGATCAGCCATGAGACTGTATCTCATTTATTGATGAAAGATCGGTTGGGGCGCAGCGGCCTGATGCTCGTTTGTTTATAAATCTGCGCTGTGTTTTCTCGCATTGTAAATCAAGCGAAGGCCTTCAGTTGGCAAGCCTCGGAGCGTCTGCTAAGATTTTGTAGCTACTCGTGGGCGAGTAGCTCAGCTGGGAGAGCGCCTCGTTCGCAACGAGGAGGCCGGGGGTTCGAATCCCCTCTCGTCCACCATCCTCAAAACGCGTCGTTGGCCGGATCGCTGTGCCGCCCCCAACTCGTCCTAAGCGGTTCGTTGTAAAGACTCCTGCTTGCGTTCATACGGCACGTACGCCGGCTCCCAGATATTCGCTTCCAGTTCACGGTTCAGGGCTTGTTCGTCCTCAACCTGCGCCTGTTCATCTTGAATCGCCCGTTTCCCTACCGCTTCCGCGATCTGGCGGCCCATCCTGCGCGCCTCCGAAATCGGCGGGAGTAGGCTTGCCTCCTTATCCTTCAGTGTTGGCAGATGGCGCACCAATTCCTCAGCGGCGGCCTTAACCATGGTATCGGTCACGCGCCTCGCCTTGGAGGCAACGATTCCAAGAGCAAGTCCTGGAAATATGTATGAGTTATTCGTTTGCGTGATGCGAACCTTTTTCCCATCGACATTCAACGGTTCGAACGGACTGCCAGTACCAATCAGCGCTCTGCCTTCCGTCCAGTCCATCAGATCCTGTGGAGTCGCTTCACTGCGCGATGTGGGATTCGAAAGCGGGAAGATGACCGGACGGACCGTATGCTTAGCCATTTCACGCACGGCCTGTTCGGTGAAAGCTCCCGGTTGACCAGACACGCCGATGAGAACGCTAGGCTTGGCATTCCGGACGATATCGAGCAGGGTGATCTCCCCATTCGGTTGCCTCCAACCTTGCACTTCCTGCTCTTTGCGCGCGTAAGGAAGTTGTTCGGGCCGCACGTCCTTGGTGTTCTCTGTGATGAGACCGTAGCGATCGATCGCGTAGAAGCGCCTGCGAGCATCTTCTTCGGTAAGGCCCTTGTCCTGCATGAACTTCACCAACAAGTTGGTGATGCCCAATCCCGCACTTCCGAAGCCGACCACAACAACTCGCTGCTGCTCGAGCGACGCACCCGTTACGTTGATCGCGGAGATGACTGTCGCGGTTGCTACAGCCGCGGTACCTTGAATGTCGTCGTTAAACGTGCATAGCTGGTCTCTGTACCGTGCCAGAAGCGGCGCGGCATTCGAACCGGCAAAGTCCTCCCATTGCAGCAGCACGTGCGGCCAACGTTTCTTCACGCTTTGAACAAAAACGTCGACGAAGGCGTCGTACTCTTCGCCGCGAATTCGATGATGTCTCCATCCGATGTAGATCGGAGAGTTCAAAAGGTCTTCGTTGTTCGTTCCAACGTCGAGCAAAATCGGAAGGCAATGCTCCGGATGAATGCCGCCGAGCGCGGTGTAGAGCGCCATCTTTCCGATGGGGATGCCCATTCCTCCTGCGCCCTGGTCGCCTAGCCCGAGGATTCGTTCTCCGTCGCTGACCACGATACATTTCACGCCGTCGTAGCGCGGATGACTCAAGATATGAGCGATACGTCCTTTGTTGGGATAGCTTAGAAACAAGCCGCGCGGTTTTCTCCATATTTCGCTGAAACGCTGGCAAGCTTCGCCGACTGTCGGCGTGTAAACGAGAGGCAGCATCTGTTCGACGTTGCGAACGAGAAGCGCATAAAAAAGTGTTTCGTTCGTGTCCTAGAGGTCGCGCAGAAAACTATACTTGTTGAATGGCGTCGATTGCCCTGCCAGCGCCCGCAAGCGCCGCTCGACCTGTTCGTCAAGATTCCCCACATGCGGCGGCAGAAGACCGTGCAGGTCAAATACGTCGCGCTCGTGATCCGTGAAGGCCGTTCCCTTATTGAGCCGGGGAGAATTGATCAGTTCATATCCAGAAAGAGAAACCAATTGCGCGTTCATTTTGCATCCTCCTGAGTCCGATGCAGTTTCATCGAGAGATAGAGTGGCAAGTCACGGAGACCATTCCACGTTGCGGGTCGCTATAGTCAACCTACTTTCCAACGCTATTAAGTTTACCCGCAGACAGTCGCAGGCCAAGATTGAGATCGGGAGCGCCGACGAAAACAAAGATGAGATAGTGGAATTATTCATCTCTAAGAGAGAGTCCCGCAGTCCTCGCAAGCAGCCCACTATAAAGAGCACCTCGGCCTGCTGTATTTCGTTGATCGCTGCTGCACCCTGGCGCGGCCCTGACTCATTCTGTCGTGCCTGTTATCCATCTCCCTCCAACCATCGTGGTATCTGCGAATGGCCCTCCAGAGGTAGAAAAAAAACAGTCTATCTCCTGATGTGCTGCATATTCCGATCCGCCAAAGTACGTCAAAGGAGCACAATTATGAAATCGCAATCCATCCTAGATTGGTATCGCATTCTGCGAGCCCACCACCAGTGGACAATGTTCCAAGCGATTCGGTATGCGCTTTGGCTGGCCCGTTAGACACCTCTTCGGACTGATCCGTCGAGTCGAGGCACAAAGCTTGCGTAAGGGCGTAGCCCGTCATCACCGGGGTATCGCTGCACGGGGGAACGTAGCTTCGTGGGGCAGGTGAAAGTGGCGAGTGTGGCGCCCCCTTATATGTCAGCGGAGATTCTTCGCCCTCCTAGAGAGTGCGAAAGGCCTCGGCAGGGAGATGACACTCCTTGTCATCTTTCGTGTTCCCTTTCAGGATTTAAGCCAATCTTCCAAACGCGTTGCATTTGCCAAAGCCCATCATGCTGCCGTCAAAACGCGGAACCTGCCGCCAGATCGAGGCTGCTGCATGAGCCTCAGTATGGGCGATTTGCGAAGCGCGACTTTGGCATGGAATAGCCGTGCCTTAGTTGCAGCCACAGAAATACGCATTGCATCGGCTGTTTCCCGCATCGAGCATTCTTGCAGTTGCTGAATCTCAACCACCTGCCGGAGGGTCGGTCTTAACCTGCGGACGGCTTTCTTCAGAATTCTTTCTTTTTCTGTCTGGGCGTAACGTCTTTCCGGATTCGGCGCATGGTCCGGTATTTCGTATCCCGGGCCTTCCGCGCCAGAGTCATCAGTGCCCGCCATGGCGGTCTCATGCGAGCTTCGTTTCTTCCGGAGAATCATGAGTGCCGAATTGATAGCGATGCGCGTGAGCCAGGTTGCGAAGCTTGACCTGCCGTCAAAGTCCCTCAGGTGAACAAAGGCTCTCATTAGCGCGTCTTGAACGGCGTCTTCCGAGTCCTCACGGTTTCTGGTTATGCGAAGCGCCGCGCGAAGGAGCTGCTGCGCGTATCGCTTGCAAAGTGCGTCGAAGGCCGCTGACTTCCCGGCCTTGGCGGCTTCCACAAGGCTTTTTTCAGTGGGTTCATGAAATTGAGAAACCACATAGCTAGTCTTCTTTTTCTCGTTCGAAATCGCTAAGTTTTCAAAGACCATTTGGCCCCCCCAATGCAGATTGTTCTCGCGTTGGACTATGCGTGTTCCATTCCAGGAACACATCATGAGATGGAATGGTTTTTCAGTACCACTCTAGGGGTCGCTCGGAATACCACTTTCGGCTAATGGTGAAGGAGTTTCGTTTGCGAATTTCTGAAGAGATTCTATAGACTAGTGCCGGATCCGCGCGAAGTCACGATTCCGGCGGGCGGGCGGAGGGCGGAATCACTATTTCGCGGCGTCCAAACAACCGGCCATCGAGGGAAAAAGCTCCCGGCCCGAGCAACGCTAACGCCGCAGCCGTAATAATCATTCCAAAAGCCACGTGTCTGGCGTCCCGCATACCGCCAGAAGGCCCGGGAAACCACGAAAGCACAATCCCCAGGAAACATAGCCCCACGAAGAGCGATGCATACGGAGTGAGAAAACCTGCGGTTAGGGCCGCCCCGCTCGCGATCAATGCCAATGCAAGTAACCAATGGGCCGAAAAGGCGTTGGAAGGACCGGACAGATAGAAAATTCCTTCAGCGGTCGCCGTAAGACCAACCATGGCACGCAACAGCAGCAGCCCTAGCCCGGGCCTGCCACCTGGAAACGTGGAATATAATCTTTGCAGCGCGTATCTCCCTGACGCACCATCGCAAACGCACCGCTACCCACCATACGCAAGCATCCGGGCCTGGTGGAAGCCCACATTGCGGCATCTTTTCATACCACTTTTGAGGTATAGGTTTTGTGGCCGCCCCGGCGCTTACAGTTCGATAATTCCGCGGCGGACGCCTATCGCGACAGCTTGTGTACGATCACTCGCACCCAGCTTCTCCATGATGTGCTTGATGTGAACCTTTACGGTTTCTTCTGTAATGAAAAGCTTTTCCGCGATGTCTCGATTCCGGTTTCCCCCGGCAATCTGACCGAGGACTTCTATCTCACGCGGCGTCAGGTCTTCGTCGCTCAAATGCTCCGCAAGCTGTGCCGCCAACTGCGGCGGGATGCGCTTCTTCCCCGCGTGGACCTGCCTAATCACTTCCACGAGCTCCTTGGGCGGCATGCTCTTGAGAAGGTAGCCGCGGGCTCCCGCTTCCAGTGCGCGCTGGATTTCCACGTCGCCTTCGAAGGTCGTCAGCATAATGACGCGCGCCTCCGGAAATTCCGCGCGGACGGCTATCATCGCGTCGATGCCGCTCTTGTCCGGAAGTCTTAGGTCCATGAGAGTTACGTCCGGCAGGTGCTTCCTGAATTGCTGGATGGCTTCCAGCGCGTTGCAGGCCTGGGCGATCAGCACCATGTCCGGCTGATTGTTGATAACTGCGGCAAGACCCTCCCGAAGAAGGGGATGGTCATCCACGCTCAATACGCGAATTCGAATAGCTTCGCTCATCCGACTCGCTCGCTCTCGATGGATGATTCCGTTCCTTTCGCCTTTCGCGGCTGCAACATATTGAGCCATTTCGAGGGACGGCCAGAGTCTCGCGGAAGATACGCGATATGGCTGGGGACGGATAGTTCAATCTCAGTCCCGGCTGACGCACTACTCATGACTCTGAGTCTCCCACCGATTCTCTCGGCCCGCTCGCGCATTCCCGAAAGACCCCAATGGCCCTCACGTCCCGCCCGGACTACCTCAGGGTCAATCCCACTACCATTGTCGCGTACGAGTAGCCGCAGGTGGCTGGGCGCATATTCGAGTTCAACTTCGATGCTGCTCGCCCTCGAGTGACGGAATGCGTTTACCAGCGCCTCGCGGCCGACCCGATAAACTTCCTCGCGGATTGCGGGCCGCAACGGCCGCGCCACTCCCTCAGCAACCACATGAAAACCTGTCTCCCCTGCAACACCCAGTTCTTGCTGAATCCGAGCCAGCGCTTGTGCGAGATCTTCCGACTCTCGATAGGGCAGACGGAGTCCTCGAACCGCGTTCCGGCCCTCATCGATAACCGTGCCCATCAATTCCAGAACGCGGCCCACAAGGGGTTTGGCAGGCGAATCCGTTGCGAGATGATCATCTGCCACATGAAGTTGCATCGAGGCGCTAAGAAAACCCTGCAATAAAGTATCGTGCAGCTCTTGCGCGATGCGCGTGCGCTCCGCGAGTCGTTCTTCAAAGCGCATATTCATCTGCCTGCTCAGTCTTAGCACCCGTAACCGGTAGAACATCAAGATTGCGAGTCCGACAGCCAACACGCTGGAGAGCTGGAACCACCACGTTTGCCAGAATACCGGTTCGATTTCGAATCGCAGCGTCGATTCCGAACTGTTCCAGAGCCCATCGCTATTGCTTGCCACCACGTGGAAGAGATATGAACCTGAACCGAGGTTTGTATAGCTCGCTTCGTGCGCGGCGGTGGGCTCGCTCCAGCCAGGATCCAAACCGTCGAGCTTGTACTTAAACCTGATACGCGCGGGAACCGCGAGACTCAGGCCTGCGTAGCTGAGGGTGATCCTCTGATGAGGAGCGGGAACCCGTATCTGGCCTCCCAAGCCGAATCGTCGGCCATCTGCGGCAATCCCCTCGACGTGAACTATCGCTGGGGCGGAACTTGCCATCACTCGCGTTGGGTTAATAGAGGAAATCCCTCGATTCGTGGCAAACCAAACGCGTCCCAGCGAATCCGTGACAACCGATCTGTATCGCTTTACACCCTCCAGGCCGCTGAGGCCATCCGCAAAGCCGTATTCGCGAACATCTGCCTCACTCACGACGAGCCCTAGTAGTTTGTCGCGATTAACCCTCAGGACGTGATTCGAAGTTGCCATCCAGAGCGCGCCGATCTCGTCCTCCTCAATTCCATAGACTTGTTCGTGCAACGACTCTGGCACTTCGCGAAGGGCTTGGATGGTTCCCGAATTAATAAAGGCTAGACCGTTTGCCGTTCCGATCCACAGCACGCCCGCCGAGTCTTCCAAAAGGCAGTTCACGGTGCCCGGCGGCAAGCCATCCCGGCTTGTATAGATTCGCCATTGTCCTTTCGACAGCGCGCTCAAACCATTCGGCGTACCAAACCACATCGTTCCGTCAGAAGCCTCGAGAATCGAATCGATCGTGTTCGAAGCCAGACCGTTCGCGGTGGTGAACGTCGTGAAGCTTCCATTCTTGAATCGGCTGAGACCGGCGCTCAGCGTGCCGGCCCACACCGTTCCGTCGCGATTCTGATGAACGGCATAGACGCTATTTTGAGCGAGTCCGTGTGACTGCGTGTATGTCTCAGTTGTGAACGCGTCGCCGTTATAGCGAAGATGCGTAATCCCACCCTGCCGTCGGCCAATCCACAGTTCACCTTGGCGCCCGCTGATGGAATAGACGGCAGATGTGTCTAACCCGGCGATGCTCACACGTCCAACATGGCCGTCTTTAAGCCAGTACAGCCCGCCCTGCAAAGGCGCGAACCAAGCGCGGCCTTCCGGATCGACATAGACGGGTCCGATGCTCTCAGAAGGCAGACCCCCTGAAACGGAGTATGTCGTGAACATGCGCTCGCGAAGACGTTCTATACCTTGCGGAGTTCCCACCCATAGATTCCCCTCGCGATCCTCGAACAATGCGGTGACCGCTTCAGTTGACCGATTGTCGCCCTCCTCGATGGAGGGAACACCTCGCGCATCGATTCGAAAGAGTCCGTTTGCCGTGCCAACCCAAACATTGGAGTTACGGTCCCGGATCGTTGCAAGTACCTGAGTGCGGTCGAGTGCGCGGGAAGTGCCAGGCGAGGAGATCTCGCTCCCATTCCAGCGCCCGATACCGTTGTCGGTACTGATCCACAGATCGCCACTACCGATTGCTAACAAAGAGTTTATCTTTTTGTCCGGCAAACCTTTTGTAATAGCCGTGACTCGTCCGTGGTCGAGGTAATAGAGGCCCTGCTCCCTTGTGCCCATCCAGACTTTGCCGTCGGCCGTCTCCGCCAAGGAGATAACCAATCTAGGTAGGTCGGTTGTGGACGCCAGCGGTTCAAACTTCCCTTTGCTGTATCGAACTATCCCATTTGTAAGTCCCGAAAACAGGATCCCGCCGTTGCTCGCGACGCACATCGCCGTGACATCGCTCTCCACTAGCCCGGGATTCGGTAAGACGTCCCGAAATGTTCCGTCGCGATAATTCAGTAATCTCGGCCCTTGCAAACGTATCCACAAATCCCCCTCAGCGTCTACCGCAAGACCAATAACAGGACCGCCGGGCAATGTCGTTGAGTCGAACTGCTGAAAAAGACGGAAACTTAATCCATCGAAGCGCACCAGACCCTTCTCGGTGCCGATCCACAGGTAGCCGTCTGGTGTTTGCGCGATGGCATGGACGGGCCCGCCTGGGAACCCCTGCTCGGTGCCCCACTCGTCGCGTATATACTGCGACGGTACCTTGTTTGCCCCAAGCGTGCTGGGCGCGTTCGCGAAACACACGAAGGCGAGGGCTGCCAAGAGCCAATTGGATGACCAATGAATTTTTGTCCTCCGATCACGGGAGGTATTCGAATTTCTCAATGACAACCTCATTTTCTTTTTGCAGCGGCTCCTTAGCGCTGCGGAAAATATATAAGCTCAAGCGTACCGACTCGGCACCGGGAGCTGGGACTCCCGAAGTGAAGACATGTTCAGCAATGGGACGTTCTTTGCTGCTGCTTTCGGGCTCACGCACGGTCCTGAACGACACGCGACCTGGTTCCCAACGAAAGGAATGGGTGAGTATTCCCGATGGAACCGTGAATCGAGAGGCGTCTTCAGGAACATAAAAAGGCTGCACCACATATTGCGCATTTTTTGTGATTGGGTCGCCCCAGCCAGAGATCTCAATATCCATTTCGCGATGGTTCGGATTCGGTCCAGCATAATCCCAGGTGAAGATGCTAAACACCGCCGCTGGCTCCAGATGAGAAGTATCCCGCACAACAAAAGAATATGTTCCATATCCAAAGCTGCGCGTGAGGGTTGCTTCAGCACACGTCCATCGGTTTGCAATTTTTGTTATGCGCAGGTGCAGCGCCCCGCCCGAATCTGTCCATGCGTTGCTCGGATCGTACATGTTGTTGCCACCGCGGTCGCTAGGAGCGTTGCGGATTCTCCATTCGTACCCGCCGAAGAGGACAGTTTTGGAGACTGAGGATCCAGAGGTCACGCCTTTCGCAGAGGCTACTGCGATCACACTACCGCCTGGCAATGGCAGCTCGCTCATCGTTGCTGGCGGACGGTAGCCTGGTTCGACTAAGAGAGCTGCATATTCTGTTCCCAGATGCGTTGAGTTTACCCATTTTGAATCTGACTGAATCTCCGTGAGCGGCTCCTCGACGAGGGGCTGCACCCACCAATTTCCGTTCCTAGCGTATAAAACTATCCGCTCTCCGGGGCGGGCCCCAATCACACGTCCTTGAATTATGTCCTGCTTGTCCGGTCCCCCAGGGTCTGCGGGGGGAACCCGACTGAATTCGATGGAAGGTTCAGTCTTGGCCCTCAACAATCGGCAACCGCATAGCAAGAAACAGAGAAGCACCAGAGCAGTGCATTTCCAGGTGAAATCGCTGGAGGCGCGGCATTTTCGCAACCTCGTTGCTTGCCTTGCGGGACCATGGACCGGAACGAGATGGTGGTTGTCGTCATTCATGAACGTGCTCATGTTTTGCCAGTGTCCATTCCTGGAGACTTCTCATCGTACAGCCCGGACGCCGCATTTTGCCAGTTCCTCAGAGCCGGCCACGAAGATTCGTCTAGGGAGACCCACAGGTTCTATTGAGTCGACCAAACTGCGTGTATCGAAGTTGATACGGCAAGAAATATGTAATTCACGCGACTGAAACATTACCGTAATTTATCCCGTTCGACACTTAGGCATGCCCACATCAACTGTCCTGGAGCACGGCTGCGAGAATCCGCTCGCCTCCACAACTCAGTTTCGAGCCGGCATGGCGCAGACCCTGGAGGATTTGATCGAGTGCCAGCGCTTGCGTTACCTGGTTTTTAATTGCGAACTTGGGGAGGGGCTGGACAGCTCGGTGCGGATCGGTCTCGATCGCGACCGCTATGATTTCATCTGCGACCATCTGATGGTCCGCGATACCAACTCGGGCAAGCTGGTCGGGACTTACCGGATGCAGAGCGGTTTCCGCGCAAAGGGAAATCTCGGTTATTACAGCGAACAGTTTTTCGATTTTACTTCCTTTGAAGGAATTCGCGCCGAAGTGCTTGAGCTTGGAAGAGCCTGCGTGCATACCGAATATCGGAATTCCCACGTACTGCACATGCTCTGGAAAGGAATCGTCAGATACGCCACGAGTTGCGGGGCGCGCTATTTGCTTGGCTGCAGTTCGGTTACCTCGCAGGACGAAAACGAGGGCATGGTTCTATACGAGCAGTTGCGAGAGAAGTATCTAATAGAGCCGGCGCTTCGAACAAAACCCAGACCTGAGTTTGCATGCCGCGGGGGAAACAACGGCACTGCAGCGCCTGCTATACCGCGGCTGTTTCGCGCTTACCTGGAGGTCTCAGCGCGGCTCTGCGGTCCGCCCGCGATTGACCGCGAATTCAAGACCATTGATTTTCTGACACTGATCGATCTGCGGCACATCCCCGATCGCGTTCGCACGCGGCTGTTCTAGTTGTTTCTTTAAGCAGTGCTAGACGGCAGACTGGTTTCCAGATAACAAGTCCTTCGCCAGTGCCAGCGTTTTTTCAGCCTGTGCGGGATCGTCGAGGCGGCCGCGTGCGAAATCGCGCGTGCCGCCGCCTTTGCCGCCTACTTTTGCCAAAACCTGTTTTAGGAGAGCGTTCATGTCTTTGGCAGCGCTGCCATGTTGCGCGAGCAGGATCTGCCCACTCCCCTGCTCGGCCAGCAGGGCGATCGATTTTTCTGTTTTCGCAATTTCTGTTGCGAAGAATCCCAGAAAGTCCGCTTCAACGTCCTGGAAAACGCGATGAACGACGCGGAGGCCGTCCGGGCTCGCGGCGGTTTCACGCATGGCCTGCGCCGCCTCGATTTCCGCAAGACGTTCGAGAAGAGCGCGCGTTCGTTTGAAATTGGCGTCGCGCTCCGAGACCGCCCGCTCCGCCGCTGAAACCACTTCCTCAGGCGCACAACTCAACTTTTCCCCGGCTGTGCGAAGACGCAGAAAATCCTGGCGCGCGGCGCGTTCGGCTCGGCTGCCGCAAACGAATTCCACGCGCCAGTCCTGCCTCATCTTCGTGCAGCGCCGCACCAGAAGAGTTCCAATCTGGCCGGTGCTCTTGACGTGAGTTCCGCCGCACGGTTGCAGGTCTGCGCCTTCGATCTCGATGGCCCGCAAGATTCCCGCGCGGTCGACTTCCTTGCGCACTCCGAGTTCAGCCAAATCTTCAGCAGTGCCGTAGCGAACGGTTACGGGTCTGTCCTCGAAAATAATTTTGTTGGCGGCTCGCTCCGCGCCTTCCAGGATTTCATCCGATAGCTCGGGGCCTCGTAAGTCGATCGTGCTCAGCTCTGTGCCGAGATGAAAAGAGACTGTTGGCCTCCCGTACCGCTCTTGAAACATGGCCGAGAGCAGGTGCTGTCCGGTGTGCTGCTGCATGTGGTCAAAGCGGCGCGGCCAGTTGATGCAGCCGAGGACGTCCGGGCTGCCAGGGCGGCGGTCGACGATATGAATGATTTCGTCGCCCGCGTCGCGCACGTCGAGTACATTCGCGTCCCCGATTTTTCCTTGGTCGTGTGGCTGGCCTCCAGAGGTTGGATAGAAAGCGGTGCGGTCCAGAACCAAGCCCAAGACTTGCGTGGTAATTCCAGCGTTCACGTCCGGGGGGAGAAGTTCGCAATGCAAGACCCGCGCGGTGAACTCTTTCTCGAATGCGTCGTCGTAATAGATCCGATGTGTCTTCATAAGGTTGGGGAAGTTTAAACCTGCAACGCTCGTTGCCACGCTTCCGAATATTTATAGCCGGTGCCCGTGTTAAACAGCACGACCGTCTCGTGCGGCTTGATCCATCCGGAAGCGGCCAGCTTGCGTGCGGCGGTCACAGTTGCTGCGCCCTCCGGGGCCGCAAAAATTCCTTCGAGCGATGCGAGTTCCTTCCCTGCTTGCAGCATCTCCTCGTCGGTCACCGTCAGAGCCGTTCCGTGAGTCTGTTTGAGCATACGCAGAATCAAGAAATCGCCAAGAGGTCCAGGCACGCGAAGTCCCGAAGCCAGAGTCGCGGCATTTTGAAAGAATTCCGAAGTCGTTCGCTGCGCTTCCCATGCTTTAACGATCGGGGCGCAGCCCTCTGCCTGGACCGCGACCATGCGAGGCCGCTTTGGACCGATCCAGTTCATCTCCTGCATTTCGTCAAACGCTTTGCACATCCCAATGAGGCCGACACCTCCGCCGGTCGGATAGAGGATTACATCCGGCAGCTTGCCGCCGAGCTGCTCCCATAATTCGTAGCCCATGGTTTTCTTGCCTTCGACGCGGTAAGGCTCCTTGAGCGTCGAGACGTCGTACCAACCTTCGCGGTCTTTGTGCTCCGCGACATACTTGCCGCAATCGGATATTAAACCATTCAGTTTGATCACTTTAGCGCCAAAGGCCTGGCATTCCATCACATTCGCGGAAGGCGTATCGGCAGGCATGACGATGACGGCAGGAATTCCAGCCGCCGCAGCATAGGCTGCCAAGGCGCCGCCGGCGTTTCCTGCTGTCGGGGCCGCTAAAGCCTTTGCGTTCAATTGCTTGGCCCGAGTTACGGCAGCTGTCATACCCCGCGCCTTAAAAGAACCCGTCGGATTTAGGTCCTCGTATTTAACCAACAGGCTGGATACACCGAGGCGTTCTCCAAGCCTCTTGGCAGGCAATAGGGGTGTCATACCCTCCCCCAAGGTCACGGGAGGGTCGTTTGGCAGCACCTCGGCATACCGCCAGAGAGTGTTTGGGCGCGACTTGAGGTTTTCCAGGGTCAGCGTGGCAGCGGCCTTCTTCAAGTCATACCTCGCTAGGAGCGGCTTTCCACACGTGCAGAGGTGTTGCTCGATGGAGGAATCGTACTTCCTCCCGCACGCTGAGCATTCAAGCTCCAAGACGTTAGTCTGTTTCAGCATAGAGGAAAAGTCTAACACAGGCCTTTTCGCTGTTCTTTTTGCGGCAGGGGGCCGCTTGCTCTCCCGAAGGCATCTCAGATTGAAGGTATACTGATACTGATGAGCATCCGACTGATCGCCTTGGATATCGACGGCACGCTTCTGGACAGCCGCTGGCAACTTCCGGAAGCCAATCGGGCCGCAATCGCAGCGGCCACGGGGCGAGGTATTGAGGTAGCGCTCGTGACTGGCCGGCGATATGATTTTGCTCTGCCAATCGCTCGGCAGATTGAGGCGCCGCTCACCATGATTGTCAGCAATGGAGCCGTGATTCGCACACAAGATGGGGAGACGCACGTGCGGCACCTCCTAGCGCGAGAGACTGCGGCGCGCGTTTTGAAGCTCACGCGGCCGTGGCGGGATTGCGCGGGAGTCGTCTTTGACCGGCGGCGCGAGAATCAGATCGTGCTCGAATCCATCAATGAAGACGACCCGATTCGCGCAGCTTACTACACGCGCAATCGCGAATTTCTGGGATTGGCCAATCCGCTCGAAAGCTGTCTGACTGAAGATCCAATCCAAGTGATGCTGAGCGGAAATGTTGCGCGAATGCGTGAAGCGGAAGCTGCACTGCGAGGGGCTGCATTTGCGGTTGAGTTCGCGCTTGCGGTGACGGTTTACGAGAGCAGAGATTTTTCGATGATCGACGTAATCAATCCGGTTTGTTCGAAGGGGGCCGCGCTGGCCGAATGGGCGGCGTTGCGGGGAGTGGCCCGTGAAGAAGTTCTGGCCATCGGCGACAACCACAATGATTTGGAGATGCTTGCATTTGCGGGCACTCCAGTAGTGATGGGAAATGGCGTGCCCGAATTAAAGGGGTTTGGGTGGCACGAAACCACGAGCAACGACGAGGGCGGCGTTGCTGCGGCCATCGAACATTTTGCGTTGCGGGAGGCGGCTCCGTGCGCCTGATGCGATTTGTGCTGCCTTGTACGATGTTATTTGCGGCAGCGCCGTGCTTGCGCGCGGAGTACGTCGCCTTGCGGAGCGGTCAGCGACTCCACGTGACGAGTTATCGACTTGTTGGTGAAAAATACCGCCTGCAAATGAACGGCGGTTTCGTGGAAGTTCCGGTGGAAGAGGTAGTCTCTATCGAACCGGAAGATGCTTTCGCCCCGGTTCCTCCGCAGCCGCCAGTCGAGGCGCCGATTCATGAAATCGTAAAGGCCGCGGCCGCGCGCTACAACGTGGACGCAGACCTGATTACCAGCGTGATTGCCGCGGAATCGAACTTCGATCCCAAGGCGGTCTCAAAGAAAAATGCGCGCGGTCTGATGCAGCTGTTACCGGAAACGGCGGCGCGCTTCGGAGTGCAAAACATTTTCGATCCGCAAGAAAACATCGACGCCGGCACGCACTATCTGCGCGACCTGCTTGCGCGGTACAACAACGACTTGGTGCTTACCCTGGCTGCTTACAATGCGGGACCTGAACGGGTTCAACAGTTTGGAAGCGTACCGCCCTATGCCGAGACAGCTTCTTATATTCGGCGCGTGAAGCGCGCCTACGAAAAAAGCAAAGCCGGTTTGACCCTTGGCACAGCGCCCGCGCCGGCGCCCACCGCCAAGAAAAAAGTTACTCCCTCAGCTGTAAGCTCGGGTCCGGTCGCTTCGCAGGTCAACCTCTCGAATTGAATCCGCATTCTTGATTTATGGATTGGCAGTTTCGAAGCATAAACCAGCCAACATTGCATGGGCACGGCCCTTCAAAGCTCCCTTCGTTCCCTCAGGGCAAGCAGGGTAAACGTGCCGTGTCCGTACGGAAAGTTACGGCTGCGACGGATTGGGATTCGGGACCGCCGTTGGAGGAGCCGGCGGTGGGTTTAAAGGGTTGGTGGGGTTGGGCTGGGAACCCGCCGGCGTTTGGCCAGGGACAACGGGAGGTGTGCCAACTTGTATGCCGCCGACGCCCGCGTCTTTGGAAGGATCCCAGATAAACTCGAAGAGACGGTAATTGTGTGCCTTCTCAAAAACGATCACGGAAGGTTGATTGATCTTACTGCCGATCCCGATGATGCTGCCGCCCATGATGGTCGGCGTATCGCCCGTCGGTATGGCTTGAGAATCCGTTCCTGCGACGGTCGCGTCGGTCCCCGGCTGGCCGGTGGCTGTGGTGTTGGTACTTGTGCTAGATCCAGGCGCGCCAGATCCAGTTGCGCTCTGACCCGTTCCTGGAGCGCCTGGCGCGTTGCTTGCCGAACCAATGCCAAAGCCGCCGGAAGAGCCTGTCTGCCCGCCGATGGTTGTGGGGCTAGTGCCTGGGGCGTTCGGTTGTCCTGCGGCACTGGGCATCTGAACATGGTTCAAGGACGGGTTGAGGCTGCCGATGAGGTTTCCCGCAGGGCCGACATAGATCAGACGCCAGGAGCCGTCCTCTTTGTTCATGGGGTCTTTGTAAGGTTGGCGCATGAAGCGGATGTTTCCGATTTTGGGCTTGGTCAAATCGTCGAGGGAGTTGGGGAAGCGGCCCAACTTGCGGTAGTAAAGCTTGATGCCGCGCGTGTATTGTTGGCCGCGCCAGATCATTTCCTTCTCTTTTTCGCGTTTGCCTTCGGTGAGGACGCGCAATCCGACGGACATGGTGCCGACGACCAGCAGCGCCGTGAAAAACACGACCAGCAGCAAAGCGTAGCCGCCTTGGTTTCTTCGTGCTCGCGTGATTAGAGATTTATCTTTCATACAGATGGCGGAGCGGCCTGTTCATCTAACACCGTCGTGCCCGGAAGCCCGGTAGAAATCTCTTGAAACTGGAGATTGGTGTTGCCAACTTTTAGGATGCGATATCGGCCAAGCAGGGTGTCACCCTCGGTCACGATGAACGTATCCTCTCCGTCTGTAAAGAAGGCGAGGCGTGGTGTCCCTTTCCCGACTGTGCCAAAGCCAAAAAACTTGAGGTTGCCGGGCAAGTGCGCCTCTGTGGGTGGAGGTGGGGGTGGCGGAGGAGGAGGCGGAGGTGGCGGATGCAGTTTGGCCTCGTTCTCTCGTTTCAAGTCCGCCGGGGAAGGGGCAGCGACGATGCTGAACGGGTTGCGACCGCTACTCTTGTACTCAGTTTTCTGCGCACGGTCCATTGGGCCCCAGTGGATTCCCGGGTTTTCTTCACCTAGTGGCTTGTAGTCCTGAATAAAGCTGGCCGTCTCCACAGAGGGTGTTTGATTGCGCCACTCAAAACTCCAAATGAGCACGGCAACAGCCACGAGCACGACAAGCACGATAGTTTGCTTCTTCTGCTTCATGTGCCTTCTCGTAAGTACGTCCGGATGTGGACGCCGACTCGAATCGGACCATTGCTGGCCTGCGCTTGCGCGTCGGCAGCAAGCGCCAAACCATCGAGCACGTAGAATCTCTGCGAGCGCTGCAGACCGTTCACGAATCGCACGACGCTGCCATAGTCGCCGCTTACGGTGGCTTCGATCGTCTCTTCGGACATGCCGCGGTTAGGGATTTCTTTCCGCTTGGAAGTCAGTGTAACAATCTGGAGGCCGGCTTTTTTCGCTACCTCATCGAGTTCGCCAGTGATGGAAGAAGAGCTGGTGCTCTCGGCCGGAAGAGACTGTTCGAACTTCTCGCAATCTTTACGCGTGGCGGGCATATTATCTTTGATGTATTGCGCGGACTTGATGTCGTTGTTCAGAAGCCCAAGCTTAATAGCCTGCTCATCGAATACCTTTTGCGAGGTATGGGGTGAAGAGGCCAGCTGCCAGCTATAGATGGACAGCCCGATATCCGCGGCCAGGAGCAATCCAACTCCGGTCAGTATGATGCGCTTTTGTAATGTGAAGTCCCGGGGCATCAGGTCCTCAAGTACACTGCTGTCAGTTCCACTACGATTCGGTCTCCAGACGTACCCGGAGTGGCGAAGTGCTGGCTGAGCAATTCGATGTGGGTAAAAGTTTTCGAGTCTTCCAGAGCTTTCAGGAACTTGTGTTTGGCGTCATCGCTGGTGGCACCGATTATAAATTTCACTTCGACCCGGCCTTTTTCCTGCTTTGGCTCGATGTCCACGACGCGCACGCCTGCGGGAAGAACTCTCTCCAAATCCATGAACATCAGCGTCCAGTTAAAGCTGCGCGCATCGATGAGAGTGTTGATGAAGGAGGCGCGGTCGTGCAGCTTGGCATTCTCGTCGAGAGCGAAAAACCGCTCTAATGCTGCGTGTTGTCGTTCAAGTTCGTCCACCTGCCGGACTATATTTGCGGTTTTGGCCCGCATTTCAGCGTTGGCTTTGCGGGCAAGGTAAACGTGCCATCCGAGACTGAGGAAGACGATAGCCGCGATAATGCTCGCGAGTGTTGACCCGGCGATAAATTTCCGGTGGGTCTCGAGGGGCTTCGTCGCTAGATTGAGCCGAACTTTCATGCTTCTCGGATTGCTTCCTTTCTCAAAATACGGCGAACAATTCTAACCGCGATGGAACATCCAGCCGACTAAACCATCCATTTCACGGTCGGCAAGCGGACGCGCATCGGGAGGGATGCGCCCGTCAGAGACCGCGGAATCAAGCAGCGAATGCACTTCGCAATGAAACTCTTCTTCCAGAGGAGGTACAAACTCCGGCAAACGCCGGCCCAGCCCTGCGACGCGCACGGACTGAATTCCTTCCTGCCAGGTGTCCTGGTAATACGCAGCAACTGGATAAATATCTTCGAGCAGCATGTGCGGGGTAAGATCTGCGCCGCGTGCGGGCAATTCCGTGCAGCGATAGCCGCAGAGGACGCCCTCGCGCACGATGGCCGTCGTCAAGGAAGGGCCGGAAACTCGCGCGAGGAGCGTGGAACGATGCCCTTCTACGAGCGCAACGGCCGCGAGAGAGGAACTGAGCACCACCCCAGGGTGCAACCCGGCCGCTTCGGCCAGGGATTCGTACTCGCGGATGATGCGCAGGCGAGCCAGCGCGGTGACCACGTCAACGCCTTCTTCCCGGGGCGCTTGCCGCATATAGGAAATCAGCGTTTCGTCGACTTCAAACGGCACGCTTTTCTTGAGCTTCCAGCGAAGCATGGGATCGGCTTCTGCTTTCGAGCGAGGGAATTCGTCGAAGTGCTGGACGAAAACGCGAATGACCGGGTCCGGCAAAATCAGGGCTACGCTCTCGTCCTTGGCGCGCAGGGAGGAGCACACGGCGGTGATTGCGGACTTTAGAGCAGCGGGATTCACGATGTTGGTTTCGACGGCGGATGGCACGAGAGCGCCAGGCGGAAGAACCTCGACCCTGTAAGCGTCCACCGCGCCGGTTCTTGTCCAACGCGCGCCCGCGACACGGTCCAAGCTTATTTCAATGGCGAGCGGCGGATGCGGAGCGGCATCCAGCCAGCTGGCAACACGGCGCGCGAGGCCGCTCTTGTAGATTCCTTGATGAAATGTTGCGGCGCTACTCAACGAAAGTCACCTTGTTGATTTCCTTGACCGTGGTAAGTCCCGCGCGGATTTTAGCCAGGCCGCTTTCGCGCAGGGTGATCATTCCCTCTTCGCGAGCGATGCGCTTGATCTCGGAAGTTGGGCGGCGGTCTACGATCATTTCGCGGATGCGATCAGTCAAATCCAGCAACTCGCAGATTGCAGTGCGGCCATGAAAACCCGTGCCCGAACATTCGAGGCAGCCGGCGCCTTCGGATAGAACGACGTTGGCCCATGCTGCTGGATCGAGGCCGGCTTCTTTTAGTTCGGCCGCCGAAAAGTTTTTTGGGCGCTTGCACTTTTCGCAGATCACGCGCACGAGACGCTGCGCCATGATGCAGTTCAGGGCGGAAACGAAATTGTAGGGCTCGACACCCATGTTGATGAAGCGTCCGATGACGTCGGTGACGTTGTTAGCGTGGACGGTGGTGAAAACCAAGTGTCCGGTGAGGGCCGACTGAATGGCGATCTGGGCGGTTTCCTGGTCGCGGATTTCGCCGACCATGATTTTGTCCGGGTCGTGCCGCAGGATAGAACGCAAGCCGCGAGCGAACGTGAGGCCCTTTTTCTCGTTCACGGGGATTTGCGTGATTCCCTTGAGCTGATACTCGACCGGATCTTCGATGGTGACGATTTTGTCTTCGTCGGTTTTGATTTCGTTGATGGCGGCATAGAGCGTGGTGGTTTTGCCCGAGCCTGTTGGGCCGGTGACCAGCACCATGCCGTATGGCTCCTGAATGTAGCGGCGAAAGCGTTTGACTTCGAGTTCGGAAAAACCGACAACGTCAAGACTTAGGCTTTGGAATTTCTCGGAGAGCGTTTCCTTGTCCAGGACACGGAGGACGGCGTCTTCGCCGTGGCTTGCGGGCATGATGGAGACGCGGAGGTCAATGAAGCGGCCTTTGTACTTGACGCGGAAACGGCCGTCTTGCGGGACGCGGCGTTCCGCAATGTCCAGATCGCTAAGAACTTTTATGCGCGAGAGGACCGTGGAATGCCACTCTTTGGCGATCGGCTGCATGGCGTGTTGTAGCACGCCATCAATACGGTACTTGACGGCAACTTCGCTGTCGCGCGCTTCGATGTGGATGTCACTAGCCCGGCGTTCCAGGGCTGTGAAGATGATTGTTTCAACTAACCGAACGACCGGGCTGACCGTGGTGTCGCGCGTCAGGCGGTCGCCGGAGATGGTCTCTTCACTCTCTTCTTCTTCCTTGGAAACCTGGAGCGTGAACGCTTCGGTGGCTTGCTCGAGGACGCGCTGAGACTGTTCGGTGCGTTTTAGGAGGTCGCCGATTTGTCTTGCGGTAGCTACCTTGATGGCAAGCTTTTTCCCCAGCAATAACGGAAGTTCGTCGCTCAGCAAGACCAGGCTTGGGTCGGAAACGGCGATCGAAAGTGAATTGTTTTGAACTTCGAGCGGGACGAAGTTGTAACGGAACATCAGATCGGCAGGAATGGTGCGGAAGAGTTCCGGGTCGATGTGCTGTTCGCTTAGATCGACAAAGGCGCAGCGATATCTGCCGGCGAGCTTACGCGCGAATTCGCGCTCGTTGACGGCGTCGGCGCCGTCGCCGGGGGTCCAATTGTGTTCTTGTGTAGCCACGGTCTCCTTACCTTACTTTACTTCGCCGTTCCCGTGAGAGAGAAGGAGAAGATCGGCAGATAGAGTGAAATCAGAATAAAGGCTACCAGCAAGCCCATGAATATAAGAATAACGGGCTCGATGACAGCCACAAGCGCCGAGAGCCGGACGCCAACTTCTTCTTCGTAAAATTCGGCGACGCTGGTGAGCATGGGGGCCAGGGCGCCGCTGGATTCTCCGACTTCGATCATGTCGAGCGCGAGCTCGGGCATGGTGCCTTTCGAGGCCAACGCACTGTGCAGCGATTCGCCTTCGCGGACCATTTGTGTAGCTTGGGTGACGGTCGAGCGGATGAGTTTGCTGCTGATCGCGTCGGATGCTGTTTGCAAGCCTGCAACCAGAGGAGTACCTCCGGTGAGGAGAGTGGCCAGCGTGCGGGAAAACTGGGCCACCTGGAATTTCAGAAGAGTGTCGCCGATGACGGGGATGCGGAATTTCAGGCGGTCAAAGGCTTCGCCGCCTTCCTCAGTTCTGGACCAGAGAACGATGCCAAGAACGGAAAGAAACAAGAGCGCGATGATACCAATTACGATATAGCGGTAATCGACAGTGAGAGCGATGAGAAATTGTGTGGGGCCGGGGAGTTCCACATTCAGATCCCGGTAGAGGACGGCGAATTTCGGGATTACGAACGTAACCAGATACGTCACGATGATCGTTGCGATGGTAATCAGGAGAACGGGATAGACCAGCGTGGCGAGAATCCTCTTTTTGACGCCGGTACTCACGCGCTGGTAGGCAATGTAATACTCGAGGACTCCGGAAAGGTTGCCGCTTTTTTCACCGGCGAGAATGGCGGTCGCATAAACCTTGGAAAAGACTCCAGCTTCGGAGATTGCTTCGGAAAGCGATTTGCCTTCGCGAACGCGGTCGCGAACTTTGGAGAGGACGGGGCGAAGCTTGGGAGAGGTGGCGCGGTCCGCGAGGAGATCCAGGGCTCGGAGAATGGGCAGACCAGCTTTGATGAGCGTATTGAACTGCTGGTTGAGGATGAGGAAGTCCGAGCCGCCAATTTGACGTTCGCTGCGGCGTTTTACAAACGCACTAAGAAGGCTGCTGCGCGGGTCAACCGAATAGACAAAGAGACCTCTTTCGGCCAGTTTCTGGCGCGCCTCGGCCAATGACCCCGCAGCCTCGACGTGCGAGAAAACCCGGCCGTTTGCGTCAGCAACGCGGCAGACAAATTCCCCCATGCTCTACAGTTTACCTCATCTAGTTAGTATGCGGAGTAGTGGCTGGGGGTTGGCTGTGTCTCTTGGGAAACGTCCTAGGCTTTAACCTGATTTTAACCTTAAGGCCTTGATTCGGCGGGTGATTCCGCGTTGACGATGGCGACGCCGGGCGGAACGTCGAACCGGAAAAAAGAATCGGAGACGGGGGGGTCGAAGCGCCACGCGGTGAACTTAAATTCGATTTCGACGCCACCTTTTTCGCGAACGAGGACGCGGGCGAGTTCTCCGGTGGTTGGCGCGATTTCTAAATACACAGATTCGTCCGGAGCGGCTGCCTGCTTATCCGCAGCCCCGCCGGGCGCGGGGGGCAGTTTGTTTTCTTCGCCTCGCAGTGGGCAATACAGCACCGTGTTTCCTGGGGTGCCGGGCTTTTCCGTGGTGGCGGCTTCGACTCGCGCGCAGACCCGCGACAGCTTCATCTCTCCGGCGAGAAGGGCCAACGGCGTTCGCCAATCCGTGCTTTGTTTTGCCGGAGCCCTGGTCACGGTGTGATCCGCTGGGACATAAAACCAGGCTGTCTTGCCATCCACAAGAAAGATGTTTTTTTCCGGAGATTCGTACTCCCAGCGCATTTTCCCTGGACGCCGGAAATAGGCGACTCCTGCTTCTGAGCGAACCACGCGGCCATTTTCGGAGTAGCGCTCAAGGAAAGTCGCAACCAGAGTGTGTGCGCCGCGGTACCGCGCCTCGAGCTTTGCCCCAATCAATTTTGCTTCGGGGGTGACAGAAAACTGCGTGGTCAAGATCCCGCAGACAAGGGACAATGTCGCTAGCATAGTCTGTAGTCTAGCAAGCCTACCAACAGCAGCCAACGACGCCTTGACGGGCTATCCGGACCTGAAAGAAAGAGAACACGGGAGATTCTCCCGTGCTCCTTAGGAATACATCCAAGATTGTGGTCGGAGACTTGATTATTGGATAGGAGCGCTCACGTTGGTGCAACCGGCTCCGCTGGGATCGAATCGAATCACGCTTGTCTGGTCCGAGCAGAACATTCGCTGGCCGGACATGCCCAAAGTAATTGGCGTCGCCGATACCGAATATGTCACCGAAGGTGTGTTCCCGTCTCCCGTGTAAGCGAAGGAATAGCCTGCCTTCGTTCCTGCGCTGAGCACCTGGTCGAGTAGGCAAGAGTTTGCCGCTGTTGCTGCCGGGCAAGGCGACGGTCCACCAAGTGCACCCAGACTCGGCGGAAATCCCACATTTTGGTAGGTGCTCGAGTACGTAATCACTGCTGTATTTATGGTGCGCAAAGATTGCGCGGCAGAGGATTCATTAGCCACGAGGCGCGACCGGAGATAGTTCGGAACTGCTATGGCGGCCATTATAAGGATGATCGCCACAACGATCAGCAGCTCAATTAGGGAAAACCCGCTTTGCTTTCTTCTCATAGAAGATCTCATAGAAGAGTCCCAAACCGCACACCCATCTAAGCGTCAGAGCCTCGGATACAGCTTTGTAAGGAGCACTCTTGGGGCCATTCTTCGTGCAGGTAGAGACATCGTAAGTTAATGAATTTACGGAAGTTAGCATTAAGCTGAGGCAGTGCGTCCATTCTCCAGCTTTGCGCATGACACTAATCGTCATTTTAGCAACAGACTCTGACGAAAAACGGCGACTCTCGCACTTTTACCTCAGGAGCACGTTCCTCCTATGGATGAATGCCGAGCGTTTTTCTTATGCAGGGATCGGCAGAAGGCGGCCCGAGAGATCTGGAATCCCTTTAGAGCTCCCGTTTCGGAATTCTTCGTATTCGAGATAGGGCAAGGTTCGGCCAAGCACTCTTGTGGAGACTGTAAGGGAGTTACAGCTTGGTTCACCGATGGCAATCGGAGGCCAAATCGATGCCTTAAACACGCATAAATAAAGAACAGAGCACGGGACTTTCATCCCGTGCTCTGTCGATTTCTTTCCCGACCAGTTGCCCAGTCGAGACTTAACTTTACTGAAGCGCCAGACTCGCGGCCGTGCAACCAGCGCCGGAGGGGTCAAAG
>Ga0070765_100000247_pt1 | contig 32569 bp, 24 predicted proteins | sample HubBroMetageWFT5_FD_71516 | JGI IMG/M metagenome (GOLD analysis project Ga0070765, IMG submission 71516) | Warmed and freeze-thawed soil microbial communities from the Hubbard Brook experimental Forest, New Hampshire - Hubbard Brook CCASE Soil... | ecosystem: Environmental > Terrestrial > Soil...
GACCATGGAAGACAAGGACCGTGTGGCCATCGCCAAGATCACCATGCATCAGCGCGAGTACACCGTTTTCCTACGGCCCTACGACCACGGAATTGCGCTGCACACTATGTACTTTGCGAACGAAATACGGGAGGCCCCGGGATACGGCAAAATCGAGAACGTGAAACTCTCGCCGCAGGAAATAAAACTGGCGGATCAATTGGTGGACAACTTATCCGAGCCTTTTAATCTGAAGAAGTATCACGACGAATTTGAAACCAGGCTCAAAGCTCTTATCGAGGCAAAACAGAAGGGTCGTGAGATTGCGGCCACTCCTCGCCCAGAGCGTGCACCGGTAATCGACATGATGGCGGCGCTGAAGAAAAGTCTGGAAAAAACTGTGGAAGGCCGGAAAGCTCCTCTGCATGCGACTCGAGAAACTTCGGCTCACGAAAAACGGACTCGGCGCAAAGCAAGTTGAGCTCTGCATACTATTTTCGCGGCCGATGTGCATTGCCGTGGCTGAATAGCCGATAGCAACGCTCATTCCAATGAATATTTTCAAAGCTACTACGAACTTCGAAGGCTGGCTTCGAACCAGAATTCCCGTGGTCGAAGCAGACCTCCATCAAAAACACGAATTAATGGCTGAAGATGAATTCCGTTTTTTTCGCGGGACATTTTACCGCTGGGCTCAATTGTGGCCGAAACACTGCAAGGAGCTAGCTTCGGCTCCTTCTGTGCTCGCTGTCGGCGATTTACATGTAAATAGTTTTGGGACTTGGCGGGACAAGTTCGGCCGGCTCGTCTGGGGGATTGATGATTTCGATGAAGCGTATCATCTGCCCTATACCAACGATATCGTGCGGTTGGCTACTAGCGCGCGAGTGGCTTATTTTTTGGATCATCTTCTGACCAATACGAAAAATGCGTGTGACGCGATCCTGGAAGGATATCGGGATTGTCTGAAGAAAGGTGGCACTCCCGTAGTTCTTGAAGATGAGAACGCGTGGTTCGCCCCGATTGCGTTGAGCCGGTTGGATAATCCACCTTCTTTCTGGAAGAAACTGGTGAGCAATCCTGCTTTGAAACATCCCGTGCCCTTAACGCCGAGAAAAATTTGGAAGGAATTGTTTCCCATTCCCAATCTTCCCTATCGCGTATTGAAGCGGACTGCTGGGACAGGTAGCCTGGGGCATCCGCGCATGGTCGCCGTCGCCGATTGGGAGGGTGGGAAAATTGCCTTGGAAGCCAAAATGTTGGTCGCGTCTGCTTGCGTGTGGGCAAATCCGGGAAAAAATCAAGACACCATTTATTACCCACGAATAATGGAAAATTCAGTCCGCTGCCAAGATCCGTATGTTCGGGCGCAGCAGAACTGGCGAGTGAGCAGGTTATCTCCAGACTCATCTCCCGTGGAAATTGAAACGCTACCCAAAAAACGGGATGAAGACCGCATGCTGAATAAAATGGGCTGGGAAGCAGCAAACGTTCATCTGGGATCGAAACGCTCGGTAAAGCGGATTCAAAACGATCTGCGAAAGCGGCGCGCAAACTGGCTTAGAGTAGCGGCTAAGGAAATGGCACGAGTGGTATCCAAAGATTGGAAGGAATGGCGAGCGGAGAAAATGTAGTTTTTGATTTCTGATTTCAGTTCCATTTATGGCGAACAGAACAACCCGGGATGCGTCGAACTTTCCTCCGTTTGTAACGGCAGTGATAACGGTTGCCGCCCTTTATTTTGCCAGGTCGGTGTTAATTCCAATCGCGCTGGCGATTTTGCTGGCTTTCCTTCTGGCGCCACTTGTAAATCTTCTGGAAAAAGCGCGCCTCGGCCGAACCGGGCCGGTAATTGTGGTTGTGCTGCTCGTCGCCGGACTCTTGGGGGGTCTCGGTTACCTGGTTTTCAACCAGGCGATTAGTTTGGCGACCCAAATCCCGAATTACAAAACTACCATCTCTAGAAAAATTGAGAGTTTCCGCGGAGTCAAAGACGCCGGAATCGGAAAAGCGGAAGCTACCGTAAAGGAACTGGGGAAAGAATTATCGTCAACCATTGAGACGCCCACGCCGGACGAGGAAGCCGCACAAAATCCGCGAAGCAAACGTTCAGTGCTTCCCGGGGGCAGTATCGCGCACCCTGTTCCAGTAGAAGTGGTTCAGCAGAACAGCCCGATCGCTTCAGTTCGCGCTTTGCTGGGTCCATTCCTGGGCCCGATGGCGACGCTTGGAATTGTGATGGTGTTTACCGCGTTTATTCTCCTGCGCAGAGACGACCTTCGAAACCGGCTTTTTACGCTGGCTGGGCTCAGCAGATTTCATGTCACCACGCAGGCCTTTGATGAAGCCACCATGAGAGTGGGACGGTATTTATTCCTTCAATTCGTGATGAATCTTGGTTACGGCGCGCTCTTCGGACTGGCTCTTTATTTTATTGGCGTCCCGAATGCGTTTCTATGGGGGGTGTTGGCGGGTCTTTTGAGATTCGTTCCGTATATCGGAACCCTGGTCGGCGCCGCGATGCCGATTTTATTGTCGCTTGCAGTTTTCGACGGATGGTTGAAGCCGCTGCTGGCATTCGGTTCATTCCTGGTAATTGAGATTCTCACGTCGTATGTAATCGAACCCCTGTTGTATGCCGCTCAGACGGGTGTGTCGTCCCTGGCGATTTTAGTCGCGGCGATTTTCTGGGCTGCGTTGTGGGGCCCGGTTGGATTGTTGCTTTCGACACCCCTAACCGTTTGTATTGTGGTTATCGGCCGTTACATACCGCAGTGGGAATTCCTTAGCGTGCTTCTCGGGGACCAACGCGTCCTTGGAACGGAGGTACGACTCTATCAACGGCTGCGTCGCGTGGATGCGGAGGGAGCTCGCCAGGTCATTGAGGCTTTTCTAAAAGAAGGCTCCATTGAAAAATTGTATGAGGCTGTTATCACCCCCGTATTGATATTTATCGAGAAGGACCGCGCAGAGGTGGGGTTGGGCGACGCACGCGAGCAATTCGTATTTCAAACGTTGAAAGAAATTATTGAGGAGCTCACGCTTAGACCGGTGGTTGAAACCGGCTCCCAGGAAATTGAGGAAGCGATGGGAGATTCCGGGTTGGCCCCTGGACAGGCGAAGAAAACCAATGGGAGCGGTTGCGCGATTACTTGTATTCCGGCTCGTGATGAGGGAGATGAAATCATGGGCATGATGCTCGGTCACTTGTCGAGCCGGGCGGGTTACAACGCGCAAGTGATCGTTCCGGCGTCAGTGGAAGACATGATGGACGAGGCCTCTGAACAACAATGCGAAGTGATTTATGTTTCTGCTCTGCCACCTTACGGTGTTTACAATACCCGACGGCTTTACAAGAAGCTACGCGCGCGGTTCCCGAAATCCAGAATCGGCATCGGTTTATGGGGATTTGCGGGAAATTTAGAAGTAATGCGGACGCGCCTGGGAATCGCGGAGGCAGACATGATTGTGAATGGTCTTTCGGAAGCTGTTAGCCAAGTGCCATCGCTCACCGAGGCGGTAACTCAGTAATTCCTGCTAGTTTTCCCTACGAAGCTTGGTTTTTGTAATTACAGCGTTTGCCGGATAGCCCGTTTCGCTAGCCTATTAGATACTCCCACCTTGAGCAGCGGCTCTTGAGGTTTATACCACTCAAAAGGAGTACCTCCGATGAGCAAACGCCGTGAAGATTCCAGCAGTGGGCCGGGTCTGACGCCTATCGATAGCTCGAGCCCGTCTTCGCCGACCGACCGCAGGGTTGAGCCGGACCGTGCAACGGGACGTATTCCCGCGCAGGATGACCAAGACGACGCCACACGCAGGTCGAAAAAGACTGACAAAAGCAAGAAGGCTGGCGCGTAATCGCAACCGTGGAGCCTAGTGGACATAAAAATCCGGCAGCAGCCTTGAGCGGAGATAAAAATGAATATTCTCAGCATGTATGACCCGGCTTTACAGGTTGCTGCCGCGTTTTTAATTTTTGTGGTGGGCTACTTCGCTCTTTTGTTTGCCATCGTGTTTTGCCTGTTGATCGTGGAGGGGCTCCGCCAAGCCTTTATCCGAGCTCGGACTTCGTTCCTCGGGGCTGTTTCGAGCCATGCACTTACGCCTGTGCCAGCGATTGTCACGCATTCGGCTTTCTCGGGGTGGACCCATCGCTTAACCGGAACTCTGACGGGCCTGAGGGACCGGTATTTCCATTCATTGTCATAATCCAGGGCGTTTCAAGTTTTTTGCTGACTGCATTGCTTGAAACACACTTTCTTGTTTTACTTTGCGTTCCACGCGGTTCTTCTGCTATTTTGAACCCTCCATTGTTCGTAAAAACATCTGCCTTATTCGTCCGTTGGAGAAAAATATGGTTTCACGATCGGCACTTATTTTGGATCCCAAGACCAATGGTTCTTCTTCCTTTTTCTGTAGTGCTCTCGACTCCCCGGCGGAAAGCGATGTTCGCGTTTCCGGCCGGAAGAAACCAGTGAGAATTTTAATTGCTGATGACCATGAAGCAGTGCGGCGAGGTTTGCGCACGGCTCTTTCAGCAGCGGGTTGGGAAGTTTGCGCCGATGTAGTGAATGGTAAAGAGGCTGTTGCAAAAGCCTCGGAACTGAAACCTGATTTGATCATCCTGGACATCAGCATGCCGGTGATGGGCGGGTTGGATGCTGCCCGGCTGATTCGCACGGCGGATCCGAGCGCCAAGATCGTCATTTTTACCATGCATGAGTCGCAGCAAATGAAGGAAGAGATCGCGCGAATTGGAGTTCAGGCTCATGCGGTGAAGTCGGAACCTATGAAAAATCTGCTGGATACCATCAAAGCGGTTCTCGCTACCGATGAACCGCGTGTGAACTAAGCATTTCTAATTTTCCGTCGAGTTTAGTGAAAATCGTGCGAACTAGTTTCAGCTCGCGTGATTCGCAGCGGTTCAATCCTTTGCGCTTTCACCGAAATTACTCCATCCTGGTTTTGCAGTTCTCCTTCAATCATTAAAAATTGCTGATGAACGATCACCACATGATTTCGCTCGAATAATTGCGGCGTGACAATTGCATTTGAGATTCCTGTTTCATCTTCCAGACTAATAAACACAAAACCTTTCGCTGTTCCGGGACGCTGGCGGGTGATCACTCCTCCGGCAATTCGAACGTGCATACCGTTCGGAAGATTTAGAAGCTCCATGGCTGACCGCACGCCCCTTCTCTTCATTTCAGCGCGATGGTGGCCCATGGGGTGAAGTCCCACGGTCAAACCCGTGCCGCGAAAATCTGCAACTAATCTTTCTTCCCCGGTCATAGCCGACAGAGGAGAAGGTTTTGTGGAAAAAACCGGAGCGGCTTCCAGTGCTACGGTGCCGCCTTTTATTTCCTTTTCTTCCACATTTTCGAGCAACGGGCCTGGGCGTCTAGAGGCACGTTCGATTTGCCACAAGGCGTCACGCCGATGGACTTTCTTTGTGCCAATGAAATTCAGGGCGCCAATTTCAGCCAAGGTTGCAAGTTCCGTTTTCTGAATCATGGGGACGCGAAGCTTTAAATCGTCGATGGAAGAAAATGGCCGAATGGCGCGCTCGCTTACAATTTTCAAAGCTACATCGCTCCGCAAGCCTTTCACAAAACGCATCCCCAGGCGCACGCAAAATGTCTGACCACTTTTTTCAAGTTGGCAGAGCCAATCCGAGCAGGTCACATCGATAGGTTTTACTTTCAGGCCATGGCGCTGCGCGTCACGTACAAGCGTGTCGGGCTGATAAAAGCCCATGGGCTGATTATTCAAAATGGCGGCAGTGAAAGCGGCGAGGTAACGGCATTTCAAAAAAGCGCTGGCGTAGGCAAGCAGCGCGAAACTTGCGGCGTGAGACTCAGGAAATCCATATAAAGCAAAAGAAGTGATGGCCAAAATAATCTTTTCCTGAGCCTCGGATGAGATTTCTTTCCTATCCATTCCTGAGCGAAGCTTTTTCTCTATTTCTTTCATTCGCTTCTGGGAACGTTTGAAGCCGAGTGCCCGACGCAATTCCTCTGCTTCCCCTCCACTGAATCCGGCGGCGACCATGGCCATGCGCAACAGCTGTTCTTGAAACAAAGGCACACCTAAAGTACGTTCGAGAATCGGTTTGAGCGAGGGATGAAAATAATCGACCGCTTCGCGGCCCTGGCGACGCTTCAAAAAAGGATTGACCATTTTTCCGACGATTGGTCCGGGCCGGATAATGGCTACCTGCACGACGATGTCGTAAAAACATTCGGGACGCAGGCGAGGCAAACAGGCCATTTGCGCATGACTCTCCACCTGAAACATTCCAATGGTGTCCGCTCTTTGCAGCGTGTCGTAAACTACTGGATCATTGGCGGGCAATTTTCCTAAATCTATTTCTTCGCCGTAATCTTTCTGGATGATTTGCAGGCAATCTTCGAGGACAGCCATCATTCCCAGACCCAGGAGGTCCACTTTCACAATTTTCATGTCGGCACAATCGTCTTTGTCCCACTGCACTACGACGCGGCCGGGCATGGTGGCGGGCTCCAGAGGAACGATGGAATCCAATTGATCCTGACACACCACCAAGCCTCCCGAATGCTGGCCCAGATGACGCGGCAAATCTTGAAACTGCAGACAAAGTTGGAAGAATTTCCGGATTTGCGGATGCTGCATGTCGAATCCAGCGTCGCGAAATTGTCTCGCGAGAGTGTCGTTCGCATCCCTGTATTCCCACGCGCTTACCAGGCTGGTCAAACGGTTTAAGGTTTCAGGATTAAAAGATAACGCTTTGCCAATTTCACGCGCGGCAGAGCGGCCACGATAGGTGATCACGTTGGCGGTCATGGCAGCGCCCAATTTTCCATAACGTTCATATACATATTGAATGGCTCGTTCGCGCTGTTCTCCGCTGGGGAGATCGAGATCGATGTCCGGCCATTCTCCGCGCTCTTCTGAAAGGAAGCGCTCGAAGAGAAGATCCATTCTTACGGGGTCCACGGCGGTGATGCCCAGCGCGTAACAGACAGCGCTATTCGCTGCGGAACCGCGCCCCTGCACCAGAATATTTTGTTCGCGGCAAAAACGAACGATGTCCCAAACGATCAGGAAGTAGCCTGCCAACTCCAGTTTTTCGATCAGGTCGAGTTCCCGTCCGATTTGCGCTTGAGCACGTTCATTATTCAATCCATAGCGCCAGATCATTCCTTCGTGTGCTCGTTGCCGTAAAAAATGAATTTCCGGTTTGCCGTCAGGAACCGGATATTTCGGAAATCGATAACCTAGATCTTTCAAGGTAAATTGCAGGCGCGAAGAAAGAACCTGTGTATTCGCGATCGCTTCGGGGAGATCTGAAAATAGCTGAGCCATTTCCGCAGGCGTTTTCATGTGCAGCTCGGAATTGCGCGCCAGCAAGCGGCCGGCTGCAGCGAGCGTGCGATGATGGCGAATGCAGGTGAAGACGTCCAATACTTCGCGACGCTCTGGAACGGCATGGCGCACTCCATTCGTGGCAAGCAGCGGAAGACTTAGTTTTTCCGCAATTTCGATGGCCGCATGATTTCGCGCTTCTTCTTCGCGCAGAAAATGCCGTTGTAGTTCGACATAAACGTTCTGCTTGCCGAATAGTTTGCATAGCTGCTGAACGCATTCCATTCCGCTTTCAATTCCGCCGTTTTCCAAAGCATGCGCCAGGGGACCTTCCTCGCCGCCCGTGAGACATACCAGCCCACGCGCATATGGGGATACTTCGGCGCCTGAAACATCTCCCTTACCTTTCGGCGCGCGCAATTTCATTTTTGTGATCAAGCGGCAAAGATTTTGATAGCCTTCGCGCGATTCCACGAGCAAGGGGTAGCGCCAGCCGGCTGCGGAAGTGACTTCGGCACCAATGTGAGCGCGAATTTGGCTCTTATCCGCGGCAAGATAAAAACGAGGAGCGCCGTACACTCCATCTCGATCGAGCAAAGCCATCGATTGCATTCCATATTCTGCGCAGACCGCTGCCAGTTCTTCAGGCAGAGAGGCGCCTTCGAGAAAACTGAACGCGGAGCGAGCGTGAAGTTCTGTGTACATCAGTCGTAGCGGCCGTGGGCGAACCAGGCGGCGCGAAGCGAGTTGTAATAGATGCGATAAATTCCGTTCTGCGTGCGCGGGCTGGAGATTTTCTGGCTTTGACCGCTCACGGAATCAAAACGGACTTCGACGTCCCATTCATCCCGCTGCCAGGTGTCTTCCCGCCACCAATCTCCGGAAGTTCGCCAGGGCCCGGAAGCTGCAATGATATTTCCGCGCATGCCGTGAAAATAAATTCGCGTGGGATAGTTTTGTTGCAGTTCAACATTTAGTTGTATTTCCGGTCTGAAAACGCGGAATGCAGTTAGTGGAGTTTCTTTAGGGATGTGGGTGGCAGCAGTTGCATTCTTTCGCGGAATGGTCGATTCGTCGCTTGCCGGCGCGAAACGGGCCATTCGAAAATCGCCGGGACGATATGTGTCGATCAATTCGGGCGAGCCAACGTTCGTCTGGCCAACCAGTTTCGCCAATCGTTCCAGTGTCAGCTCTAATTTTTCCGGATCCGGGCAATTGGGAAGAAACAGTCCGCCTTGTGACACGCGCGGACGAGCCGGCTCCGCTGAAAGAATAACTTTTAGAATGGCCGCATGAGGAGGATCCGCCTGCAAGTGCAAGCGCAGCAGTTTCAGAAGCATTTTCGAATTCCGTGTTGGCACGGGCAAACTCAGAACCTTTTCATAAGTTTTTGGAGTGAGCTGAGGAGGAGAATTCCCGCCGAGGACTTGGAAATCTTTTTCGAAGGAATCCTCTAAATCAAAATGCGTGCGAATCGCACAGGCTGCCAGTGCACGCGCTTCCAGCCGCGCACACAATTGATCGAGTAACCGTCCTAGGAGGAACGAAAGCGGCTCGAGTTCGGCAATGGCGAAATCGAGTGCCATTTCTTCTTCGAAGCGCACTCCCGGCTGTGCCAGAACAAGCGAACGTTCACACGCGCCACGCGCCAACTCGTGAAGGCGAACTCCTTCCTGCCCCAGCCGCTCCGACAATTGCAGCACAGGAAGTGCCGCCAAAGCGGCGCAGTCGCGCACACCCCAACGCTCCAGTGTTTCCAGAATTTCAACAGAGGGCAAAAGTGCACGCATAGACAGTTTGCCCAGGCATTTCGCTTCTTCACCGGGAGGAATCACAGTGATGCTCGAAAAACCTCGCACGGCGTGCAGAGCAACTTCCAGATTGGAAGAAACGGCAACGTTCACGAGCAAACCTAGAGCGGATGCACGCTGGACTAATTGCGCGGAGATATTTTCATCACTCCCCAATAAAGAAGTGAGGCCGGAAATATCCAGAATAATTGTGTCCGACGCGGTGTCTTCCAAGCGAGGAGAAACAGAGGCTCCAAGATCGAGCAGAGCCGCATGAGCTGATTTTTCCTGTACGCGAGAGCGATTGCGAATTTCTACGGCATGAAATTGCGCGGCTTGCGATTTCGACATACCTAATTCGATGCCAGCGAGTAGAGCCGCTTCGTTGGCCGCGACTACGTTGCAGATGGGAGGAGTTCCGTCCACAAGCACGACGGCCTGATTGCGTAAGCTGGGCTCTGCGCGTACCACCGCTTGCACCGGGAAGTTGGGGACGTAAATGGAAGCGAATGCCATAAAAGTTCGGTTTCAGCAGCAATAACTTTTTTATGCAATTCTTGCTTTCACTTTGGCGCTGGTTCCATTCGCGCGACACCGAGATAACTTCGCAGGACGTTTGTTTCGAAGAATTCTGAGCGGTCCGCTGAAGCGAACGGTTTTTGAGAACTATTTGTAGCAATCGACGGCATGCGGGAACGAAGCAATTCCGCACGAATGCCGAAGCCTTCCAGCAACCAGGAAGACGGATACTTGAAAAAATCCAGGGCGCGAGTTTCCAGCGTGGTGGACCATCGGGCAGGTTCCGCTTCCATGCGGAGAACTAGCGAGGCGCACGTTTTGGCATTGGACTCCGGTTCCAGAACCATTAGGATGGTCTGCGTATCCTCCACTGCACGCCGAAAACGAAACCAGGATTCTAGCGGAACGTGACGTAGCACGTCCGCGCGCATATCACCTAGATCGAGCGCGATGAATCCGAATCCGCCGCCTTGCAAAAGCAAATCTGTAGCGCGCAGAGTTTGTTCAATATTCCTGCAGCGCACCCACAGCAATTGTTTTAGTTCTACGCCGGCGGCGACGGCGGAGTGGGGATCGAAAGCGTCGCATCCATCGATCAACGCGCAAGCTTCTGCATGAGCGGTCCTTGCTGCTAAAGCGGAAAGCAACAGAGTTGTGCGTCCGGAACAAGCTGAACCAAAAATTTCGGTTAGCGCTCCGCGCGGCAAACCTCCCGCCAATGAATCAATTTCCGCGATGCCGGTGGAAACGGTTTCAACTGCATGGCGGTCGCGATATGAAAATGGAGCGGCGACACGCCCAGCCAGGGCAAGTTCGACGTTGGAACGCAAAGTAGCGAGATTTACAGCCATAACAGGCCCGGGGAAGAAGAAAGAGAAGAATTACAATCTTCGCTTTTTCTTCGCCTAACCAGATTCTCTACGAATTCCCTCCTGTTGTCAACGGCTGGCAGGTAGTTGGCAGGTAGTTTGAAGTTCGCAGCTATGTGCCGGCGAGAATCCATCTTACATCTAAGAAACATGGCAAAACGTATTCCACGTGATTCAGAAAAAACTTTGTTCCCCTTGCATGCATCTTTGGACGAATTGCGCGAAGCTTCCAAGACCTGCAAGGCTTGCAATCTGTGGAAGCTCGGCACGCAGACTGTATTCGGCGAAGGGATGCCGACGGCAAAAATCATGTTGGTGGGCGAGCAGCCCGGCAATCAAGAAGACCTCGAAGGCCAACCCTTTGTAGGACCAGCGGGAAAGTTATTGGACGCGGCACTCGAAGAAGCCGGCATTGATCGAAAAAAAGTTTATGTGACGAATGCCGTGAAACATTTCAAATGGGAGCCGCGCGGGAAGCGGCGCATTCACAAAAAACCAAATGCCGCCGAAATTGCAGCGTGCCGGCCCTGGCTCGAGGCTGAAATTGCAGCATTGCGTCCAAAAATAATTGTTTGTCTGGGAGCTACTGCGGCACAGGCTCTGCTGGGACGCGATTTTCGCGTCACACAGCATCGCGGCGAGTTCGTAAAGTCCGATCTTGCTCCACACGTGATGGCTACGGTGCATCCGTCTTCGATACTGCGCGCGCCCGATGAAGCTACGCGACAGGACGAAATGAAAGAATTCATCGCAGATTTGAAGAAAGTCACGCAGGTTCGCTAATTTTGCATACAGTTGGATTTTCGGGCACAATATATATGTACTTAGCTTAATGACCCTTCTCTTTTCCCAGGTATATCGTGAGTCAGACCGCTTGCACTGTTCCACCTCCGACCGGCCTCGCATGGGCGCACCCATTGGTTCAAGAGTGGTTCGTCAACAAGTTCGGCACCCCCACTGAACCGCAGGAACAGGGTTGGCCCCATATTCTCGGCGATAAAACCACACTGATTTGCGCTCCCACGGGTTCCGGAAAAACGCTGGCGGCGTTTCTTGCTTGTATCGACCGGCTTGTGCGCAAGGCGCTGGCGGGCGAATTGGAAGATAAGACTGAAGTTTTGTACGTCTCGCCATTGAAGGCGCTGGGCAATGACATTCAGAAAAATCTGGATACGCCCCTCGGCGAAATCTTGCAGCTTGCGCAGCAACGCGGCTTTTTGATGCCGGAAATTCGCACGGCTGTGAGAACCGGCGACACGCTGATGCACGAACGCCGCGCCATGCAGAAACGTCCGCCACATATTTTGGTGACGACTCCGGAATCGCTTTATATTCTGCTCACTGCCGCGAAGAGCCGTGAAATTCTGCGTACCGTAAAAACCGTTATCGTTGACGAAATTCACGCCATCGCCGACGACAAGCGCGGATCGCATCTTTCGCTTTCGCTCGAACGCCTCGATGCTCTCACCGGAAATCGCTCCACACGCATCGGCCTTTCTGCCACGCAGAAACCGATCGAGCTGATCGCAAATTTTCTGGCCGGGGGTGACGGAAACGATCCTGCAATTGTCCAAATCTCGCAGCGACGTCATCTGGATTTGGCCGTCGAAGTACCGGCCAGCGAACTTGGGCCGGTCGCTTCGAACGAGATGTGGGAAGAAATTTATAAACGCATCGCTGATTTGGTACTGGCGAATCGTTCCACTCTAATTTTTGTCAACACCCGGCGGCTCGCGGAACGCGTGGGACATCATCTCGCGGCAATACTTGGACAGGATGCAGTCGCCTCGCATCATGGCAGCCTTTCGCGCGCTCGGCGGTTATCCGTCGAAGGAAAATTAAAGTCCGGCGAAATACGCGCATTAGTCGCCACGGCATCTCTTGAACTGGGCATCGATATCGGAACGGTTGATCTCGTTTGCCAGATTGGTTCGCCTCGTTCGATCGCAGCCGCGTTGCAGCGCATTGGACGCGCTGGTCACTGGCGTGGCGCTGTGCCCAAAGGCCGATTGTTCGCCACCACGCGCGATGAACTGATTGAATGCGCGGCGTTGGTTCGCGCGATTAATCGCCTGGAGCTGGATCGCATCATGATTCCTGAATGTCCCATGGATATTCTCGCCCAACAAATCGTGGCCGCTTGTGCCGCGGAGGACTGGCTGGAAGACGATCTATTCGCGCTGGTTCGCCGCGCCTATCCGTATCGTAATCTTGCGCGAAAAGATTTCGCTGAAATCATCGAGATGCTTTCAAACGGAATCGCGGCACGACGCGGCCGTTACGGCGCGTATCTGCATCGCGATCAAGTGAACCATCGTTTGCATGGACGTCGCGGCGCGCGACTCGCGGCCATCACCAGCGGCGGCGCAATTCCAGATAATTCGCTGTACACCGTGATTGCAGAGCCGGAACACATCGTAGTTGGAACCGTGGATGAGGATTTCGCGGTCGAAAGTTTGCGCGGCGATATTATTTTGCTTGGAAACACTTCGTGGCGCATTCGCCGCGTGCAATCCGGCTCCGTTTCCGTGGAAGACGCCAAGGGAGCTGCTCCCAGCATTCCTTTTTGGCTCGGTGAAGCTCCCTCGCGCACGATGGAACTCTCCCAAGAAATTGCAGCAGTGCGAGAGAAAATCAGTTCGCTCACCGAAGGCGTTGCTCCGGGCTACGTTCGCGGGACCCTCCCCGAAGCAGCCGCTGCTGTGGAGTGGCTAAAGCTGGAATGTGGACTCGACCAATCTGGCGCCGAACAAGCAGTGGAATATATCGTGACGGGTCGCGCGGTATTGCGCGCTGTTCCCACGCAGGACACCGTAATCGCGGAACGGTTTTTTGACGAAGGCGGCGGAATGCAACTCGTCATTCACGCACCCTTCGGCGGCCGTATTAATAAAGCGTGGGGACTGGCGCTGCGAAAACGATTCTGCCGTTCGTTCAATTTCGAATTGCAAGCTGCCGCCACCGACAACGGCCTGAATATTTCACTTAGCGACCAGCACAGCTTCCCGCTGGCCGATGTATTTAACTTTCTGCAATCTGCCAGCGTGGAACATTTGCTGGAGCAAGCCGTGCTGACATCACCTATTTTCAATACCCGCTGGCGCTGGGTCGCCGGGCGTGCTCTTGCGCTTCTGCGATTTATGGGCGGTAAGAAAGTGCCGCCGCAAATTCAGCGAATGCGCTCTGAAGATTTGTTGGCGGCGGTATTTCCGGAAGCGCTGGCATGCCAGGAAAATATCGAAGGCGAAATTAAGATTCCGGATCACCCGTTGGCTCGCGAGACCATGAAGGATGCGCTGACCGAAGCTATGGACATTGATGGTTTGAAGAATGTTCTGGATCGCATCGCTTCCGGCCGTATTCAGTGCATTGCGGTAGAGACGCCGGTTCCGTCGCAGTTTTCGCACGAAATTCTAAATGCAAATCCATATGCATATCTTGACGACGCGCCGCTTGAAGAACGGCGTGCCCGTGCCGTGGAGATGCGTCGCGTGCTGCCTGAAGCGGTGCTTTCCGAAATTGGGCGCCTCGAACCGGCCGCAATTTCGCAGGTTCGAGAAGAGGCCTGGCCTGACGTGCGTGATGCCGACGAACTCCACGATGTGCTGCAGACATTAATCGCGTTTCCGCTGTCCCAAAGCTCCCATGCCAACTCGTTGGAATTAAGTGCGGTGACCATCGCGCCGGAACTGCGGCAACGTGCGGCTAATTCCGTTGAACAGTGGGCGGAATATTTTGCGCAGTTGAGCCAGGCTCGCAGGGCGGCCAGGGCGACTGTTGGCGAGCAGGCCTATTGGGTGGCTGCGGAGAAAGCGGCAATTTTTTCTGCCGCGTTTCCCGAAGCGCGTTTTGATTCAGCGCTGCCTGAAATCGGAGCTCTGGCTACATCGCGAGAAGACGCCTTGTTCGCGTGCATTACTGGGTGGATCGGACATGTGGGGCCGGTTTCAGCCGCAACTCTTGGCGATTTTCTGGGGCTCGCCGTCAGCGATGTGGACAAGACATTCCTGTGCCTGGAAGCGAGCGGGGCCATTTTGCGCGGTCATTTCACCGACGGCTCCGGCCAAGAAACAGAATGGTGCGAACGCCGTTTGCTCGCGCGCATTCACCGCATGACGCTAGGAGCTTTGCGCAGCCAGATTCAGCCCGCTACCGCAGCTCAATTCATGCGCTGGCTGCTGCGCTGGCAGCATGTGGCGCCCAGCAGTCAAGTGCTCGGCGAGCGTGGCACTTTAGAAGTGCTGCAACAATTGCAAGGGTACGAAGCGCCCGCGAATGCGTGGGAGCGTCAAATTCTAAGACGGCGAATCGCGGATTATGATCCGCAAGCTCTGGATCGCCTCTGCCTCACTGGCGCAGTGGGCTGGGGCCGGCTTTCACCGCATCCGGCAACTTACGATCCAAATAGCATTGGCCGTCGCGTGATTCCCACAAGCGTGGCGCCCATCGCGTTTTTCGTTCGCGAAGATTCGGATTGGATGATCTCGCAACATGCGGATGGAGATACGCAGGATCCACGCGGCCTCAGCCAGAATGCTCGCGATGCGCTCAACTATCTGCGCCAGCGAGGCGCTTCTTTCTTCGCAGATCTCGTGCGCGGCACGAGCAAGCTGAAATCGGAAATGGAAACCGCCTTATGGGAGCTGGTTACAGCGGGAATGATTACCGCGGACGGCTTCGATAATATTCGTGCGTTAATCGACCCCAAGCGGCGCTCCGGTCAAGGACGGGGCCACAATTCGCGCCCCCGCCATAGCCTTGGACGATGGTCGTTGCTTTACGCGCACGAAACTCCCGATCGCGGGGGAATCGCTGACGCCACCTGCCGGATGCTGCTCAAACGCTACGGCATCGTCTTCCGCGAAGTGATCGCGCGCGAGACAATTGTTCCACGTTGGCGCGAGCTGCTGATCGCCTTCCGCCGCTTGGAAGATCGCGGAGAAGTACGTGGCGGCCGTTTTGTCAGTGGATTCATGGGAGAACAATTCGCGTTGCCCATAGCCGTCGAATCCCTGCGCGCCATGCGCAAGATTGAACCTAGCGGCGAGACTGTCACGATTTCCGCTGCGGATCCGCTGAATCTGGTGGGCATTTTATTGCCGGGCGATCGTGTTTCTGCGGTCTCTGGAAAATCTGTCACATTCCGCGATGGAGTGCCGCTGGAAACGGATGATTCCGCCGCACAATTTACCGAATCGATTGCAGTTTAAGACGGGACTAGCGGCTGTCAACGTAAACGCGATCAAATGACCGAGAAAGCAGCAGACGCGACTCCCGCAGGCAAAGTTCGCATCGGGATTTCAGGCTGGAGATACATTCCATGGCGCGGCGTCTTCTATCCGGAGAAGCTGCCGCAGAAAAAAGAACTCGCCTATGCCTCCGGTTGCTTTCGATCGATTGAAATCAATGGCACTTTCTATTCGTTACAGCGCCCGGAGTATTTCGAGGCTTGGGCCGGCGAAACGCCGGACGATTTCGTTTTTTCCGTGAAGGCGCCGCGTTTCATAACCCATATACGCCGTTTGCGAGACGCCAAAACACCCCTGGCGAATTTTCTGGCATCGGGCCTTTTCCGCCTCGGACCGAAGCTCGGCCCGATTCTGTGGCAGCTGCCACCCAATTTTAAATACGATGCAGAAAGGCTCGAAGAATTCCTGAAACTCCTGCCTCACGACACCGAATCCGCCGCGGCATTTGCGAAGAAGCATGACAAATGGTTGAAAGGGCGAGCGGCAATGAAGCCGGATGCTGCTCGCCCCTTGCGGCATGCAATTGAGATTCGGCATACAAGTTTTGCCACGCCGGAATTTATTGAAATGTTGCGCAAATACAATGTCGCGCTCGTTTGCGCGGATACGGTGGAATGGCCTAGGCTAATGGACGTGACTTCGGATTTCATGTATTGCCGCTTGCACGGCTCAGAAATTCTCTATGCCAGTGGCTACAACGATGAGGCGCTCGAACAATGGACCACCCGCGTTTGCGCTTGGGCCAGGGGAACAGAACCAGAGGATGCCGAGCGCGTGGTTAAGGAATGTGGCGCGAAGCTTCCGGCCCGCGACGTCTTCGTTTATTTCGATAACGATGTGAAAGTGCGTGCGCCGTTCGATGCGAAAAGTCTCACCAAACGTGTGGACGAAATACTCCCGCGCTAAGCGGCTCTTAGGCTAACGGGGTTTCCCCACCCTTGCTCAGGTATTCCCTGTATCGCTTATCTTCTTACGGCAAGTATCATCCGCCTTGGCCAACCCCGTACCCGTCAACTGGGAGGTGTAGATCAGTTCTTGACCCCGAACCCTTGCAAGGCGCAAACCATGGCAAAAAAAGATGAATTCGTAACAGTGATTGCAGAGGAAGAGCCACTTAAGCCAGCCGAAACGCCTGGTCGTTTTACCCGCCGTTCTTTCTTAACGCAGCTTGGTACCGCAAGCTTAGCCGTCACAACGGCTCCGCTGCTCCATTCCGCTCCAGTGCAAGAGCCTGAGCCAGCTACCGAAGTAATCCCCGGTGCTGACGTTCCGAGCGCGGTTCCCGTGGTGCTCAACATCAATGGAAAAGAGCACCCTATCACCTTAGAGCCGCGCGTGACTCTTCTCGATGCGCTGCGCGAAAACCTTCAGCTTCCGGGCACAAAGAAGGGTTGCGACCACGGACAGTGCGGCGCATGCACGGTGCACATAAACGGACGCCGCGTAAATTCTTGCCTGACGTTTGCCATCATGCATCAGGGGGACAAGATCACCACTATCGAAGGCTTGGCCCAAGATGGTGAATTGCATCCCGTCCAAGCCGCTTTTCTGGAGCATGACGGTTTTCAGTGCGGTTATTGCACCTCCGGCCAGATCATGTCCGCCGCGGCGCTGCTGAAAGAACCTTGCGGCCAGAACGATGCTGCAGTGCGCGAGTGTATGAGCGGAAATATCTGCCGCTGCGGTGCTTACAACAACATTGTTGCTGCGGTTCAAAGCGCCCGACGCAGCGCGTAATAATACATTTCGAGATTTTGTAACTGAGGTAACTCCATGGAAGCCTTCCAATTCAGCCAAGCCAACACAGTAAATTCCGCGCTTGAGGCAGTACGCTCGCAGACCAAAACAAAATTTGTCGCGGGTGGGACTACGCTGATTGATCTGATGAAATTGAATGTCGAGACCCCAAAGAAAGTTGTGGATATCAATCCCTTGCCTCTCACCAAGATCGAATCCACATCCGATGGCGGATTGAAAATTGGCGCTATGGTTCGCAATAGCGATTTGGCACACGATGAAACTGTCCAACAATATTTCACAGTTCTTTCCGAAGCGCTTCTCTCCGGAGCTTCGCCGCAACTGCGAAACATGGCTACCACCGGCGGCAATCTGCTTCAACGCACACGGTGCTACTATTTCCGCGATACCGCCTATCCCTGCAACAAACGCGAGCCGGGCGCGGGATGCCCGGCCATTGATGGTTTCAACAGAATTCACGCCATCCTTGGAACGAGCGAGCATTGCATCGCAACTCATCCATCAGATATGGCTGTGGCCATGATGGCCCTCGAAGCCGTTGTGCATGTACGAGGGCCCCACGGAGAAGGTGCAGTTCCCTTGAATGATTTTTACTTGCTGCCGGGATCCACACCCGATCGCGAAAATGTGCTGTCTCCCGGCGATTTGATCACCTACGTTACGTTGCCTTCACTTCCAGATGGCACGCGCTCTCACTATTTGAAGCTCCGCGACCGTGCCTCCTACGAATTTGCGCTGTCTTCTGCCGCCGTAGTCGTTTCCTTAAGCGGCAATCGGATAGAGCGCGTTCGTATCGCTTTGGGCGGCGTCGCGACCAAACCATGGAGATCCGTAGAGGCAGAGCAGGCTCTGGAAGGCCGCGAAGCCAACGAAAGCAATTTTCGAGCTGCCGCCGAGGCTGCGCTGAAAGGCGCGAAACCGAGGCACGATAACGCCTTCAAGGTTGAGTTAGCCAAACGCTGCCTTACTCGCACGCTCAAAAACGTCACGCAGTCGGCTTAGCCGCACATTCTTCTGAATTGCGTAGGAGAGAACGGATGAGCACTTCCGTAATTGGCGAACCAATCACCCGCATAGATGGAAAGCTGAAAGTTACGGGCGGCGCTAAATATGCGGCGGACTATCCGATCGAAAAAATGGCTTACGGCGTAGCGGTCCCGAGTACGATCGCCAACGGAAAAATCGCGCGAATCGATTCCTCAAAAGCCGAAAAGATGCCCGGAGTTCTTGCGGTCTTTCATCATGGTAATTTTGACAGGCTCTATCGTCCCGCCGGCGCTTTCGAAGAACAAAGCCGGCCCGGCGAAAGCCGCCCGCCATTCGAAGATGAAAATGTCTATTACTACGGCCAATTCGTGGCCCTAGTCGTTGCCGATAACTTTCAGCAAGCTCAGGATGCAGCGACGAACGTTTATGTGACCTACGACCAGAAGACCCCAGTAGTTTTGTTGAATCAAGCAACACCTTCGAACACTACACTGGCTGCCAAATACTCCCGAGGCGATGCGGAATCAGCCTTTCCGAAAACTCCCGTTCAACTCGACGAGACGTACACCACGCCCACTGAAACGCACAATCCGATGGAAATGCACGCCACCATTGCTGTGTGGAATAAAGGTAAAGTCACCCTGTACGAGTCGTCGCAAGGCGTGGTCAATCATCAAAACGTAATGTCGCAGATGCTCGGCATTCCGCTCGAAAATATTGAAGTGATCTCGAAGTATATCGGCTCGGGGTTCGGCGGCAAACTCTTTCCCTGGCCACATTCACTACTGGCGGCAGTAGCGGCGCGCAAAGTCGGACGTCCAGTAAAAGTCTCCGTGCCGCGAACTTTGATGTTCACTACGGTCGGCCACCGTCCCGCCATTCAACAGCGCATGCGTCTGGGCGCGACCCAAGATGGCAAGCTCGTGTCATTCCAAAACGACATCCTTCAGCACACATCCTTGGTGGACGATTACGTGGAAGACTGCACGCAGGTGTCATCGTTGCTCTATAGCTGCCCCAATACCACTGCTATACAACATTTGGCCCACCTCAACGTTGGAACGCCCACGCCAATGCGTGGCCCTGGAAGAACCCCAGCACTTTTCGCTATTGAATCCGCAATGGATGAACTGGCGGTTAAGCTCAATATAGATCCGCTCGAACTCCGCCTAAAAAATTATGCGGAAACCGACGAGGCTTCCAACCTCCCATGGTCCAGCAAACATCTTCGCGAAGCCTATCAAACCGGAGCGGAGCGTTTCGGCTGGTCCAAGCGTAATCCAAAAGTTGGATCGATGCGCAATGGCGATTTGATTCTGGGATGGGGCATGGCCACGTGCACGTGGCCGGCATCGCGCCACGCGGCCGAGGTGCGTGTGAGACTTCTGGCAGACGGAACTGCTCGCGCGTCCTGCGCCACTCAGGATATCGGCACCGGCACATACACGATATTCGCCGAAGTTGTGTCCGACAAAACCGGGTTGCCGGTCGACAAAATTCAAGTGGTGCTTGGCGACAGCGCTTTGCCTCCCGGCCCAATCTCTGGCGGCTCTTCCGCTACGTCTACGGTGCTTCCCGCCATCGTTGAAGCCACACAGAAAGCCGTTGACGCTGTTATCCAAGTGGCTGTGCGTACTCCCAATTCCCCGTTTCAAAACGCCGATGCCCAGACTTTGAAGATGACTGAGGGACGCATCCATGCCCAGGATAAATCGCCCGATACAGGCGTTCCTTTTCAGGACATCCTGGCTTTGCGCAACCTTGTCGGCTTGGACGGCCATGCAAAAACGGACGCTGATCCGAACATGAAGAAGTTCTCCACGCATTCTTTCGGGGCGCACTTCTGCGAAATTTCATTCGATCCAGGCATCGCTCGCTTGCGTATAACGCGTTGGCTGACCGTGATGGATGGCGGCCGTATGATTAACGCGAAAACAGCGAGAAATCAGATTCTAGGCGGCGTAGTGATGGGAATCGGCATGGGTTTGTTCGAAGCCACCATATACGACACACGCAACGGCCACCCCATCAATAACAATTTTGCGGACTATATTGTCCCGGTGAATGCGGACGTTCCGGAGATGGACTGCATATTCCTGGATTACCCGGATACGGTATTAAATGAATACGGTGCACGTGGAATAGGTGAAATTGGTCTGACAGGTGTTGCCTCCGCGCTAACCTCCGCCGTCTATCACGCCACAGGCGTTCGCGTACGCGACCTCCCCATCCACATCGAGCAATTGCTCGTCTAAGTGCAAAGTTCCGGCTAAAGCGCTTAGAAGTAGAAACCGTCTAACTTGAGGTAGATGCAACGTACCGAACTTGGTGCCCAAGAGAGCGGCGCGCAAGGCTACGGCTTTGTGATGAAAAATTCGACACGGCGTAACTCTTTTATTTGTTTTGGTGCCCAAGAGAGGACTCGAACCTCCACTCCCTTGCGGGAACTAGCTCCTGAAGCTAGCGCGTCTGCCAATTCCGCCACTTGGGCATTTCTTGCGTAAAACAACGAGGCCCAACCATATTGCCGCGCGGCCTATGGTTTGTCAACGAAGCACACTCATTTCGCGGTAACCTTGACCCTGGAAGCCCGCCGCGCTTAAAGTTAATGCTCCGGCCAGCGACCGATCTGAGGAGCAAATTATGGCATCCGCCCGCGCGATGATTGAGCGTCGCCGCTCAAGCCGCATCTTAATCCGTATTCCGGTGCAGGTATTCAGCGATGGTAGCTCGGGACAGCCACTCGATACGCCAGCTGAAGCAATCGCCGTCAGCCGCTTCGGAGCCCTTCTCCGCGCCCCGTTCTCGCCCGTACTGGGCTCCCGTATCGAAGTGCTAAATCGGGTATCTCAAGAAACCCAGGAGTTTCGCGTTGTACGCGTGCAGGGCGCGGATGACGGTAATTTCGAACTGGGCGTTGAAATCCTGTATCCCACGAAGAATTTCTGGCACGTTCATTTTCCCGACGAAAAGTTCGCCTAATCCCCGTTGACCCCGCCCATTGCGGGTGGTGCTATAATCCCGTTCAATACTGCTTCAGATATGGGCCCGTTCGGCCGGTTCATTCTTCCAGTAACGTCGACCTCAGCGGGCATGGGAGATAACCATGGAGGAGCTCGGAACCACCCTTTTCACACTGCTAGTCGGCTGGGCAGTTGTTACCACCGTGCTCATCTGTATGCTGATTTATCGAGCTATGCTGGGAGCCCACGAGGAGGATCAAATTTTCCTGGATAAGGCGGGGGATTCCATGGCTCAGGAGCAGCGCCTTCTCGTCGCGCGCATCGAGAAGCTCAGTACCCCAATCAACATCTTAATCACGATCTCAGTTTTGCTGTTGCTGGTTATTGGCGGAATATGGCTCTGGAGAGGATTTAAAAACTTCTGAAGCCCGTGGACACAGCCGCTTTCTCGGTATGCGAGCAGGCTATATTCGTGTGCTGTTCCTGCCTTATTGGTTTGGGAGTTGCGACGGCGATGTTGGAGTCGCAGGCGTTTGAGTAGGTTGTTGTTGCTGTCCTCCTGCTGGTTGTTCACAAAGCTGCGATGTGTGATTGTGGACGATCAGCCAGTTATCTCCCACTTTATTGAGCACCAGTGTCGTTTGGCCGCGTATCCCGTAGGGCTTTCCGTTCAACACTGAGCTGTATTCCCATTGATACGACGCCCAAGCCACATCCCCGTGCACAAAGATGTTCGTGTTGCGCCGGACCACCTGGCTTCCCTGGAACGCGGCCCGTTGCTGTTGATATCCCGCAGCGTAGTTCTGCCAGCCTAAAATCGGCGGCGCGAAAGCTCCGCTCACGAATGTCGCGTTATCGGAATAATATTTGTGCATAGCTTCGATGTTTCCCACTTGAAAGGCACCCAACATTTCTCCAATGTCGCGATCGATTTCGTCGGATGCGGGAAGCGTAATCGAAGGCATCGGCGAATTGTCCGACTTTTTGTTCTTGTTTTTCTGCCCCCAGGTTGCTGAGGAGGCCATTAGAATCACGGCAATTCCGACCAGAAGCCGCAGTACGCGCGATTTAGACTTCCACTGAAGAGTCATGCTAGTTCCCCAAAATTGGATTTTCGTCTCTCATCTTTTGTTTTCCGATTTAACTGGGAGAATATCACGAAGAAAAATTATGCGACGGCTTCACCTTTCGCCATGTGCTTATAAAGGAGCGCGGACCGGCAACCGTAGCCATAGCAGGTTTTCTGAGTCGTGAAGTATTGTCTAGGCCGGGAAGCTCTTTCGTTAGTCGCGAACATCGCAGGCAATTCGAAATCCATAATCGGCATACTGAAATTCTGGAGGAATGCTAGAGCGCGCGGCGCATCTCGACACTTTCGTGAAATGACGCCAGGACCCGCCTCGCGATGTGCGCCGACCAGGCGCGGTAGATTTTGCTCCAGCGGACGCGCCGCCCACTGGGCGCACCGGCCCTCGGGGATTTCGCTCCGGCGATACTTGGTAATAATCTGCGTCAAACCAATCCGCGCACCATTCGTGAACATTTGCGCCAATGTCGCAAAGGCCGTAACCGTTTGTTTCCGCGCGCCCAACCGGTTCTGGTCCGGTCTTCCAGCGCGCCGCATAGTTCGCGAGCGATTCAGGAGGTTCATCTCCCCAGGGAAATAATTTCTGCTCCAGGCTGCCGCGCGCCGCATATTCCCACTCTGCTTCCGTCGGCAGGCGAAAGTGCCGCACTGTCACACGGCTCAGCCATTCACAATACTCGACGGCATCAAACCACGAGGGCGCTACTACCGGTTGTAAAGGATCACAGAAATTTGGATCATCCCAATGCAAAGGTTTGCGATGTCCCGTAGCGGAAAGGAATTGCCCGTACTCAGCATTCGTCACTTGGCAAACGCCCAGTTCGAAGGCGTCCATCCAAACCCGATGCACGGGCCGTTCATTGTCCTGACCCGCATCGCTGCCCATTCGAAACCAGCCTGCCGGAATCCGGATCATTCGCGGAGCTGCAAATCCATCGTGCGCGCCTGTTTGAGGTTGGTCAGTTTTTTGCTGCTGCATGTTGTGTCTGGCTCAGCAAATTAACGAATAGACGGTAGGCACCCGGCACTCCTGCCGGAAGCTCGCGGAAAAATGACAAGCCGGTGTAGATATACAATCCTTTCCCGACTCGCGCAGTCACCAGTGCCCCGGTGACTTCTGACTCGTTAAAATCTTTCAGCCCCAATAGCGCTTGATAGCGTGGATCGAAAGTGCCCCAAAAATATAAGCCGCGTTCCTGTTCCCAGCCCTGGAAATCCGCCAGTGTGATTTTGTTGGGAGAGTTCATCAGTGGACTATCGGGCACGAGAAATCGCACCGGAGAATTCGGATCGGTCACACGCGCAACCTTATCTCCCATTTTCGCAGGGTACGGTGCGGGCAATTCCTTGTCCCACGCGAAATCCCGCTGGTATTGCACCAGAAGCGTTCCGCCTCGATCCACGTAATCCAGCAGTCGCTGATTGGTGCGCAGTAGATCCGGCCGCAGCTCGTAAGCGCGTATGCCGACGGCAATTGCGTCATACTGGTTTAGATCGCCGAAGGCTAACGCAACTTCGTCCAGCAAATCTACCTGAATACCCAGCTGCCGCAGAATTTCTGGGAGCGGATCATTTTCTGCCGCAATGTATCCCACCCGCAGGTTGGCCGGAACATTCAGATTCAGAACATGAACAGTTGCATCTGATGGCTCGCTCCAATTGCGCGTTGGTAGAGTCGGAATAGGCTCAAGCGAAGTTTGAAATGGCTCTTCCCCAATGCGTGCGTAAGGATGCAAAGCGTAGGCTCCGGGCAGTGTTTGTTCCGGGGCCGCCACGACGAAACGGATCAATTGATCGCCACTGGTTGAAAAATCCAGTGGTGCAACTGGCTGCGCTTTCCATCCTTCAGGCGCTTCCACTCCCACCTCCACCTTTGCTTGTTTCGTTCCGTGATAGCGGATACGAGCGAGCAGCTTCACTGGTTCTGACGCTCGCTGCACGGGAACCATTACTTGCTCCGGCTCAACCGTCAGTGTCACCGCCGGAACCAGCTCGAGGGGGTATGTTGCGATGCCCGTGGTCGTTGCCTGCACACTTTCCACCGGCTTCTCAATGGTAAATCGGTACGAACTCCAAACAACCGTCAAAGCTACGCGCACGAGCGGCGGCGGAAATGGCAGGATCGCGTTCTGGGGAGAACTCGGTGCTTTAGCATCCCCTGGAATTGAGATTTTGAAGTTTGCACTTTCGTTATCCTGTTTCTCCGGTTCTTTGCTCGCCCTCCAGCCCAGTGGGACTTGGATGTCGTTGGCATCCAGCGTCCATTTCACCGGCACGATTGGTTTTCCGTCAAACGCCACCTGCACGGAAAAATCCTCACCCGCTACTAGCTCGTGACGATCTGCCTGCGCTTCGAACGAAATTGCCACATCTTCCGCCAGCGCGCGATCGATTCGTTCGCTTACCCGTTGCAGCTCGAATAACGCAGATGAAGTTTCGCTATTGGCTCGATCCGCCATAGCGGTTTTTGAAATTTCGTTTCGCAAAACTCCAATTTGCAGTCCCGCTTGTGCCAGCGAAGTTGCTGCATCCGTTCTTTGCATTGAACGCACCGCAACCAGCGCCGCTTTCAGGTCTGCATCCGCCGCCGTCAGCCGCGTGGACATCGAAGCTTGCAGCGAGGGGAAGCGCGCGCTGAGTGATGTGATGGGTTCCATCAGGAGCTTGGCGTCGAATTTGCCACCCGTGCCTTTCTCGTTTTCTACAACTAGATAAATTGGCCGGCGGAAAAATACATTGCCGAAAAATGCCGGCGTGCCCTGAGAGCGGTGCAAGGCATGTCCTTCCATTCCCATCTCGGTATAGCTTTTGCCCCAAAGCGGAGAAACATCGTTGACCGGCAACTCAACGGCGTCGGGCGTTTTCTCTCGCGCGAGGCGCACTTCCAGCGTCACCTTCCATGAGGCTAAACCTTCAGTGATTTGCTCCGGAAACATTTTTGGATCCGCAGCTGCAATCACCGCCTGTGCCGTCAATATGCCGCTCGCTTGATGCTGCCCATGTCCGGAATGGACGCCGCCCCAGCCATTGATCACCACTTGTGGGCGATACGTGCGAATAGCCCGCACCATATCTTCCAGCGCAATGTTGTCCCAAATCCTCATCGTTTGGTCCGGGCTCTTTGAAAAACCAAAGTCTGGAGCGCGGGTGAAGAATTGATGCACGCCATAATGCCCGTCGGCTGCGAGCAATTCTTCGGTGCGAATTATCCCTAACGCGCCGCCTTGCTCCGGGCCAATCGCATTCTGTCCGCCCTGCCCGCGTGTGAGAGTCAGTAGTCCAACGTCCGCATCCAACCCGCGAGAAAGGTAGGTCAACAAACTCGACCATTCGTCATCGGGATGCGCGGTCACAAAAAGAATTCGAGTGGTCACTCTCGACTTATTGATGGCCTCGATGGTGTCGGCCAGCGACTGCCCCATCACTTGCGGATTGGCCGCGAGCACTGTCACTCCCGCCAAAATTGTTGCCATCCAAAACGTTCGCCACCGCTTCATCCAACAACCTCCTGAAATGGCCATTGCCGCAACAGTCGAGCCCGCACGAAATACACAAGAATACCCACTGACATCGCTGCGAACGAAGCGAGCATCGGCGTCCGTCCCGTCGAAATGAAAATCGCAATCCAGCCCGCGATCGCGATGATCACTGGTACCGGATAAAGCCACATTCGAAACGGCCAGCGCTCCGCCTTCCATCGTCGATGAAGCAACAGCAGTCCAACCGCTTGGCCAACAAATTGGATGAGACAGCGCATCGCGAGGATGGCGCGGATCACTGAGAAAAGACTGAAAAACAAACAGATGAAGATCGACGCCGCGCCCAACGCCAACAGAGAAATATGCGGAAAATGCTTGGTGGAGTGCACCCGCGCGAACGCGGAAAAGAAATTACCGTCCAGCGCCGCCGCATACGGTACGCGCGAGTACCCCAGCGTGGCTGAAAAAATGGAGCCAAAAGCCAGCACTAGAATCAGCGCAGTTGCAAACGTCGCCCAGTGCATTCCAAACGTCCGTTCTACGAACAGACTTACCACAAATCCCGAGTTCTGCGCCTCTTGCCACGGAACTACGCTCAAGATGCTCGTTTGCATCAGAAAATAAAGAATCGCAATCCCGGAAATCGAAAGGAATATCGCTCGCGGAATATTTTTCCCCGGATCCTTCATTTCGCCACCTAAATTACAAACGTTGTAATAGCCCAGATAGCTGTATACGGTTTGCACCGAAGCATGGCCCAGCCCGGCGAAAAAAATCCAGGAGAAGCTCCCGGCGTTGGCTGGGTAGGTAAACACACGGCTGGCATTGAAATGCGTCGCGCCTCCATAAATCAGCCACAGAATTGTCCCCAGCACGATTACCCAAAGCACTGTCGAGATCTTGCCTATAGTCGTAATGCGACGGTAAAGCAGCAGCACGGCAAGAACGATCAGCAAAAGCGCTACGGTTCGGTTGTAGTTCGCTAGCGCCTCGCCGGCGCGTCCCGTGTTCGCATCGAGCCATGACCTTACACCTGGAACTTTGGCCGTCAAATATTTCGAATAATCCGCAAAACCTAGCGCGCCAGAAGAAATGCTGAGCGGCGCCTGGAAAAGTGTTTGCCAGATGAAAAGAAATGACAAAAGCCGTCCCCAACTATTCGCGCCATACGCTTCCCGCAGAAAAACATAGCTGCCGCCGGCTTGCGGCATTGCCGCACCTAGCTCCGCCCACACGCATCCATCCACCGCAGCGAGACCAGCACCGACCACCCATGCGAAGATGCACTGCGGTCCTCCCATGGCGCGAATGATGAATGGGATTACGATGAAGGGTCCAATCCCCACCATAAACGTCATGTTCAGTGCGGTGGCTTCGAGCAGCCCCAGACCGCGATCGAGTTTTTCCGGCTCGTTCATGATTTATGATTTGTCGGCGTGCGGTTCGCTCGCGTTTTAAGACGGCAAAGCATAGCAAGTTTCTTACGTTTGCGTCCGCATCCTTCGTGATGTAGGTTAGTTCTTGAGAGCGTAAAGTGAGAGACCTGCGCGTCGAACAATTTCTCGGCATACAAGTGACCATATTTTTCGCTGTACTTGTCATGGCGGTACCCCTCAGAGCTGGCGGCCTCACGTTACCTCCAGAAGCCACCCAAGCCATGGCGCGCATGTACGATGGCGACCCCGGCGCGGCCATCATCATCGCGAAAAAACTCCAGCAATCTCAACCAGATCACCCGCTTGGTTTTTTACTGGAGGCCGAAGCGGAATGGTGGAAGACCTACTGCGCCGCGTCAGAAATCAAATATGGAATGGTGGACGCCTGGAAGCGCGGGAAGAATCCGGAAGATGAAGCGTATCTCGCCTTAAGCGACAAAGTGATCACGCTCGCTCAGGCGCAACTCTCCCAATCCGAATCCGCCGAAATGCATTTCTATGCTGGAACGGGCTATGCGCTGAAAACTCGCCTGTTCGGGCTGCGCGGCGAACATCATGCCGTGGCTCACACGGGGGTGTCGGCGCGAATAGAATTTCTTCGCGCGCTGCAGCTTGATCCTGATATGGCGGATGCTACTGCGGGTATCGGACTGTACAACTATTACGTGGACTCGTTTTCCTCCATCGTAAAGATGCTCGGCTTCTTTATGGGTATCCCGGGCGGAAACAAGCAGGAAGGCATCCGGCAAATGCAAATCGGAATTGATCGCGGCGTGCTGATGTCGGTCGACACGCGGTTTTATCTCGCAAATAATCTCCGCAAATACGATCACAAGTACGAAGAAGCCATCACCGTCGCTGCACCGCTTGTTACCCAATATCCGCATAATCCTGTGTATCTCTTGCTGCTCGGAAACCTGAATGCGGAATTGTCGCGGAACGATAAAGCAGCCGAATATTTTCATGCCGTACTAAACCTGCCGGGAATTCAGACTTCTTGCCCTTCCACCGGCGCGGCTGATGTTGCAAACTGCGCTCCGTGTTTTGCGCGTACCCGCGACATAGCGAATTCGTTCCTCGCAGCGCCACCCTAGATTCGATTGATATGGGTCAAGGCCCCAAGACGCTCTGGCTTTCGCCTGCAGAAAACCGGCGGGGTAAACGGACGAAGGCAAAAGCTTGTCTGCTAAACGCGCGCAGCTTCTTCTTGTTCGAAGGCATGATACGAAGATCGGACCAGTGGCCCAGCTTCCACGTGTTTAAACCCCATCGTTTCGCCGAACCGCTTATATTCTGCAAATTCATCTGGATGGACGTACCGTTCGATGGGCAAATGTTCCAGAGTAGGTTGCAAATATTGTCCCAGCGTAAGAATATGCGTTCCTTGCGCCGCGATTTCCTGCATCGCCTGCAACACTTCTTCGCGCGTTTCGCCCAGACCCAGCATCATTCCCGTTTTTGTGGCGATTCCAGGCAAAAGTTCACCGGCGCGGCGTAATAATTCGAGCGATCTCTCATACACTGCGCCTTTGCGCACTGCGCGATATAGCCGCGGGACCGTTTCCATGTTGTGGTTCAAAACATCGGGGCGCGCCGCCAACACCGTTTCCAACGCTTGCCAATCCCCTCGAAAATCCGGAATCAGGACTTCGACCCTGCATCCGGGGACGCGCTCGCGAATTTTTGTGATCGTGCGCGCAAAGATTTCTGCGCCACCGTCCGCTTGGTCATCGCGGTTCACCGAGGTCACCACAGCGTATCGCAACCCCATTTGCTCCACGGCTTCGGCTACCCGCTCTGGCTCGTCTTCTTCGGGTGGACCTAGCGGTTTTCCACTTGGCACCGCGCAAAATCCGCACGCGCGCGTGCAGATGTTCCCCAGGATCATGAAGGTGGCGGTGCGATGTTCCCAACATTCACCCATGTTTGGGCAGCGGGCGCTTTCGCACACCGTATGTAAGTCCAGCGTGCGCATGATGCGCTTCAGTTCCCGGTAATTCGGTCCGCCGAAATACCTTACACGCAGCCAGGGCGGGCGCGGATGGGCCGAGGGCGGCGGGGTCGGGGTGTTCGACAATATCGTGAAAGGAGTCGCCATTGGGGCCAGGTGCAACACAATTCTACGCTCGGCTACCTCACGAAACAACCTCGTGCCGCCGCGCTAGCTTCGACACTAGCGGCGCTTCAGCTGGTACTTCAGCTCGTTGGCCTTCTTGGTTCTGCAGTCTTGCTTCTAGCGAAGGCAAAGCGATAGATCCGCATTGTAAAGTTTTGTTCCGTTAGAGCACATGAGATAAAGCCGATATGTTGTATATCTACAACACGGGATAATAATTTGCGGCCGGAAACACCGTAACGTAATGATTACAAACGCGTAAAAAGACCTTCGGGCCGTTACCGAAATCCTAGTATAATCGTGCACGGCGAATGCCTTATCAACTCACTATTCAGCGGCCGGTGGAAATTGACGGCCTCGGTCTCCACACCGCTGTTCGCAGCCACGTCCGACTAGTCCCCGCTCCAGCAGACACTGGCATCGTATTTCGCCGCGCGGATCTCGATGGTTTTGAGATCGAAGCTCATGTTCGCAACGTAGCTCGCGTCAGCTACGCCACTAGTTTGATGAAACAAGGCGTGCTGCTTTCCACCGTCGAGCATGTCTTGGCGGCCTTGTATTCCTGCGGCATCGATAATGTGTATGTGGAACTCGACGCGCTAGAGCTGCCGATTCTGGACGGTTCTTCGCAGCCTTACATCGATCTGCTGGCTCGCGCTGGGACACGCACTCTACGCCGCCGCCGCCGCTACATACGGGTCACTAAACCGCTGGAATTCTCTGACGGCGACCGGCGCATCGGAATCTATCCTGCCGAAGAATTCCAGGTTCATTGCTTTGTGGATTATCACCACCCCATGGTTGGCCCGCAGGAAGTGAAAATGATCGTGGATCGCGAATCTTTCAGCCGGGAACTGGCCCCGGCCCGCACATTTGGCTTCATGAAGGACTTTCCGGGAATGCAGGCTATGGGTTTGATCCGCGGCGGCTCGGTGGAAAATGCCATCGTCCTGGATAACGACAGCGTACTAAACGGCCCGTTGCGTTTTCCGGATGAATTTGGCCGTCATAAAGCGCTGGACCTCATAGGAGACTTGGCTTTGGTAGGACGTCCGCTGAAAGCGCGCGTGGTGGCGCATAAAGCCGGCCATGCATCACACACTCAATTGGTTACCCGCCTTCTAGCCGACCGTACTTTGTGGATTGAGACTACTGAAACGCAGGTCCCAGTTTCTCAGCCCGAGAGCGTAGTTCTTTCTAGTTCAGTTCCCACCGTGAGATGAAAGCAAAAGACACCGCAATCGTATTATTGGCCGCCGGTAAAGGGACGCGCATGCGTTCGGAACTGGCGAAAGTGTTGCATCGAGCTGGGGGACTTCCTCTAGTTGAACACGTTGTGCGCGCGTGCGAGCCTCTGAAACCAGCCCAGCTAATCGTCGTCGTGGGACACCAGGCAGAGGAGGTTAGTGCGGTCGTAACCGCTCTCGGTGCGCAAACCGTGTTGCAAAAGCCGCAGCGTGGGACAGGCCACGCAATGCAGGTTGCGCGGCGTGCTCTTCGAAAAAGCGCGAAACTTGCGATCATCGTGCCGGGGGATGCCCCACTTCTACGCACTGAAACTCTTGCGGCGCTTCTAGACGTACACCGCCGCGGCGAAGCTGCCGCCACGATTCTTACCGCCGAGCTTAACGATCCCACCGATTATGGCCGTGTTCTTCGCGATTCAGAGGGCCGTGTGCAAGCGATCGTCGAGGAGAAGAGCGCCACACCCGAGCAGCGCGCGATTCGCGAAGTGAATTCCAGCATTTATTGCTTCACTCTGGCAAAGTTGTGGCCCTGCTTGAGCGCTCTGCGTCCGGAAAATGCCCATCGCGAATTGTACCTGACCGACGTGATCGGCGTTCTTAGCCAGCAAAATGAACGTGTCCTGGCTTACATTGCGCCCGATTCGCAGGAAATTCTCGGCTGCAACACTCGTGCAGCCTTGGCTGACGTTGATCGCATTTTCCGTGCTCGAAAGGCCGCCGAATTAATGGAATCCGGCGTGACGATTTATCTGCCCGAAACTGTTGTAATCGATCCGGAAGTCACCGCGGGCCCCGACACGCTTGTAGAACCGGGCGTTCAGCTTCTAGGCAACACGCGCATTGGTGCCCGTTGCAAAATCCAAACAGGCAGCATTCTGCTTGATTCCCGTGTCGACGACGACGTTGTGATTGCTGCGCACTCTGTTCTGGATTCTTGCCGCGTGTGGCCGCAGGCCAAGATCGGACCATTCTCCCGTTTGCGTCCCGGCTCGGATATTCGCAAGGGCGCGCACGTAGGAGGGTTCGTCGAGATTAAGAAGTCTTTGGTAAATGAAGGCGCAAAGGTGCCGCACCTAAGCTACATTGGTGATGCGACCATCGGACGCGACTCGAACATCGGTGCGGGCACCATCACCTGCAACTATGATGGTTTCGCCAAATACGCTACCACCATCGGCGAAGGAGTGTTCATCGGCAGCGATACCGCACTGGTCGCCCCCGTGCGCGTAGGACGTGGTGCCTATGTTGCCGCCGGCTCGACCATTACCGAAAATGTTCCCCCCGACGCGCTCGCCATTGCTCGCGGGCGCCAAGCCAATAAACCGGGGTGGGCCGCCGCCCGCCGCAAGGAATTAGCCCACGCGAACAAGCCCAAATCTTCGAAGCGTCGCGCCTTTCGCTCGCGCTCCGGCCGCCGCAGGATCAAATCAACGTCCCGCCGCTAGCTGCAATTTCCCGGCCAAAATTCGTATGCGCGAACGATGATCCCTGCTACTTACAATCGCCGGTACCTTCGACATTCGCGGCGCGTATTGCGAACGCCGGCTCCACGCTGTGAGTAATTGCCGTCGGCACTATCACAATGCTGCTTATCAAGGCCGATGGATTGTTGGGCGTATAGCCGGATGTCAACGGAGAAGTGGCCTCGATCGGTTGACCACCTTTCTTGATACTGAACTTTACCAAAATCCCACCCTTGAAATTCACTCCTAATCAGAGAAACGCGCGGCGATGAGGTGCAAA
>Ga0070765_100000249_pt1 | contig 32521 bp, 32 predicted proteins | sample HubBroMetageWFT5_FD_71516 | JGI IMG/M metagenome (GOLD analysis project Ga0070765, IMG submission 71516) | Warmed and freeze-thawed soil microbial communities from the Hubbard Brook experimental Forest, New Hampshire - Hubbard Brook CCASE Soil... | ecosystem: Environmental > Terrestrial > Soil...
CCTGATCTTGATCACAACCCTTGTAGGGTTTTATCTGGCTTCAACGAGTGACGGGCGGTTTTCATTCGCAGGGCTGTTCAACACCTTGCTCGGAACGTTACCGGTGGCAAGTGGGACCGGGACGCTGAACCAATACCTCGAACGAAAGTTCGACGCGCAAATGCGCCGAACCGCCCGGCGTCCAGCCGCCGCCGGCCGCCTCCAACCGTCAGCAGTTTTGGCTTTCGGAACAGCATTTGCAGTAGGTGGCAGCATATATCTCGCGACAGTCGTCAACCTACTTGCGAGCGCACTCGCAACTTTGACGTTGCTGATCTATCTGTTCGTCTACACCCCGCTGAAGCGAAAAACACCAATGTGTGTTCTCGTCGGAGCTTTTCCGGGCGCCATGCCGCCACTCATTGGCTGGGCCGCAGCCTCGGGCCGACTGAATATCGAGGCGGGCATCCTGTACGCCATACTCTTTCTGTGGCAGTTTCCCCATTTCATGGCAATCGCATGGATGTACCGCGAAGACTACGACCGCGCCGGCTATTTGGTTCTGCCCAAGGCAATGCCAGGGTTCCTTTCGTGATGCTGGGGACTCTATTGCCGCTCCTCGCTCTCGTGGCCGTTAGCATGATGCAATTCTCGACGCGGCACGAAGCGACTTTTTACTGCGTAGCGGCTCTGCTGGGAACAGCATTCACCTACCTCGGATGGGAATTCGTGTTCGAGCGTTCGAGAGTTGCTGCGCGGCGGCTGCTGATGGCCTCGATTGTCTATCTTCCACTGTTGTACGGATTAAGCGCGACGTTCTGTAATCGGGCCCGGTGATCTAATGCCCGACCTTCCTGCCGATTCGAAACAGGAGACCACTCATGAGCAAACATGTCGCAATCTCCCCCAATGAGGCCGCGGATCGCCTCGCTATTCGAGAGCTCGTCGAAGCCTACGCACACTGCGCCGATCGTCGCGATGCGAAAGACCAGATGTCCCTGTTTACACCAGATGCCCACTTCGTCGTGTACATGAACGCCAAGGATCCGAAGCCTTCACAGGATCTGCACTCGCGCGAGGCGCTCGCTCCGGTATTTGCAGATCTGAACAAGTACGCGGCCACGATGCACTTCGTTGGACAAAGTACGATCCTGAGCCTAACGGCTGACCAAGGCACTGGAGAAGCCTACTGTCTGGCGCACCACCTCACGGTCGACGGTGACAAGCGGAGGCTGATGATCGCCGCACTGCGCTACTACGACACGTTTGCAAAGATAAACGGCGCCTGGCTGTTTGCCGAGCGCCTGCTCTACGTCGACTGGATCGAAGAACGCGTTCTATCATAATAGCGAGCAGCCAGGTGTCTTCCATAACGAACATTGCGACTCCGGAGCAGAAGCGCGTTGTCGTCGTGGGCGCGACGGGAATGGTCGGTGGATACGCCCTTCGCTACGCGCTCGAGAACCCCGCCGTCGCAAGTGTGACTGCCATTGTGCGCAGAAAACTCGGCATCTCGCATCCCAAGCTGAAAGAGGTTCTGCATCAAGACTTCGCGGACTGCTCCGCACTCGCAGAGCCGCTCTCGGGTCAGCACGCAGCAATCTTTTGCTTGGGCACGTATACCAGGGCAGTGTCGGATGCGGAGCTCCGCACGATAACCGTGAACTACACGGTCGAGTTCGCGCGGGTTTTCCGCACCAGCAGCCCCGAGGCGGCGTTCTCATTCCTGAGCGGGAGCGGCGCAGATCCAACGGGACGAAGTCGGCTTGCCTTCGCGCGCTACAAGGGTGAGGCCGAGAAGGCACTACTCGCGGCGGGTTTTTCCCAGGTTTACATTTTCCGACCTGCGTACATCTATCCCGTGGAGCCGCGGAAGGAACCGAATTTCACCTACCGGCTTATGCGCACGATCTACCCCGTGTTCCGGATGCTGTTCCCGAACCAGGTGATCCGGGCCGACGACTTAGCCGCAGCCATGGTAGATGTCGTTGTCCGAGAAACAGCAGAGCGCCCAAGCCTGGTTTTAGAGAACCGCGACATCCGGGCGATGGTTGAGTCCCTTCGTACTCCCGGGGGAATCCAGCGGTTTGAAAATTGATCGTTAGTACTCTGGCGATCACAGCCGCGTGTCTCAACGCGAGTCTCTGAGCTAGCCGTTTTCGACGCGCTCCTTTATATCCGCGTACGCCGCATCGATGAGCCTGCTCAGCTCTACGGCGTTCGTGGCCATATCCGGTCTCAACTTCACATGGCGCATGAACTTGCCGGTGCCTTGCAACTGGCGCGCCGGATCTCGCAGCGCTGCACCGTGAAAGAACCCCACATTTACGTGCGAAGTGAATACATTGACGTAGCCGAAGGGCGCATCTCCCAAACATGCAACCGGACAGCCGTCATGCAAAAGCTCCCGGACTTCGTCCCCACACCTTCGCATCACCTCAAACCACTGATGCGCAATGGCTCCCAATTCATCTGCATGTGCTTTCATCCACGCATCGATGGCCGGATCCCGCTCAAGGACGCCGTTGAATCGCAGCAGTTCCGCTTTCATCGTCGCTCCACGCTCTCCCTCGAGATCTGCTGGTTATGTAGCACCCTTCAGTCCTTCTAGCAAGATCGCTGGTCTGGAACAGTCGGTCTTGGGAGTGTCGCTTGCGGCCGACGCCGGAGTATTTCATAACCCGGATCGTCCCCGGTGGTATTCTTTGGGGCATCGTTGCGCGCCAAGCACCATAATCTATGAATACTAAAGCGTCGTCGTGAATCTATGAGCGAAGAAAATCGCGACCGCCAGTTGGGAATGGGACGCCGCATCACACGGCGCGATTTCCTCAACGGCGTCGCCGTGGGCATTGGAGCACTGGGTTACGGCAGCCTGCCCGATCTGGCTCAAGGTACTCATGCTGCATTCCAGGCCGGCGCCGATTCCGCCAAATCCTATCCGCCAGCTTTGACAGGAATGAGAGGCAGCGCGCCCGGCGCATACGATGTCGCGCACGCACTGCGCGATGGGGATTTCTGGGAAACTGCTGGAACCCCGGCAGAGACGAACGAAACGTATGATTTGGTAGTCGTCGGAGGCGGCATCAGCGGGCTGGCTGCGGCTTACTTCTACCGCAAGAATACCGGCAAGAATTCGCGCGTTCTGATCCTCGACAACAATGATGATTTTGGCGGGCACGCCCGGCGCAACGAGTTCCGCGTGGGAGGGCGGCTGCTGTTGAGTAACGGCGGAACTCAGTCGATTGAGAGTCCCTCGGAATACAGCGAAGTGGCCAAAGGCGTTCTGAATGACCTGGGCGTTCAGACGAAGACCTTTTACAAGGCCTACGACCAGAAGGTGTATTCGCACCTCGGTACAGCTTGCTTCTTCGACAAGGAGACTTTTGGTGAGGATTGCCTGGTAACTGGGATGGGCTCGAATCCCTGGCCCGAGTTTCTCAAGAAGAGTCCACTGCCGGAGAAGGTGCAGCTGGAGATCGCCCGTCTCTACGACGAGAAGAAGGATTATTTATCCGGCCTTTCGAAAGAGGAGAAGCACTCGCGGCTGGCAAAGATCAGTTATGCGGGATTCTTGACTGAGATTTGCAAAGCCGATCCTGGAGTCTTGCCGTTTTTCCAGACCTATACCCACGATTTGTATGCAGTCGGAATTGACGCAGTCTCAGCTCTTGCCTGTTACAAAAATCCGGACGACTACGAGGCGTACCGCTATGCAGGTTTTGAAGGGATGGATCTAGGCGGAGACGAGGAAAAAGAAGAACCCTACATTTTTCACTTTCCCGACGGGAATGCATCGATCGCCCGCTTGCTCGTGCGGAGCCTGATCCCTGAAGCCGTTCCAGGGCACACTATGGAGGACGTTGTTACCGCACGAGCCGACTACAGCAAGCTCGATCAGCCGTCATCTCCAATCCGAATTCGCCTGAACTCGACAGCGGTTCGTGTGCAACACTCCGTGCAACCAGAGTCCGCGAAAGAGGTGGAAGTCTCTTATGTCCAGGAAGGAAAGCTGAAGAAGACAACAGGGAAGTCTTGCGTCCTCGCCTGTTACAACGGCATGGTCCCGTATCTTTGTCCGGATCTGCCCGAAAAGCAAAAAGAAGCGCTGCACTATTGCGTGAAGGAGCCGCTCATTTATACGCACGTGGCCATTCGCAATTGGACGGCATTCCACAAACTGGGGATACGACAAATCGTCTCGCCGGGAAGTTACCACTGCTTCACCATGCTCGATTTTCCAGTCAGCCTGGGTACGTATCAGTTTCCCAGCAATCCGCAAGAACCAATCGTGCTCTTTATGTTGCGGACTCCCTGCAAGGCGGGGTTGCCGCGCCGGGAGCAGTACCGGATGGGCAGGTTAGAACTCATCAGCACACCATTTTCTAAGTTTGAACGCAACATCCGTGAGCAGTTGAATCGTGCGCTCGCGCCTGCTGGATTCGATTCCGCCCGTGATATTGCTGCAATAACGGTAAATCGGTGGGCACACGGTTACGCCTATGAATACGATTCATTGTCTGATCCGCAATGGGCGCCTGAAGAGCGACCTTGCGTCATTGGTCGGAAACAATTTGGCCGAATCTCGATTGCGAATTCCGACGCCGCTGCCAGCGCCTATACGAACGCAGCGATTGACCAGGCCTATCGTGCGATTCAAGAACAATTGAAAGGTATGTAAGAAATGGCTGACCTCAAGAATGAGGACGGCGGTCGATCTCGCGATCGAGTGCTTGGCATGCACCGCAACATCACGCGCCGGGATTTCTTGAACGGCATGGCCGTCGGCGTCGGTGGAGTGCTTGCCAATCCCATGCTTGGCAATCCGTGGCTTGGCGGACTGCTCTCGGCCCAAACTCTTACCGCCTCGGCGCAAGGTCGCCCAGGTTACTACCCTCCAGCTCTCAACGGAATGCGGGGAAGTCATCCCGGTGCGTTCGAGGTCGCGCACGCACTGCGTGATGGAACCTTCTGGGAAAAAGCCGGGAAGCCCGTCGAAACTGGTGACGAATATGACCTGATCGTGGTTGGCGGTGGCATCAGTGGTTTGGCGTCCGCCTATTTCTATCGCAAGCAAGCCGGGCCTTCAGCTCGCATCCTCATTCTGGACAATCACGACGATTTTGGCGGACATGCCAAGAGAAACGAATTCCACCTCGGTGGGAGGATGCTGTTGACCAATGGGGGAACCGTCTCTATCGAGTCGCCGTTTCCTTACAGCAAAGAAGCGCGCGGACTGCTTGCCGAGTTGGGCATCGATCCCCCGGCACTCCAAAAGAAGTATGCGGACAATCACGGCAGTCCTGGATTTGGCTACTTCTTTGATAAGGAAACGTTTGGAACCGAGCGATTAGTTACGAATTCGCCTGGGGGCTATGGTCGACAGGGTGCGTCAGTAAACTGGGCGGAATTTCTCGCGCGAACTCCGATGTCGGCTCAGGCGCAACGCGACATCGTCCGCATTCAAGAAGCCAAGGTTGACTACATGGAAGGAGTAGCTCAAGAGGAAAAGAAAGCGCGGCTCTCCAAGATGAGCTACAAAGATTTCCTGCTCAACGTGGTAAAGGCTCACTCGGATGTCATTCCTTTTTACCAGACTCGCACTCATGGACTGTACGGGATCGGCATCGATGCGGTTCCTGCGCTGGATTGCTGGGCAATCCACTGTCCTGGATTTCAAGGTATGGGTCTCGATCGCGTGCCTTCAAAAGGCTTGACCTTCACTGCTCTGGGAGAAGTAACACCACAAGAAGAATTCCACTTTCACTTTCCTGACGGCAACGCGTCGATCGCGCGCATGTTGGTGCGGTCGTTAGTGCCCGGTTCTGCTCCCGGGAACACGTCCGAGGATATTGTGATGGCCAGAATGGATTACGGTCGCCTGGATCGTGGAGATTCTCCCGTCCGCATACGCCTGAACAGCACCGCGGTGCTGGCGCGGCACGTGGGAGAGTCTGCTTCCGCTAAACAAGTCGAGGTGGTGTATGGCCGCGATCAAAAGGCGTACAGCGTACGTGGCAAAGCAGCGGTGCTGGCGTGCTGGAATATGGTTATTCCGTATCTTTGTCCGGACCTGCCTGCGGAGCAGAAAGAAGCGCTGCATTACGGGGTAAAGGTGCCTCTGGTTTACACAGTCGTGGGCCTCAGCAACTGGACAGCATTTCAAAAGCTAGGAGTCAGAGGCGTCTCGTGTCCTGGGATGTATCACACCTCTATCAATCTGGATCAGGCAGCAAGTATCGGAGACTATAAACCGTCACAGTCTCCGGACGAGCCGATCCTCGTGCACATGCTGCGCACTCCGTGCCAGCCGGGTCTTTCTGCGAGGGAACAGCAACGAGCCGGCCATTATGACCTGCTCGCTACGCGATTTGAAACTTTCGAGCGAAACATTCGTGACCAACTTTTCCGAGTGTTAGGCGTCGGCGGTTTTGATCCTGCCCGCGATATCGAGGCGATTACTGTCAACCGCTGGCCCCACGGATATGCGTATGAATACAACCCGCTATGGGATCCGGATTGGCCCGAGGGTAAGCGGCCGTGTGACATTGCACGCCGCCGCTTCGGACGCATCACCATTGCGAATTCCGACGCTGCTGCAGCCGCCTATACTGATCAGGCAATCGATCAAGGTTACCGGGCTGTACGCGAGTTGTTCTCCAGCTAACTGCATCGCCCTATAACTGGATCGGTATCCACTAGGCCAGAGCCGCTTTATACAAGGCGACGAGTTTCGCCCAGGCACGCTCGGCTTCGGGCTTGTTATAGATCGGCGCGCCGTCGCGAACCGGCATATCGGGCACGCACCAGCCATGCTGGGCTGGATACACTTCGATTTCGGCGGGAACCTTCACGCCTGCAAACGCCTCCTTCAGTTTATCCTTGGCATCGGGCTGGCGCTCGTCGTCGCTCGACGCGATCCCGAAATACATTCGAGCTTTGATCTTTGGCGCGAGCAGATGCGGGCTGTCGGGTTTATCGGTTACCAGGCCTCCGCCGTGGAACGAAGCGCCCGCACCAATGCGGTCGGGCAATGACGCGGCGGTCCTTACAACCAGCGCCCCGCCCATGCAATAACCCTGGGTTCCAATTCTCTTCGCCTTGTTCACTTCTTTTTGCGCATCGAGGAACGCAACGTAGGCCGCGGCATCCTTCTCGGCATTGCCGGGCGCGTTCACCGACGCCATCAGCGGTCGGAGCTTCGCCATGTCGTCCGCATTCTGAAAGTTGAACGTGGAAGCATCCGTGAAAGGAGCTTTCGACACGCGGTAAAAGGGATTAGGGACGAGGACGGAATATCCCTTACCCTCAGAGGCAATACGCCTTGCAATGGCCCGCATGGAGGGCCGCAAGCCGAATGCGTCGGGCCAGATCAACACTCCGGGATGGGAACCACCTTTCGGACGAATGAATGCGGCGTCGCAAGTTCCGTCCGGAGTCTTGATTTCGACGTCGGTTTCGACCAGTTCAAGGCCGGCGGCCGCTGCCGACTGTACTGTCGCAGCCAGGCCCGCACTCACCAAGAGGGTTGCAAAGTCGCGCCGTGTGATGTCTCCGGGATGCGCGTCGTTCGTCGATACGTTTTTCCGGTCGTCTGTCATGGATTCTCCCTGTATCGAGTTTATCGCTTTTGGCTGCCTGACCGCATCCTCGAAACGTCTTGTTCGTTGAGCTTGGCCATCACACCTTTTCGACGACAAGCTCTCCTATCCTAATAGTGCTCGTGCTTCTGTTCGCTTTCCTTCGCTTCGTCGCCGGGGGGAGCGACGCCGAAGTTCGTCCCCCAGTAATCCTTAACGGCGGGCGGGAGTTTATCCAGTTGAGAGAGCAGCATGGTGATTTTCCAGATGTCCTGCTCGCTTAGAGTCTTGTCCCATGCGGGCATGCCGGTATAGCGCACGCCGGTGCGCACAGTGAAGAAGATGTGCCATTCGGGATCGTCGGGCGGATCGGAAATTAGATTCGGAGCGGGAGGATAAAACGAACGAGCCACGGAGGAGGGCTTTCTGTCGAGGCCTCCGTGGCAGAAGGCGCAGTTCACGGTGTAGAGCCTCATGCCGTCTTCAAGATTCTGATCGGTGGGCGTCAATGGGTTTGTAACGTGGGGAGCATGGCGTTCCATCGAGGCATCGACCGCGCTCATGGCTATACGGCGTTCGAGGGATGGAGGCTCGACGTTTGCTGCGGTCGGGAAGAACCCGAGCCTGGCGAAGGCGAGTCCGCTGAGAATGAGTACGACGATCGTGACGATTACACCGAGTATGAATTTTCCCATGGAACCTCCGCGCCTGTTCACCGGATTTTCCATAGCTGCCTGCCTTACCTCTTGCTTAGGATTTTGTTTTTTATTCCAACGGTACTTTGGCTTAGACGCAGCGAGCAACGGGGGGATGCGGTAAGGATGTCATTTGATTGTCAACTCTTTGTCGAGATCTCGTAAACAGGAGTTCCCAGAATCGCAGGCAGAATCCTGAAGATGAATTGAATCGAGAGTCAGAACTCCGGACGGCGGCTCTATGATGCGGCTTTAAACAATTTCGCAAGACCATCGATGTCCGCAGCACTAGCGTCGCCGATTACGAAATAGCGAAGACCGCCTTGGCTCCATGTTTCCAGGTTAAACGGCAATTGCTTAGGCGAGACAGAATGTTCGTCCAGCCTGGCCGGCAATGAGCGTTCCTGGAACACGAACACAGAAATATGGTGCTTCCGCACATCGTAAATGAGATGTGCGCCTGGCGCTTGCTCAAGATAGGTCATCCGGCCGCCAAGCAGAGAGAACTCTGTGTTTTGGAGTTCCGGCAGGTTGAACGCGAAAGGGATTTTTCCCTGGAACCAGGGCTTCACCGTATGCCGATCGGTGGAGATCACATCGACCGGGGACGAACTGGCGAGCGTCTCCACGTGCAAGTCTGCAATCTCGCTGAAAACCTGATCTCTGCCGGATCGAGTTCCCAAATAGACGGATGTCAACGTCCCCGCCACGAGAACAACGGCTGCCGCCGCGAACATCCATCCTAGAGCGAGACTGCGCTGCGGTTTCGCAGCAATCTTCTGCTGCATCCGCTTCCGGAACTCAGCGCTGGGCGTGTAACGTTTTCCAGCGGCTTGAATCGCGCGCTTCATCTGTACGCGCGTAAGGGCATCCGCCGAGCAAGAGGGGCAGCCGCGAACGTGAGCGTCGAAGCTGCGCATCTCCTCCGCCGGGAGCTCCCCGTCGAGGTAGGTGTCGAGTTTTTCCTTCCAAGACTCACAAACCATAGTTCACCGTTGGGTGCGTCCTTCTTGAAACTCTAGTCGTAGGCCATTGCCCAGCGCTTTTCTGGCACGGGATAAACGCGACATCACCGTTCCCATCGGGATGGAGAGTGCCGCGGATATTTCCTGGTAGGACATTTCTTCGACTTCACACAGCAGCAGGATCTCACGATAGGCGACTGGCAGTTGCTCGAGGGCCTGCTGCACGAGCTGCCCATCCGAACGCTGCAGCAGGATGCTCTCCGGCGTTTCCGTGACCGTGGGCAAGGTCTCCTCTTCACCCTCAAGATCGAGCGGCACGGTAGCGGTCGCCTTCAGCCCGGTACGGGAGGTCAGAAACGCGTTCCGCAGGATCTTGTAGATCCAGGCGCGAAAGTTCGTGCCCGGCTGGAACGAAGAGAATCCTTTAAGCGCCTTGGCGTACGTCTCCTGCACAAGATCCTCGGCTTCTTGCCGGTCATGCGTCAGCCAGCAGGCAAAGTTATAGAGCCGCTCGAAGTGAGGCATGGCTAGCTGCTCGAACGACTCCGATCGCAGGCTCTCTTCCGGCATGCACACAAGAGTAAACCAGCGGATGATGCTTTTATTCCCGTAGCCCACAAAAAAATGCCACGGAATAAAACCGAGCGCTGTCGGTTCTGCACAACGAGTCAGAGAGCGAACTGGAGTCACCCGGGAAATGCTGGTGCGGAAGAACCACACGCTCTTTAGCAATTCCTTTAGGAGGAACAAAATGAAGAACAATCTGAAAATTCTTAGTTTGGCGCTGTGCGTGCTGCCTATCTACCTGCACGCTGGAACAGGACAAGATCTGAAACCGGTCTATCAGCCCACGCAAGGGCAGAGCATGCGATCTGCAGAACCTATTCCGGTGGGCACCATTCTTCCCGTCAGCTTGAATTCTGCCTTGCGCGCAGATAAGAGCGGAAGCGGAACCACCATAATCGCCACGGTCATGCAGGACGTGCCGCTGGGCGGGGGAGAAACGCTGCGTAGAGGATCAATGCTGACCGGCCATGTGGTCGAAGCCTTTAGTCCGGGAAGAGGATCCGACGAATCAAAGATATCGTTTCAATTGGACGAGGTCCGACTTGGCAACCTGACGGTCCCAATTACCACGAGCCTGCGCGCCGCAGCGTCAAGGTCCGAAGTATTTGCCGCCACGCCCGAGCTCACGTCTAGCGAAAATGCCGACAACACGATTGAAATCGGAGGCGACCAGATTTCTTACGGCGAAGGTGAGCCGGTAATGGTGGGGTCGCGGGTCGTCGGGAAATATACGAGCCAAGGCGTGCTGGCCAATGTCAACCCTGATTCAGCCGGCCCAGGCGGAGGCACGATCGATGGCGATGCCCATCCGCAAGCATTTTGGCTCTTCTCAGTGAATGCCCACGGTGCATACGGATTCGGCGACCTTAAGATCCTCCGCTCCGGAAGCACCGAGCCGCTTGGCCAAGTCACTTTGACCTCAAACCGCAAGGCTGTGAACCTGGCCAAGGGCAGTGCGATGCTCTTGCGCGTGGAGGGCAGCGGGCCCGAGGAGACACAGGCCCGCGTGACTCCTCCGCGGGAGACTGGGCGTTAAGAAGTTTGCGGGTTGCGTGGAATGAAATCCGTCTAGTCATGTCCGCCGCAGCCCGCAATTCACTCTCAAGGCATGGAACCCCGCCGGAGAACTTTCTTTAAGCCAGCCTGGAATAAAAGATCAGAAAGCCAGTTATCTCCAGTGAAACTCATACCGCTCAAAAATGCGGCAATCCGTTTACAGGAACCCGCACGAAGAAGCGGCCTGAAGAGATTCTTGAAGACTGCAGTGAGGAGCCCCTGTTCATGTACTCAAAACTAAAGGAGAAAACACACATGAGGCAGGTAACGGTGGCATTCGCCGCATGCCTGGTAGCTAGCACCTTCGCCGTTGGGCAGGGCAGTGACGCGTCGAACAGCACGAAGAGCAAGAAGTCCAATTCAGAGGCCGTGGCCGTTCGTTTGTCAGAGATGCAGAAGGCAATCGAGGCTCAACAACAACAGATTCAGCATTTGGTGGAACAAGTACAAAGCCGCGATAGTCAGATCCAAGAACTGCGACAACGGATGAATCAGGTGCAAAGCTCGGCTTCGCAGGCGCAACAAGCCGCCGAGGCCGCAACCTCGCAAAATACCCAGGAGGAGCAGAACATTACGGCGATCCGTAGCGACGTAAGCGGCCTCCAAGGCACCGTCAGCAATACATCTCTGGCGTTGCAGGATACGCAGAAGAACGTGAACGCGGCACTGGAGAGCCCTCTGGCGCTGCATTACAAAGGCATCACCATCACCCCAGGCGGCTTTTTGGCTGGCGAATTCGTACGGCGATCCAGAGCGTTGGCCGCCGATGTCAACACTCCCTTCAATTCGCTCACTGTACCGGGAGCTTCGCAAAGCAGTCTCTCGGAATTTTTTGGTTCGGGCCGGCAGTCGCGTATTTCCATGCTGGCTGAGGGACGCTTGCAGAGCTCTACTCTTTCCGGCTACGTGGAAGCCGATTTCCTATCCGCAGCCGCGAGTTCGAACAATAACCAGAGTAACAGCTACTCGCTGCGCCAACGTCAGGCCTTTGGGCAGGTCGCACTCGACAATGGGTTCACCTTCACAGGCGGCCAAATGTGGAGCCTGGTCACCGAGACCAAGCATGGCGTGGACAACCGCTCCGAAGCTATTCCAATGACAATCGACGCGCAGTACACCGTCGGTTTCAGTTGGGCGCGGCAATATGGGCTTCGCATAGCCAAGAGCTTCAACAACAAGGCATGGTTGGCGGTCTCTGTAGAAAACCCGCAAGCCACTTTGACCACGCACAACAACGGTGACAATTTTCTGTTAGGTTCCGCCGGCGCCAGTGGAGGGCTCTTCAACGCCGCTGCCACCAGCGCGGGGGCCAACATCGCCAACTACTCGTTTAATCCTTCACCCGATGTCATCGCAAAAATGGCCTTTGAGCCCGGCTTCGGACACTACGAAGTGTTCGGAGTCTACAGCCGGTTCCGCGACCGCGTGTTTCCCTGCGGTGAGGTGGCCAGCAGCACCGCACTTTGTGGCGGCAGCAACGTTGCCGGCCCAAACGCTCTTGGAGCCAGCAACGCCTCGAAGAACGGCGGCGGCATTGGCGCGAATGCCCGCTGGTCGTTCGACAACAAGCACGTCGACTTCGGTCTGCACGCTTTTGGCGGCAGTGGAATCGGCCGTTATGGTACGAGCGGTCTTCCCGATGCTTCAATCCACGCGGATGGAACGCTCGACCTGATAAAAAGTTACCAGGCCCTCGGAACTCTCGAGTGGCATAGCCCGAAGTTGGACGTTTACATGAACGCAGGCGCTGAGTATGCCGGCCGGGCATCGGACTTCGATCCGATCTCCGGGAAGTACGTCGGCTACGGATCGCCCATGTTCAACAACTCGGGCTGCTTCACTGAAATCGCGCCTACGGTCAACAGCGGGTTCACTCCTGCCGGCCCTTTGAGTTGTACGGCCGACACGCGGGTGCTGATCGAAGGCACTTTCGGCATCTGGTTCAAGCCTTATGACGGGTCGAGAGAAAAGGTGAACCGCGGCCGCATCCAGTGGGGACCGCAGTTCTCCTACGTAGACCGCAACACCTGGTCGGGAGTGGGCGGAGAGCCGCACGGGCTGGATGCAATGATTCTTACTTCGTTCCGCTACTACTTACCGTAGCGTGTGCGAGCCTCACCCCCGCGATTGCTCTCTCCTTTTGCGCGGGGGTGAGGACTTTTTACCGCTGCCGCGAATTCAGATCGGAATGAACGCGTTGGAACAATTCTAGAAGAGGTAATGGTGATGGTTAATCCTTTCGACCCTAAGACGGTATTCTTGGCCAAGCACGCGCAACATGTCGTGCTGATCCATTTTCCAATCGCGCTGTTCATCGCTGCAGCGGCCTTCGACCTTCTGGCGCAGTGGACGAAGCGGCGTGGCCTGGCAGACGCGGCATACTACAACCTTCTCATGGCGGCGATTTCGACTGTTCCGGTTCTAGCTACCGGGCTACTCGCGTGGCAGTTTCAACTCGAGGGACAGAAGCTGAAGGGCATCCTGTTGCTGCACCTCGTTCTGGCATGTCTTTCGACGGTGATGATCTGGCTGGTGTGGTGGGTGCATTTCCACGCTCGACGACGAATGGCTTTGCTGCCGAGTTACCGCCTGATGGTCGAGTTGGTGGCAGTTGCTGTTGTTGCGGTGACCGGGCATTTGGGTGGTTTTCTAAGCGGCGTAAACGGACCCGGCTAGGGATCTCGATCGGCAAGACCAATGCTTGCAAGGTGAATCGATCTCCGCTAGCCCACGCACGCAAGACTGGTTGGCGGATATCCCTCCCGCGTCACAGCCGGTCCGACAGCAACGGACGACTGCCAAGAATCTTTCACGAGAACTTTACACAGCGGTTACATCCTGCTGACAACAGCACCCCACGCTAAGGTTACCTTCTTCACCGCGGAGAATTATTTAGTTCTATCCCGCCGCTAGAGGAGCCGTAACTACTCTTCGCAAATTTATGGTCGCCGTTCGATTTTGTCGGGAATAAAAGCGACTAGGGCCAGTTATCACCTCAGAACGCCACAAACCACGGAGGATAAATGCCCGACAAGAACGAAAATCTCATCGATCAGAATTTGCAAGACCTCAACAACGACGGGGTCGACCGTCGCGGATTCCTGAAATGCATGGCGTGGGCCGGTACAGGCCTGGTCTGGACCATGAGCGGCGGCATTCCGGTGTCTCGGGCCTTCGCTAAAGGCTACGGCAAAGACGCCGCTAAAGGCGAGGACTTCACATTTGTGCAGATCAGCGACAGTCATATCGGATTCAACAAGCCCGCTAACCCGGACGTCACCGCCACTCTGCAGACGGCGATCAACAAGATCAACGCCATGCCCCACACGCCAGATTTCATCATTCACACCGGCGATCTGAGTCAGCTCTCGAAGCCGAGTGAGTTCGATACGTTGGATCAGGTGTTAAAAGGAGCATCCGCGAAACAAATCTTCTTTGTGCCCGGCGAGCACGACATGCTGACCGACAACGGCGAGCAATATCTCCAGCGCTACGGTAAGGATACGAAGGGCACTGGCTGGTCTAGCTTCGATCACAAAGGTGTGCATTTCGTGGGGCTCGTAAATGTCGCCAATTTGAAGGCCGGAGGCATGGGGTCGCTCGGCAACGAACAGCTGGAGTGGCTGGAGAAAGATCTGAAGGGTCGTTCCGCCAGCACGCCGATTGTGCTCTATGCCCACATCCCACTGTGGACCATCTATCCCGATTGGGGGTGGGGAACCGATGATAGCGAACAAGCCCTGTCTTACGTCAAACGTTTCGGTTCCGTAACCGTGCTGAACGGTCACATTCATCAGATCATGCAGAAGATCGAAGGAAAGGTGTCGTTCCATACCGCGATGTCGACGGCTTTCCCGCAACCCGCGCCGGGGACAGCTCCCTCAGCCGGACCGATGAAAGTACCAGCCGACCAATTGCAAAAGGTGTTGGGTATTACCGATGTGAACTATCTGGTCAGCGGTCGCAGCCTCGCAGTCGTCGATTCACCGCTCGAGGACTCCGGCGCTTCGGCTTCAGGGAATGCAGGTGAACCCCTGGCGGTAGTTGATTCGATACATGGCTAGCGACGGGGATCCGGTTCCGAACAAAGAAGATCAAGCAGGGACATCAAACTAGAAAGGAAACAAAACAATGAAGAGGAAGAATATGTGGATTGCAGCGGTGGCGACGCCCGTAATGATTGCGATGCTGCTGCTGTTCGTTGGATCACCGACCGTCAAGGCTAACAACCAGCCCCCGACGGCAAGCGCGGCGGTGAAAATCGATAATTTCGTTTTCGGGCCGCAAACGCTCACGGTACCTGTCGGAACGACAGTTACCTGGACCAACGCTGACGACATTCCTCATACGTCGGTCAGCACAGAGGGTGTATTCAAGTCCAGGGTACTGGATACGGATGAAAAGTTTTCATACACGTTTACCAAGGCTGGAACGTATCCGTACTACTGCACGATCCACCCGAAAATGACGGGCAAGGTCGTGGTGCAGTGAGCACAGATTTCTAGAGGGCGTGGGCAAAGCGTTGGGGAACGACACTTTGCCGCGTCAAGTGCACGAATATGACTATAAACTCGGCACAATTCGTAGTCTGCGATGCGGGATGCGACGATCTCGATCTTGTTCATGCCAGCAAGAATGGGGACGTTGCCGCCTTCGAGCAGCTGGTAAAGCGGTACGATAGCAAACTTCTCCGAATCGCTCAAAGCATCACACATAATCGAGAAGATTCCCAAGATGCAGTTCAGGAAGCCTTCTTGAGGGCCTACCAAAACCTCGCTGCGTTCCGCGAGGATTCCAAATTCTCAACCTGGCTGATTCGCATCACAGTGAACCAGTCGTTGATGAAACTGCGGAAACAACGTGCGACAAAAGAGGCGTCCCTGGACGATGATTTTCAGGCCGACGGTAGCGTGCTTCCGAAAGAGGTCACCGACTGGGCTCCTAATCCGGAGCAGCTCTACTGGGCGTCTGAACTACGAGACATCCTGATCAAATGCTTACAGGAGCTGAGCCCGATCTTGCGGATGGTGTTTGTGCTGCGGGATGTTGAAGGACTCACTATAGATCAGACAGTAGAAGTGCTGAACGTGAGCGAGGCGGCAGTGAAGGCGCGGCTATGGCGAGCTCGGCTGCAGCTTCGCGAAGGTCTAACTAAGTACTTCAGCAAGCGAACCCATCCTGAGCGAGCGCAATCATTCCCATCAGGCAAGCGGCCAGGCCGGATTCTTGGCCTCGTTGCCGAGTGCCTGCGCAACTCGATGTATCAGACAAACTCAGTCAACCTCGCCGAGTATGAGATGCATGCGGCGACTCTTACCGCCGCCACCGAGAATGTTTGACTGTTGCCTCGACCCTGTTGCCTCAACAATGCATTATTCGCAATAATGTTGCCTGCACGTACGGGCCGTCATCCTGCTGAAGCGCTTCACCACCGTGGATGAAGTCGACACCGTGGGGAATCCTTGCGCGTGGATGGCAGCGTTGTGAGGGCGATTCTATGAGCACCCAGCTGATGAAAGCATTGCGCTTTGCTGAGTTTGGACCGCCGTCGGTCTTACGAATCGAAGAAGTTCCAATTCCGGAGCCGGGCCAGGGGGAAGCACTTGTTCGCGTAAAGGCGGCAGCGATCAACCCCAGCGACATCGGGAATGTCGCGGGGCGATTCAAGAAAACAACTCTGCCGCGTACCCCGGGCCGCGACTTCGCAGGCGTTGTCGTAAAAGGGAAGCAGTACGAGGGCGAAGCGATCTGGGGCACTGCCCCGAAGCTTGGTATCGTTCGTGATGGATCTCACGCGGAGTATGTCGTTGCCCCCGCGGAGACGCTCTCGCTCAATTCGAAGTCGCTGAGTATTCCAGAATCGGCCGCGATTGGAGTTCCATACATTACAGCGTGGGCATCCGTTGTGAGCGCAGCTCAGCTACAACCTGGTGAGACCATTCTCATTGTCGGAGCCCGCGGCGCTGTGGGGCAAGCAGCCACACAGATTGCGAATTGGAAACAGGCCCGCGTGATTGGCGCGGATATAACATCCGATCCCATTCCCGGTACCGAGGCGGTCGTCAATACCAAGACCGAAAACCTTGGTCAGAGAGTCTTGGAACTGACTGCGGGAAAAGGCGTCAATGCTGTCCTTAATACAGTAGGCGGCCCATTGTTTGAGCCGGCGTTGCAATCGCTCGCATTCGGGGGACGGCAGGTGGTTATCTCGAGTGCCGGGGATCCCCACGTTACTTTCAACCTCGTCGACTTTTATCACAACTTCTCCCGACTCCTTGGAGTTGACAGTTATGGACTGACCCCGCAACAGGTAGGGGAGATCGCCGACGAGCTCCGTCCTGGTTTTGAAACGGGGGCTTTGAAACCGCCAGCGGTCGAGATCGTTCCGTTTGAGAAAGCCGTGGACGCCTACAGTCGGGTCGCTGCCGGACAGGCGAAAACAAAGCAGGTGCTCAGTTTCTAATTCGGGGTCAAAGAAAGCCTAATAACACAACTTCTTCCTGTGGTCGACGGATTTTTCCCCCCGCGGCTCCGCCACCAGCTCGGAAATTTCCGAATCCGAGAATTATTTCGAGTAATCCAAACCCACATACCCGGAACCCGCACATGGACTTCTTCCTGCGAGAGTGCTAAAAAGACCAGAAACGGTTGAGAGGTGACTCAGGATGGCAGACAAGGCTGACTTCAACACCAGCGAAGACGTGCCGAAAGCTGTCTCGCGTCGCAACTTCATTAAAGGGGTCATCACCAGCGGCGTGGCGGTATCTTCGGCGAGCTATTTGTTCCGTGCTTCCACTCTACTGAATGGCCAGCAGATGGCGGCCGGTGTTGGCGAGCGGCTCATTACCCTCAATATTAACGGCCAGCGGCGGCGCGTTGACGCCATGAAGCAGGAGACGTTGGCGTCGACTTTGCGTTACAAGTTGGGCCTGACTGGCACCAAGCTGGGATGCGACCGCGCGGAATGCGGGTCATGCACGGTTCTCATCGACGATATTCCGTACTATGCGTGTTCCGTGCTCACCCACACGGTGCGCGGACGAAAGGTCTTGACGATCGAAGGCCTGGCCAATGCTGACGGAACTTTACATCCGGTCCAGCAAGGGGTAATCGACGAACAGGGGTTTCAGTGCGCGTTCTGCATGCCCGGTTTCATTATGGCTACTGTAGGGTTCCTGAAAACCAAACCCAACCCCACTCGGCAGGAGTTAGCGCAGGGCATCTCAGGCAATCTTTGCCGGTGCCAGGACTATGACAAGATTCTGACCGCGATGATGCGCGGTGCTGAGAATCTGCGGAGCTCGAATCATGGATAACAAGAATCTGGATAACAAGAGTCTGGATAACAAGGATTTGCCCAACAAAAAAGTTGCCGCGGTTGCGCGAGGCTCCGAACGCGAGTACGGAGTCGGCTACAAGCTAATCGGCAAGAACTACGCGACGCCAGATCTATATGCAAAGGTGACCGGCCAGGCGAAATATGCTGAAGATTTTCGCGCGGAAGGCATGCTGTTCTGCAAGTTATTGCTCAGCCCCATGCCGCATGCGCGGGTAAAGCGCATTGTTACGAACGCGGCGCTCGCAATGCCCGGTGTAAAAGGGATTCTCACGGCGAACGATCTTCCCGCGCCGGCCGACACCCTTACCGACAATGGCACCGTGATCAAGGCCAGCAAATGGGGCGAGCGCGGCCTTACCAATGAGCCCGTCTATCAGGGTGAGCCAATTCTCGCCGTAGCCGCCGTCGACGAACTTACGGCCGCCGAAGCCATCCAGAAAATTGAACTCGATCTCGAACCGCTGCCGTTCGTGACTGATCCGCTCGCCACTTTGCGGCCCGGTGGACCGAACCCACGGACAGATGGCAACGTCTGGACTCGGCCCGCGGGACAAAATCCAGGTCCGCCGGTGGTTACGGAACTCAAATGGACCAAAGCTGATTTCGCAGAGCTGGACCAAGGCCGCCTTCCCATGGGCAATGCGCCTGATGAATGGATTTATGGCGATGTCGATTCCGGCTTTAAGAATGCCGCGCTGGTTCTTGACGAGACTTTCGTGACGCCCGACACCAGCCATCAGACCCTGGAGACCCGCAGCGCCATGGCTTACTGGCAAAACGGCAAGGTCTACATTTACACGGGTACGCAAAGCACCGCACAAACCCTGCCCGCCATCGCGCGCTGGTTGAACATTAGTCCAGACAACGTTGTTTTCATCAGCGAATACACCGGAGGCGGATTCGGCAGTAAGATCACCGGCGGCGTATCGATGATTATCCCCGCCCTTCTCGCCAAGAAAACCAATGCTCCCGTGATGATGCGCGTCAGCCGCGAGGAGGAGACCTTCATCGGACGCGCTCGTCCTAGTTTTCAAGGGAGGATGAAGGTCGGGTTTTCGAAAGAAGGGCGTATCACAGCTCTCGACATGTTCGTGATTTGCGACAACGGTCCCTATGACGCCGTGGGTGACGCCCCGTCATCGGGGCGGATCGTTTCTCTGTTGTATCAACCGCAGGCTATGCGCTGGCGCGGCGTGACGGTGCTGACCAATACGCCTCCGCGCAGTGCGCAAAGTTCTCCGGGCGGCCTGCAAGGGATTGTCATCCTCGAGCCCATCATTGCGAAGGCTGCGCGCAGGCTGGGAGTTGACCAGGTGGCGATTCGCCGGATCAACTGCCCGGAAGGCAAGGCGCAGTTCGGGCCGGCGGTTCAAGGAAAACGGCAGTATGCGACAAGCGCATTCATTAAAGAGGCACTCGACCGCGGCGCGGAGCAGTTCAACTGGAGCGAGCGGGTTGCGCGCACTCCGAAAAGAATCGGCACAAAGGTTCGAGGCGTCGGCGTGTCTCTAAGCTGTTACGTTGGCGGCACCATCGGATTCGACGGGCTTCTCGTCATCACCCCGGAAGGCCGTGTCGTCTTTCAGTCGGGAATCGGCAATCTGGGAACGGAATCGGTAATCGACGTTCACCGCGCGGGCGCCGAAGTTCTCGGTGTGCCGTGGGAAAAATGCGACGTGGTGTGGGGGAACACGACCAAGAACCTTCCTTTTACTTGCGTCTCCGGCGGCAGCCAGACCACCCACGCGATGACCAGAGCGGCTCATGCGGCCGCAATGGACGCGAAGAAAAAGCTCCAGGAAATCGCCGCGAAAAAGCTTGGCGGCAAACCAGAGCAATATGAGGTCGGCAACGAGCGCGTCTTCCGCAAGGGCGGCGCAAGCATGACTTTGGCGCAGGCGGCGAAATACGCGATTCAACTGGGCGGCATTTACGATGGTCACGAGGCGCCTGCCGACTTGCACAAATTGACCAAGGCGTCGGTGGCGGCTATGGCCGGTCAGGGCCTCGTGGCGGCAGCTAAAGATAACTATCCACGCGACGGCTCCACGTTTTCCTATGTAGCCAGCTTCGCTGAGGTTGAAGTCGATGTCGAAACCGGCAAGTACTACATTGTGGATTTCCTCGCCTCGGCTGATGTGGGAACGGTGATTCATCCCAGGGCGCTCGGCGGTCAGGTGCTCGGTCGTTCAGTCTTGGGTATCGGACATGCCATCGGGCAGAAGTGGGTGTTCGATCCGCATTATGGGCAGATGGTTTCGAAGCGCTTCTACCAGAACAAACCGCCGACGATTCTCGATGTCCCCGTCGACATGCAATGGGGCGCCCTCGATATTCCCGACCCGGAGACGCCGGTGGGCGCTCGAGGTGTGGGCGAGCCGCCGGTTGCGGGCGGTTGCGCTTCTATTTTGAACGCCCTCTCGGATGCGCTCGGGGACCAGATTTTTCAGCGCGCTCCGGTGAACGCCGACACAATTCTGACGTCGCTCGAAGCGGGTCGGCCGATGCAGCATCCTCTGATGGCCCATATATGAGCCCGGAATGAGATTGGAAGGAGACCTATGGCTGTCATACGAGATGTAATGGCTGCTTTCGAGCTGTATCAGCCAAGCTCCGTTGCTGACGCGCAGAAGCTTCTCGAACAGCACGGAAGCGACGCCTGGGTGCTGGCCGGCGGGCTCGACAGCTTCGACTGGCTCAAGGATCGAATCAAGCAGCCCAAAGCCGTAGTCGATCTGAGCGGAATCGAGGAATTGCGCGGAGTGCGCACGACCGCCGATGGCATCGAGATCGGCGCAATGACCACCCTCACTGAACTAGCGAATGATCCCATTATCAAACAGAAGTATGATCTGCTGGCACAGGCCGCGGAACTCGTCGCGTCGCCGCAAATCCGGAACCAGGGAACCATCGGCGGCAATGTTTCACAGGACACTCGCTGCTGGTATTACCGTGGAGGTTGGCCGTGTTACCGTGCCGGTGGCAACATTTGCTATGCCGATACGCCGGAGAGCCGCAACCGCGAGCACGCGATTCTGCACGCGGAGCGTTGTGTCGCGGTGAACTGCTCCGATACAGCTCCGGCGCTGATTGCGCTGGACGCCAAATTCGTCTTGCGCACTCGCAAGGGTGAGCGCGTCGTGGATGCCGAGGATTACTTCATCGGTCCTGAGATCGACATTACCCGTCTGCATATCTTGCAGCCTGGGGATCTGCTCACCGCGATTCGTATTCCCTCGGCGTGGGCGGGCGCGCAATTTTATTTTGAGAAAATACGCGACCGGAATGTTTGGGATTTCCCCCTGATGAACGTCGCCTCAGCCTTGGTCGCGTCAGGTGACCAGATCGAGCGCATCCGAATCGCCGTGAACGGCGCCGCTGCGCGTCCCTTACGATTGAAGGCAGTCGAAGATGCCGTTCGCGGCAAACCGCTGAACGCTTCGACTGGAGAGATGGCGGGAAAGCTGGCCGTGCAGGGAGCGGTTCCATTGCAGTTCAACGCCTACAAAATCCCGTTGATGAGAAATCTGGTGAAGCGCGCCATCAGTGGAGTGCAGGAGGCAACATGGGCATCTTGGAGTGGGCGACGAATCCGTGGGGGCAGAGCGTTCCGATCCACATTGCATGGTTCTTGATCTGGGTTTCGGTTATTGGGGGATTGTTGTTCCTGATCGTCCACGCAACCTGGCTGAGGTTTTTCGCCAAATCACGACAGTTCGCGCCTGATACTTCTTCCGCAATCGCTCCGAGCATTCCCAAACATGTTCCGCGGCACTCGCTGGTGGCCCGGCTGTTTCACTGGGTCATGGCAGCTTCGATGTTCACTCTGCTGTTCACGGCTTTCCTACCGAAGGTGGGAGTCCAATTCGATTGGGTGACCTATCATTGGATCGCCGGCACCGTATTGACGATTTCTGTCCTGTTCCACATCGTTCATGCTTCTTTCTGGCTGGATTTTTGGTCGATCTGGCCCGACAAAACCGACGTGCAAGATGCCCAAAGAAGGGTTCGTCGGTTCTTCGGATCGCCAGCGCCGCCGCCGCGAAAGTTCGCAAAGTATCCGCTCGAGAACAAACTGTTTCACGGCGTCATTATCCTGTGCGGTCTTTCCGCGATCGTTACCGGCGTTTTCATGATGTCTCGCGTGCGCACCGTTTTCTTCCCCCGGAATCCGTATCTGTTCAGTGACATGACCTGGGGCTTAATGTACGTGCTTCACGGTCTGGCGGGAGTCGGGCTGATTGCGCTTGTCATGATGCATGTCTACTTCGGCCTGCGTCCGGAGAAGCAGCCAATCACGAAATCGATGATCTTCGGCTGGATGGACCGCGACTTTTATCTCGAAGAACACGATCCCGAGCGTTGGGTGGTTGAGACATCTTCGACATCCGCATCCAAATAGCGTTGACCACCGGTGACCGAAACATGTTGGCTGAGATCTCGAATCGCACTGAAACAGTCGAAGAATGCTACGAGTTTCTGCTGGCCTATGCGGCCCAGGGACTTCCCAGTGACCAGGGCAGCAAATCGGGTGCACAAGTACGTGAGTTCCTGCAGAACGCCGTGAAGGCGTTAACTGGGCTGGCGGAGACCTGCGCGGTCGCAGTGAAAGAGGAGGGTCTCGAGCCCGCCGACAAATACCTGGCGTTCTTTGCCGTGCTTGATCGTGATGCTCGCGATTCTCTTGCTGCAATTCAGTTGGTTCTGTCCCAGCCAGCTATCAGTTCACAGTTGATCGACAACTTGAATGCCTCCATCCATCTCCGCGCTCTTCTCACCGACTTGTTTCTGGTGGGTGAGATTCTGAGAAAGCAAGACAAACCAAAAGGGCAGGTGGTCGCGACCGAGAGCGACTGATCTGCACGACAATGATCTGCACGACAATGATCTGCACGACAACGATCTGCGCGACAACGATCTGCACGACAACGACCTGCACCTCTCCTTTAAACTCACGCGGCCCTGGCTGTGCCGATTGCATCGAGATCGGCAATCACTTCAGGGGGAATTTGAAGCGTCGAAGCCTGAAGGTTCTCTCGAAGATGCTCAAGGGAAGATGTGCCAGGAATCAGCAGGATATTGGACGAGCGCCGCAGGAGCCACGCAAGAGCAACCTGCATCGGTGTGGCCTCGAGCGACGCTGCGGCTGCGTCAAGCGCCGACGATTGTAATGGAGAGAAGCCCCCCAGCGGGAAAAACGGAACGTATGCGATCCCCTGCGCGGCCAGGTTGTCGATGAAAGCGTCGTCGTTCCTGTGGGCGACGTTGTAGAAATTCTGTACGCAAACAATCTCTGTGATGGCTTGCCCTTCAGTCAACTGCCTGGGAGAAATGTTGCTCAGGCCGATGTGACGAATCAGTCCCTCGCGCTTGAGTTCGGCGAGGACGGTCAGTGGCTCCAGGATCGATTCCTCCCCCGGTTCCTCAATTCCGCCAACCCTAAGATTGACGACACCGAGGTGGTCGAGGCCGAGATTCTTAAGGTTATCGTGAACCGCGTCGATTAACTCCTGGCGGGAAAGAGCGTGAATCCAGGATTTGTCGGAACCTCGACGAGCGCCCACTTTGGTGACGATCACCAGGTCCTTAGGATAAGGATGGAGCGCCTGCTTAATGAGCTGATTGGTCACATAAGGTCCGTAGTAGTCGCTGGTGTCGATGTGGTTCACGCCAGACTCTACTGCCTCTCGCAGAACAGCGATGGCGGCGTTGACATCCTTCGGTGGTCCCCATACGCCCGGGCCAGCTAGTTGCATGGCCCCATAGCCCATGCGCTTTAATGTCATCGAATTGCCTGGCAGAGTGAAGCTGCCGGCGAGGTCTTTTTGTTCAGTCAATTTTCATTCCTCCTGGTACGGCTTTCCTCAATAGTAGTGATGAAAGCTAGAACGACTCTCCAACCATTTTCTCGCTTTTCTTCCAGAGCGCCTCGGCGTTGTTTGCATCGAGCGCATATCCAAGTACTCCCGCAGTAATGGTGTTGATGGGTACGTTGTCCGGCACAAGATGAGCGACATGGCAGTCCTCGCAATATCGGCCGCCGATTTCTTCGCCGGGAGCAACGACTCCGGCCCATACCGAAGTTGCGGCGCCTTGCGGGATGCTCTTCCACTGGAACGGCGCCTTGCCCTCCGCCTCGAGTTGCTGGTTCCTCTGTTCGATGATCTTTTCGATTTCGCTGGCGTCCACGTGGCGAGCGAGTTCGGTGTGGATTACTCCCGGATGCACTGCGGCTGCACGTACGCCGCGATCCCGATGGCGTTTGTCGAAGGCTACCGCGAAGAGAATGTTCGCCGTCTTGGACCTTCCATAGGCAACGAAAGGCTCATACGGTGTCCGCTCAAAGTTGGGATCCTCGAGGTTGACATTTGAATAGCGGTGGCCCAAAGAAGAAAGATTGATCAGCCGTCCGCCATCGCGTATCAGCGTCGCGATCCGGTTGACCAGCACAAAATGCCCTAGGTGATTCGTCCCAAACTGTGTTTCGAACCCGTCGGCAGTGTGGCCGAGCGGCGTAGCCATCACGCCCGCGTTAGCAATGACCACGTCGAACAATTCTGCCTTTGCCAGCAACCGGTCGGCGCAGGCGCGCACGCTTTTCAGGTCGGCAAGATCGAGTTCAACCAGTTCGAAGCTTCCGCCATTGGCCGCAGCGTCCTTTCGCACCCGCTCGGTTGCAGCTTTGGCTCTGTTCAAATCCCGCGCTGCGCCCACAACCTGAGCCCCGCGGGCCGCCAGAGAGCGTGCCGTTTCCACGCCGAGCCCGGCTGAAACACCCGTTACGAGGATTCGTCTGCCCTTCAGATTCACGCCGGACAAAACATCATCCGTGGTCGAAGTCGCCCCAAATGAAGTTGCCTCAAGTGTGTTCGTCATTGTTGTAGCTCCTTATACTGATTGTTTCGATGCAGTTGTTCGGATCCGGTTGCGCCTCAGCCATGTAAAGGGACTGCGTCTGCAGCATGCTCGAAATATTTCATGGCGTTCAGATCGCTAATGAGCCCCGGACCAGTCGCCCGCCATCCCAGCCATCGCTGCGTCAGCGCGCTCGAAGCTGGAATGTCGGCAACCACAAAGTGCGCCAGCCAACCAAAGTGTTCGCCCGCCTCTTCAGAAGACTTGGAAACGACCGGCACCTTCAGCCCTCGGCCGACTACCTCAGCGATCTCTCGCAGCGGCACTCCCTCTTCTCCAACCGCGTTATAACGTACTCCTTTAAGATCTTTTTCGGCTGCCTTCTCCATCGCCAGCCGGTAGAGACGCGCGGCATCAAGTCGATGCGCCGCCGGCCAGCGATTGAGCCCATCGCCCACATAAGCCGAGACACCCTTCTCGCGCGCCAAAGCGATCAGGTAAGTGATAAGACCCTGCTTGACTGGGTCGTGTATCTGCGAAAGTCGCATCACCGAGACGCGCACACCCTTCGCTGCCACGGCAGCTGCCGCCTCTTCCGAAGCAATACGCGGAACCGGAGAATTGGGCGCGTCCTCCTCGGTGGTGAGTCGCCCCGGTGTGTGGGCGACGCCGGTTCCAGAGGTGACGATCAGGGGGCGGTCAGAGCCAGCGAGCGTGGCGCCGAGCGCCTCAATGGCGCGCCTGTCTATCTCGCAGACTTCCTTGAATCGAGCAAAATCGTGGACGAAAGCTGTGTGGATCACGCCCTCCGAAGCAGCGGCACCACTGCGCAAGCCCTCAAGATCTTTAACATCTCCTCGATGCACTTTGACGTTGGCACCCAGGGCGCGAAGCGATGCGGCGCCCGCATCCGAGCGCGCAAGCCCAATCACCTGATGTCCAGCATCGATGAGTTCACGAACAACAGCAGAACCGACAAAACCTGTAGCGCCAGTAACAAAGACACGCATATTTTTCTCCTCCTAAGCAAATTGTGGTTCGGTTGATCGGGACGAAGATCGAGGCGAAGATGGAAGCGAAGATCGACGCGACGACAGGGACGAAGCGCTCACTCGCCGTGCTAGCCGGGTCAAAGCCTTCGCAGTGATCAATCGCCATTCGCGCGTTGAGGTGGGCAGATCACCGACCTTGATCAACTCCCGCAGCCAGTCTTCGGCCGAGAGATCCGCCTGTTCTGGCCCGAACAACTGAGTGATGGCGTTGAAGAATGCTGCCAACTCTCGCTCCGCCATCGTCGTGAGCTCCGGGCAAGGATGATTGGAATTCTTCGATGTTTGATAATGAGCAATCACATTCATATTCCTCACCTCTCGAAGCCGTAACCCGCTTGACAGTCCGCCCGGTTCCGGCTAAAACGGAGAGTGTCTCCGAATCAATAGATAGGATATCCGGAGACTATCTCCGGTTGCAACTTTTTTTATGCCCACCAGGAGTCAGAAGATTGCCCCGCGAAAACCGCGTACCGACGCGCAGCAGAACCGCGAGCGGATTCTGGAGGTGGCGAAGCAGGCGTTTACTCGGTCCGGCGCGAACGCCAGTCTCGACGACATTGCCAAAGAGGCGGGTGTTGGAGCCGGAACTCTGTATCGCCACTTTCCTACGCGCGATGTGCTAATCGAAGCAGTCTATCGGACTGAAGTGGAAAAACTGGCCGCAGCCGAAAAGAGGTTTACCGCAAGCCTTCCTCCTATCGAGGCCTTGCGAGCATGGATGTTACTATTCGTCGACTACATCGCGACCAAACAGATCATCGGACCCGCTCTAAATTCGCTAGTCGGAGGCCCTTCGAAACTGTATGAGGGTTCACGCAGTCAGATCCAGGGAGCGATTGATTCGCTGGTGAAACGCGCCATCAGGAGCCGCGAAATTCGTAAAGATCTTGAGCCATTCGATCTACTTCGGGCGCTGATCGGCGTCTCCCATGTTGCATCCGGTCCTGACTGGCAGCAAAGCGCGAGGAGGCTCGTAGACATCCTGATTACGGGTTCGCGGCCAATCAAATAGATGAGAGCCGCGGACCGAGCAGGCTAAGAGCTTTTGCAATTCAACGAAAAGGTTGTCCAAAACGGTGATACCCTCGGAGCCTGTGGGTGAACTCATGTCTGGTAAAAGCGCTCTTTGGCTTCTAGCGCGGTTGGGCTTCACGGCAGGGCTGCTCGCCGTTACTCCGGTGCTTGCGGCGACGGGCGCGAAGCCGGAGTTCGGAGCCAACGTACTGATCTTCGACCCGTCGATGCCATCGCAGTTGATCCAGAAACAGATTGATGCGGTGTATGCGATACAGCAACACAACGAATTTGGGTCGCAGCGAAACGCACTGTTGTTCCTGCCTGGAAGTTATTCGGTCGACGTCCCGGTCGGTTTCTACACAGAAGTGATGGGGCTGGGCGCATCGCCCGATGCCACGCGGATTGCGGGCAACGTGCACGCGGATGCGAATCTGGGGCACAACAATGCGACGACAACTTTTTGGAGAGCTGCGGAGGGGCTGTCGGTAGCGCCGGCGGGCGGCACGATGCAGTGGGCAGTCTCGCAGGCGGTGTCGCTGCGGCGCATGCATGTGCGCGGCGACCTGGTGCTGCACCAGCATCGCGGCTGGGCGAGCGGCGGCTGGATGTCGGATTCGCTGGTGGACGGGAATGTCGACTCCGGCAGCCAGCAGCAGTGGATTTCCCGCAACTCCGGTTGGAAGAGTTGGACGGGAGCGAACTGGAACATGGTGTTTGTCGGCGTGGTACATCCGCCGGAAGGCGCATGGCCTTCGCCGCCGTATACTAAAGTAGCGCAGACACCCGTGGTGCGCGAGAAGCCTTTCCTGCAGGTGAATGCCGCGGGCGAGTTCAGCGTGCGGGTTCCGGAGTTGAACCGCGACAGCGCGGGGATTACGTGGCGCGGCGGAGAAACCGCGGGAGAAACGATTCCGATTGAACGGTTTTACATTGCGCGCGCGGATGTGGACACCGCGGATACGATCAACGCGCAGCTTGCCCTGGGCAAGAATCTGATTCTCACGCCGGGAATCTATGACCTGACCGCTCCGCTTCGCGTGACGCGGCCGCGTACGGTGGTGCTGGGGCTCGGCTTTGCTACGCTGCGTCCGGTGAAGGGAACGGCGGCGATGACGACCGCCGATGCAGACGGCATCGAGATCGCGGGACTGCTCTTCGATGCGGGGCCGATTGAGTCTCCGGTGCTGCTGGAGGTGGGATCGGAGGAAAGTCGAGCACGCCATGCGAAGGATCCGATCACGCTGCACGATGTTTTCTTTCGTGTGGGCGGTGCGGGCGTGGGCCGGGCCAAGGTGAATTTGAGGATCAACAGCAACGACACGCTGGTGGATCATACCTGGATCTGGAGAGCGGACCATGGCGCTGGAGTGGGTTGGGAGCTGAATACCAGCGAGAACGGGCTGGTTGTGAATGGGAACGACGTTACAATCTACGGCCTGTTTGTGGAGCATCATCAGAAATTCCAGGTTCTTTGGAAGGGCGATCGCGGGCGGACTTATTTTTATCAGTCCGAGATTCCTTACGATCCTCCGAACCAGGGGAGCTATACCAGCGCGCCGGGGGTGAACGGATGGGCCTCGTACAAGGTGGTGGATGGAGTAACGAGTCACGAGGCGTGGGGGCTGGGTGTGTACAGCGTCTTCCACGAACCTGAAGTCGTGCTGACGCGGGCGATCGAGACTCCGAAGCGGCCAGAGATACGATTCCACGACATGATTACGGTGGCGCTGGGCGATCACGGTGCGATCAGCCATGTGATCGACGACACGGGCGAAACGACTACGATGCATCCTCGGGTGACGCCGAGGGTGACCGACTTTCCCTGAGCGGCTGTTGCAGTTCGTATCATGCGGCAGAGATCCGGGCTCCTCTTGTCTCGAGATCGTCCCATTCTGGGCCGTGAGTTTATCTTTTAGTTACCCTACTCCCCTCCCCCCCTCGATTTCTTAAAATATCTGGAATCAGCAACTTGCCGACTTCGACCTGCGAAATTCCTCGCAAAATCTTCATAACAAAGATCTTATAAGTCAAAATATTGAAAGCATGGGACTTATGGGCGATTTTCGACCGCGGCGTCCTTGTCGCATTGCTCTGATTATTTCCTCTGCCGGGACAATGATGGAACGAGTCGGGGGCCGGGCGCAAGGTCAGATGTCACAACGCGGCTGTGGAAATCGTTTTATGGCGGCGGGACCCTTTGGACGCTCGGCGTGCTTCCGGTGGGGGGCATTCTCCAGCTACTTGCAGTCGACCTTGTTGTCCTGCGAGGCGGCGATCTGCCACTTACCGTCGCGCTTCAGCCAGGTATCGGTCCAGACCTGGCACTGCTTTGCGTCGGGATGCGCTTTATCTTTGCCGATGGCGTGCTCGCTGCCGTAGATGATGGCCCCGTCTTCGCTCTGACCGGAAGAAGAAAAGAAGCGCACTTTGGCATCGTCGAGGGCGCAGCCGCGCGCCGAGTGTGGGCCTTTTTCATCGCGCAGTTCATTCTCCTTGTTGAAGCGCTCGCCGCGAGTGTCGGTGCCCTGGAAATCGTCGGCCAACAATTCAGAGACAACTCCGTTATTTGTGCAAACGCCTTCGGCCCACTTGCGCTCCATGTCGATCATGAACTTCGCGGCTTTATCGTCGGGTGTGGCCCAATGCCTTTGCTGCGCATAGGCGGCGGTCATGAGGACTACGGCGCAGGGTACGACGCACATTACCACGCACATTTTCACGCAGATTGGGTGCAGAATTCGGTGAGGCATCGTCCCTCCGGTGTTTGAGTCACTATACAGGAGGTGGCGACGCTGAGCCGGTTCAGTCGAGAGGCCAGCATGGGATATTCACTCTAACCGCTGTGGGCCGCCCGCCAACTCGGTGCTGGGTTTCGATCGCTTCAACGATGCAGCACAAGCTGCAAGATCGGACTGGAGTTCAGCTCCAGCAGGGGCAACTGTAGAAGCGCAGTGGCTCTGCGCCAGGCAGGACGAGCGCATGGAGACGCGGGGCTTTCTGAGGATGGAGGGCGAGGGGTTAGACGAGAGAATGTGACGCCGCATAAAAGCACCCAGCGACTGACAAGCTCCCTGAGATTCCATAAGCACTCCGCGCATCGGCTGACCGGACATGTCCTTTAGTAATCGGTTATCGAGCGTATTGATCGGTCACTGGAGACCGACGATAATCCGCTGTATTAGAGGAACAATTCTCAACCAGAGACCCAGGAGTCTTCCATGCCGACCCACGAGTTGTCTGTCAACATTCTCGCCCATCTCTTGAGTCCCACAACCCGCAACGTTTTCTTGCTCACCATGGCTTCTCAGATCATTGGAGCCAAATCGCCGCTGGAAAGCACGCTGGAACTGACCAACCGGATTTGTGACCGCTACCTCCCTACTAGTCTTCCAAATTCCTAGTCGGAATGTCGGTTCCGCGAGTTTAAGTGTTCGCGGAAGAAGAAATGAAGATCAAAACTACGCCTGCATCGCGGGGTAATTTCCGACAACAAGAAAAATATGGAGGGCTCATGCCAAGCGTACACGTTGACAACCTCGGTGAAATGGCAATCATTGAATGCGCGGGAAAGTTTGTCCGAACCGCGGCGGCATCCAAATTACAGGATGCCGTTACCTCCCAGATAAAGGCGCGCGTGGTCGTTTTGGATTTGACAGAAATGCACGCGATAGGCGGTGGCGGTCTGGGTGTGCTCGTGCTTCTACAGAGGTGGGCTCAGGAGCACGAGATTCGACTCAAGCTGTTCAACCCTTCCGAACTCGTGCGGGAAAAGCTAAAGCACGTGCATCTTGAAATTGCCACTCTCGAACAGATGATGAGTCTCCTGGGCCGTGTCGATGGTGAGTACGCGTGTGCCTTGCTCGAGTCGCAGTTTCCGTCTCACCTGTCGCGATACGCTTAGATCGAGAAAGCCTTGGGCCAACTCCAGAGAGTGCCTTAGCTTCTTAGGTGTTGCTCAATTCCACCCTCGATCCATTCTCAATGCGCTTGATTTCGTCAGCCGTTTAGATTTCGATGTGAGCTATGCCCACCTGGCGGGCATCTGCGCTGAGCAACCGAGCGGTCCGGCGCATAGTTCCCCAGTCATATTCGTATGCCGTTCCACAAAGTGGGCACCTCTGGTAATGACGGCCATTGGCGTCGATGCGCGGCCAAGTGAACTTATGCGAGCAACCTTGTCCGAAGAACCGCTTCAGGAAATTCATTACTCCACCCCTTTGTTACGATTTCTCCAGGTATCGAGCCAGCGGCTGAAGAAGGGTTTAGGTTCATTGTCCAGCAGACCCTGAAGCGTGGATAAGAGAATCTTTGGCGGCTGGGACTTAGACAGGAAGGTGTCCACCGCTTTCAGCTTTCTCTTTGGCAGCGGCCCGTAGGCGGACAACAACATGATCGGGACGTGTGACTTAACGCGCTTCATCTTCGCGGCAACGACGTCCCCGTTCATCCCGGGCATCTGGTAGTCGAGAACCACCGCGTCCACAGAGTGCGACAGGAACAACTTCAGCCCTTCGTCCCCGCCGGTTGCCTCCAGGACTTTATAGCCGTTGTTTTCGAGCAACATCTTGCGGCCGATGAGCCCGTTCCAGTGGTCGTCAATGCAGAGAATCGTTGCTTTCAGCCGGGACATGCTTTTTCACACTTCCCGTCCGGCCAGGATAATGTTTTGCAGAGGCGCGCTTCCGTCCGTCGATGGACCAAAGTTGCCTAACTGAAGTGGCGGGGCAATCTGATTTAACTATTGGGTGAACGTACTTTCAAATTACGAACGTCCACTCGGTTGCCAGTTACCAAGGCCGAAGCCGAAATTCGGGGACGGACAGAACGTTCCCTAATTTCCGGGGCAAGAATTGGGATTCTTCCGGGCAGGTGGCCCAGGCTTCTGATCTCGGTAGCGTTAAAGATGGGCCACTAGCCTGGTTGCGCCAGTCCGAAACATCCCCACTCTAAATTTTCGCAGAGAACGCGAAATTTAGAATGGGCCACCCGCCTTTATGCGACTTTTTCTTTCGGAGCAGCAGGCTCACTCTTGGCTTGCATTGATTTCATCAGGTCAGCTGCTGATGCTCCCTCGAGCGACAGTCCATAGCCGACTTCGCGGACGATGCGCTCTTTCAACGGTTGAATGAAATGTACACGCGTATTGCGGCGGGTCACTTCGGGGGCCTTCAAGTACAACTTGGCCAATTCCCGTGCCCGGGTGAGCGCCTTACCATTCGGCACAACTTCGGCAACCACTCCCCATTCGCGGGCGGTTTGCGCCGTGATCGGTTGTGGATTGAGTAGGAATGCTTCCGCTCGTCCTGCTCCGGCGCGATAACTCCAGGTGGTGAAAATTCCGTCGCCGGGCGCAACGCCCTGGGAGAAGTGGGCCACATCCTCGAAAGTCGCGCCCTCTGCCGCCACAATTACACTG
>Ga0070765_100000250_pt1 | contig 32468 bp, 27 predicted proteins | sample HubBroMetageWFT5_FD_71516 | JGI IMG/M metagenome (GOLD analysis project Ga0070765, IMG submission 71516) | Warmed and freeze-thawed soil microbial communities from the Hubbard Brook experimental Forest, New Hampshire - Hubbard Brook CCASE Soil... | ecosystem: Environmental > Terrestrial > Soil...
GAAGCAAAGGCTGCATCCGCTCTGAATCACCCCAACATTTGTACCGTTCATGATGTCGGCGAGGAGAATGGGCGGGCCTTCCTGATCATGGAATTCATGGAAGGGTGCACGCTTAAGCATTTGATCCACAATTCACCGCTGGAAACGGAACGCATTCTGGACATTGGCATCGATGTGGCGGAGGGGCTGGACGCCGCACATTGCAAGGGCATTCTTCACCGCGACATCAAGCCCGCCAACATTTTTGTTACTGCGCGAGGTCACACCAAGATTCTGGACTTCGGCCTGGCCAAACTCAAAGGCAGCGATCTCGAATCTCCCAGTAGTTCCGGTGACACGCGCGCCGGGGAAACTCTGGTTCCCGAATATCTCACCAGTCCGGGGAGTGCCGTCGGCACGGTCGCGTATATGTCCCCGGAACAAGCGCTTGGAAAACCCCTGGACGCGCGAAGTGATCTTTTTTCATTCGGCATTGTGCTGTACGAGATGACCACTGGAGTTCTGCCCTTTCAGGGCGACACGTCCGCGGCGATTTTTGATGGCATCTTGCGGCGAGCGCCAGTTCCCAGTGCTCGGCTCAATCCGCAGGCTCCGCCAGAACTCGAACGCATCATCGACAAAGCCATGGAGAAAGATCGTGATCTGCGCTGCCAGTCGGCCGCCGAATTGCGCGCCGATCTGAAACGGCTGCGCCGCGAATCTTCCGGACGGTCGGCGGTCCAGCCAGCTGCGAATGCCAGTGAGGCCGTAGTCGACGAGAAACGAATTTCCAACGCAGACGAAGCAGTTCCCTCTTCGTCCCATGCGCGAGCAGCGGCCTCAACCACAAATCAGCGGAATCGGCGCGGCATCCAGATCGCAGGAATCGTCGTGATCGCGGTTCTGGCCATCGGCAGCTTTCTGTGGTGGCGCAAGAATTCTAACGGCAACACGACAGCACCCGCTGCTCGACCTTCCATCGCGGTCCTTCCACTACAGAACCTCAGCACCGAACCGGATAGCGCGGTTTTCAGCGATGGCATGTCGGATGAAATCTCCACAAAGCTTTCGAAGATAAAGGGCGTCGACGTCGCACCTCGCGCCGCAGTGGCAGCGCTTAAGACGACGGACAAAACACCCGCCGAGATCGCCCGGCAACTCGGGGTGCGCTATCTTCTGGAGGGCAGCGTCCGCAAGGCCGCGGACCGGGTGCGGATCAATGTGCAACTGATCGATTCCACTACCGGCTTTCAGACCTGGGCCGACGATTTCACCGGCAACCTGCAAAATGTATTTTCCCTGCAAGACGATGCCGCTCTGAAAATTGCCGGGGCTCTGAATCTGCATCTCAGTCCGCAGGAACAGGAAGCGGTCAAGCGGCACTACACGCAGAATCCGCAGGCGTACCAGGAATTTCTGGCAGGCCGCGCGCTTCTGAACCGTGAAGATCAACCCGCTGCGCTGGAAGCCGCGCGGAAACACTTCGAGGCTGCGCTAAAGCTTGATCCCAACTACGCACCTGCGTTAGCGGGGCTTTCTCATGTGGAGGGCTACTATTTTCGCGACGTCGATCCAAACCCCGCTCATCAACAACGAGCCGGAGAGCTGGCTAGACAGGCCTTGGCCATCGATCCGCAACTTCCCGAGGCGCATGTTGCTCTTGCCCGATTCTATGGCGCGGACTACAGGTACGCGGATGCCGTGCCGGAGGCGCGACTGGCTATTGAGGAAGAACCCGACAACGCCCTTGCCTGGGACCTTTTGAGCTGGGCGCTGGCGTACGAAACTCCTCCACAAGCTGTCGAATCGGAAAAAGCCGCTCGTGAAGTCATTCGGCTCAATCCGTCGCTGGCCTACGGGCAATACCACCTTGGCCGCGCCTTGTATCTTCAAGGGCGTTTCACGGAAGCGATGGCGGCGTTCGACCGCTGCGAGGAGATAAGCGGGAATTCTAGCGGGGCGAACTTTGGCCGCTCTCAAGCCCTCGCGGCACAGGGACGCTATTCCGAAGCGGTGGATATGCTTTTGAAGCGCGGGCCGCCAAAAAGCATGATGGACACCTACTGGCTGAGTTCTTTTTATGCTGGCAGTGGTGATAAAGAGAAGGCGCTGGCCACACTGCAAAAAGCGTTCGACATGGGCTTCCGCGATTCCGCAGCAATTAATGCCGACCCGGCGTTCGCATCTTTGAGCGACGATGCGCGCTTCCGGCAGATGCTACAACGCTTTTCCAAGTGACGGCGGAAGTCGAACCGTTTCCTCGGGGCTAAAGCCCATCGGTTGCCAAGCAGCTAGTGTCGGAGCTAAAGCTCCGACTCCCGGTGCTAAGCACTTTTTCCGCAAGTCTGAAGTAGTGTCTTGACGTTTCGGCGGTGAGAAAAAAGTCAAAACCCGCACCCTGAGAAGCGTAGGGTGCGGCACCCGGCTAAGAAGATTCTGGGACAAAAAAAGAGCCGGCTCGAAGATGAGCCGGCTCTTTCTGGGGTGTAGGACTACTGAGGAGTGGTGGATGTGGCGACGGGCTGCAGGCTGAGAGAAATGATCTTGGTGCCGATCACCTCGCCTGAAACGACCAGCTCGACGCGGCGATTTTGCTGACGACCGTCGGAAGTGTCATTGGATGCGATAGGCCGAGTTTTGCCGAAGCCCGTCGCGGTGGTGGAAGATTCGGGCACGCCTTGCTGCGTCAGAAAGCTGCGGACGCCTTCGGCACGTTGTTCGGAAAGTTCCTGATTGTAGAGTTCTGTGCCGACGCTATCGGTATTGCCTTCTACAGCCAGTTTGAGTGATGGATAAGCCAGCACGATGCCGGATATCTTGGCGAGCTTTTCACGCGCCAGCGGGCGGAGGGTGTACTTGCCGGAGTCGAAAAGCACGTCGGACATGTTGACGACCAGGCCGCGCGCGGTGTCGCGAGTTTCCAGGATCAGATTGAATTGCTGGAGAAGACGGGCGCGAAGCTCTTCGCGGTCGTGAACGGCTTGCTGAAGCTGCGAATCGGAAGAAGCCGCGGCGGCACGATTGCGATCGGAATCCGCTTCAGCGGCCAGTTGCTGTTGCTGCGCACTATTGCGGTCTCTTTCGGCGGCCGCCTGGGCGTTTTCGGCGTGTTGAGCGGCGGCTTGTGCATTGATATTGCTGCGGTCCGCTTCGTTACGCTGGTGAATGGCATCGGAGGCGGCGATATCGGCGGAAACGCGGCGCTGCATTTCTTCATTGGCATGAGCGTTGGCTGAGGCTTCACGGCCGGCTCCAGCAGTGCGTTCGGCGTCGGCGCGTTCTTCGTCGATGTGCTTCACGGCGATTTCGCGAGCATCTTCAGACGTTTGCACTACTTCACGGGAGATTGAGATTAGGGCTTTTTTGTCTTCATGCCTTCTGATGGCGAGGGAGTCCGCTTCGTTCATCTGGTGGACGGCTTTTTCATAACTGCTGGTGGCGTATCGTTCGGCGCCGGCGGACTTTGCTATGCGCACGGCGTTGCGCGCTTCAAAAAATTCCAGCGGCAATTTAGCGTCGAGGACCACGGGGTCAAGGGTATAGCCGGTGGGAATGTAGCCGCCGCGATCGATCAATTCATATTTAGCGTTGACGTGCTCGGTAGCGCCTGCGGTATCGGAGCGGACAGCGTTTTCCATGATGACGACGTTACTGGGACGGCGCACCGCATAGTAAGGCTCCGCAGTTACGATCATCGCGAAAGCCTGCAGATCCGTGGTCACGTTCAGCTTGCTGCGGTGGTTGCCGCCAACCAGTACTTCGCCGATATTCACTGGACGCCCTTCCGGCGAGATCGCCCACAACACGTAGGTGAGATATTCGGTGCCGAAGGCCGTAGGCTTATCGAGGCCGGAGAATTCGACCTCAATTTCCAGCGCGCCTCGCTTGCTCTCAACTTTGGCCTCACCGGCTGCACCAGGCATCAAGTCCGTTCCTTGAAAATTTATTTTGGTCGCGCCACTACGGTGCTTGTAGGTCACGGCCGGTGTCGTGCGGCTCACGACGTTCATGCGGTACGTGGGCGTTGGATTAGCGGAATCTGCCGGCACCTGCGTTTGTGCCCGGCCTTGCGCGGATGCGCAAAGAGTGAATGCAACTGCCAGAGGAATGCTCGTCAACTTGTACATGAGGCTCCTTCAGAACAACTTCCAGCCGTAGTATTAGGCTTTGCGAGCTTTAATACTGTGCGAAAGAGCACGATTTGAGAGGAAAAATGAGGCGCAAATGCAAATTCCACTTTGGAAAGGAGAGACGCCGGGGCGGTTCAGATTTGACCAACCAACGAAGTGCGATGATGTTACGTTAAGGTTCTGTCGAAGAGGGAGACACTATGCCAAATGACTCACATCAGAGAGCCGCGGAATTTCATGAACAGGCCGCGCACGCTCATCGAGCGGCCGCCGCGCACCATGGAAAGGGTGACCACCTAAGCGCACACGAACTCTCCAGGCAAGCGCTGGAGCATGCTCACAAGGCGTTTCAGTGGTCACAAGACGCGCATGACAAATCCACGAAAGCAGCTGGGAAAACGTAGCTTCGTCCTAGGATGGCGTCGGGGCGAATAGCTTATCAGCGGCTCCCGTGTTCGCTGTGGTCCGGATATTGGTGGCGCCAAGTCCAGTATGAATTTTGATCCTTCACTTTTATTTCGACGTACGGCCGGTACTCGCGGTGCCTTTCGTTGGGATACAAGCGATAGGAACGGTCTTCGTTGTTGTCCCAGTTGTGATAGTCGTGATGATTATGGTCATAGACGCGGACCTGCAGCTCCTGTGGCGGGTTGGGGCGAGGGTCTGGGGCGGCGTTTATCGTTGCTGGTGCGGCTAGTGCTGCAGTTAAGATTAGAGAATTCCAAAAATTTCGATATGTAAATTGCATGTGGCCTTCTTCCTGGCTGGAGAGTTACCTCTCGAAGCCTTAACATACTAGGAAGTATCGGTGTTGGATGAAACAAAAGCTGTGCGATAGAGAACTAGAGCCGCGAGTATTCGAGTTAGTTTGTTGTTTGATTCGTCACAAATTAGAAGTTGTTAAGAACAACGGCGCATGCAGGCCGCAACTCCAACACGCACACGCAAAGTTGCCGCTGAAAAATATGGAACCGACGGGCGCGCAAACAGGATCGAGCGGACTTCAGTACATGGATAGAGGAGCGTCTGCTGTAGAGAAGCGAAAAATGGTTGTGGAGCGAAATGTTTCGCCGGGCTTGAGTGTGGTGCTGGGGAAATTATCTTGATTTGGTGAGTCTGGAAAATGCTGGGTTTCGAGGCAGAAGGCGGTGCGCGGCGCGTAGTGATGTTTGTGCTTGCCCGGTTCAGCGGGGTTGAGATGGTTCGCGGTGTAGAGTTGGACGCCGGGCTCGCTGGTCAGCACCTCGAGGACGCGGCCCGAGGATGGATCGACTACTTTTGCGGCGCGGACGATCTGCAGATCGGCTGGGCCGTGGTCAATGACCCAATTGTGATCGTAGCCGGAGCCAAGTTTGAGTTGTTCGTCGGGGTCGTTGATACGAGCGCCAATCGCGTGGGGCTGGAGAAAGTCAAACGGAGTATTTTTCACGTCGCGAATTTCGCCGGTGGGAATCAGGCCCACATCCACGGGAGTGAAGTTGCTGGCGAAAAGCGTTAGTTGATGCTTCAGGATGTCCCCGTTGCCTTCACCCGCGAGATTGAAATAGGAGTGATTGGTCAGGTTGACGACGGTGTCTTTGTCGGTGGTGGCGGTGTAATCAATTTTAAGTTCGTCGCGGTCTGCAGCGAGGGTGAACACAACTTTAACGGAGAGATTGCCGGGAAAGCCTTCTTCGCCGTCTTTGCTGAGATAGGTTAGCTCGAGCGAAACGTCGGTGGAAGTGGTGAGCTCGCGAGGTTCCCAGAATTTTTTGTCGAAGGAGGCTAGGCCACCGTGGAGCGTGTTCTCGCCATTATTCTTCGGGAGCGTGTAGGTCTTGCCGTCGAGTTTGAACTGGCCGTGCGCGATGCGGTTGGCGTACCGCCCGATGGTGCCGCCGAAATGGGCGCTGCCGGCGGCGTATTCTTCGACAGTGTCGTAGCCGAGGACAACATCCGCGAGTTTGCCAAAGCGATCGGGGACACGAATGCTTACGATGATGCCGCCGTAATTGGTGATGGAAACTTCCATGTGTTTATCGTTGGTAAGGACGAATAAATCTACGGATTGGCCGTCGGGACTTTTTCCGTAGGGATGTTTAGTGATGTGTGACTTGGCGCTGAGTGGCGATGCGAATGCGACCAGCAGAGCAAAAACAAGACAAACGGCGAAGCACCGGCGCGGTGAAGTCATGGGATTCTCCTGAAGTGTCCCGATTCTACGGCGAATCCTGCGCGAAGGGGAATTTCATTTTTTGTTGTTGATTATTTCAGTCCGGGATCGGGCGAGACGTCTGAGGCTGAGGGTTCTAGGCCGAGAGCTGCGATGATCTGGTTGGCGATTTGCTCGGGAGGAGCTTCGACGCTTAGGGTGATGGCGTCGTGGGGTTCTTCGAGATTAGCGAATTGATCGGCGAGGATGGCTTCGCCTGCGAAATGGCCGTGGCGCGCGTGGAGGCGCGCACGAATCAGTTCGTAGCTGCCCTTGAGATAGATGACTTTTAGCGGAACATCCGCCTCGAGCAGGCGACGATATTCTTCTTTCAGAGCGGAACAGGCGAGGACTACGTTGTTCCTTTGTTTGTACTGGCGCAAGAGTTCCTGATGGATGGACTCGAGCCAGGGGATGCGATCTTCGTTGGTGAGAGGAATGCCCGCGTGCATCTTTTGTTTGTTGGCCGGAGAATGAAAATCGTCGGCCTCGAGAAAAAGCCATCCGAGGCGGCCGGCTAGCAACTGGGCGACGGTGGTCTTGCCGGAGCCGGTGACACCCATGACGAGGAGAATCATCAGCGGCGGAGTTCGCTGCAAAGATAGATGGATTCGAGCATAGACAGATGCAAGATTAGCATTAAGGGATTGGAGGTGGGCATGTTGGTGGAAGCGGCGTGACTACTTGACTCCAATGGTCTAGTAAATCGATTTAGTTAAGAGTGTGCGGGGGTCGGTTGAACCTGAATCAGACGCTTCGGCGCGCATATCAGAGTTTTGGAAGTTCGTCATTGCCGCGAAATTTTGGTGACGCGTGTTATTCATGGACTCATGTCTCGTCGGGTGGCCGGTGGTTTGGGATTCTGCTACGCTGTGCCGTGCAAGCAACGGAACGTAGAGGAGAAACAGCGTGCCCGTCGTAGCTGGAGTGGATCTTGGCGGAACGGCAATCAACTATACGTTGATCGACCAGCAAGAGAAGTTTTTGATCGAGGGTTTGTGCGAGCATCCTGCGCTTTCCAAGCAAGGACCGGAGGTGTGCCTGCGCCAGATTGCGGAGGGCATGCAGATTGCCATCGATCTAGCGGGCGTGCTACCGGATGACGTGGTGGCGGTGGGACTGGATACGCCCGGACCTGCGAGTTCAGCGGGCTTGTTGAGCGCGGGAGGATCGACGAATTTTGTGCATCCGGATTGGGCGGGTTTCGATATTCGCGAGGGACTGGCGCGCAAACTGGGGAAGCCGGTTTCGTATTTGAATGATGGAAACGCGGCGGCGCTTTGGGGGCACTACACGATTTTTGGCGCGAACAGCAAGGAAACTTCAGTTTCGACGATCATCGGGACGGGCAACGGCGGCGGGATTATTCTGGATGGCAGCGTGGTAAAAGGGAAAAACGGATTTGGCGGAGAGTTGGGCCACGTGTTGCTTCCTTATCAAAGTATTGCTGGAACCCCTGGGTTGAAACCGCTTTGTAATTGCGGACGCGTAGGGGATCTGGAGTCGCTTTGTTCTCTGACAGCGATTGAAAAGAGTCTATTACCATATTTTCTGGAGCACTATCCGGATCATGCACTTGGGAAAATCGAGCCCCGGCAGGCGGCTAAGCAAGTGCGGGGTCTCGCGGACAAGGGCGATACGATGTGCAAGGCAATTTTCCTGACGCAAGCGCATGCTTTGGGACTTTTCTTCGACGAGATGATTAACACCTTTGACCCCGACGCGTTGTTTGTTGGAGGGGGCGCTCTGGAGGCCAGCCAGGAATTTCAACGCTGGTTCATGGAGCAGATTCGCGTGGGTATGCCTCCGCAGCGCGAGGAGCAGGCGGGGATTCCTATTTACGTGATGCCGAATGGTGATACGGCTGGCTCTCGCGGAGCGGCGATTGAAGCGTTGAAACTAGCGAGGCAGAGCGGATTGATGTAACGATTGCGCGACATTCGTTAGCGACCCGCAGGGGAAAGTCCGCAACATTTGCTGATGTAGGGGCCGGGCTTGCCCGGCCCGGGCTGCCAAATTTGAGATTTTGCTTGAAGCGGGCGGAGCAGGTTCCGCCCCTACAGGGTCGTGGAAACCCTATCTGCCAGCTATTCCGCACCGCCGTAATCTTCCAGCCTGCTGGCACCGCTCCTGCTGCCGCTAAAAGCCTGAAAGATACGCAATAAATACTGTAGAAGCGCAAAGATGACTTGCCTTTGACGTACTGGTGACAACTGCACATGAGCGAACAAGTACTCTCCGAATGAAGGACGCAGTTCACTTTTTTTAGGATGAAGATTCAAGCACTGAGGACCAACCACATGAAATGGCTAACACCGATCGTCACCCTATGTTTTTCACTAACTTTTCTTACCCTTGCGAACTCGACCGCAAAAACCGACTCGCCGCGAGTGATTGAAATTACCGCCAGCAAGTTCGCGTTTGAACCAAACGAGATCACCGTTAAAAGAGGCGAAGAGGTGATGCTCATCCTGCACTCGAAAGACGCCGACCACGGCTTGGCGATCGAGGATCTTGGCGTGAGGGCCGAGGCAAAAAAGGGCGCGGCTACGAACATAAAATTGAACCCGCTCACCGACGGGACCTTCGGAGGGAAATGCGCGCACTTCTGTGGCGCAGGCCACGGCTCCATGGTGTTCACCGTTCACGTCGTCGATTAACCAGGTCATGAGGAATGCACTGTGCGCGCTGTTGCTGTTGACCGGCATTTCCGTTTCTGGATGCAAGGCGACTCCGCCGGGAAAATGGGAAACCTCGGCGATGACGCGGATCAAACACAGCGTCACGGTGGGCGGGAAGAAGGACAAGAACCCGTTGGCCGAAACGGCCGAGAACATCCAGAGCGGACGTGGCGCGTTTGGGCATTATTGCGTGGCGTGCCACGGACTCGACGGGCAGAATACCGGCGTTCCGTTCGCGGACAACATGTCGCCTCCGGTGCCGTCGCTGAAATCGGAACGAGTGCAATCGTATGCGGATGGCCAACTGAAGTGGATCGTCGATAACGGGCTTGCGCCGTCTGGAATGCCCGCGTCGAAAGGAATTCTGACCGACGAGGAAATCTGGTCGATCGTTGTTTATATTCGGCATTTACCAGACGCGGGTAGTTTAGGCGAGCCCAAAATGTATGCTGAAGAAGACGGCACGAGCCCGGGCGAGAGCAAACGCAGAAAAAATCACAAGCGGTAGTGCAGCGAACAGACACAGCGGCGGCAGATGGAATTTTCCTGGATGACGAGATTCTGCCGGAAGCTGCGAGCTTGCGGCCCGTTGAGGATGGATTCCAGAGTTCCCACTTGAAGATTCCCAATCGGCGGATGAAAAAAGCAGGGGCGCACGCTGCCATCCACTTCGACTACCGCGGAGACCCACGGCGCATTGCACATAGGCGCTTCGGCTGGTTGTAATCCCAGGTGCACGCGGAAGTGCCTGGCGATGCGCCTGAGTTTGTCTGGGGTTTCCGCAACGAAACCGTCCTTCGTTCCGCAGGGAGTTTCTGCAATCAGGGCTTCTATTTCCCCGTCCAGTGCGTCTGCTTCCACTAGCGAAAGGCCAATTTCGTCTTGCCGGTCAACGGGCCAGGCCAGGGGCCTGTTGAAGGCGCTGGAGGTGAGATCGGCAGCGAGAAACGAAATACCGTCGAGATGGATTTGTTGGGCGGCTTGGACGGTTTCCCGCAAACGGTGATGATTGGCCTTTTGAATGGTGGTGCGCGCGGTGATCGGTAGGTCGTGGCGATGCTGCCGCGCGGCCTTTATCCCGGTTGCGATGAGGGCGAAGGCGCCGTCGACGCGGCGGATAGTATCGTGAACCTCCGGCGGGCCGTCGAGGGAGATGATGATGTCGTCGAAACTTGTGGCTACGTCTGCTGCACACTTTTGCAACAGCAGGCCGGTGGTCAGCAGGGTGAGACGGATATTTTCGTTGCGCAGCCGAGCGCAGAGCAACGGCAGTTGTGGGTTCAGGAGCGGTTCACCGCCGGAAAACACCAGCCAGCTGACTCCCAGTTTTTTGATGGAAGCGATGTGTGGCTCCAGGTCGTGCACGCCGAAGGATTTGCCTTCGCGAGTTTTCCAGATGTCACACATGATGCAGCGGCAATTGCAGGAGGTGTGCGCGTGGACCACCAGGACGGGAAGGGTTTCGATCACGTGAGAGTCAGAGGAGACTTCCACGTCAGTTTTTAATTGTTGGAGGCTAGTTTCCAAGGCTGATCCGCTTTCCGCCGAGTTTAATTTCATCGCCAATATGCGGCGTCGTTTGCGCAAACAGCCAGCGCAACGGCGCGCGAATCCACCGCATCGTGCCTTCAATGCAGAGCGGCTGGAGCCCTTGCCTCGCAGCGGGCGGCAGGCGCTTGATCATTTCTTTCGAAGCCAACTGCACGCAGCCGCCAAGCAAAACCAACTCGACACCGGAATGGGAAAGAGTCGCCAAGGTATCGGCGGGACTCGTTCCCGTGTCTCGCACAGCGATGAGGTCCGCCGGAGCACCGGCACAAAGCGTGCCTTCGCCGTTTTTGAGACGCAGGAGGTCCGCCGCGCCGCGCATCACGCAGGAATAAAGACTTCCGGTCGGAACGCCGATGAATTCGTGGGCAAACCGGAGCTCGTCGAGCAAATCTCCCTCCGCGGTGAGAGGAGAATCGCTTCCAAGAGCGAGGCGCGGGATCTCCTGGAGGTCGCTGGCAGAAAATGTTTCGCCAAAAAGAAAAATATTGGAGCTGGGACACCAGACCAAGCCGGCTCGGGTGGAACGCAACAATTTCCTGCCCGGTTTGTTGAGCGCCAGACCATGGATGAGGACGGTATCTTCATCCAGCGCGCTGGATTGATGCAGCTCAAAGATTTCCGCAGCGCTGCGTTCGTCAATTCCCTCTCCCAGGTGGAGCAGGAACGGTTGACCTCTGGGGGTCTGATGCTTTTTGGCGCCGACGTCCGGATCCATCGGCAAGGAATGTGCCCAGCCGTATTCGCGAAGAACACGGATAATAAAATCGTCTTCAAATACAGCGGGTTCGTACGGATTGTGATGGCATACGGTAGTTACGCCACTCAGCAGGTTGCGAATACCGCCCCACCACAAGCGGACTTCGCGCGGGACCTGGCGATGTTCGCGAACGGGTGAACAGTCTGGGCGGTGAATGTCGTCAGCCCATTCCAGGAAATTCTTGTAATTGCTTCTGCCGAGTCGGGGATACAAAGCGAATTCGAGGTGGTCGTGTGGATTCACCAAGCCGGGGAGGACGAGGTAGCCAGTTAGATCGAGATCCGTGTCTGAAGAAAGCTTAAAGGGCTGAAGCCCGTGGTGATCATGGATCGATGCGATGCGAGAATCGACGCACTTCAGTTCGCCAGGAGCACTCGACTGCGCTCCAAAGGCAAGTCTTGCTGCGCGCAGCGCGCTGATTCGACCTGGCGTGTGAGTGGGGTGAGAGACGTCCCGGACCGTTTGACGCGCTCGCAATTGAAGAACGTAGATCGCGGGATGTTCTTTAATGTGTTCGAAGTATTCCTGTTTGCTTGCGGCTTGCAAAATCGAACGTTCGGGTTCTCCGAAGCGGGGTTGCAGGCACATTTCGATGTCCATATTCGCTGCGCCGCAAGCGTGGATTATTTCCTGCAAGGTTCTTTGATAGGTTCGAATTTCCCGGAATCCGTCGTCTACGTGTACACCGCGCCGCCAGTTCAAGGTTGTCGCAGTGTCGGGGTGCAGATCGGTGACGAATGCCTGGCCGCCTGAGCGAAGGACGGTGCGGACTTTCGTAAGGAACGAGACGGAGTCTTCGATATAACTGAGGAGAAAGCTGCAGATAACCAGATCGGCGGAAGTGTGTGGGAGTAGATCGCTTTCGCAATTTGCGTTAACGAATGTTGCAGTAGTCCCCAATTTGCTTTTGGCAGCTTGCAGCATTTCAGGGGAAGAATCGATTCCGAGGAGGCTTCGCGCGCCCGCATCTTTCAGCACTGCCAGCCAGCGGCCCGTGCCGCACCCAAGATCGACAACGTCCAACGCTTTCACATCCGGCAGGATGGATTCGAGGAAGCGTTGCTCCAACGAAAGCATGGGATTGGCTTCGGTGTCGTAGGTGCGCGCCCACACACGATAGCCGTCGCGTGGAGAGACAGCCGCTGTGGGCGAAGTAGAAGACATGGGAATCGTACGCGAACTACAGGCTCTCCTGCTTTGGTTTGCGCAGAGTAATAAAACTCTGAGCTAAGCGTAATTCTTTCGGGAAGGCGTAGATGCGCGTGGCGTAGCGCCAGGAACTGAGTGTTTTCAGGAGCGCCCTGCTCCAGCGCGGTGCGCGAATGTCCTGCACGGTGGGCCAGCGGGAATTGATGACCACCTCAAAGTTGTCGATCAGCTTTTTGGTTTTGCGCTTCAGCCACGGCGTGTTGGGATCAATGCGCAGGGTGAAATCCATCCAACGTTTGGTGGCCCATTCGTCGGGCGTATCGGGAAAGGTCACCTGACTATCGACGTTTCCATACATCTCGGTTCGCTGGGGGACGGGCGTGTAGTGATAAATGATGATTTCGGATTGTCTGTTGATGTTCTTGATTTTGCGAATGAATTGCAGCGTTTCGCGAGTGTCTCTTTCGGGGTCGCGTGGATTTCCAATCACGAAAGAAAACTCCGGGATGATGCCGAACTGTTTGATCCGCTGGGCGACGGCTAGTGTCTGCTCTGTAGTGATGTCCTTCTGCATTTCTTTCAGGACCCAGTCGGAGCCGGATTCCGCTCCAAAGAAAATCATGGTGCAACCGGCCTTGCGCAGGGCTTCGAGCGTTTTATCCGAATAGCGATTGAAAGTGTCGATGCGGGCTTCACACCACCACGGAAAGCCCAGAGGCGTGATGCGCTCCGCGAGTTCCAGCGCGTGACTTTCCTTGAGGAAGAAATTCATGTCGTAGAACTGGACGGAGTCCGCGCCGTATTGTGTTTTCAGGTGTCGCAGGATGGCTTCGGTGCGAGCGGGACTTTCTACGAGTTCACGGTTGCCGTAGGCTGCGTGCACGCCGCAGAAACTGCAGCGGAAGGGGCAACCAATGCTGGCGTGATGTGCAGCAGTTCGCCTGCCGAAGAAGGAGGGACGCAGATATTTTTCGACCGGAACACGGTGGAAAGGCGACCAGGGGAACGCGTCGGGCGGCTTCATCAAACGCTCTGGATTGTGACGATGGAGGCCGAAGACGTCCTTGTAGGACAAGCCGGCGATTCCGTCGAAGGGACGATTGCCGCGAATGGCATCGAGCAATTCGAGCAGAGTGTCTTCTCCCTGGCCGCGTACAGCGTAATCCACGTAGCGGGCGTTCAGCGCGGCGTTGCCGTAAATGGAGGTGAAATACCCGCCCCAGACGATGGGAACTTTCGGAAAGAGTTTGCGAATTTCACGGCAGGTCACGATGGCGGCGGCCATTTGCGGACCGGGCATTACGGTGACACCGAGCAGCTCGACGCTGTTGTGGCGAATTAAATCGGCAATTATTTCGGTGGGATTGTCTTGGACGTTGCCATCGACGATCTGGTACTCCTCGCGACCTTCCAGAACGGCGGCGAGCGCCATAACCGAAAGTGGAAAGCGTCGATTGCGAGGCTTTGTGGAACGCGGATTAAATAAGACGATCATTACTGTTTCACCTGCGCACTATAGATGCGGAATTGAGATGGCTCGCGGCGCCCTTTCAGGCGGGCAATGAGTGGACGGGCGGCCCAACGGTAGCCGTACCAGACACGATGGGTTCTCCATTCGAGTTGTATATTGCCTTCCAGGGCCAGCAGCCGCGCCGGTGTAAGGTACTCGCCACTTTGCAAACTGTCGGACTTGCATCCAAAGGATTTCTGGAAGAGTTGACGGCGCTCGTCGATCATTTTCTGGCCGGCGGATTCCTGTGAATAGGTGGGCGTGTCCGCGATGATGATGGCGCCACCGGGGGCGAGGCAACGAATGGCCTCAGACAGAGTACTTTTGTAATTTTCGGAGTAGTGAAAGGAGGCGTTGAAGATGGCGCAGTCAAACTGATCGTCGGCGAAAGGCAAATGATCGAGATCGGCTTGAAAGCGGGGGAACAATTTCGGAAGAACGGATTGGTAATGGATGGCCGCGCCGAGTCCATCAAGCGTGTTGGTTAGCAAGTCCACGGCGACGGGTTGGTGCCCGAGAGATGCCAGGCGGTAGGACATCCACGCATTACCGGCGCCGAGATCGAGAACTTTGAGAGGCGAGCCGCGCTGTCCAGAGAGCGTTGCCAGAAGATCTTGCGCGATGTGTTTGAACGTTCGCGCACGGATGGACCACTGCGAAGCGTTCCGCCCGGTGAGATCGTGGAAAGGCAAGGACAAATAAAAGTTCGGGGAGGCACTGCCGCGGCCTTCCAGTTTGCGCACGCGTTCGTAGTCGCGCATGAATTGCGCAAAATGGCGTTGCCGGTCGGGAGGCAGAGCGAGCCAGATGCCGGATTTTTGTGTGGTGGCAAAAGAGCAGGTCTTGCAAACGACACGGTCGTGATTTGCCGCCAGCGATTCGAACGAAAGGGCCGGGCCATCTTTGCCGCAGGATGGGCAGCGTAGTTTGAGCTCGGAGAGAGGCGGCGCGGAGCCGAGGATGGCACCGCCGCTTGTGCGCAAGATACCTTCCAAAACATTAATGGCGGTCATTGAGGGCATCGTACGAACTCCAAAAGCATGTGGTCGCCGATGTCGCGAAGGATGGGCCAGCCGGCGAATATGCGATCCAATTTCTCGAGGCGTGCCAGCGCGTTGGTGTTCTTCCGGGCCCAAGACTCGACGTAGGAAGGTGGCACGAAGAGACCGATGGCGCGGCGAGTTTCCAGCCGAAACCAGGGCGCAAATTCTCCGCGCAGGCGCGAAATTGTGGGGTAAGAAACCGCAATGGCCGTATCCCCCAGCCGCGCAGTGGCCTTTCCGGGAAGTCTGCGGAAGGCTCGCGTGGCTTGTCCACGAGAGAGAAACCAGAGAATTTCCGCCAGGCAGAGGCGGCTCCACATACAGATCAGGACGCGGCCGCCGGGCCGAACGAGAGCAGCCAAATTTCGCGCTACCGGTTGCAGATCGGCAACACAGTTCAGACCTGAAAAATTGGAGAACGCTCCATCAAATGGAACTTTAGGAGAGAGGCGAAAGAGTTTTTCATTGGCGAGCTGCCGATATTCGATGGAACCAGCGCGTTCCGCGAGCACGGAGTAGCTTTCGGCGACCTCGAGCATCGCCGCGGAAACGTCGCAGGCCAAAACGGAGATTCCGTGTTGCGCCAGGAAGCGAGCATCTTGGCCTGTACCGCAGTTTAGTTCGAGGATTTGATCCCCGCGATGAAAAGTGCCCAGGAGTTCTTTCCACACTTGCGCGCGTTGCGCGCGACCGATCGCGGTTCGCGTGAAGACTTCGTCGTAGGAACCGGCGACGCGATCGAAAGCGTTTGCGGCGGACGAGTAGGCTGCGACGGGCGCGGCGCTCATGCGGACACCTCGGTTGAGGTGGAGTAGAGGCTCTGCCTCAGCGTGATGACCTGCTGGCGCAATTCTTGTTCGGCCGCGCCAGAGTCTCCCGCGCGCTGCATGCGCGCCAGTTTCACTTCGTCCTGAAGCAGGCGATCGGCAAACTCATAGAATTTCGTGGAATGGCGCCCCTGAACAGTAATCTCCCGGTCGGAAGAGATGTTCCAGGGCTTCAACTGCACCAGTGACTTGGCGACTCGTTCGTAATAGGGCGTGCCTTTGATAGGGTACGAAACGGTAGTGAAGAATATGTCCGGGTCGGTGCGCTTGACATGTTCGATGGTGGCTTCGATGTCCTGAAGCTCTTCGCCTTCGTAGCCCCACATGAGAAACATGCCGGTCTGGATGTTGCGTTGCTTGCACAAAGACACCGCCGACTGAACTTGCTCCACGGTTACGCCGCGGTCCATGGCGTCGAGAATTCGCTGTGAGCCACTCTCGGACCCGATCCACAGGCGGAAGCAGCCGAGTTCGGCGAGAAGATCCGCGGCTTCGGGATTCAGACGATCAGCGCGCGAGATGCATTCGAAGGGGACGTGAAGTCCCCGGCGGCGCATTTCCGCAGCGTAGGTGCGCAGCCAGCCGTGGTGAATGGTGAAGACGTCATCCGCGATCCACACCATGTCTGGTTGGTAGTGGGAGAGCAGCCATTCAACTTCATCGACAACCTGCTTGGGATTGCGGCGGCGATGCGTGATTCCAAAAACCTGGTGACTGCACCAGCGGCAACGGTACGGACAGCCGCGCGCGGTGATGAAAGAGAGCGAGCCTTTTCCGTGCGCGTCTCGCCACGTCTGCATGTATTGGCGGATATTCACGGCGTCCCGCGCCGGCCATGGTTGGGCATCAAGATCGGCAATTTGCGTGCGCGGTGCGGTGCGGAAGGTGTGGCCGTCTTCTTCCTTGAAGGCGATGCCTTGCACGCTGCGCAATGCCGAACGCGAATTCGCGCGAAGAGCGAGGAGAAGTTCTTCCATGGTGACTTCGCCTTCGCCGAGGACTACGACATCGGCGCCGGCATCGAGGTATTCCTGAATGTAGGCGCCGGGTTCCGGGCCACCTACGATTGTCGTCCAGCCCGATTGGCGGGCGATTTTCACAATTTCCACGACTTTTTTGCGGGTCATCAGGTTCGCGTAAATTCCGAGGACGGACGGAGTCGTGTTTTGTAGATGGCTGGTAAGAGCGTCGAAACTGGAAAATGTGGTGTCGAAGACGTCTACGTCGAAGCCCTTGTTGCGCAGGTGCGAACAGATGTAGAGGATGCCCAGCGGAACGTAAGGCTTCCGAATCTGAAGCTCCTTGGGATCTTCGAACAAAAAATACCCGTGAGTGAGGAGGAGCTCACTCATTGAGTTCTCTGGTGGCCGCGGCACTGGTTTGCAGTTGCACAAGCTGCGAGTGCGGGAAGACGGAGTTCAATTCGTCGGTGGCAGCGCTGTCCGGGAGCTGGGTGGCGTCGTGATTGCGGCTGACGGGTTCGAGGGAATCGATTTCGTCCCATAGTTTTCTCAGCTCGGTTAATTTCGGCAGAGTAGTGCTGGCGTTGTTCCAGGTGTCGACTTCGGCGTGCAAGGCATCGCGGACAGCGCGATAGAACTGGTCGGTGTAGGCACCTTTGAACATCACGCACAGATCTTCGCTGTCGGACCAATTTTGCTTTTTGCCGAGTTGTTCGCGCACGCGAGCGTGAAATCGCGTGTTGGGAAGCGGGTAAGAGAAGGAAACACCGATATCGTCGGGGCGAGACTCGCGAACGAGGGCGATGGTTTTCTGAAGGTCCTGCCAATTCTCGCCGGGATAACCAAGCTGAAGGAAATAGCTGGCAACGATGCCCTCGCGCTTGAGATTTTGGCGTGCGGCGACGACATGTTCGACGCGCAAGCCTTTTTCCATGGCGTCGAGGATCTTTTGCGAGCCGGACTCGACGCCCATCCACACTTCCGCGCAGCCGGCGCGTTTCAGAGCATGTACGGTTTCCGCAGTGAGAAGATCGGCGCGCGCCTGAATTTTGAAGGGCACCGGGTAGCCAAGTTCTTCGACAGCGGCCGCGAACTCCTGAGTCCATCGGCGATTTAAGGCGAAAATATCGTCGGCAAACCAGAGGTGATCCGCGCCGTAAGTGTCGCGCAGAAGACGCATTTCCTGGGCAACGTCGCGCGCCGGGCGGAGTTGGTAGGTGTCTCCGAAGACCGGCTTGGCGCACCAATTGCAGCGAAATGGGCAGCCGCGACTAGCAATCAGATTCATAGAGAAGAAGCCGTGGGCACGCTTCCACCCGGCGCGATAGGGGGAGAGATCGATCAAGTCCCTGGCGGGAAGAGAAAGCGAAACTGCGTCATGATTCGGCTTCGCGAAGCGCGGCGTGGAGATAGGGGTGGTATCTGAAGCGGCAAGCTGCCTTACGCCACGCAAATGTGAGACCTCTGTTCTGTTTTTCAGCGAGCGAACCAGTTCGAGCAGAGTTCGTTCCGCTTCGCCATCCAGAACATAGTCGCAGCCATTTTGCAAATATTCGGCGGCGTGATCGGTGGCGTCAGAGCCGTGAACGACGACGCGGGCGCCGAAGCGACGTGCGATCGCGCTCATCTGCCAGGCGAGTTCGCGCATGCGCGTGAGGCACATCTTGGTGATGAAATTGAAATCGTCCTCGTAGATGGCGACGATTTTCGGCTGATGAAGCTGCAGTGCCTTGCGAAACCCCGCTTCCGGCTCTTGCAATGTGGTGTCAAAGACGGCTACCGAATATCCGTTCTCGCGCAGAAGGCCCGCGGCATAGAGCGTGGCGAGCGGAGGATAAGGAGTCATCTTCCGCACCTGCTTGCGGTCGTAGGGCAGATGATTGGAATGGGTCAGAAGAACGTCAGTCATCAGCAAGCCGCCTCTACTGTGGAGGCCTCGAGGCGTTTGGCGTCGACGGCAGGCTTGAATGCGGCCGTTCTCTTCTTGAGCTTTTCGTTCAACCAAATCTCCGCCGGGGCGGCGTAGACGTCGTGATCGAGTCTCCAGCGAGCGGGGAGGGATAGAAATTTCTGCGCCAGACGAGTGGTGCGTTTCCGCGTATCTGCTGCGATGGGAACGCGATCAAACGCGATGCGCAGATACTCGCGCATAGTCTGCAAGCGTTTGTGTTCCGGCCCGCTGAGCCACGGAAGCACTGTGTAACGCGGGAAGAATTCGGCCCAACCTTCGAAGGAAGTGGGCACGCGAATTCCGAGTTTTTCGGCTTGCTCCATGATGGGAGAACCGGGATAGGGTGTGAAGATATTGGTCCAGAATTCGGCGCCAGGAAAACGCCGGCACACATCCATCATGAAGTCGATGGTCTCGCGGCGTTCCTTGGTGCCCTCGCCCGGATAGGCAAAAATAATGTTGAAAGAAGGGCGAATGCCTGCTTGCAGACAGCGAGCGGCGCTTTCGTAGATGTCATCGAAATTCTGAAAGGTTTTGTTCATCAACTTCAGGATTTTTTCAGAGCCGGAATCGACGCCCTGGCAAATCTGGTGCAGGCCGCTGCGCCGCAACAGTTTCAAATCTTCCAGGCTCAAGCGCGAAGTGAGATTGGTGGTAGCCTGGATGCTCCATTTAAAGTTTGCATCGGCACGAACCAATCCCTCAGCGATATGGCGGGCACGATCAAGATCGACGAGGAAATTGTCGTCAACCACCCAGAGCATTTCGAGGCCATGGCGTCTGGTGAGATCCACAGTTTCTTCGACAAATTGTTCCGCGGGCAATGCGTTCCACTTGCGGCCATAAACGCCGGCGTTGGTGCAGTAAGAGCAGTTGAACGGGCACGCCAGACTGGAGATATACATGGCCCATCTGCGGCCGCAACTTCGTTGATAGGCGTCGAAGTCCGCCAAATGGTAGGCCTTCGGCGGGAGGTCCACGATCGGCCTCAAAGGGCGTTCGGTTGTGAAGATCAGCTTGCCATCGCGCTTGAAACCAATACCGGGGACGAGGTCAATGGCCGAGCGTGATTCGAGGTGTTGAACAACTTCCAGGAGGCTATCTTCGCCCTGACCGCGCACGACGATATCGATGTATTCGGCTTCGAGCGTTTGCTTGGGAAGCAGAGAGGGATGCCAGCCGCCGAGAATCACGGGAAAATCCGGATTCCACGCCTTGACGGCTTTGGCGATTTCTGCGGTTTCGCGAATCATCGGACCGGTGACGAGTGAAATTCCAAGGCAAAGCGCATCCTGAACCTCTTCCAGAACGCGCTTCTTGAAGTCAGGCGTGATGGTGGAATCGATGAGCTTGACGGAATAGCCGGCATTTAAGAGCGGAGTGGCAACCGCAAGGATGCCCAACGGTGCGGTGGCTTCGGAACTGGCGAAAGAAGGGAAAAAGAAAACTACTTTTTTAGACATTACTGGCGCCCTCAAACGTCCAGAAGTAACGTTACGTTAGGGCGTCCAGGCTACTTGTCACGGGCATGTCACATGGCTGTCATTTGTTATTCTGGCGCGTTTTGAGCTCTTGATTTCGCGCTACATTGGACGACACTGTGATGGTGAACGTTTCTTTCGATCGCGTAAATCTGCCTTTCCGCACGGACTTCTTCGTCGGAGGAGTACGCTGTCAGCTTTCCACGAATTCGTATCACGTCCTGCAACACTCGATCCCCTGGCGGACCGCATCGCGAGATGGAGATGTGGGCACTTTCGACCTGGACGTTTTTGAGGATCCATCCATGGATTCAGGGGCGAGCGGCACGCATTTTCGAGGCCTTCGACATTTGGTCTTTGCGATGCTCGAGCCACGCACGTTCGTAAGCTATGACCTGCTGCGCCGGCAGGTGCGAGGCGTGGTTTCCTCCGAAGCAGCGCGCGACCGGGCTTTTTGGAAGAGCCAACTTCTGCCGATGACCATCGGCATTCTTGGAACTACGATGGGTGTGGCGCCGCTTCACTGCGCGTGCCTGACGCGGAACGGCAATGGACTGCTGGTCGCAGGCCTTTCCGGCGCCGGAAAATCTACGCTGACCGCCGCGCTGGCGAAACGGGGCTTTGGCGTTGTTTCTGACGATTGGACGTACATTTCCCGGAAGCATGGCGGGCTGGTGGCCGATGGATTGTCCGCACCAATAAAACTGCTTCCAGATTCCGCGCGATTTTTTCCGGAGTTGCGAAAACGCACGCCGCATAAAACCATGAACGGCGAACTTGCATTCGAAATCGATCCCGAACGGTTTCATCCGGAGGCTGCGCTTACCTCGTGCACCCCGAAATGGATATTTTTTCTCGAACGGATGGAAACGCCCGGCTGCCGCTTCGTTCGCAGCACGAACGCGTACACCAGAGAGTTCTTCAAGAGCAATGCCGAACGCTTGCCCGAAGAATTACCCGAAGCGCGCGAGGCGAGGTCAGAGATCATCGATCGGCTTTCCGAATCGCCATCGTGGGTGCTTCGATCCGGCGATGATCCACACCAAACGGCTGAGGCCATCGAACGATTTCTGCCGGAGGTGGCTCGTGGTTCGCACTGATCTGACAAACCAACCCGACCCACTCGACGTGTTGCGCAGGTTCACACCCACGCCTTTGCGGACACGATTCCGATTGGGCGCAACTCGAGTGACTGTTCAGACCAACGACTTCAAGCTGCTGCCAACGTTTCCTTTGGACACGGCGATGGAGGGGCCCGGCGGACGCGAGCTGGAATGGACAATTATCCGGGATCAGGACGTGCCCGGTGTTCTGCAAGAGCCACTAGTTATGAGCTCCGAAGAGCTGACCATTGCAATCATGGGTCCAGCGTGTTTGGTTGGAGTGGATCACGAACGCGGTGAATTACTATGTTTTGTCGGTGCGGAAGTGGATGCCAGAACGTTTCAAGAGGTACTCGTTCCCTATTTTTGCGGGCTAACAAAGGAAATTTCAGGGAGTGCGTTGCACGATCACCCTGTATGCGAGGGCCGCAGCAGGATTGATGCGTGAACGAGCTAGAAAAGAGACAATAATGGTGGGAGTGAAATCTCCAAGGGCAGCGGAACATCCAGCGGCGGGCGAGGAAATCTACCGAGGAGCGAAGAAAACGATGGACAGCGTTCTGGTTGTGGAAGATAGCCGGGCCATGCAGCGAACGCTGCAGCGCCTGTTCGAATCGGACTCGCTGCAGGTGTCGATTGCGTCGGATGGCCTGGCGGGGTTGGAGCAATTTCGCAAAGAGTTACCGAGCGTGGTGGTGCTTGATTTAAAGCTGCCGGGAATGTCAGGGAAGGAACTCTGCCGAGAATTTAAGGCTTTTGCCGCTTCCGTGCCGATCGTTGTGCTGAGCGCAAATTCGGAGGTTGAAGACAAGGTGCTGCTGTTGGAACTTGGGGCCGATGACTACGTCACCAAACCGTTCAGCCCAAAGGAGCTTCTGGCGCGCGTCCGGAGGGCCATGCGGCGGGCTGGAGCCAAGCCGGTAGTGAGCACGCAGTTAGCCGCCAAGCCGGTGGATCATGAGATGCTTACGTTTGGAAATGCGCGTATCGATTTCACGAGCATGGAAGCCAGCCGAAACGGAAAGATGGTTACACTGACGACGCAGGAATTCAAATTGCTAAAGTATCTTGCTTCATTTGCGGGACGCGTGATTTCGCGTGAGGAACTTCTCAACGAGGTATGGGGATATCAGAATTATCCTTCCACGCGAACGGTCGATAACCACGTGCTTCGTCTGCGCCAGAAGCTGGAAGCAGATCCCGCTTCGCCGCGGTTTCTTCTGACCATGCACGGGGCGGGTTATAAATTCGTGCCCGGCGGCTCCCCGGCCGATACCACTGCATGAGCTCTGGCGCTGACGCACAATGAGACCTCTCCGGCTCCGTTCACAACTGTTCATCGCCGCGCTGCTGATCATTTTCGGATTGACCGGGTCGCTGGTGCTTTTCCTGCGGCATACCGTAAACGTGGAAATCCAGAAGTCTGTCCGAGATGGCACGGAAGAATCGGTCCGCGCGTTTGAGAGCGTTCAGCGGCAGCGGGAGCTGCAGTTATCGCGCACGGCGGCAATGCTCGCGGATCTTCCTCCATTAAAGGCCATGATGCCGGCGGCAGACGCGCTGACAATTCAGGATGCGTCGGAAACCTTTTGGAAGCTCGCAGGAAGCGACCTGTTTGTTCTTGCCAAGCCAGATCGAAAAGTCGTGGCACTGCACATGACGAAACCAGGGTGGTCGCTGGAAATGGCACAGCGCGACCTGATTCGATCCGCGGATTTGGGCGAGGACGCGTCGTGGTGGTACGAAGATGGCCGGCTGTACTCCGTGTTTCTGCACCCCATCACGTCGGGCAGCGGAGCGACGACACAGGAGCTGGGGCTGCTAGCCGTGGGTTACCAGGTGGATTCGGGGGTTGCGCAACAACTGGCGATTGTCGCGGGAAATTACATTGCATTAACCACCGGCGACACGGTGATTGCCTCCACGCTTCCCGCTCGCGACGAGGCCGCGCTACAAGGGCAGTTCCGCGCGGGCAACTTGCCGGCTGATCTGACGACAGGAATGATGGCGCTGGCGACCGATCATTACGCGTACTCGTCGGTGTTGTTGCACGGTTCTTCGCCGCCCCCGGTGCGTTGTTACGTGTTGATGCCACTGGCGCCTGTAAATGCCTTTGTGAAGCGGCTGAACAGCACGATCTTTCTAGTGGGCGGCTTGGCGATTCTTTTTGGCGCGCTGCTGTTTGGCTTTATGGCGAGCAGCATCACGCGGCCACTCGACAATCTTGTGGCCGGCGTGAAAGCGCTGGCGGCGGGTGACTTTACGTATTCGATTACGCCTCAAGGTGGCAAGGAACTGGTGGAGCTCAGTACTTCTTTCGCGCAGATGCGCGGACAATTGCTAGCGATGCAACAGCAGAGAATCGAAACCGAACGCATTGCAGCGCTGGCTCGCGCGGCAAGTTCGATATCGCACGATTTACGCCATTACCTGGCTGCGGTGGTGGCCAACGCGGAATTCTTACACGAGGCCGATAGTTTGAAGATGGACAAGGATGAGATTTACGAGGAGATAAAAACGGCAGCGACGCAAATGACAGATTTGATCGATTCGCTGCGAGAGCTATCGTACCAGCGCGGGGCCATCGCGCCGACATTGACGCGGATTGACCAGGTAATCCGGCGCGCCATCGACGCGGTTCATGCCAGGCCAGAGTTCCGAAACGCGCGAATCGTTCTTGACGCTTCGGACGAGCTCGAAGGGATGTTCGACGCTCGCAAACTTGAGCGCGTGTTCTTTAACCTTATTCTGAACGCGTGCGAGGCTATGCCGGACAACGATGGACCGATTACCGCCAGCGTTCGGGATGCCGGCAAGGAGTTTGAAATCCGGATACAGGACGCCGGCCCGGGCATTCCTCCTGCCATTCAAAAGTCGGTATTTGACCCGTTCGTCAGCCACGGAAAGCCGAATGGTACTGGGCTGGGGCTGGCCATCGTGAGCAAGATCGTTCAAGACCACTCTGGGAGCGTTTCCATTGAGGAAACCTCCGAGTTCGGAACAACCATTCTTGTGAGGTTGCCGCATTCCAGTAAGGCCGTTCCCGGCACGGCACAATCCACGCTTAGCTGAGTGATATTCCTGCAGCCCTTGCCCCTTGCTGTACCCCGACGAGCCCGTATTGGCCCGGCGGCGACAGAATGGTGACATCCTTTTGACACGCCGTGGATTGACCGCCCGCAGAGAGGGACGTATCGTCTAAGCTGTATGAAAAATGAATCGATGGCTCGTGAATCTGAGAGAAGATCAATATCCGTGAAAGGCGCGAAGGACTTGCCGTCGGGGTTGCCCTGCAAGCTGATTTTCCTAATTGAAAATCGCATGCTCCGCGAAGCCATGACGGAACTGTTTCAGCGGCAGCCGGAGTTTTCGGTTGCGGGCTCGATCCGTTATTCGGAGACGGCTTACAAACAAGCCGCGGCTTTGGATTGGAATCTGCTTTTGATCGACCAGCCTTCCGCTGCGGCACTGCCCCAGAACTTTATTGCCGACCTTTTGAGTCTTAGTCGCGGGCGGAAGGCCATTCTTTTTGGCATGGAGCACGATCCGGAGATTTTTCTGGAGGGAGTGCGGTGCGGGGTAAGCGGTTATTTGCTGGGAGACGCCAGCGCGAAAGACATTATGGCGGCGGTGAGGCGGGTGTGTGCCGGGGAAGCGGTTTGTCCGCCGGTATTGTGCCACCACCTATTTGAGTTCGTGGCGCGCGCTCCTCGCGACTCGTCGATGGTTCCGAACCAGCGGCTGTGCATGAAGCTAGGCCTAACGCCTCGGCAACAGCAGCTGGTGGCTCTGCTAGCGCGGGGCTCGACGAATAAAGAGATCGCAGCGAGTTTGCACCTGTCTGAGTTCACAGTAAAGAATCACGTGCACAGGATCATGCGTCAATTGAAGGCACAAAGCCGCCACGCCGCGGTACAGACGGTCTGCGAACATTCCTTTGCTGCCACGATTTGAAGAGGCTTAGTGGTGATAGCCCGCTGGCGGAGGCGGGGTGTAGTCCTGGTCGTATTTGTTTTTGTGTGCTGAGGTGAAGCCCGGATTCTCCGGGACGCCGATGGTACCCAAATTTGTTTTATCCGCTGACAGAGTGACGCTTCGCGAAAGACCCTTCAAATCTTCCGGCAGGCTGCGTTCATACCAAACATGCATTTCATATTTTCCGTCGGGCACGTTGGGGATGCTGACGTGTCCCGTGCGATCGGATACGCCGTAATAGGGAGTATCGACGGCCACCACGACGGCGCTCATTTCCGGATGAATATTGCAGAAGAGAAAGCTGACCCCAAGGCGGTCGAAGCGTACGGAGTTTGTGGATCCAGCCTCATAGAGCCCTAGATCAAAGCGTTTGCCGTCAAAGAGCGAAAACACGTTGTGAAAAAACGGGTCGCGATTCGGAAAGCTCACCACCGCGCCCGCCGGGACGACCAATAAGTGTGGCTGAAAGGTTTTGTTCTTCTGGACGATTTGGAGTTTGGAGGCTGGCCCGGGTGAGGTTTCGTTGGCCCCTTGATCCAAGCGGTTGAGCCAAACCACGACGTCAGAGGCATTGGCGGCGGAGTCGGCAGGCTTTTCCGTCTTGGCCACGGATTTCTTGGTGATCTCAACGTGTGCAGTAATTGTATTCTGCTGGCCCTTCGCGTGGCGGCTTGTAGCAAGAGCAAGGCCCGCAATTCCAATGACGGCAAGACGCCGCATCTTTGTCGAAATCGGCACTAGAATATGTATCCTACGCTAAGGTTGATAAGATTCGCTGAATTCGCGTTGCTGTCCAGGAGATACGTTCTTATCTTTCGATACTCGAGCGAAAATACTATATCTGACCGAGGCTGGTATATGAAATTGACAAAACCGCTCTGATTCTTCGACAGAGGCGCTCCGTACAGGTTCTCATTCCCGCCGTATTCCCGCAAAGCAGAAGCATAGGGGTTATCCTGCCCGAAGGCGCCGTTAAATTGTAGCTTGGGGGTGGCCTTGAATTTCAACTGAGCCCATCCCCCCATCGAATTGAGTCCCTCGACTTCCGTTGTGGGGTCGGTCAGAAAGCCATTCCAGAGAACGCTTTGGCCGATGCCGCCACCGAGACCTCCCAAGGCCCGTCCCCGATAGAACTGGCCGGTGAGTTCAAATCTTGAGCCGAGCGGCAGAGTCAGATCCATCATGCCCGCCCAACCGTCGACATCCCTGTGGAACCCCCAATCCTGGCGGCCGTAATATCCGCCGAATCCGAGGACGAGATCCTGGCCGTGGATTTTCTGCGTCCATGCAACTCTTGCGGCATAGGCAGGCTGTCCGGAATTTTCACCCCAGGTTGGGAGGCGCTCGGTGGTGGAGAACGGCACGTCTCCGGAGAGCGAATCCAGGATTCCACCCTGCAGCGAGATTTTCGAAGATTCGGAAACAGTGAAGTTATGTTCGACGCGAATTTGCGGCGTCCAACTCCAAAGATTTCCCGCGTAAGCGAGGGCGGGAACCGCGAGAGTGGCGAACGAAGTTGGGGTCAGCGGCGAAAAGAAGAGGGTGTCCTGGCCGGCTACGATCGAGGTGTCCTGCCAGTCAAAGCGAACGGTGCCGGTTCGCAGCCGCATGATGCCAAAAGAAACTCCATTCGGCGATTGCGGGAACCCGCCCGCAAAATCGAATTGAACATCCGCGCTGGTGCGGGCACCGGCGATGGTCGGGCCGAATGCTTCGACCCCAATCTGCGATTGACGCAGGGACCCGCCGAATGAAGAATCGCTAAAAAGGGGGCCTGGAGGAGTGGCCAGTTGCGGAAAATCCACGCTTTCTACGCTACCTCGATTGTCAAATAAATTGAAGAGCAGGATGCCCGAAAGGCGCAGGCGGTATTTTGAGGAGCTTTCGACTTTGGTTTGGCTCTGCTCGGCAATTTTTGCGTCGGCCATCTGTTGATTTTCTTGCAGCCTGTTCATGCGCTCTTCGGTGGGACTCGGGGCGCCTGGGGGAACGGGTTGGACTTGCGCCGCTTCGATACCCTTGGCGGGCTGTTCCAAGGTAGCCAGTTGCGATTTCGTGAGGTCCAACTCCTTTCGCATCGCGGATGCGTCGGCTTGCGCGGATTGTTGCTGGGTCTTCAGATCCTTGACCTGAGCGTTGAGAGTGTCAATCTGCGCCTGCAATTGCTTCAGCAGGGTCGCGACGGTCGCAGGGTCATTCGCTTGCGCGGACTCCTGTGGCGCGGGGCCTGCGGCGGTGTTGCCATTTTGCGCGCGCGCTGGGTCGCAAGACACGATCGACCAGATCAGCACGGCCGAAACGCCAAGAATACACTTCCGCCAGTGGTTCCCACGCATAACTGCCTCCTATGCAAGCGGCAAGAAAATTGTGAGCCGGTTTCCCGCCAGATCGCTTTACCGTCTTTGCGGTTCTACGGGGTCCCCGACTTTCGTTTTGCCCGAATGCTTGCGTGGAGCAGCGCTTAGAACTTCGCGGATCTTTACGAGAAGGGTCAACCTGGAAAAGGGCTTCTGCAACACGCATGCATCGATCGGAAAAGCATCGTCATTCTTTACTGGAAATTCCGCGTAGCCAGTCATGAAAACTGTTCGAATGTCCGGTCTCGCTTTAGAGAGTTGCTCGGCCAAATCCAGGCCGCCCATACGTGGCATGACCATGTCCGTTAACAAAAGATTGATCGGCCGCGAATGCTTGGAGGCTAGTTCCAAGGCTTCCGCTCCATCCGCAGCTACCAGCACCGTGTAGCCTGCCGTTGCAAGAAACTCAGATGCGAGTTCGCGGACACCAGTTTCATCCTCAACCAGAAGAATCGTCTCACTGCCGTGCGGTGCAGAATTGGACTTGGTTTGTTCGATGCCATTCTCAGCCAGCTTGCCGGAACAAGGAAGGTAAATCTCGAAGGTAGCGCCGGCTCCCGGGGAGCTATCCACCCAGATGAATCCTCCGCTCTGTTTCACAATTCCATAGACGGTCGCGAGACCTAATCCGGTACCCTTCCCGAGCTGTTTGGTGGTGAAAAACGGCTCGAAGATGCGGGCCTTGGTTTCCGCGTCCATGCCATGGCCGGTGTCGGAAACTGCCAGCAGGACGTAAGCTCCGGCGAGCATCGGCTGATGGTGGCTAGCTTCCGCCGCATCCATTACTACATTTCTGGTGCGCACGGTGAGTTTGCCCCCATCTGGCATGGCGTCCCGCGCGTTGACAGCTAAGTTCAAGAAGACCTGTTCGATTTGGCCAGGGTCGGCGAGAACGGTCGCCAGTGCAGGCTCCGGAAGAAAACTAAATTCGATGTGTTCGCCAATCAATCGTGGCAACATTTTGCTCATCTCGGAGATCGTCTGATTGAGGTCCAGCACGCGGGGTTGAAGAACTTGCATCCTGCTGAACGCGAGCAATTGGCGCGTCATGGAGACTGCGCGGTCGCCGGCCTTTTGGATCTGCTCCAGATAGCGAAGCTGCGCTTTGTCTGTTTTGTCGCTATCCAACAACAAGTCGGTATTGCCGCGAATTACCGTCAATAAGTTATTAAAGTCATGCGCCACGCCGCCCGCCAGCCGTCCGACGGCCTCCATCTTGTGCGCTTGCCGCAATCGTTCTTCGAGTTGCTTTTGTTCTTCCTGGGCGGTTTTCAGGGTTGCGCGCATGCGGCCAAAAGCCTCGGTGACCTCGCCAACTTCGCCACCTCCGCCACTTTCCAGCGGGTGGTTGTAGTTCCCTTCTCCAAGTGCACGAACGCCTAGAACCAGGCTGGAAAGGGGGCGGGTAAAGGTATGCGAGATGAGAAACACCAGTACGCCGCCGATCACTACGCTAAGAAGACCTAGTCCCAGGAGAATGCGGTTCAGGCGGCTCAGAAACTGCGTGGCTTTATCCAGGGATTTCAAAACGCTCAAGGTTACAGGGAGTTCGCCGGGCAACGACAAGTTGACGGTGGACACCAAATAGCGTTCATTGCCGACTTGGAGTTCCTGGGGCGCATCCGTGTCGCCGTGCGTTGATTGTCCCAATTGGAAGAAAGCGCCAGCTTCGCTGGGTGGCAGGGTGGTTGCCACCGTGACACCTGAGCAACGAAAGACCATGTCACTGGAAACGACCTTGCTGAACTCCTGCACGGTGCGGTCATCAATTTCATGCCCAACGGCCAAAGCGCCCATAATGGTATTTTGGCGCGCGGCTCCAAAGTAAATTGGTTGCAGCCAGACCTCGTAGAGGTGGCCTTCGCTGAACCACCAGTTGCGCCCATCTCCTTTTTGTACTGCGCTGCGCATCAGCTCCTGCGTTTTTTCACGAGTGAATCCCTGCGACCTGGTGTGCAGTCCCACCACTTCTCCGGTACGATTCGCGAGAACCAGCAAGTCGCTCCCGGATAACTTCCAGATATTTTCGGATTCATCCTGGATAGTGGCGACATCCTCGGTGGTCATCAGCGCGCGCACGATGGGGAGGTCTGCCAGCAGTTCGGCGGATCGCAGGGATGTCGATTCCCGCTGCTGTTCGAAGGTTTGGTAGGTTTTTACGGAGTTGCGGAGTTCCTGGCGGAGCGATTCGCGAACACGCTTTTGCACGCTGTAGCTGACGACCGAGAGCGTTGCGGCAGTCAAACCCGCGGTGATGGCCACCAAGGAAAGAAGAAACTTGGTGCGCAAGCGAACGGCTTTATACACGTAGTCCCACCCCTGAAGCGTTTCCGCACGAATGTGCAGCCGGATACACCTGCGCCGTGTACCTGTTCCTTCGAACTTATCATCCTCTGGGGTCTCGGGTATGGGCTGGTGTGGGGAGGAGTAGCGAAAGATATATTGCGGAGAAATTTGCAGCAAGGGGCTGGTGTATAGATCACTGATGGGGCCGGGATCTAGTGCGGCGGCGCGTGGGGCCCCGCGAGTTCGAGGTTCTCCCGTTACAAACGCGCCGCCGAGATAGGGATTCGTGCGAATGGAGTTCACTTCCGCTCGCTCGTGTTTCAAGCAGCGGGCGAGGTGGGCCGCGTGGCTGCCGGCGTGCTGACTTCGACGGTGATACCGCCAGGCGCTACATGATAGAAGCCGAACGTGGTTCGCCGCCACGCTCCAGGATTGCTGGAACTGGTGGTTCGTAGCCGGCAATTTTTATTCGCTGGTAGGTTGCTCGAACCGATTCTTGATCCGCGACGAGGAAGCCTACGTGAAATAGCGGAGGATAGGTCGTGTGCACACCGTCCTTTCCGTGCATGAGGATGAGAATGAAACCGTCTTCACCTTCCAGAACGGAGAATTTGCCGTTGCCAAGGCGTTCGGTGACTTTGAATGCGAAACAGCGCTCGAAAAGGTCGGTGCAGCCGGGAACATCGTTGACGGTCAGGTTTACGTGATTGAATCTGTACATGGAGAAAACTCCTTAGCTTGAATTCGCGAGCGCCGCGATAGCAGCAAGGAGCACTTCAGAAATTCCCGCCGGAGCTCAACCCACGTGGCCAGTGGTGACACCACTGACTAGCCGTGGGCCTCACCCTGATGCAGGGGGGACAGGACCAGCAAGCGCTGGCGGACCGGACTTACCAAACCGCCCCCGTCTATTTCGCCTAGTGGTTTAGATGCGAGGAGGAAGAAGGAGGTTATACGCGATAGTTTTTCAGCCGACTACTTCAGGGCCAAGGGAGGGCCGCTGACTTCTTTTTCTTTAAGGTGGAATTTTACTTCGACATGGTCGGCAATCTTGATGAAGGGGATGCCTTTGTTCATGCCGTAGTCTTTACGGTCGAACTTCATGTTCCCTTTGATCTCCCCTACGCCCGTTCCCCGATTGGAGATGGTCATGGTCAGCTTTTCAGGGTTGGATACGCCGCGTATCGTGAAGTCGCCATCCACTTCAAAGGTTTCGAGGCCGGTTTGCACCATTTTGGTGGATACAAAAGTGATCGTGGGATTCTGCTCAACGTCGAAGAAGTCTTTGCCCTTTAGCTTGTTGTTCTTCATGCCGCTTCCGGTGTCCACGGTGTCTGCCTGAATCTTGACGTTCAAAACGCCGGAGGTGGGATCTGTAGAGGCAAAGGTCAAAGTGGCATCCCACTTATCGAATTTCCCGACGATAGCGACCGAAGCTTTTACATAAAACGTGATCGTGCTTTCTTTCGGCGCGACGGCAAAAACAGGAGTTTGTGCCTGGCTGGAAGACGAGAATGCTAAAGCAAACAGCAAAAGTACGGTTAATCGCATGACGCGAAAGTGTGCGTGTTTCGGATTTCGTTGTCAATTGCGGCTTGCCGCAAAGAAATTCTCACCGGCGAATGCGTTCAGGTTTTTCTCATCGAAATGGCGAGAAATACGACGCCAAGGCAAATCCAAGTCACGCCGGGCGCTGTGCGATGAGCGAAGAGGCTGATCGCTCCCGCGAGGAAAAACAAAACTGCCGCTAGCTTAATAAGGGTGGGCTTGTTCATTCGCGGATTCTAGCCATGCTTGTATGGTTAAGGCAACCGCTGAGAGGCACCGTGGCCCGTGCAGTCCGCATCAGGTTTTGTATCGAGCAATAAGCACGATGATCACCACAAGCACGACGATAAACGGAAGAGGACCAAGTTCAGACCGACTCAATTCGCTGAACCTACATAATTCTGCTTTAGAAGGGTTCCGAGGATCATAAAAAACCTGGCTTGATTCCCCGATTCTAGGCGAGTCCGGCGGACAGTATCCCGGGTAATGCCAACCGTCATGGACTATTCCGCTCACCTCGTATTGAAATCCATACCTACCGTGATTGGAAGCGTCGTAAGTCTTGACGACTCCAATCGTCCTCGCTTCTCTCATTGCAACACGCGACAAAGTGACATAAGTCACCGCCGACCAAACCAGAAATACAATGAGGGGCAAAGTAAGTATCAGAAACTTTAGATTCGGATAGCGTTGCTGCATTCTTGGTTCTTGCGCCCTCGTCATAATGTTTGAATGCTGGCGGTGCCTGAGACCTCTGATCGGACACGATGCATGATAAAAGAAAGAGTTGTCTTGGTTATTGATCCAGAATGAGTACCACGAACTTCCACGAGCCGTCTGCCTGCCGCCTCATCACACGGAGTCCTTTGGCATTCAGGGTGTTCGGCGGGCCGTCTGGGGATAATTTGAACGTGGCTTGGGCTTCGAACCACTCGGTTGCCAAATCGTCCTGAACTTGAATGTTTTTGAATTTGGGAACGTAGCTCA
>Ga0070765_100000251_pt1 | contig 32400 bp, 28 predicted proteins | sample HubBroMetageWFT5_FD_71516 | JGI IMG/M metagenome (GOLD analysis project Ga0070765, IMG submission 71516) | Warmed and freeze-thawed soil microbial communities from the Hubbard Brook experimental Forest, New Hampshire - Hubbard Brook CCASE Soil... | ecosystem: Environmental > Terrestrial > Soil...
AACGGCGGCGTCAGCAAATTCAAAGATGGGCACTTCACCACTTACACGACGACCAACGGCCTCGCTTCGAATACCGTCTCGTCCATCCTCGAAACCCGCGATGGTGCAATGTGGTTTGCCACACCTAGCGGGCTGAGTTCTTTTTCAAACGGCCAATGGAGAACCTACACAACGGCAGCCGGTTTGCCTTCGCCAAAGGTGAACTGCCTTTTCGAGGATTCATCCGGAAGTCTCTGGACTGGAACGTCTGCTGGTCTTGCCTTTTTCGCCTCGAACCGCTTTCAAGTTCCTCGTGAATCGCCCGACGTCTTGCGCGAAGCAATAGTCGGGATGGCGGAGGACAAGAGCGGAAGGTTTTGGATCGCGACCTCGGATCATGTTTTGCGCGTTCCGCGCGACAAACTGCTAAACGGTGTTGTGGAGGCAGGCGATGTTCGCGAGTATGACCAGGCCGACGGTCTGGAGACCACTCAAGGAGTGGAGCGGAGTCAATCGGTGGTCTCGGATTCGGCTGGCAGGATCTGGTTTTCACTCAGGAGCGGTCTGTCGGTTGTTAATCCATCGCAGATCACCGACTATTCACTTCCCGCGCTGCCTCACATCGAGGCGATCACTGCGGATAATAACACCGCAGACCTCACCGCCTCCGTTCGAATTCCTCCATCTCCCCGGCGAATCACGTTTGAGTACACGGGGCTGAGTCTCGCGGTGCCCGGGCGGATTCAGTTTCGATATTTTCTCGAAGGCTTCGACAGTAGCTGGAGCCAACCGGTTGCAGCGCGAGAGGCCGTTTACACGAACCTTGGGCCCCGCTCCTATCGATTCCGGCTAGTCGCCAGCAACAGCGAGGGGCTGTGGAACGGGCCGGAAGCTGCGATCGTTTTGAACGTCGCCCCGGCCTACTATCAAACTTACTGGTTTCGTTTGGCGTGCATCGCCGCTTTCCTCGGAGTGCTCGCCGCTGCCTATCAACTACGGCTACGGCAGTTGTCGCGGGAGTTCAATCTGCGTCTGGAAGAACGCATCAGCGAGCGCACACGCATCGCACGGGACCTCCACGATACCCTGCTGCAATCTTTCCACGGCTTGCTGTTTCGATTGCAGGCGGCTCGCAACCTGTTTCCCGGGCGCCCTGCAGAGGCAATTCAAGTTCTCGATGGCGCGATTACCAAGGCGGAGCAGGCAATCGCCGAGGGCCGAGATGCCATACAGGGCTTACGTCCCGCGCCAGTCGCTCAAAGCGATCTTGCGCACCTGCTGACGGTGATGGGTCAAGAAATCGCGGGCTCTCAGGATACCGGCCGTGAATCGCCGAACTTCCGTGTGACTGTAGAGGGACCGAGGCAAACTTTGTCTCCAATCCTTCAAGACGAAGTCTACCGCATTGCCTGCGAGGTAATAGGAAATGCTTTCCGGCACGCGAATGCTACTCAGATCGAAGCCGAGATTCGGTACGATAATGGCTTGCTGCGCTTGCGTATACGCGACGACGGAAAGGGGACGGACCCGAAAATTCTAAAGGAAGGCGCGCGCGCCGGACACTGGGGATTGCCCGGGATCCGCGAACGGGCGAAGCAAATCGGGGCCCGCTTGGATTTCTGGAGCGAAGCCGGTGCGGGCACCGAAGTTGAGCTGACTGTTCCCGCTTCCATTGCTTACGCGAAATCTCCTGATAGTTCTGGCGGTGACGGCCGTGGCTTCAGGCTATTCCGCAAAAAGAGGAGCCATGAGCAGCGTTCCTAACCAGATTCGGATCCTTACCGTCGACGACCATCCGCTCCTCCGCGAGGGGATCGCGGCACTGGTCAACGCTGAACATGATATGAAGTTGGTCGCGGAAGCTTCCAACGGGCAAGAAGCACTAGAGCGATTTCGGCTGCACCGCCCGGATGTAACATTAATGGATTTGCAGATGCCGGGGTTGAACGGCATAGAGGCAATTATCAACATTCAAAGCGAATTTCCTAACGCCCGGGTCATTGTCCTGACCACGTATACAGGCGACGTCCAGGTGTTGCGGGCTCTTAAAGCTGGGGCGCGGGCCTACATCTTGAAGGGACACGTGCATAGGGAACTTCTGGAAACTATTCGTGCTGTCCATGCCGGCAAAAAACGAATCCCGCCCGAGGTCGCCGCCGAACTTGCTGACCATGCGGCAGAGGACGAGTTGAGCCCGCGAGAGATTCAAGTGCTCCGCCTGATCGCGAGCGGGAATGCAAACAAGCTGATTGCCGACCAACTCTCAATCAGCGAAGAAACCGTCAAGAGCCACGTCACGAATATACTCTCCAAGCTTGGCGCGAACGACCGGACCCACGCAGTCACCATCGGGCTGAGGCGCGGAATTATCGACCTATGAATCCCCTAAAAGGGGGATAGCCGCATCCCAGATTCGCGTGTTTCGACGCCGTTGCAAGTCTCCTATCCTGCGTACGGAACACAAAGGGCTGATTTGCAGCGACTATTTTCGACGTTCGCTAACGGTTGGCCCGGCAAGGGCCTTCTGCTCCAGCGGGTGGTAACAACCGCTGCGCTAATTCACTGCGCGATCGTCGGCCTTCGTGAGGCCCATCTGTTTGCATCAATCGCCCCCCAAATCATTGCAGCCGCTGCGGGGATGGTTCTCCTCGTCGGTTTGTGGACTCCAGTGACGGGAACGGTAATCGCCATTGTTGAGGCGTGCATAGCGTTCTCGCGCGCCGGAGATCCATGGATTCCCATCATCCTGGCGGCTCTTGGAACCAGTCTGGCCATGCTCGGACCGGGTGCCTGGTCCATCGATGCCCGGCTCTTCGGCAGGAAGCACATCGATATTTCGAAGAGCTAGAGGCATTTTCGCCTGCCCCTAAAGTTGTAGCGCCAGGTCTAACGATCTAACGACCCACAAACCGACCATCTGGGGTTGTCGGCAGACGCGAGTGCCGACAGAATGCGGACAGTGCGGAAAAAGGTCCAACGAGGGTCCAACGTTCTAGATAAGGAGCAAATTATGGCTAGCGCGGCTGCAATCATCGCGGATCCAAAGCAGTCCCAAGAGACAGTCCAGCGCGAGAACCTCTCTCTGCGAGAAGGAATCGCTAGAGCACCGATGTGCGACGAGATCGTCGGAACGTCTGTTGCGCTGAAAAGGGTATTGTCTCTCGTATCCAAGGTCGCTCCCACGGACACGAGTGTCCTGGTCACAGGCGAAACGGGGACGGGCAAAGAACTTGTAGCCCGCGCCATCCACAGGCAGTCCCTGCGTTCCTCACGCGCGTTCGTGAGTGTCAACTGCGCTGCCATCCCGCGCGATTTGATCGCCTCGGAATTGTTTGGGCATGAGAAGGGCTCTTTCACGGGAGCGATACAACGGCGCCTGGGCCGCTTCGAATTGGCGGAGGGAGGCACGATCTTCTTGGATGAAGTTGGAGAGCTTCCTATGCAGATGCAGATCGCGCTGCTGCGTGTCTTACAGGAACACGAATTCGAGCGTGTTGGCGGAACTCGATCCATCCAAACAAATGTTCGGGTGGTTGCGGCGACGAACCGCAATTTGCGGGAGGCCATCGCTGCCGGAACCTTCCGTAGCGACCTGTTTTATCGGCTCAATGTTTTTCCGATCGAGATTGCCCCTCTGCGAGAACGACAGGAAGATATTCCCATGCTTCTTGAATACTTTATTGATCGTTGCGCGAGGAATGCAGGAAAGAACATAAACGGGATCGAGAAGGACAGCTTGGATTTGCTTCAGTCGTATCCGTGGCCAGGGAACATCCGCGAATTGCAGAACGTGATTGAGCGATCGATCATCATGTGCGACACGGAGAATTTCTCGGTCGACAAGACCTGGCTTGCTCAGCAATCGCTCGCGACCGGACCGCGAATCCCGCTAGAGCTCTCCGAAAAAGTCGCCGCTCGGGAAAAAGAAATCATTGAGGTTGCCTTGCGAGAAAGCGCAGGGCGGCTCTTCGGACCTTCCGGCGCAGCCACCAAACTGGGCATGGCCCGGTCTACCCTGGAGTCCAAGATTCGATCGCTGAAGATCAGTAAGAACAGTTTCAAAGACTTCACCGAACCGATTCCTCGCCGATCTTGTTTGGGATCGGCTGAATAGCCCCAAATGCGAATGCTACGAAATTTCGGGAGCCCTGCCAACCGTGGCAGTGGACGCGGAAGTGTTAGGTCTTTTCGTCCCACTACGCGCTGTATACCAGGCACGATGACGATCAGGGCGATCTGCCGTTCGAGCGGCACAAAACAAAGAGGCCGGGCGCCTGTGCCCGGCCTGTAAATCGCAAATTGGTTGCGGCGGTCAGATTTGAACTGACGACCTTCGGGTTATGAGTTCAAGTCAGCAACGTACTGAAACTAGCTAAGTCTCGCCGATTCAGTTGCCCTCTCACCCCCGTTCTCTTCAATTTGTTACTCAAAATCGAGGGTTTTGCGCCCAAGTTGCGCCCAAATTTCTCAGAGCGGGCGGAGCGCGGATCGAGCCGCTCTTGACGGGAATCTCGCGTCAGCACGATTTGACCAGTGCCCGACGGCCGTTCAGCCTAGATCTTCGTAGCGTTGCCTCTCGATACATTCGGAAGAGGCTGAGAAGACGATTCTATGCTCCGGTTTGTTGATAATTTGCGAGGAGAGTCGTCACGGTCCGTAAACCAGCACACGGAATGTTCCCTGAATCGCAGCACCCTGCGGGTGCGGCCGATCTGCACTCGGCGGAGGAGCCTGGCCAAAGTCGGCAGTATCCAGAAATAGTCTGTGGGTCTCGGTGTCGAGCCCCATGGTCTTGGCCCCGTATTCGGTCTTGACCGTTTCGATTTCGCTGAATTTATCGGAGGAGTCCTCATGGAATATGTGGACCATGCCCTCCCTCGTCGAAACGAAGATCAATCCGGTCGCTGGATCGTAGGCGGCGGCATCCACTCCGGCGGAGATCGGAAATGACTGAAGAACTTTCCCGCTGTCAGAGTCGAGGACGACCATCATCTGCGGATTGCGGCCAGCACTGAACAGCCGGTGGTGCTGAACGTCCATCGCAAGAGCTGTCGGCGCTCCGGCGGGAGCGAGCGGCCAGCGCGACTTGATCTTTAATGAGCTGGAATCAAAGGCGACAAGTTCGCTCGTGTCTTCCAGGTTCACATAGACCATTCCTTTGCCATCCGCGACGGCAAACTCCGGCCCCCCACCGAGGGCGATGCTGCCAACCACATTGCCGCTCTTGGCGTCGATCACCGTCGAATTGTGCGGGTCACCGTTCATGACGAAAACTCGCTTCGAGAAGGGGTCGTAAATCACGCAGTCCGCGTCTTTATCCGCTTTAGCTTCGCCGACTACTGTGAAGTTCTTCAAATCGAAAATGATCACCTTGCCCTGCGCTCCGTCGCTTATGAAGCCACGGCCAAACTCGCTAGCCACGGCGACGCCGTGATCTTGCTTCAGACCGGTGATATTGCCGATGAGGGCTCCGGTGTCAGCATCGATGACTTTGATTTCCGTGCCATGCGAAATGTAGACGCGTCTCGCGGCAGAATCAATCGTGATGTAGTCGAAATATTCCCGGGTGCTCCCCTCGGCTGCGCCGAAGCTATATTTCTTGAGCAGGTGATAGCCGATCGTGGCTGCCTTCGAGAGCGCGAAAGCACCCAGCAGAACCGAAAGTATGCCTGCTGCAATGCGTCGAATGGTTTGAAACTTCATACGAACCTTCCCTCGGACAGAGGTTGCTCGACCGATTCCATTCCTAAATTGCTTTCCGCCTTCGAAGGAATTTACCGTGCCGCGCCTAAACAGAAGATAAATCGTGGCGCACTCGAGCGCCCGACTCACAGGCTATAACGGAATTGGCGGCCTGTAGGGTAGGGTCCGAGCCAAAAGCCACATAAGGAAGAAAACCAGCGGCAGATTGACGAGTAGCTGGAGAACCGTATAACCCACCATCTGTCGCGCACGGATTCCTAACAGCCCCAACAGCGGTAACATCCAGAACGGGTTGATGAGGTTCGGCAATGCCTCTGCCGTATTGTAGATCTGTACTACCCATCCCAGATTTACGCGATTTTGTATCGCCGCCTGCAAGACATAAGGAGCCTCGATCAACCATTTGCCGCCACCGGAGGGAACGAACATTCCAAGAGCTGATGAATAGAGGGCAATCAATATCGGATAGGTTCGTTCCGTAGAAATGTGGACAAAAAACTGGGCCAGTTGTTGCGACATCGACGACTTGGTGACCATTGCAAATATGCCCGCATAGAATGGAAATTGTATGAGCACGCCGGCCGTGGCTGGGACCGATCCCGCGACGGCACGCGCAAAAGCCCGCGGCGTCCAGCACAGAAGTAGACCCAACGTAATAAACAGGAAATTGTACGTATTGAGATCGAGCGCAGCCCGCAGGCCCCTGGCAAAGACGATTTGTCCCAAATAAGTGAACCCAATCGCACAAATGAATATCGTAAGGACGCCACTGTGCTCAAGCCACTCTCCAGGTGAAGACCGATTCTCAACGATCAGCACGGATGGTTTCACACTCACCCCAAGCGTCTCTGCGGTCTTGGAATTTTCAGCAGTTGGAGCCGAAACGTAAGCGACGGAGACCGAAACGAGGATGAGGACAAATGCAGTCAATACGCTCTGCCAGGTAAAGATGGTCTCCGTCAGGGGTATCCGACCACTTACCCTCAAGAGCTCTGGCGGAATCGCTGCCGGAGTAGCCATCATCAGCGCCGCCGAGGAGGAAAGCCCCAACCCCCATACACTGCCCATGCCCAGATACGCTGCGGCGCTGGCCGCACGATAGTCCACCCCACGCACTCTTTGCACGATTTCACGCACAAGCAGCGCGCTGAATATCAGACTGAATCCCCAGCTAACCAGAGAACTCGTCGTCGAAACAAGGGCGACGAAAGCGACGGCTGAACGCGGAGTGCGAGGAACTGCTGCCAGCCGGCGAACTAATCGCGCCACCGGCAACGAGGTCGCCACTACATAGCCTCCTATAATGATCATCACCATTTGCATGGTGAACGGGACCAACTTCCAAAACCCATCGCCAAAATCCCCTATCAGATCGCTCGCGGTGCTTCCGGAAACCAAGCCCCCTGCAAAAACGATCACTACGGCGCCCATGGCAAAAACGAGGGCGTCCGGGAACCACCGCTCGGACCAATCTGCCAGCGCCATGCCGGTCCGCATAAAAACGTTCCCCTCCGTTTTCGACGATCGTCGGACCGGGTTTCTATCCGCCATGGGTTTCTCCTCGTAGGTGGAAGGCCTGAGAATCTCTTCGGGAAAGGGACACACCTTCCCGGGAGGCGCCGTGAAAACCGCAGCTTTTAATGAGTGGGTTTGCGATTCTGATTTTGTTTTTCCACATGCTCGTTGATCCACTCCAAGATAAGATCCGCGACTTGCAGGTTGTTTTTGTCCTGCATCAGCATGTGACTGTTGCCGAACTGTCCGTAGTCGGGCAGATGCATCATCGTCGCATCGCCCCCCGCATTCTTCACCGTTTGAACAAACTGCTGACAGGAAGCAAAAGTGTCCATCCACCTCGTTGCGTAAGCGGGAACATCGGCAAGATGATCGCCAAACACAACCAGAATCGGAACTCGCGTCAAAATGGAAATCTGTTCGGGCATAAGGTTTGTTGGGCAACGCGTTTCGATTGTAATCGCGCCCTTGATGTTCATGGAGCCGATCAGCACAGCTCGTTCCGGGAAAAAGCCGGATTCCGAATGACCCATCAAGATGGCGCCCTTGAGCCGCTGTGCGAGCGTTGCCAGGTTTGTCCAAGTGGGGTTGACCTCGGGAAGCTCGGCGTTTAGGTCAGGAATTATTTGTTTATCAAATTCGTTAAAGGCCTGAACGGGAAACTGCTCGTTCGAAAAAGACTCACCGAAGAGCGGCCCGAAACGAAAAAAAGGCCACGCGATCTCGCGGCTTGCGATACGAATGGGGGGCAGGTCGCTCGGTGGCCGCATTCCTAGCCGCACTTCGTTATAAACGGTGGCATCGAAGCCGGAGCGCGCCCGGGAAACCTGGTCGGGAATATAGACTGCGCGATGCTTATGTAACAAGTATTCATCCCAGCCCATCCGGCCGTCCGGCGTAGTCTCGTAGCTCTTTCCACTCAGAGAGCCACCGTGTAACATGACGATAGGAATATGTTTTTCGCTGCCTTTGGGTATCTGATAACGAACATACATTTGGTCGACAGCAATATTGCCAGTGTTGATTCCGAGATTTAAGAACCCGGCGGGAGTGCCTGTGAGCGCGTCGGCAAATATCGTGCGCCCCCCGACGAAAAAACTACCTTCAGCTTTCAGGATCAGGCCATCTGCCACTGCCGTTCTGGCCGCCAGAAGAACCGAAAGTACAGCTAGTTGAACGAAGCTCAGCATCGGCTGGTCAAAAGGACGTCTGCGTTTCACAAATCCCCCGTCGCTTGACCTTCATTCTGTTCCCCGTTTCCGTCGAAGAAGATGCCGTCGAACCGTGCTTTAGGGCGCCGCACGGCCGTAACACACGGGGACTCAAATCGCATGTCGAATCTCAAACCACATTTGCGAACAATTGGCCGCGGCACACTACCGACTTATTGATGAGCATCTGATGTCCGATGCGTTTCTGTCCGCCTGCATCCGCGTTGTCCCCAAATTCGAATTTTCCCTCGCGCAGCTCGAAGATACTGATATCGGCTTGGCTTCCCGGGCGCAATGTCCCGAGTTCCAATCCAAAATTGCAAACGTGAGCAGGTGTGACAGTCACGCGCTCGATCGCCTGATCGAGGGTCATGCCCAGGGCCAAAAATCTTGACACCAGCGTGGGCATGTCGTCGCGGTCGTTGTTCCCTATTCCGTACGGGTTAGCCAGGTCGGTGCTCAGAGTGTCGGGCGGAAAATCCTGTTCAAGGCACTTTCCTACAACCGCCATGCTGAGGTTGTGCGGTCCTTCACCGACATCGAAAATAACTCCGCGCGCTCGAGCTTCGCGCACTTCAGGCAGTATCTTGCCGTTCGAATCGAGGATATTGTGGGGAAAATTGTTGAAGCAATGCGTGTATACATCTCCTTTCCGCATCATTCCTAGAATATCGGGTAGGGGATAGTAGGAGTCCCAGATATGACCCATCATCGGAAGATGGGTGGCCTCGGCGGCTTGCAGCGCTCTTTTGACGTATTCGAGCTCTAGGTCCTTGGGATGATTGGACAGGTTTTTTTGAACGTGCACCTTGATTCCAACCACAATTGGTTTGTACTGTTCCGCAGCCTGGATAGTCGATTCCGGATCGACCCAATCTAAGTTCTGATAGCGGTGCGCCGGATCAACCATCGCCCCCATGATTCCAATATGCAGCCATGCGAAAATTCGGGTGGTCGAAGTCTGTACGATGTCCTTGCAGAATCGACCGATCATGAAAGATCCAGTTGAGCCCGCATCCACCGCCGTGGTCACGCCGCGACCGAGGCAATAATGGTCGGCGTTCATGCCTATACCTACTCCGTCATAGCAATGTACGTGAAGATCGATAAAGCCCGGCGTGACGATCCGGTCCTTCGCAGAGACCACATGCAGAGCGCGTGACTCGGGAATGTCACGGGAAAGCTCCACAATCTTGCTGCCTTTTACAGCAACGTCCAAGGGGCCATGTATTTTTTGCGAAGGATCAACTACCGTGCCCCCTTTGATGAGTATGTCGATGTCCGGCTTGGCATTCTGGCCGGGCGGAAACGTTGCTTCATTGTTAGCCCAAAGTTCCTTTGGGGCCAGTGCTGCGACTCCACCTACGGCTGCAAGACACTTTGTAAACTCACGACGCGTTGGCATTGGCTGTCCCTGTTACCACTCCTGTTGTTCGCTTTCCGAAACCGATGGTGCCACGGCGTTACAGTCGAGAGGACACATTTTCTCCACGTGGAAATTTAGATAGGAATTCAGCGCAGTCCGCACGTCAGAGCAAGCCGTCGTAATCCATAATCGAGTGCAGAATCAGCTGCCACCGCCCGTCTTGTTTCGACCAAACAATTGCAAATAGGCGTGGACCTCGAGAAACCTGCCCTTTGTATTGCATAACAGAAGTACTGTTACCGGTCATCACAACAGTGTTGCCGTAGGCGTACAAACGAACATGATCGCGTGTGTGCTCGTCTACGCGCACCTGTTTCTTAGATCCAAAGTGAGCCAGGACCTGGGCTTTGGTGAGGTTTTCCCCCTTGCCGAACCGTTCGGCCACCCAGACCACCTGATCAGCGATCATCGCATCAAGGGTTTCTTTGTCGTTGTCCAAAAGTGCGTGGTGAAAGCGTTCTAGCACCTTGGATTTCGCGAAATCATCAAGGACTGCCCTGGCCTGCGGACTCCGAATTTCCGCGATGGCATCCTCCGCAGAACTGGGGTCAGGGTACCTGACGATGTTTTGTTCACTGCTCGTTTGAGCCCACGCAGAACCAATCCAAACGAGAGCGACCACAGGCAATACAAAGAATCGTCTTAACATCACTCCACCTCTCTCCGTGCAATCATCGTTCAAGGCAACTTCCTTGCTCGTTGAGGACGTCATTTCACTTGGGAAACACATCGAGCTCGGGTTTTGCGCCTTTCGGCTCAGGTGTGCGGGCCACGTTCATCACCATCGAGAGAAACGTGTAATATCCATTCACTCCCACCATGTCGATGATGCCTTGTTCTCCAAACTTGTCGAGCGCTCGCTTGTAAGTTACGTCACTTACACTATGGTTATCGTGCAGTTCGGTACAGAAATCGTAGGCGATTGCTTCTTCCTCGGACATCACCGCAGGGCGGCGACCAGATGCAATTGCCTTCACTATCTCTTCGCTGAGACCTGCTTTGATTGCGAGTTCCGAATGCGAGTGCCACTCATAACGCTGCGTCCACTGCCGCGCTGTGATCAGAATCACGAACTCCCGGATCTTCGGCGGCAGAACCGTCTTGAAACGCAGGTAGTCCCCCATTCCTTTCGCACCCAGCATCACCTCGGGACTCCGCAACAGTGCGAGAAAAGGACCCGAAAGAGGCGCCCCTCGCCCGGCCACCACGATTTCTGCTGCTTCCTTCTGAGCGGGGGTCAACTTTTCGGGGGGAATCTCCGGCATGCGATCCTGTGCGGCCGCCGCAAAACTCACAGCGAGCAGGAACCACAGGCTGCAGATCCGCAAGCGTATGGCGGAGCGCTTCTGCGAAAACCCTAAGAACGTTGCCGCAGCCATATTTCACCTCGACCCACCCTCATTGGTTTCAAACTGTCTCGATGTGGCGAATCTCCATCCGCTTCAGTCTTCAGTGATGTAAGTGACATGCTCAAGGATCATTTGCCATCGTCCATTAAGTCTCGCGTAAACATGCGTAAATAGCGCGATGCCGGAAAGCCTTCCCGGACTCTCGAGATGGGAAATGCCACCTGGACCCCAGGAACCGCTGTCCCGTATCAGTAACGTCGAGGTGTAACGTCCGCTAACGACAACGGTATCCTCATAGGCCGCCACGCGAACGTCATCTCGTTGGAGCGCGTCGTACTTCACTGCGCCGGACTTCAGCTGGGCCAGGCGTTCCGCCTTGTTGAGAATTTCTCCGCCGGTGCCGGCGTAGAGGAAGTCGTCCGCCCACACACCGGACAACGTCTGCGTATCGTTCGCAAGCATTGCTTGATCGAACAGAGTTTCGGATTTCAGAACGGCTTTCTTGGCCGCTTCCTGGTCCGGTGTCTTGTCCGTCTTATTTTGGGCGCCGGCCGAGCTTAGAAAGCTCGTCGCCAACCAGAGAACCAAAACAATACGCCGCATCGTTATCTCCTCCTTTGGCCTTGTGCCGATGCCTGCCAACAATTTGCTCAAGCAGTGCGCGAATCATTGCCGCGACATATCTGTCCGCTGGTGCGCAACCATCTGCCAGCGTCCGTCCAGCCGGACCCAAACCGCGGAAAATCTTCGAGGACCTCTGGAAGCCTGACCCTTGTATTTCTTCAAAGTCGTGCTATAGCCGGTCACCACCGCGGTGTTTTCGTTGTAGACGCGCACGCGAATATCATCGTGCCGGAAAACACTGAAATTGTGCGTCTTGGAACGAGCTTCAGCGAGTCGCTGGGCTTTGGTCAGGACTTCGCCGTTGTCATTGGGATATAGAAGCTGGTCGGCCCAAAGCCGGTCGAGAGTGTCCACATCCCCGCGCAAAAGGGCTCGATCTTCCTCGTCTTGTAGTCTGATGATCTCGTTCTTGATGGCCTCGGGATCCGTATTCTCCGTTTTTGCTTGTTGAGCTTCGGCAAAAGAGCTCACGGTGACTGCCAATAACAAAACCGGGAAAAATCGTCCCACGAACATTTTCACCCTCTGCTTTCGTAATTCCTCGCAGGCCGTCCCATCGCGACTAGCCGATGGACACTCAAGCGAGTGTCACCAAATTACCTTTAGCGCCAGCTGGATTTGCCTAGAGGTGGTCGAGGTTGCGTCCACAGCCCCCGCTCCGCCAACTGGACTTCCGTCCTGATCGAATAGAGTGCTGTTGTCAACGGGCACGGCAAAGTTAGGCCGGTTCAGGATATTGAAAAACTCCGCGCGGAACTGCACATTGAATGTCTCGGAAATCCTTCGGATATAGTTGTTCTTGAAAACCGAGAAATCGACGGTCACGAGTCCGGGCCCAATGACCGAATTACGTCCTGAATTCCCCATGAGGGTGAGCGGGTTGGGTGTGCTGAAACAACTTAGCTTGATGTAGTCTGTGGGGTTTCCGACATTGACACCGGTGCTGCAGCCTGGTCCATAACTACGATTCGGAAAATCGAATGGGTCGCTGCTGTTGAGCCCGAGCGGGTCTCCCCCGATTAAGGGGGTAAACGGTACGCCGGTCTCGGCAGTAATGATTCCGCCTAGAGTCCATCCGCCCAAGGCATGAGAAGCGATACTCCCCAAGTCATGCGGAGTTGGAATATTCCACAGATAGTTCACCACCAGCGTGTGCTTGATGTTGAAATCGGTCAAGCCGCGCCGACAGCTATTGCAGAACCAGAACAAACTGGAAATGGAATTCACGAAAGGATCGCCGACCACGGTCGCCGATCCAGTGTCGAGGCCCTTGCCAAAAGTATAAGACCCCTGAATCTGAAAGCCGTGGCTCATCTTTTTGGTTACTTGTGCTTCCAGCGCGTTGTACTCAGCCGAACCACCCCAATACACGATGCGCAAGTCACCGATGTTGGGATTTATCTGCGTTCCGCTTCCTGTGGGCGAGGGCCAAAGGAGCCCTTGTGGAGTTACCGTCGGGAGCACGTCATTGGCGTCATCCGTCCGGTTCAGCATGTGCACGCCGTGATTTCCCACATAACCCACCATGAGCGTAACGCTCGGGGTGAGTTCGCGCTGAACGTTGAGGTTCCACATCATGACGTAGTTACGCGGGGGTTTTGTTTGGATCGAGCCGTACTCCTCATTCTGAGGAATAAACTGCCCGGAATCGCCCAATCCGGTTGGGAACGAACCCGGGGGCAAATTCGATGACGCAAGGCTCACGTTGTAAGGGACGACTTCGTCCAGAATTTTAAAGAAGTCCAATGCCAGGGGAAGTACGTCGAACATCCCGAAACCTCCGCGAACGGCGGTCTTACCGGTCCGGAATGGATCCCAGGAGAAGCCTACCCGAGGTTCGAAGTTGCGCAGTGTCGGGTTGCTGAAGTAGGGCGACCCTAAGGTTGGTACGGTCGACGTGTAGGTCGCCAGGTTGCTGAACCTATTGTTGTTCTCAGTCGGAACGGTTGACATCTCGTATCGAAGGCCAAGGTTCAGTGTCAGGTTGGAACGTATCCGCCAGTCGTCCTGCACATAACCCGCGAAGATATTCTGCCTGGTCCCGATGATGTTGGCGTCCGAGGCTAGTGCGCCAGTGAACGAACCCGGCACGTTGGTAAGAAAGTTCTGCAACGATCCGAACGAGACCTGTCCGTTGGAAAAAGCCCTGGTGAAATAGTTAAACCGCATTTGCTCGAAGGCGAATCCGAATTTCAGCGAGTGGTTGCCCTTGCTTAGAAAGGCATCGTCGTAAACCTGGTAGGAGTTCCAATTACGCAATGGCTCCGAAAGCGATCCGAAGCCCTCGTTGTTGGTGGTCAGGCTGGTTACTTTAAGAATCGGGGCATATTGTCCTGGAAAGACAGACAAGCTCTGATCCAGGGACAGCGGGTTAACCGCCTGCTCCGGGAAGTTGGTCAGCGTGGCGACGCGGCTGAAACCAACCCTGAAAGAATTCACCAAGGCACCGCTGAAAACGTGCGTCTCCTCAAGGGCCACCATTTGCCGCACCGATCGGCTTCCGCTGACTACGTTGTTGAACACATCGGGGATCAAGGTCAAACCGTGGTCGTAGAAATAGGTGCCGGAAAGGCTGTCGTTCGCCCCAAACTTCCGGTCTACCCTGCCGGTCACAAAGTTCTCGGTATCGAAATTGTTGACTTCGACCAGATAACGGCCGGTGTTGCCGGTGCCCAACAATCCGTCATTGGGCAGTGGATAAAAGCCCAGAAAAGGCTTTACCTGAGGATCGACGGTGATGATGGTCGTTGAGCCGTCGGCGTTGTGCAGAATGCCATTGCGAGCATCCTCTGAAGGAACGTTGTTGATGTTAGTCACGCCCGTCGAGGAACGCAATCCTTCGAAGTCCACAAAAAAGAAGGTCTTGTCCTTCTGAATCGGTCCGCCCACCGAACCGCCAAATTGATTGCGATGGAACGGAACGGTCGTTTGGTCGAAATAGTTTCGGGCATCAAGACCTTCGTCGCGAAGAAACCAATAGGCGTCTCCGTGAAACTGGTTGCTTCCCGAACGGGTAATGGCGTTGACTACGCCGCCGGCCGTGCGCCCATATTCAGCGGACTGATTGGCCGTCAGGACGGAGAACTCGGCAATCGCATCCACACCCAACGAAACACCCAGCACACTGCCGGGTGAACCGCCCGAATAGTCGACAACGCTGACCCCGTCGATTCGATAGTTATTTAACTGAGGCCGCGTGCCGGAAATACTCAACTGCGCTCCAAAGCCACGCACCGAACGATTCGCATTCGCCGAGCCGCCCGCCTGCGTGACGAGCAGATCAACGCCGGGCTGCAGGGCTGCCAAGGTGGTCCAGTCGCGTCCATTGAGCGGCAAGTCCACAACGGTTTTAGAGTCAACCAGCCCTCCAATGCTCGACGAGGCTAGTTGAACAGCCGGCGGAGCCCCGGTCACTTCAACCTTCTGCGTTGTCTGCCCAACCTGTAGGGTGAAGTTCAGAACTTGTTCCGCACCCACCACCAGCGTGACCCCAGTCTGCACCTGGGTCGAGAAACCCGGAGCAGACGCCTCGATTTTATAGGTTCCGGGGAGCAGATTCGGTGTGGTGTAGAAACCGGTGGAATCCGAAACGGCGGTTCGAACCACCCCGGTCGAAACGTTTTCGATAGAAATTTGAGCACCGGGCATTGGCGCTCCGGAAGCGTCGTTTATGGTGCCCTGAAGCGTCGCACCCGTTACTTGCCCGGAGACCGGACTCGAAAACAACCCGAGCACCATTGCCGCGAGTGCAAGCAACGCAGCAACCTTTCCCTTCGAATTCTCGTGGCATAGCATGCGACCACCCCCTTTCGAAGCCATCACAAAATGAAATAGCAACGAAACACAAAACTGATTCGTGCTGTGTATCACGCGAAAAGATAAAAGCGTCATTAATTGAAGTTAATGTTTTGGCCGCGCCGTCAATCGGGCCATCCGCGAGCGTTTCCCGAGCGAATTGCCAGGCTGAGACTTGCGCTCCGGATAGAAACAATCTGTCAAAGCGTTCGTTCCGGTTCGCATTGAAGTTCGTCGCCGGCCCCACCGACGCGACGGTCTCCGGACTCGCGCGGCTCCGGTTGTTTGCTTAGTGCGCTTGCGATCTGGCTTCTTGAACGGGGGCAAGTGTGACCGTGAATGTGGAACCTTTGTCCGGCTCGCTCTTGCAGCTTATCGTTCCGCCGTGCGCCTGGACGATCGCCTGGGCGATGGCCAGCCCGAGTCCGCCACTCCGTACTTCATCACTGGATTGCGGAGCCGCTCGGTAGAAGCGCTCGAAAATGTGCGGTAAGTCTTCCGAAGAAATACCAAAACCCTCGTCTCGAACGACTACAGTTGGCTGCCCGCGGACTAGGCCCAGGCCCACTCGGATCGCCGTATTCTGCGGAGAATACTTGATGGCGTTGTCGAGCAGAATAAGAAATAACTGGCGTATCAGCGCTTGGTCGCCAAGATATTCGATCTCGATCAGCTGAGAGTGCTCGATGTGTATTTGCTTTCGCCTTGCTCCCGTCTTGGCAATTCCACAGGCTTCTTCGATCACTTCATCCAGAAACAGCCGTTCGTTCTGGAGGCGGAGCTGCCCGGCATCCGCCATCGACAGCGTGAAGAGGCCCTCGATGATTTGCGCCATAGTTGATAACTCGTCGGCTATGGTGACGAGCGCGGTACGGTATTCCTCTCCGCTCCGAGGTTGCGAAAACAGGAGTTGGGTTTCACCCAGCACCACGGAGAGCGGCGTTCGCAACTCATGAGCCGCATCCGAAACAAACTGACGAAGCTGGCCCACGACCGCGCCTACACGGCCAAAGAGCACGTTAAAGTTGGCTGCGAGAATCCCCAATTCGTCATTGGGATTCACAATCGGCAAGCTTACATTCAGATCGCTGTGGGCGGAGCCGGACGCTCTGACCGTCAACAACGCCGCGTGCCGACTTAGTTCGACGATCGGGCTGAGGCTGCGGCTTACGTACCATACGGCAATCAGGGTCGTTAGCAAAAGACTTACGGTCCACAGTCCGAAGGCCTTGGTGCGAAAAATGGACTCGACTTGATCCACAGTCGCCGTAGACTCGGCGATGACAAACCAGCGCGGCTCTCCTTCGACCACAATCGGGACAACCGCAGTTCTCCGGCTGCCCTGATCGGTCACAACGGTTTGGAAAAACGGAGCAGTGTTTTGACGCAGGGCCTCAGGCGCGATCTTCAGCCCGCTAGCTCCGGCCGACTGCTCCACGACTTGAGCGTCGGCGTTTAACAGCTGAAGAAATTGTCCCTCGATCTCCAGACCCGCAAAATGGGACTGACCTGGATGTGCAATCAGCGCCGCAATCACAGGGCGGGCGGTATCAAGCAGCCTCTCATCCAATCCGTTCCGCACTTCCCGGACAAAAGAGTTATACACGACCACATATGTACCGGCGAGAAACACCCCGATCACCACACAGAAAAGCAAAATCATTCGCAGTCGCAGGGTTACATTCAGCATCCGTTTTATGGACTCCCAACAACCGTTCTTTGCAAGCGCGCTGATTCTACTGCAATGATTTGCTTTCGGAGAGCCTCTTCCGTTCGTCTATCAGGACCGTCACATAAATACAAATTAATAGATATTTTATCTCGTCCTCAGATATGAATAGTGGCGCAAGTAACACCGGCAACAGGTCGCCGGACTTTCTTGGAATCATGGTTTCGTCGCCGCGCTCGACGGACCCGCCGTTCGCTAAAACCTATCCATAGGATCTTGGATAAAACCGATGAAGGTTGCCGGTGCTGAAAAACCAACGAAAGTCAGATGGGCCATCATGGCATGTCTGGTGATGGTCACGACGCTGACGATTATGGACCGCTTGAATCTCGGAATTTCGGGCAAATTCATTCAAGACGAGCTCAAACTGAGCACCCAGATGATGGGTTGGGTGTTCAGCGCCTTCCTGTTGGGGTATTCCCTATTCCAAGTGCCCGCCGGATGGGTCGGTGACCGCTACGGTCCGAAGAATGTTCTGACCGGAGCAATTTTGCTGTGGTCGCTGTTCACCGCACTCTGTGGATTCGCGCCGGACCTGGTCATCGGGCGCTGGATCGGAGCTGCGGGAGCTTTCATCGTGGTTCGCTTCCTGGTCGGCGTAGGTGAAGCCGCCAATGCACCTAACAGCAATAAGATCGTCTCGAACTGGATAGGCTCGGGCCAGCGTGGTATCGGAAGCAGTTTTCTAACCTTGGGTATCGGGATTGGAGGAACACTCACGCCTCCGCTGATTGCATGGATCGCCGAGCGCTGGGGTTGGCGTTTTTCATTTTATATCTCCGGACTCTTGGGCTTATTCGTCGTATTGATTTGGGAGTGGTACGTCACCAATACGCCTAACGAACACCCGAAAGTGAACGCGCAAGAACTATCCTTGATTCAGGCCGGTTCTCAAGCCAGGCGAAGAACGAACGGGGAATTCCGGAAAACTCCGTGGAAGAAGATGCTGTCGAATCGTTCCGTGTGGGGCATCCTCCTGGGGTACATGTGCCAAGGCTTTCCGATTTATTTCTTCCATACCTGGTTTTTCATTTATCTCGTCCGCGTCCGGCATTTGAGCATCAGCGAAGGCGGCATGTGGGGTTCGACGCCATTTCTCGCAGTGGCGATCATGGCGCCCCTTGGCGGGTGGTTCTCCGACGTTGCAGTGCGAAGATTTGGAAAGCGCAATGGCCGCAGGATCGCAGTGTTCACGGGCATGCTCAGTTCGGCTCTGTTGATCTGGGTCGGTGCTGCGGTGAACGGGAGTGCCTCCGCGGTCTTGCTCCTGGCCCTTGGCGGCGGACTCAACATGTTCGCCGCGGTTACCTATTGGGCGACCTGCATCGACCTTACCAATGAATTTGCCGGCTCTCTCTCGGGCATGATGAATACCCTTGGCAATCTTGGAGGTTGGTTGTCTCCCGTTGTTTCCGCCTATTTGGCGACGCACTACAGCTGGAAAGTCGCTCTAGACTGCGCGGCGGTGGTGACCATCGCCTCGGCTCTGTTCTTCCTGCTGGTCCGGGCCGACCAAAAACTCGACCAAACGGAGGAGGAAAATGCCGGAGAGGTGCCGGATCTCTTGGCACTTCCGGTGTCATGATCGGCAAGGAAGGCTTGTACGCTCAAAATGTGTCGGGAAGCGGAATCTTCCCGGCACATCAAAAAATTGACTGCCCCTTAGGGCGACGGCATGATGTTTTTATGCACCTCTTACTTATAGAAGACGAACGAAAGGTTGCAAGTTTTGTCGCTCGTGCCCTCCGGGAGAATGCGCATACCGTCGACATTGCGAATACCGGCCAGAAGGGATTAGAGCTGGCGGGTCGAATCCCCTACGACGCAATACTCCTGGACGTTCGATTGCCGGGAATCAGCGGAATCCAGGTCTGCCGGGAACTTCGGCAATCCGGTGTTGAAATTCCCATTCTCATGCTGACCGCGCGGACCTTGGTGGAACAACGTGTCGAAGGGCTCGATGCAGGCGCGGATGACTACCTCACGAAACCATTCGCTCTGGACGAACTGCAAGCGCGCGTCCGCGCGATTACGCGGCGCGGCGGGAGCAAGAAGTTGCAGTGCGCGGATCTGGAGTTCGATAGGCAGAAGGGATTGGTATCGCGCGCGGGAGAGGCGATTTCTTTGACCACAAAGGAACTGGCGCTCCTGGAACTGCTTTTGTTGCGCTCGCCGGAACCGGTAGGGCGTACGGTAATCGTGGAGAATGTCTGGTCGTATGGCTTCGACACGGAAACTAACTTGGTCGAGGTATATATCAATCGCCTGCGCCAGAAAATCGACCAAGCCCACCGCGTCAAACTAATCCACACGGTGCGCGGTGTCGGCTACCGTCTCGGCTTGCCCATCTGATTCTATGAAGCACGCCAACACCTTGTCGCCCATGCTGCGAGCCGCAAAGCTCATGACGCTGGGCATTTTTGCAGCATTCTTTTGCGTTCCACTGGCACAATCCCAAGGCGAGACGCCCAGGTTCGAAGTAGATCCTCACTGGCCCAAAGCTCTTCCCGATCGTTGGGTAACGGGCGCCATTGGCGGTGTGTGCGTGGACGGCAGAGATCACGTATTTGTCCTGAACCGACAGGATCTCACCGACAATGAGCTCGACGCCGGACATCAGGCGCCTCCGGTCATGGAGTTCGATGCGGAAGGCAATCTCGTCAATTCATTCGGGGATCCGGAGGTCGTTCCGAGCGCGCTTCATGGCTGTACGGTGGACAAGGACGACAACGTCTGGATGGCGGGTGCCCGGGATGGGATCGTGCAGAAATATGCACACGACGGTAGCAAACTCTTGCTGCAGATCGGAAAGCGAGGAACGGTCGATTCCTCGGATGGGACCCTGAAGGGAAAGGCGCTCAATGCCAGCCACACGGGCTTCTTCGAATCCGCAGGCATCGCGGTTGACCCCGTAAACGGTGACATCTACGTTGCGGACGGAGAAGGCCATGACAGCAACCACCGTGTGGCTGTTTTTGACCGCAACGGGCAATATTTGCGGCAATGGCAACCCCATCGCGCGGAGAGCGAAGTCGGCGACGATTTTCTTCCCATCGTGCATTGCATCGCAATGAGCAACGATGGGCACCTGTACATCTGTGACCGGAGAGCCCGCCGACTTCAGGTGTTCGACAAGCAGGGAAACTTCCAGAAGAATATTGCAATCGACTTCGAGCAGCGAACTGAATATCCGAAGAGTCAGGAGCACGGACCCGGCGCGTCAGGCACGGCTGTGTGGGTCGGATTCTCTCCCGACAAAGCGCAAAAGTTCTTGTATGCAGTCAATCCAGACGACGAGCAGATCGAAATCCTCGACCGTGGCACTGGCCAGGTTCTGGCTAGCTTCGGGCGCGCCGGTCACCAACTCGGCGAATTTACGGCCGCACACTTCCTCGCCGTGGACTCCAAGGGCAGCGTCTATGTGGGCGAAGTTACCGGCAAGAGGGTTCAGAAATTTACGAGGATGGATGGTCACTGAGTTGTAACTCCATCTCCATCCCGGACCGCATCGTGCAGTTTTCGGAAAGGAGGGCCTAAAATGGGGATTGAATCGAAACCCAAAGAGGCAGTGGATTCTTTGGACGCTCGACAAGAAAACATCGGGCAACTTGCTGGCGTTCGCGTCCTCGAGTTCGGCAGCTTTCTTGCGGGTCCGTTCATGGCTAGACTCCTTGCGGACTTCGGGGCGGAGGTAATCAAGGTTGAGCCGCCAAAAGGGGGGGATCAGAATCGCACCTGGGGCATTCGAGAAGGGGACACTTCTTATTCGTGGTTCGTCCAGGCCCGTAACAAAAAGTGCATTACCTGCGACCTTCATCTTCCCAGAGGACAAGAGCTTGCACGACTGCTGGCTTCAAAATCGGACATCGTGCTCGAGAACTTCCGTCCCGGGAAAATAGCCGAATGGGGCCTGGGCTACGACGTCCTGCGAACCCTCAACCCCAAGCTTGTCATGGTGCATATTTCTGGCTTCGGCCAAACTGGCCCTTATAAGGATCGCGCGGGTTTCGGCTCCGTGGGAGAAGCCATGGGCGGAGTGCGCTATCTGACGTGCGAGCCGGGACGCCAGCCGATTCGTACCGGCGTAGCGTTGGGCGATTCTGTAGCGGGCTTGTACGCCTGCTTCGCGTCCATGATGGCGCTCCGCCGCGCCGAACAATCTGGACAAGGCCAGGAAATAGATGTCGCAATCACCGAAGCGGTCTTGAGTCTCATGGATGCAATCATTCTGGAATACAGCGCAACGGGCCAGATCCGCCAACCGCGAGGGGGGAAACTTGGTGGTGGTGTTCCTAGCAACATCTATCCGAGCGCGGACGGCCACTTTATCGTGATCGGAGGAAATTCTGATTCCATCTTTCGTCGCTTGATGAGGGTGATGGGCCGACCGGAACTTGCCGACGATTCCAGGTATCGCAACAACGCGGAGCGCTTGGCGCACGAGAACGAACTCGACGAACTCATCAGCAGCTGGACGCGTCAAAGCTCCGCGGAAAGGATCATGACCGAGCTTAACGACAATGGCGTCCCGGCAGGTCCAATCTACAATTCGGCCGATATCGTCCAGGATCCTCATTTTCGAGAACGTGAAGCCGTCGTGGATGTGTTCATCCCTGAAGCCGGCCGAAATCTGACCATGCAAGGAATCGTCCCCAAGTTTTCCTCCTGGCCGGGAACAATTCGCTGGGCGGGGCCAGCGCTCGGACAACACAACCGTGAAATCTACGAGGGGCTGCTGGGCCTTGGTGAGGACGATCTGGGAGGCCTGCGGAAAGAAGGAGTGATTTAAGAGTCAGCATGGTAAAACCAGTCGAAGTCATCGATGTCTCGCCGCGTGATGGCCTACAGAATGAACCGAAGAACGTATCGACCGAAAACAAACTCGCCCTCATCGAGAAATTGGTCTTGGCCGGGGTAGGTTCGATTCAAGCAACGAGTTTCGCCCATCCGAAATGGGTTCCCCAGATGGCCGATGCAGAGGCCGTCGCGCGGAGTCTTCGCAAATCTTCGAACGTAAGATTCTCCGCCCTGGTTCTGAATTTCAAGGGATACGAGCGAGCGGTCGCGGCAGGATTTCGTTGCGTTGATTTGGCGTTGTCTGCAAGCGAAACGTTTCATCGACGAAACACCAATCAGAGCACGGCTGACGGGCTCAAGCTCCTCGATCTGGTCAGTAAGGCCGCCGAACGGGATGCGGTGTCCTTCCGGGTCGGTATTGCAGTGAGCTTTCATTGTCCGTTCGAGGGGCGAACCCCTGTGAACGTTGTCGTCAGCTGCGCACTCGAGGCGCGTGCCCGCGGCGCCTACAAGATTGGATTGAGTGACACCGACGGCATGGCATTCCCTGACCAGGTAAGTGACGCAGTGGCCGCGGTCACGGAAGACTCAAAAATCGGCTCCAGTGATCTCGTGCTCCACTTTCACGACACCTATGGCAGGGCCCTCGCAAACGTTCTGGCCGGCCTCGATGCCGGTGTACGTGCCTTCGATGCCTCAGTCGGCGGATTGGGTGGCTGTCCGTTCTGCCCCGGCGCCAGTGGCAACGTGGCTACTGAAGATCTTGTTGCGTTTGTGGAAGGTCTTGGTTTTACCACTGGAATAGATATGGAGAGACTGCTTGATGCCGCGCAGTTTGCGCGTGGTTTCACTTCCCGACCTTATGAAGGCCATCTGTTGAAAGCCCTTCGACCCAACTTTGAAGGTTCAATTGGAATTGCTACGACGTAAACTGCAGATTGATCGAGAAAAAGGTGCGATTTAGATCCAAGGCTAGACCGGAGCTCGTCGTGTTGCGGCAACCATAGCTGCAGGACGGCGGGCGCGCAAAATGTGTCCCTCGTACGGGCGAGCCGAATAACCTAGAGCGACTTCGGCAGCATCCATCAGTTTTTCGATGTCGATTCCCGTCACGTAGCCCAAGCCCTCGAAAAAAGTGACCAGATCCTCCGTCGCCACATTGCCACTGGCACCTGGACAAAAGGGGCATCCACCTAGGCCTCCTGCTGAACCGTCGAACGCGCGAATGCCTGCCGCCAAAGCCGCGAGTGCGTTGGCCAGAGCGCGGCCATAGGTATCGTGAAGGTGAAGAATCAAATCCGCACTCTGTATGTCAGTCTGCTCCCCGAGGATAGCAACCGCATCTTTTACCTGATCCGGAAAGCACATCCCATCCGTATCACCGAGCACCAATCTCCAGGGTCCTGTGTTCCGCACCTGTCGGGCACGGTCGAGCAGCGCTGAAGCCGGTGTTCGCCCTTCGAACGGACAGTGAAAGCTGGTGGCAAGCCCCACGCGGATTGCGATGCCTTCTCGTATCGCCGAAGGGCTTATTTCTTCCAGAAACTTCAGCGAATCTGCTGCAGAGCGGTTCGCGTTTCTATGATGGAACGTGTCGCTTACCGCGAGCACGAACTCCATGCGGTGAAATCCGGCCGCACGGGCTCGTTCAAATCCTCTGGTGTTAAAAATCAATGCGCAGAACTGCACCTCCGGGTAGTCACCCAAGTGCACCGCCAGGGTTTCGATATCCGCCATACGTGGCACAAGCTTGGGATTTACAAAACTCCCCACCTGGATGGACGGAACTTTAGCGCGCGCAAGCTTTTCGAGAAGGAATAGTTTCTGTTCCGTGGAAACTTCGCGCCTTTCGTTCTGCAGTCCGTCACGCAAGGCGACATCGACGATTTCGACTCGCTTTTCCAACTCACCTCCTCGATTGGCGGTTTAGCGCGGCTGCGTGACGACGTCCAACAGAGCCGGCTCGCCGCCTTTCACGACTGCGATCGCACGGCGAATCGCCGGACCAAGGTCGTTGGGATTCGAAATGGGGCCCTCGGCATGCATTCCCATGCTCTCAGCGAGCTTCGCAAAATCCACGTGAGGGTCATCGATGGCGGTCCCAATCCGCGCGCGATCCACACCGCGATTGTGGCGATTGGCCATACGCTGTACCTGCATCACTTCTTCGTGGTACGCGCGGTTGTTGTGCATGATGTTCAGCATGGGAATGCGATGATGTGCGGCGGTCCAAAGAACCCCCGGCGCATACAGCAAATCACCATCGTCCTGAATGTTGACGGTTAGACGGCCATACTTACGATTTGCGAGTGCCGCGCCAACCGCAGCTGGCGCATTGTATCCTACGCCTCCGCCCCCTTGGCCACCGTTGTAGTGATAGTGCTTTTCGAAAGTCCACAACTTTCGCGGCCACCCGCCGAAATGCCGGTCGCGAGAGACAAGTGACCAGTCTTCGTTTTGGATTTGCGCCCAAAGCTCGGCGGATACCCGGGCAGTGCTGACAGGACTGGCGTCCCAGGCATAGGTTGCATCAGCACGAGCCTGCTCCAATTGCTTCTGCCGGGCAGTGGCAAACTTCGCGCCGCGATTCTCAAAAGCGCGCTTACGATCGGCATTGATCTGTTGTTTGACCGCTTCGATGAGCGCTGGTAGCGTCGCTTCGGCGTCCGCCGCGATCGCAATATCCGCTTCGGCGTAGCGCTGGAAGTCCTGGTAATTGGATTTTGTATAGAGATCCCCGGTGGTGATGGTGATCACTTTCGCGCCGTCTTTTATCGTTTGATGGGAGGTACGTTCCAACTGGTCCCGAAAAGAGTTGAGAACTCCCCAGAAATCCGCGACTTCAAGACCGAGTACGACGTCGGCTCCCGCAATCAAATTGCGGCTCTGTGCCGATTGGCTCAACGGATGACGCGTGGGGAAATTCATTCGCCCGGCTTGATCGAGAACCGGTGCTTGGATGAGTTCCGCAAGTTCAACCAGAAGCTCCAGGCCAGCGGGCGTGCGGGCGCTGCGATCCACAACAAGAACCGGATTCTCCGCCGCTACCAGGAGTCGCGCCACTTCCTTCACCGAACCAGAGTCGCCCTGCGGAGGCGACGGAAGGGCCAGCTTCGGAATGCGCGGCTTCACGCCTTCCGGCATAGGATTTTCTTGCAGCTCGCTATCTGCCACCAACAGGACTGGATCCATGGGCGGTGTCATGGCGATCTTGTAGGCGCGTACGGCGGACTCGGCGAAGTGCTGCAGAGAAGTGGGAACATCGTCCCACTTGAGAAACTCCCGCACCATCGCGGCTGCGTCCTGAACGCTGTGATACCATTCCGCCCCCGGTGCGCGCTTCGTCGCGTCCAAGGTATTTCCCACCACCAAATAAACCGGGACCCTGTCGCAGTAGGCGTTGTAAATGGCCATCGCCGCATGCTGCAGACCCACGGTGCCGTGTGCAAATACGCACAGCGGCTTGCCCTCGATTTTCGCGTACCCGTGTCCAATGGCAACCGCAGACTCTTCGTGACAACACGTGATCAGTTCAGGGCGGCTGTTACCCCCATAGTTGATTACCGATTCGTGCAAAGCACGGAAACTCGATCCCGGATTCGCGCAGATATATTCGAAATCCATGGACTTCAGCACATCCACCATGAAATCGGACCCCGAACGGCCCTCGGTCAACACCTCCGCGGACGGATGCGTTTCGGGCTTCTGCGCCACGGAGGCGATCGGCGAGGAAGTTTGCGTCCCGAGAACCATCGCCTCCGGAACCAGGCTAGCTATTCCAGCAACGGCAGTGCCCTTCAAGAAGTTCCGACGGTCAACAGATGATTTTTTCGCTGTCACGCTTCCGCCCTCTCCTTGCCGCGCTAAACTCCCACGGGCCCATGGTCCAACTCATGCATTTCTTCAGAATCATACACATCTTTCTGGTTCGCTTCGGACATTAACGAAAGTTAATTTTGAATTAATTTCGATTTTTCGATTCTCTGAGATACCGTACACGGATGCAACGCAGACACTTCCTAACCCTGTCCGCCGCAACGATCGGCGGAGTGATCGTATATACGCTGGATCAAAAACTGTCTCTCGTCTCGGCGCAAGAAAAGGCCATTCGTATTCCCTTGCATTTTTTTGACGAGACGGAAGCGCTGATTGTCGCAGCGGCAGTCGCTCGGATTTTTCCCAGCGATGAGAACGGCCCGGGCGCCAAGGAAGCCGGCGTTGTGATCTACATCGACCGGCAGCTTGCTGGACCGTACGGACACGATCGCGACCGTTATCTGCAGGGACCCTTCGAAAGCGGTGTACCCGAGGTCGGATATCAGGGCAAGGCAACGCGTCAGGAGATTTATCGCGAAGGCGTCAAACGCCTGCCAGGCTTCGATCGATTTTCGCCCACCGAGCAGGACACCGCTCTGAAACAGATCGAATCGACTGAGTTCTTTGCTCTGCTGCGGCAAAACACCATCGAGGGTATGTTCTGCGATCCGATGCACGGTGGAAACGTTGACATGCTGGGTTGGCAGCTCATCGGCTTTCCTGGACCTCAGATGACTTATGTCGATGATGTCGACAAGCATTTTGGTGAAGCCTTCCGTCCCAAACCGGTAAGCCTCGTTGGTGGCCACCCCATAGAGGATGAGCAATGAAGACTCTGCCCGGGGTGGACGTGGTCATCGTGGGCGGTGGATGGACCGGCCTGCTCATGGCCAAAGAGATCGGCAGCCGCACTGCGCACTCCGTAGTGGTGCTGGAGCGCGGCGGTCTGCGGGATAGTGCGTACTACGCAACTTCGATGGACGAGCTTGATTACTTGGTTCGAAATCGAATGATGCAGGACTGCTCCCGCGAGACGGTGACGTTCCGTCACTCTGCTGGCGAACGGGCTCTTCCCCTGCGGCAACTGGGCTCCTTCTTGCCGGGCACGGGTGTGGGCGGTGCCGGAGAACATTGGGGTGCCGGTTCTCCCCGGCATTCACCCGACTGTTTTGAGTTGTACTCGAAAACGGTTGCGAAGTACGGAGCGAAAAGACTTCCCGAAGACCACTGTATTCAGGATTGGGGGATCACCTACGACGAGTTAGAGCCCTACTACACGCGCGCCGAAAAGTTGATCGGGGTTGCCGGAAAGGCGGGCAACATTCGCGGCAAGATCGTCGAAGGCGGAAACATTTTTGAAGGCTGGCGCAGCGAAGAATATCCTCTTCCTCCCACCAAAATTCCCTACTACGCCACATTATTCAAAGACGCGGTACAGTCGCTCGGATATCACCCTTTCCCCTACCCGTCCGCCACCCTCACTGAGTTCTACAAGAACCCCGACGGCGTAGCTCGTCCGGCTTGCACGTACTGCGGGTACTGTCACGCGGGTTGCATGATCGGGGCGAAAGCTCAGCCCACCAATGTCCTCATGCCGGTGGTTGGAAAGCACAAGAGTGTGTCCATCCGGACCAACGCGAGCGTTCGTCGCATCGTTCACGAAAGCAACAAAACCGCACGCGGCGTTACGTATATCGACGCGTCCGGCGAAGAAGTGTTTCAGCCCGCCGCGCTGGTGTTCCTCGGCTCCTGGACATTCAACAACACACGCTTGCTGTTTTTGTCGGGGATCGGACAGCCCTACGATCCGGCAACCGGCAAAGGGACGCTTGGCCGTAATCTGACGCACGAACTGACCCTTCCGGCTGCCAGGGTTTTCCTCGATAAACCACTCAACCGCTTTATGGGTACGGGTTCAGCCGCAATCAGCATCGATGATTTCAACGGTGACCGCATCGATCATGCGAACCTTCCTTTCCTGCGAGGAGGATTGTTACGGGCAAATTGCCAGGGATACCAGCCGATATTGAACTTCGGCCCAGTCCCTCCCTCGGTAAAGGAAAGGTGGGGTTCTGAGTGGAAGAAGGCGGCCGTTCATTACTATGACCGGAGCGCACCCATCGTCTTCATCGGCGAACACCTGGCCTACAAAGGTAATTACATGGATCTCGATCCGGTTTACAAGGATGTTGGCGGTGACCCGCTGCTGCGTCTCACGCTCGACTGGCGGGACAACGAACGAAAGATGACCGAGTTTATGATTCCGAAAGCGGTTGAGATCGCCCACGCAATGGGAGCAAAAGAGATCACGCCGTTCCCCGGTTTGAAACATTACGACGCGACACGTTATCAGGGCACTCAGGTTCACGGCGGAACGATCCTGGGCACGTCTCCGGAGAATTCGGTTGTCAATCCTTATCTGCAGCACTGGCAGGTTTCCAACCTTTTTGTGCTCGGCGGATCGGTGTTCCCACAGAAACCCGTTGCTGGTCCCACATTGACGATTTTGGCCCAAACCATTCGCACCGCCGACGCCGTAATCGATCGCTACCTGAAGAAACCGGGGGCGCTGGCCTAAGACCGCAGTGAAACAAAACTAAACTACGCTCGGCAAATTTCCGCTGGCGACGTTCTGGAGAATCGAGAGGTAGAAAATGCGTTCCGCGACAATCCTGGCATTTGCTGTGATTGCCCTAGTTGGCTTTCAAGATCCCGTCTCCGTCGATCCCAAGATCGCTTCTGTCGTCTTTGAGAACGATCGCGTCCGTGTGCTACGGGTCCACACCGGTCCTCATGAGAGGTTTGAAACGCACTCGCATCCGGCGGTGCTGGTTGTGTCCCTGACCGACAGCTCGCGTCGCGCGTACTTACCGGACGGAACCCACCGGGACTCCAACGTTGCTCTTGGTGACGTCCATTGGAGAGAGCCGTCCACTCACGCCGTGGAAAATCTGCTCGACACCCCTTATGAAAATATTGAGATCGAATTCAAAAACGCAAAGGAGCCTGCTGTGGCTGTTCGCACTGTTCCCACTCCGGCTGTGTCCTCCGAGTCGTCAACAGCCGTACCAGTTGAACAGGAACCCCTCCATCACACGGTACTTCAAAATCAGTATGCCCGCGTTCTGGACGTCACGATCCCGCCCGGACAATCCACTCTCTTTCACACGCACGAACACGACAACCTTTCTATTCGCGTCAGTGATGGACTCGTGCAAACGCAAGTACAAGGAAAAGACTGGCTACCGCCCTCCCGATTGGAGCGGGGCTCCATAGTGTTTTCGAACGGATCGAATCAGCATTACACGCACCGCGTAAAGAACGCCGGGACAAGTCCGTACCACGTCATTGACGTCGAGTTGCTCCCGTGAAAAATCACATGCGTGCACGATTGCTCGATTGTTGAGACGATAAGAATCGAGACCACTACCGTTGAAACGCCTATTTTGTGAGACTAGAATCGAGTGATTTGGCTGGCGAAGAGTATGCATAGAGTTCGTTCATTTAGGATCTTTTCGTTGCGGTGGCGGGCGCTCGGTTGCCTACTTCCTGGTCTCACGCGAGTTGGCCGAATCGCCGCCTCCGCGGCGATTGGGATCGGCCTATGTGCAATCGGCGCCGAAGTTTTCCTTTCGGCAGAAACCCCGGCTCGCTCCGGAGATACTGGCGGGAATGCAGATACCGGGAGACGGCTGTACGACAAATATGGCTGTTATGAGTGCCATGGTTACGAAGGACAGGGAGGCGGATCTGCCGGCCCACGGATCGGACCGGACCCGATTCCATTGTCAGCCCTGATCACATACGTCCGCGAACCGTCGCGCGAGATGCCTCCGTACAGCGACAAAGTCGTTTCAGACAAAGATCTGACCGACATCTACGAATTCCTGAAATCCTTGCCTCATCCGCCGGCTGCGAGTTCCAACCCGCTTCTACGCTAGACAATTCGCGAACTCGACACCTCGGAGATCGCAATTAACAAACGAATTACGCTCGATGAAATCACAGTTGATGACCTTAGCGTTCTCCATGGTGGTACCGTATAAGCCGGTGAACGAAAAAAACAATCGACAAATTCGCAGTTGTAAATTCTAGCGACATTGAACTTCGCGCTGAACGTTACATTGCGAAACTTGGAATGGTAGAAATTGGAATATGAGAAGTCCGTACCCTCGAACCACCCAGACCCATCCGTGGGAAATCGAGCTCTTCCTGGAAAACACTGATTCCATTGAGGTCCGATTGACTCTCAAGAAATCCCAACTTGCCATTCTCAAAATCCCACTGAAGAAAATCCTCGCCAGCGCCTCCCCGAATTTTCGTCAGAATATCTTCTCTCAGTGCCGGACCTTCACCCTTCTCCCATCTTTGCTGATATAAATCTGATCTTTCAGGTTCGAACCTTGGCAGCAGATGCGTAGGCGTAAACATCTTTCCTTCCCGTGTCGCGGGGATCTTCGCCAACAAGAATGACAGAAGATTACGTTACTCATCGGAAGCGGAAGATTCCGCAACAGACATGAACGGTCCGCCCAAGTTGAAAGAAGAAGGGCTTGCCACTGGTAGGCAAGCCCTTGTGAATTAACGAATTGAATGGTTGCGGGGGTCAGATTTGAACTGACGACCTTCGGGTTATGAGCCCGACGAGCTACCAGGCTGCTCCACCCCGCAATAGAAGTGTAGCGGACTGTGGAGAGAGCGTCAAATTCGCGGTCCGGATGCTCGCTCGCCATAATTGATTGCCTTCTTTCCGAAACTCTCAACTCTCAACTGCTCGTTTGGAAACCTCTCTTCTGCTTACGCAGAACATCTTTCTCATGTGCCTTGTCTGACCCCTCCCCCCCGTTTTTTGTCAGTGTAGATTCTGAAGGAGTTGTGGGGCGTGGAAGTCCTTTGGAATCTGCAGTCGCATAACTGCAGATGATAAAGAAGATAGGCGTGATGCAGAGAGTGGTCCGTGAGGCGTGACCCGTCGCGAGTTTCGGAACCGCCTTCGCCATTTCGTTCTTTGGAGGCACGGACATCCCTCCCCCGGTATTTAGCTGAAGAGTGCGCAGGTCGCGGGGAACAAAACGGATAGCTGTGGTATGGGAATTCATAGAGTGCGCGAAGCTATGAAGGGAAAGGAAAACGAAGCAGAATATTTTGGCGAGGTTCAGGGAGAGAAGATTGCTTGGGACGGGGTCGTGCCGAAGTGTCACACGAAAGCGTAGCATGGTAACAGTAACTTAGTACATAGATATGTGAGTAGTACTAGTTTCGAATGGGTGGGATGAGAAGAGGTTCACAGTTAACAGTTGAGAGTTGAAAGTTTCGGAGCGGAAGACCCAAGACCCAGGTATGAACTGCGAACAGGGCACCCTCCGCGTTCTGTTAAGGCGAGAAGGTTCGCTGGCCGGCGTGATCCAATCGACTTCAGGGCAGATAGAAGCTAACCCCGGGCCATCGGCCCGTGTGAAAAAGCCTCTCTAACGAAGAAAATTCACATCATGGATATGCCCTCCATTAGGAGGAATCAAGGGAAGTCGTAGATTCTTAAACGTCAAAGACTTTAGTGAGCGTCGGAAGAGACTTACCCGAGTGGAATGGGTCGTGCTCCTTAGCAGAGGACCTGCCCCACCATTTAGGAGGCTCAACGATGATTCGAAAACTTCTCTACAGTATTCCTCTTACGGGACTGCTCGTACTTGGTTCACAAATAGCCGCGCACCCGCAGTCGGACTCAGGAAAACAGTCCAGCCAAGCGACGAAGTCTGTGGCTGGCAAAGTAACAGCCATCGGCAAAACGGGTACGTCGTTTGCCGTGCAAGTCGATGGGAGCAACAACCAGACGATGGAATTTCTAGTTAACACCAAGACGCAGGTCCAGGGCGAAGTTAAGGTTGGCGCGCTGGTGGATGTAGATTACCAGCGCATTGAAGGCGACCAAAATCTTGCCCTGAATGTCTCTGTACGAAGCTAGGATAACCAGTCGGGTCCGCACAGAATCAAATTCTGCGGCGGACCCGACACTTTTTGGGCAACTAGGCGAACATTGTGGCTGTGTTGAAGAAAGACGCGAGTAATTTCGACTAACACCTGCTCCGCCTCATATCCGTGCTATAAAATTTGCATGAAGATCTCTGTGCGTTGGGTATCGTTCGAATACGTCGAGCGTGAGCCGAAGGTGTTGTCGGAGCCGTTCAATACGAAGCAGGAAGCGGAAAAGGCGCGTCTGAAATATCCCGAGCGAAGGCAGCGAAAGATCGCAGTCGGAGTGATGCGAGTTCCAGCCATCTCGTGACGACCGGAAGAGTCATTTCTTTTCGATGATCTCAATTGCGGCAAATTTCCGGTCCACATGCGGCCCGATTCGGGGCATACCTGAGTGCAACAGACAGCGCCTTCCAGCGGGGACGCCACAAGTGGGACAAGAAACGGAGGAGACCTGTTTGGGTGTAACTTCGTTATTTTTCA
>Ga0070765_100000252_pt1 | contig 32322 bp, 30 predicted proteins | sample HubBroMetageWFT5_FD_71516 | JGI IMG/M metagenome (GOLD analysis project Ga0070765, IMG submission 71516) | Warmed and freeze-thawed soil microbial communities from the Hubbard Brook experimental Forest, New Hampshire - Hubbard Brook CCASE Soil... | ecosystem: Environmental > Terrestrial > Soil...
AAACCTTTCGCCGGTCCACGTGTCTCTTGACAACGCCGACACGGTTATAGAGGGTGCCCCATTCATTCGCGTTCTTTGCGAATGAGTGGGCGCCGCGTACCGCTCCCATCATTTAAACTTCTCGCACACCCCCATGCGCCTCCTAATCACTCCCAACAAAACCATCTCCTTCCACGGCCCCGCAGACATCACCAAAGAAACTACCGACGCCATCGTCAACGCCGCTAACTCCTCTCTCCTCGGCGGCGGAGGCGTGGACGGCGCCATTCACCGCGCCGGCGGCCCATCCATCCTCGCCGAATGTAAAACCATCGTCGCACAAATCGGCCATCTCGCTCCCGGCAAAGCCGTCATCACCAACAGCGGACGCCTCCCTGCAAAGTTCATCATCCACACCGTCGGCCCCATCTACCGCAACGGCAAAAGCGGCGAACCCGAAACTCTGGCCAGCAGCTATCGCGAATCCATCCTCCTCGCCGACGACCACGCCCTCCAATCGCTTTCCTTCCCAGCCATTTCAACCGGAGCCTACGGATACCCCATCGCCGAAGCCGCCCAAATCGCTGTCTCTACCGCAGCCGAATTCCTGGTCGCAACCATCCATCTGAAGGCCATTCGTTTCGTCCTCTTCGACGCCGCCACCCTCCGTGCCTACGAAAACGCCGCCCAGAAGCTGCACAATTCCGGTTTTCCATGCAAAATAGAAGAAGGACGCGAGTAAAAGGGTCTTTCCAGGAGATGATGACTAAAAAGGTTTACCCTGTGTCCTCTGTGCCCTCTGTGGTAAAGAAGTTTTTCAAAGGACCGACCCATGCCCCGCATAAAACTAATCGCCGGCAACTGGAAGATGTACAAAACTCCCGACCAGACTCGCGACTTCTTCCACGCCTTTCTCCCCCTGGTCGCCAATCACGACCGCGACCAAATCGTCGTCTGTCCTTCCTTCGTCGATCTGCACGCCGCCATCGAATCGGCCAAAGGTTCCAACGTCGCCATCGGATCCCAAAACGTTCACTGGGCCGACGAAGGCGCATTCACCGGTGAAACTTCGCCGCTCGTCTTGCAAGCCATCGGCGTCACTCACGCCATCATTGGACATTCCGAGCGCCGCCAATACTTCGGCGAAACCGACGACACCGTCAACATGCGCCTGAAGAGCGCCCTTGAAGCCGGCTTCACGCCCATCGTCTGTGTCGGAGAAGTTCTCGAAGAACGCGAAGCCAATCTCACCGAAGATGTTCTTCGCCGTCAATGCACTCGCGCCTTTCACAAAGTCTCGACTAAGAAAGCCGACAAACTGGTCGTTGCCTACGAACCCGTCTGGGCCATCGGAACCGGCAAGACCGCCACACCGCAAATCGCTTCCGACGCTCACGCCGTGATCCGCAACGAAGCCGCTGAAACTTTCGGTCACGAATTCGCCAGCCAACTTCGCATCCTCTACGGAGGCTCCGTCAAACCCGAAAACGCCAAAGCTCTGATGTCCGAACCAGAAATCGACGGAGCCCTGGTGGGCGGAGCTAGCCTCGACCCCAAATCCTTTGCCGCCATAGTCAAATACTGACGTTCAAGCAGCCACGGTGGCCACGCCCACTGCGCCGGTGGAATCCACCCGCGGAGGCCGCCGGAAGCGGCGGCTTCCGCCGCCGCTTAAGCCTTGTTATAATCATTGGGTTTTCACGGGAACCGAAGTCGTTGATCGATGCGAAAGAAGTAGTTTTTCGCTTCAAGCAGTAGGTTCGCTTCGCGCTCCCGGCAGCGTTGTTTGCTTCGAGCAGCGTTTCCGCTCCAAGCGGTTTTTTCGCTCCAAGCAGCTTTGTCGCTCCAAGCAGCTTTGTCGCGCCAGGCAGCTTTGTCGCTCCAGGCAGTTTTGTCACTTAAGCGGTTTTTTCACTTCGTGCGGAAGTGGTGGAATTGGCAGACACACCACCTTGAGGGGGTGGCGCCGTGAGGCATGGGGGTTCAAATCCCCCCTTCCGCACCATTCAATTGTTTGGAAAATTGTTCTTGGGGGCCACCGGGGAGGGTCACGTGTGGACCTATGTACAGAAGACCGGCGAATTGTTGCGGGACGGATTGCATCTCGCTGTCGGATATTCTGGTTTTGAGGCCGGCAAGAACAATCCGGAGCTGGCAAGAGTTGAAGAGGTCGGTCCGATTCCGGTAGGGAAATATATTATCGGAACTCCGCATGACACGCTCACCCATGGGCCGTTCGTGTTGCCATTGACGCCTGATCCTGCGAATGAGATGTTCGGACGCTCGGCGTTTCTGATGCATGGAGATTCGGTGGTCGATCCCGGGATGGCTTCGCGCGGGTGCATCATCATGAGCCGGGCGGTGCGCAAGGAAGTTGCAGCGTCGGGGGATAAAGTGCTGCAAGTTATTTCCGGCGTGGCTGAGGATGCGCGGGTGGCGTGAGGCCAGGATCTTCGATATTGAAGCGAGCTAAACGCGCGATTTATCGGGTCGCAAAAGACGCGACCCGTTCGCGCAGCTCGCCCAGGTCCTTCGCCGAGCAAAGAACGCTCGCTCAGGATGACAATCTAGTTGTGGGCTTGACGCTAATTGGCTGTGCCCATAGCATGGTAACTGAGGGTATTACTGGAAATTAGCCATGATTATCTTAATCACGATCGTTCATATTATTGTTTGCCTGTTTCTTATCATTGTTGTGCTCTTGCAGAGTGGTAAGAGCGGCGACATTACTGCGGCGTTTGGTGGTATGGGCAGCCAGACGGCGTTTGGGCCGCGAGGTGCGGCTACGGCTTTGTCGCGGGCAACCACCTGGTCGGCGATTATCTTTATGGTGACCTCGGTGACGCTTTCGGTGTACGCATCGCGGCGGGCCAACGTTTCGAAATCGGTGCTGCAGGGTATTCCGGCGCAGACGACATCGCAGCCGGCAGTGCCAGCGCCGCCTAAGAAATAGCCATCAGCATTCAGCACTCAGCACTCAGCATTCAGCCCTTGCGTAGGTCGCTATTCTCAGTGGATCTGTCGGACATTTCTGGGCTGAATGCTGACGGCTGAGTGCCTTCTTATGATCCACGAAATCCTTCCTGTCGGGCCACTTCAGTGCAACTGCTCCGTCATTGGTGATGAGACGACGCACGAGGCGATGGTCATCGATCCTGGGGACGAGATCGACAACGTCATCGCCATCCTCCGCAAGCATAAGCTCATCGTAAAACAGATCGTCATCACGCACGCCCACATCGATCATGTGGGCGGAGCCACCAAGCTGCGGGGGGCCACGGGCGCGCCCATTCTGCTCAATCAGAATGATCAGGATCTGCTCAGCATGCTTGACGTGCAAGCGGCTTGGTGCCGGATGGCACCTCCGGGCAAGGTGGAGATTGACCAGAGCATCGGCGCGGCGGACACGGTGAAAGCTGGGTCGCTGGTAGCCGATGTGATTCACACTCCCGGCCACACCGAGGGCAGCGTCTGTCTGTATTTTGCAGCAGAGAAAAAGCTGATTGCCGGCGACACTCTGTTTGCCGGCAGCATTGGCCGCACCGATTTGCCCGGTGGATCGATGGCGAAAATCATCTCGTCGTTACATGAGAAGGTGCTGGCGCTGCCGGATGAAACCGTCGTAGTTCCCGGCCACGGCCCGTTGACGACTATTGGCGAGGAGCGGGAGAGTAATCCGTTCTTACGGAAGTAACGTTGCTTCTTAAATAAGCCCCGACAAACGGCCCACTCCCTTTAGATATGGCGTTGGCCTCGGAACACAGGTAAGCTATGGCAGAGGGCAGGTCGAAATGACGATTGAGGTCGAAGTCACTGCGGATATAGAAGCGAAACTGGCAGCCGAAGCTCGTACCCAAGGTATTCCTCTGGCCAAGGTGGCGGAGCGGCTCTTGCAAGAGGCTCTGGCCGCTCGCTCTGTGCTTGACGGGAACCTGTCGGTGGACGAGTTCCACGCGATGCTCAAATCGCTGGCCTCGGGATCCGAGCAATTGCCGAATCTGCCGACCAAGAGCTTTACGCGCGAAAGTTTCTGCGGGGCCGCAGCTAGTCAATAGATGGGGAACGTTCCGTCTGTCCCCGGATTTGTCCACATTTCCTGTCCCCACATTTCCCCAGAACGAACTCAGAACCATGCGAGCAAATCTCGAAAGGATCCCGGAACATACCCCTTAGCGACTAAAACCTGTGCGCGGCTAATACTGGCTAAAGCGGAAATCACAGTAGGCAATGCAACCCCGAGCGAGAACGCCTTCCACGCGTGTGGCGGGCGACGATATGGATAGATCGCAGCAACAAGCCCGCCTAGGCCAATGTATAGAATAGTTGCGGCGGCATATAGATACGGATCAAAAGTCAGACTGGGCATCGTCCACCTCTTCGAATACAGGAGGATAATGTCCGGTGCTATGGCCCCAAGGCCACCGAGAATGGCGGAGTTTCTTACGTCTCGCGTCACAATGTCCTCCGGGCGGATAAATAGACCGTCATAGTCGAGTCACGATGTTGCGAATGCGATCAATCAGTATGCCGTTGACTTTGTCCCTGGGATTATCTCGCAAATTGCTTCCTTCTCACAATACCTTGCGCTATTATCTGCTAATCGTGTTGATGAAGAGAGAACAATTTCGAACCATCCCAGTTGTGCCGCATTCGTCATTGAACCGATGGAAAGCATTGCTCGTCGCAGCAACTGTCATCGCTCTCGTTTCGCAGTGCTATTCACAAACGCAGCGTCCTGAGATTAAAAACGAAACATTTCAGGATGGTGTCGAGCACTGGTACTTGGCGCAGCCAAGCGGCGGTTCATACTTTTGGCAGAAGTTACAGGAAATCTGCCAAGTAGTGCTCTTGAAGAAGACGCGACCGTTTGGGAGGAGTATCGCCTTCTTGGTCGGAGTGAGTAAGTACCACAACCTCCCGAAGGAACAACAGTTGGATAAGTCCGTTCCCAACGACATCAAGGAGATGCGCGATTTATTGCTGAGGGACATGGCTTTCGATGAGGTTTATATCGCACAGGATGATGTTGTGAACCGTGACTTAATTGAAAGGTATGTAAAGGGCAAGATTGATCCTGCGTCGAGTAGCGATGACAGGCTACTTTTTTACTATTCTGGGCATGGCGCGGACAGTCGCGGCGATGTCGGATATCTATTATTCGGAGCCGACGAAAAGGGAAAATTCTATGGACCAAGTGTTCTGTCGGTCAGCACGCTTATTGGATGGACTCAGGAGCTCAGATTTAAGCACATGCTATTCATTCTAGATAGTTGCGCTTCGGGTCTTCCTGCGAATGAGAAATCTGTCCCGACGGACAAGCTGATGGAGACGCTGAGCGGCAACGGAAGCCGAACTTTCCTAACCGCTGCAAGAGCAAATGAGGCTACCTACGAGCTTGCAGATCGGGAGCATCTCGGTAATGGTGTCTTTACTGCGGCGCTCCTGAGCGCGTTCAGGTCTGCGGACATCAGACCCCGACCTCTTGTGACAGTAGCTGAGCTTTATGCCAGCATCCAAACGGAGGTCGCTGGCTTCAGAGCGATGACCGGCGCAGAAACCACGCCAAGTATCTGGGAACTTGGCAAAGGACACTACAAAGGGACTTTTGTTTTCCTCAACGCCAACGCAGTGGAGTCGAAGCTGAGTACGGACGAGGCTGAGTTACTGGGTGCAAGCCCTCTTCCGAAAGGAGCTGACGATTCGCCAGTTTCGCGAATCAGCCTGACGGGTATTCTCGTCGTCTCATCGACGGAAAATGGAAACCTGTTTATCGATGGCCGTGATGTGGGCACTATCCGTAGAGGCGGAACCCTAACTTTCCAGAACCAAGCAATAGGTCCTCACCGATTGGAGTTCAGAGAATTCGCAGGTACTTCTTTGGTTGAGTCCAAAGAGGTACGTGTGCAGGGCGGAAGAGCGGCATTGGCTGTTTTTGGGTCTCAGTCGCCTGTAGATACGAGCGGCAAAATACCGGTGGGGACGCTCGTTATCGATGCAACTCATGAGCTAGGCGGAAAAGTTTCTGTAGATGGCGTTGATTTTGGTGTACTTCAACCCAATGGCAGGATTTCCATTCCGAACCTGATCGCTGGACCACATAGACTCGAGATCACTAGGGAGGAAGATCAGACACTGGCGTATGCGGTAACGGTCTCACCAGATCAGACCGAGAGCTTTGTGTTAGATCCATTAGTGGTACAACCACCCACAAGTCTTTTTGCTACAGTTCAGTAACGTCATTGACGGCTGGCCCGGGTCTTGTCTACAGACTTAGATTTGGGGCGCTTGCATCACGTCGGGTACTAGGGATGCAAGAGTTGCAGGTTTATGTTCCGCCGGCCTCGCTGTCCGCAGACTTGCCTTCCGTCATGCGAAGAGCGCTGAATGACGCACGCGATGCAGTCCTAGCCGAGGGTAATCCGAGGTAGTGTGGGAGCTCTTGCCGGAGCCTTGATCAGAGTGGGGAGTCTTACGGCACGGCTGAAGCCGTGCCCTGATACGGTGCTTCTCAGCGTCCGGTTTCTAGTTTCTGGTTTCTGATTTCCGGCAAACCACTTGGTGTCGGTAGTGTGGAATCCCACGTCTCGCAAAAGCAGCGAGACGTGGGGCACCCGTCGGTGGGTGGTGGCGACATCCGGACCAACATCAACCGCAACGGCGGCGGACAACAGTGTCCGCCCCCACACGTGCACGGGGAGAATGCCTTGCGGCGGTTATGCAGAGGTGTGGGAGTGTAGGGGTCCCTTCGGCTTCGCTCAGGGCAGGCTCTTCGACTCCGCATCTCGATTCGCGGGGCGAATCGAGATGCTGCGCTCAGGATGACAAGGGTTAAGCGATCGGCACGGCTGAAGCCGTGCCCTGATACGGTGCTTTCTGGCTGACCCCGCACGGGCGAGGATGCCCGCGCCTACATTTGTACAGAGAGGCTAGGCTTCGCCGGCGTTATACTCTTGCGTGTAAGGGGCGAGCCAGCCGCTGACATCCGCATAGTCCAATACCTGTGAGGCGCAATGACGAAAACGACGAGCTTTCAAATGGATATTCGCCCGCTGTTTACGGAACGAGACATTCAAGGCATGAGCAAAGCCTTCAACCTGGGAAGTTACGATGACGTTAAAAAGCACGCTGCCGCCATCTACGATCGTATTCGTGGAATCGGCGGCGCCGTAATGCCGCCCCCACCACCAAGAGGAGAAGGTCCTTGGCCGCAATCTCAGATTGAACTGTTCGCCAAGTGGATGGCGGATGGGTTCCCGCCTTAGTTTTGCGGCACGGCTGAAGCCGTGCCCTGATACGGTGCTTCTTGGCGTCAGGTTTCTCGTTTCTGGTTTCTGGCAAATCCCTTGGTGTCGGCGGTGTGGAATCCCACGTCTCGCAAAAGCAGCGAGACGTGGGGCACCCGTCGGTTGGGTGGTGGCGACATCCAGACCAACATCAATCGCAGAGGCGGCGGACACGAGTGCCCGCCCTACACGAGTTGAGCAGACCGCGAGAGACAGCAGATTCCTCGTCGCTTCGCTTCTCGGAATGACAAGTGGGAGGGGTGGTTGCTCTCTGGACTGGCTGCCAACAGTGTTGGCTCCCGTGTCTCGCAAAAGCGGCGAGAAATGGGGTTACCCAGTCGGGGTTTGAATCAGCGCAGTCATTAGATTCAAAATGTTGACTTTTAGTTTACATTTCCGTGACATCTCAGGGTGTGACAAGTGGTTTGCTACTGCGGGAGGAAAGACCATGAAACCGAAAGGCCTTAGGATCATCGTTCTTCTGCTTCTCAGCTGTGGCGCTGCCTTGGGGCAGACCGTCAAACTGGGGTTTCTGAGCCACGATAAACAAACCCAATATTGCGACTACGAGCAAATCACGGTTGAACAAAACCTTGTCGTAACGGGGGTTCATTTCATATCGCAGTCTGGGTCTCAGACCTGCTTCAATGAACCCGGACTCAACGGCGTGATGGCCGGCATAGTGACGAAGATTCCGGCCACCTCGGGTCTGCCCGTCACGGGAACGGTCGCGACCTTTGCCGACAACACCTACGATCAGCAAGCGGGTTATATGGGTGCATGCGGCTGCGCGGAGTTCTATATAAGCAAGTTAAGACCGTCCACCGCACAGGAAATACAGGATGGCGTGTCCGGCTGGGCCCTCTATACCAACTTCGGCGGCACAGCGGCGCTGCAGAATTTCGGTTTCACGACCAAGGAGTTGGGGAACAACAACGAGAATTCGGCCGATTCTTTCGATCTAAACCTCCGCTAGTTTTTCGTTTATCTTACGAAAGGCCGCGCTCATGATCGCGGCCTTTTTCAAAGCCCAATGAAATGGTTCGATGGACGAATTTGATGGTGTTGTTTAGCTGCATGGCGATGCCCATGCTCGCGCAAATACCAAAGCCGGCGGATTCGGCGGGGCAAGTTTCTGCCCCGGAGCGTGGGCAGACCGCGACTGCGGCCTCGGCAACCACATATCCGCTCGATTCATTCCCAGATTTTTCCGCCGTCATGATCGGCAGCAGGGCGGAGCCTGGTGAAGGCACCTCGCAGGGCCACATCTACCGTTTGGGCAAGCGGATAAGAATGGAGGAGCCCGGGGGACGCGGCTACTTCATCACCGACCTGAACAGCGGCGAAACCTATGGGATCTTAGAGGCTGGCTGCATCCACGACGAGCATCCCTATATTCGTGCCATCCCATTTCACCTCGCCGGCAAGGCGGAGGTCACGGTGACGCGCGCCACCGCGGGGAAAGAGACGGTGGATGGCCACTCCTGCCAGATTGAAGATATTACGGTCTCGTCGCCGATGCTTGCCAACCCACAGAAGATGAGATTTTGGGAAGCGGAAGATCTGCAAGGTTTTCCCATCAAGATTGAATTTGTACTTCCCAGTGGCCATGGCCCGATAATTCGTTACAAGAATGTCGTTCTAGGCCCGCAGGACCCCACGCTTTTCTTTCATCCAAAGTCCTGCCAACCGCTTCCGCAAGAGCCGACGGCGGCTCCCGCTCACAAGAAGCCACCGGCTCAGTGAAAGAAGGATTGCGGTGGACTGCCCCCCTTCGACTTCGCTCAGGGCAGGCTCTTCGACTTCGCTCAGGGCAGGCTTGGGCGGTTGTCCCGAGGTGAGTATCTATTGCAGGAGTGACCAGGCTTCGCGGTAGGGTTCGAAGCGGCCTTGGCTGTGTTTGTTTTGGGGGTAGAAGGAGAGCCATTTTTGTGGGGTGAACGTTTCTATGGGAATGATGTACCAGGCTTGGGCAGGGACTATGTAGGCGGCGAGGATGTCGATTTCATCGGCGGTGTAGGCTTGCTTGGTGTTGTGAGTGTTGAAGTGACAGGCGCCGATCAGGTATCCGCCTTTGCGGAGGCGGTCGGTGGATTTGACTTGCACGCGCCAGAGACGGCGGCCGGCGTCGAGGATGAAGTCGTAGGACTCGTCGCAGACTGGCTTTGAGACCTGGAAGCCTAGGCTGGTGGCTTTCTGGAGAAAGAGTAGTTCGATTAGTTCTCCGCGGCGGCGGGGAGTTTGGTTTTTCATCAGTGGACGTACCTCCGGAGTCTGGGTTCGTGAGATCCCACGTCTCGCAACTGCGGCGAGACGTAGGGCATCCTTCAGTTGTTTTAGGGATTCGTTTCTTGGGCAAATAAAAAAGGCGCGGGCTTTTTGAGCCTGCGCCTTCGATTTCTCTACTTACTTTCAGAATAGCAGTTTGAGGAGGTAAGTGAGACACGATTTCGAAGTTTATATTTGCCGTGGGATTAGTGGGTTAACAGGAATTGCACTGTAAGCGGGCCTTGACAAGGTTTTGGCGGAGGCTGGGCCGAATTGGGAATCGTGGGTGAAAGTTCCGATTCGGGAAGAAAAAACCTTTACCACAGAGGACACAGAGAGCACGGAGGAGATCAACTTCTAAAGGGCCACGGATTTTTACTTCTACCTCTTTTTTAGGCGATCTACTAGCGCGCGGAGAGTGGTTTGAGTTGTGGGAAGCCACCAACTGGCTACTACTTTTTTAACTTCGGGTTCGAGGTCGTGTTTGAAGATGGCTACCAGGTCGGCGCGGGCTTCGTGGCGGGTTGAGGTCATGGCTTCCGGCGGAAGCGCGAGCAGGGTCTTACACCAGGCGATGGAGTGTTCGACGACGTGTTCAGTGGGAACCAATTCGTCGACCAGACCGATCTCGAGAGCCTGGGCGGGCGACATGAGCAGGCCGGAAGAGGCTAAGCGTTCGGCTTGCCGCGGGCCGACTTGGCGGCGAAGGGCGGCGAGGATCACGGCGGGTAGAGGAATTCCAACCTGGACTTCGCTCAGGCCGATTTTGAATTCGCCGTCGGCCATGACACGCCAATCGCAGAATAACGGGAGGACAGTGCCGCCGGCGGGAGCGTGTCCGATGATGGCGGCAGCGATGGGGATGGGCGAGCAGGCGAGAGCTTTCATCAGGGCATAGAGTTCGCGCCAGAGGGAGGTGATGGCGCGGCGGTCGAGTCCCATGAGTAGAGGGACGTCGAGGCCGGCGCAGAAGCGGCCGGGAGTTCCGGAGAGGACGAGGGCGCGGACACCTTGTTTCGGGGCGGAGGTGACGCCTTCGCGAAGGGCTACGATGAGGTCTCCGGTTAGAGCGTTGACGGGCGGGCGGTTGAGGCGGAGTTCGCGGATGGGGCCGTGGTTAATGGAGTGGATCATGGGTAGATTCGAGTATACGCGGGAGTTGGGAGTGGGCAGGAAAGAGCCTAACCACAGAGGACACAGAGGGGCACAGAGGGAAGGCTTAGCCACGGATTTACGGGCACGGATTTACAGGGGAGATAAGTAGATCAAAAGCTTTTAATCGCAGAGAGAAGCGGGTCCGGGGAGACTGAGGATAGGGAGACATTCGTCTCTGCTGAGGCTATGCGGACGGTGGCTTGATAGGCGGGGCGGCGTATGGTATTTTGATGCGCGGTATGAATGGGGGGAGCTTTGACTCTTGATATCAATGGTTATGTAGAGGCGGTCCGGAAGTTCAACGATCTGGTGGGCGAACTAGCGGCCAAGCTGCAGGAGATCAGCGATGCTCGCGATCTGGCGTTGAAGGCGAGCGCGGACCTGAAGCGGGAACTGGAGAGCACGGACCAGCGGATGATGGATATTTCGAGCGCGGTGCGGCAGCAGATTACGCTGGAGTTTGCCAAGAAGAACGTAGCGCGCTCCGAGGAACTTGCCGAATACACGGTGCCCAGCCGGCGGGCAGTCTAGGGTTCGGCGGCCACTACTTTCGCCCGGACTGGAAGATGGCGAAGGTGGCGCCTTGGGGGTCGGCGAGGACTCCGAAGCGGCCGACGTTTTCCATGGTCATGGGTTCCATGTAGAACTTTGCTCCCAACTGTTTGGCCTTGGCTGCGGTGGCGTCGCAATTTGAAGTAAAGAAATAAGGTAGCCAGTGCGCGGGCGTGCCGGGCTGGCGAAAGTGAACGGGCTGAATCCCTCCGATAAATTCCTCGCCATTCTGAATGTGAACGTAGCCTGACGGCGGATCGTCGTCGGTGTCATCGGTAATTTTCCATGCAAACATGTCGGTGTAGAACTTGCGGGCGCGGTCGGGATCGGGCGTGCTGAGGTCGGCCCAGCACAAGGTACCGTCGACGCCGGCGATGCCGATGCCGGTGTTCCTCCCGGCTTGCCAGACACAAAAGGTTGCGCCGGTGGGGTCGGCGATGACGGCCATGCGGCCGGCGTCCATCACGTCGAATGCGGGGGCGTGGACTTTGCCACCAGCTTGGGTGGCGCGAGTGACGGCGGCATCGGCGTTATCGACGGCGATGTAGAGCATCCAGTTGGGCGGGACGCCCTTTTGGTCGGGGCGGAGGGTGCATCCGGCAGCGGCGTCGCGGCCGTCGAGGCGGAAGATGGTATAGACCTCGGTTGGTCCCGTGGGTATGTCGTTGACTTGCCATCCGAAAAGTCCACTGTAGAATTTCTTGGCGGCGGGTTGGTCGGTGGTGGCGAGTTCGATCCAACAGAAGGAGCCGGGCTGGTGTTTTTCGATGTTGGGCATGGCAAGAAATTATAAGACAACGGCTGAGAAGTGAGAAGTCGTGAGATCAACTGATGGAAGAAGAGGCAGTTTAGTTTATGCTTAGCCCGTCAACAGGCTTTAACGGAGCACAACACTATGGCTGATGAACTAACCGAATTGCACGAGCACGCCGAACACGGAAGAGAACATCCCGATCTCGCGCCAGTCACGCTGACCATGGCGGTGCTGGCGGTGCTGGTGGCGGCGGTGTCACTGCTTGGTCATCGCACTCATACCGAAGAAATCATCTTACAGAACAAAGCTACCGACCAATGGGCCTTCTACCAGGCGAAGAACATGCGCCGGCACACCGACGAATTGTTCGCCGATCTGACCACCGTAGTTGCCAGCAAAGATGCAGCTGCGGTTGCCAGCTTGCAGGAAAAATACCGGGCCGAAGCGGACCGCTATAAAGACGAGCAGAAGGAACTCGACAAAGCGGCCCGCGAAACGGAAAAGGAAACTGAACTAGTCCGCCGTCGAGGCGATCGCTTCGATCTGGGCGAAGTCTTTCTGGAGATTGCTCTGGTGATCACTTCGATCGCTTTGCTCACCAGCCGCCGAATGTTCTGGTACTTCGGCCTGCTGATGGCGGCCGCTGGGGTTCTGGTCGCAGCCTTGGCCGGGATGATGAGCCAGTGAAACTCGGATCGGCAAGCGCGTGCACTTCAGTTGATACTGGTTAGCGCCAGTATCCCTTGTAATACACCCAAGTGCCTCCTCTGGCGACGTAGTGGGGCGGAACCCAAACCACACCGACACGGGGAGGACGAACCCATCGTCCCGGCACCCACACATAGGCGGCGCCATTCCAACGCTGGTATCCGCCGACCCAGACATAACCCGGTCCAGGGGCGACTCCAACCACTCCCACCCGGACGGGCGGAGGTGGAGCAACGCGAATCACGGTCTGCGCAACTGCGAGTGCTCCACCCAGCAACAGCACTGCGCACACAGCGGCGCGAGTATAGGACATTTCATGATCTCCTTTAGAGCTGCGTTGAGTGACAGCGCAGGAACTTCAGATAACGGTACCCTTGCCGATCGGATTTGTGAACTGGTAGAAGTGGCAGTCGGGGGCGGGGTCCCGTGCGAGCCTGGCAGGATGGGCTCCATATCATAAGCGACTCGGCGCCTGTCTCCCACGGGTGGAGCAGAGGCGGAGAAGAAGTTCAACTGTCGGAATTCCGGTTACAACTGTGGGGGCGCGCCTGTTACCGCCACCTTGAAGAAAATTTGCTTCGCTTTGCCCGTAACCGTTTACGCGCCTTGTAACGCGCTTGTGCCGCCTTCATGCCAGGGGCACTATTGCGGCACTTGCTGCAACCTCTGGAGTGGAGACCCATCAGCCAGGCGCTCGGCGAAATCGGTCGACCATGCCTCTTACAGAGTCGCTCTTCAGGCGGCGGAAGTTCAAAACAAAGAGGACAACCCTTGTTCCGGTAACCATCCCACCATCGCCGCCGATAGATCGGGATTTTGTGTTCTTTACACAGTCTTTTCTTGTCCGGTGGCATTATAATTTTCTTTTCGCACCCTGCGCATCCTGAAGTGCGGCTGCCATTGCGCCATCGACTCGGCCGGATCGGCTTGCCGTGAAGCCTGCACAATGGTGGCTTGCGTGGATAACTGACTATTGGGAGAATCCTCTTCTTCTTCACGATAGCCTTCTTCACGGTAGCCTTCTTCACGGTAGCCTAAGGATAGTCCTAGTGAAGAGGTTTTTCAAAGCCCCACCTTGTATTTTCGTTGGCGACGACACGATTACATTCAGAACCAGCTTCACAAGGCCTCAAAGCCTCTGCCGTTCTTACATGGCAGTCACGCAAAGCGTAAGGTTAGCGGGGGCAGCGACAGTCCTTCGAGATCGACTTTCCAGAGATCGCCTCGGTCGGTTGGGTGTCCGGCGGTGAGGGTGCCGGAGCTGACGATTTCGCCAGCATCTAACGGTTGAGTTGGAAACCTTCGCAGGACGGCGGTGCTGAGTTCCGCCAGGCACACGGCCGGGCTCCGCAACGAGTTTCTGCCGGAGCCTTCTTCTATGAACTCGCCGTTCTTTGACATTCGAGCTTTGAACCGGGGCAACTCTTCTACGAGCTTGGCGATCAAGTCCGGCTTTACCTGCATCTTTTCTCCGATTACTAAGGCTGTGTGAAGTCCAAGAGAGGCGACGAAATCACTGGGTTGAAACTGCCAATCGGGAAAAGGGCAATCGATGATTTCGAATCCCATAGCTAACCATTCGGTGGATTCGAGGGCGGCGGTGGCGTCGAGACCTTCGGCGGTGATTGGCCCTTTCAAGCCGAAGACGACTTCGGGCTCGATCTTCAGCGAACGGTAATGTGGGAGCGTTAGCGTGGCGGAGTTGCTGTCGTTGTGATGGACGGTGTCGTCATACATGTGAGCCCAGACGAGAGTTTCGAGTTTGAGCACTCGCCACATGGCCTTGTTGGCATACCCCACCTTGCGGCCGACGGCTTTGTGTCCGGCAGCTTCGCGAAGTTGCTTGAGTCTTGCTTCAACCTCGTAGGCGGTGTTGAGGTCGAAACCGGGGCGTGCGGAGGGATGGTTGGGGACCATTTGTCCCGTCTCGTGCGCCGAGAGAAGTTCGCGGGCCAGGGATTCGGCATCCGCTTGCGACATGGGTGGTTCGCTGGCCACGACGTTCTTGCCGTATTGTAGCTTGCTCTATAACTTGGCTCGCTACGGGATCACGTGAAACTGGACGTCGCTGGTCAGCGTGCCGCTGGGCGTGGTTACTGTTACGTTTCCGGTAGTCGCACCGGCTGGAACTGTAGCACCGATCAAAGTATCGGATTTGATGGTGAAGCTGACGGGGGTTCCGTTGAGCGACACGCTTGTGGTTCCGGTGAAGCCTTGACCGAGGAGACCGAATTTCTGGCCAACTCTTGCTGCGCCGCGCACGAAGGCGACGAAGGGAGCGAGGCCGACATCCTCGCTGAAGATTGTGCCGCAGCCGGGGGCGTTGCCGTAGTTGCAGGGAGAGCTGCCCCCAGTAAAGGTCACGCCATAGAACTGGCCGTTCGTGCGCTGGACGAGTCCATTGTACGGATAGGATCCATCGCTCGGGTATCCGGTAAAGGTATATAGATCTGAGTAGGTAGAACCGTCGAGTGGCATTTCAAAAATGTTTCCCTCGTTGGAGTTTCCACCCTCTTGTGTGATTCCGTAGAAGTTTCCGTCGTTGCCTTGGACCGGAGGAAGAGGCACGTTGCCGGGATTCGGCAGCAGCGTATAAGCCCCCTGCGGAGTCATCCGATAAAGGCTGTTATAGGTGGCGCCATAGAAATTCCCATCGGTTGCCAGAATCACTCCACCGAGCACTTGGGGAGAGTTAAAGTCGAAGGTGTACAGCAAAGTGAAGTGGCCGTTCGGAGTAATCTTGAAAAACGTCCCGGCTTTATACAGGCCGCCATAGAATGCGGTTCCGTAGAAATTCCCATCCGGCCCTTGCGCCAGATTGCCAACCGGACTCTCACCGTCGGGGCAGTAATTTTGAGGACAGAAGCTGTAGATCGTGGTCACCACCCCGGTAGCCGTCATCTTGTATATGGTGCCGCAGCCGGAGGGGCAGGAGTTCGACGGTGTGCCCCCTGCTCTAGTAGTTCCATAAAAATCCCCGCCCACGCCTTGAATTAGCCCACCGCTCAGATCGGAGCCGCCAGCCCCTCCGGGGAAGGTGTGCAAGACTGTAAAGCCGCCCTCGGGAGTAACCTTGTAGATCGAGTTATATGTGGTTCCGTACAGATTGCCGTCATACCCTAGCCGCAGATTGTTTACCGGTTCGGTCGGCCCGCTTGTCTGAAAGTTGTACAAGATCCTGAATCCGTTGTCAGGCGTCAACTTGAATATCACGCCGCAACCTATTCCGGTGCCGCTACAGGTCCCAGTGCCGCCATAGATCGTTGTTCCGTAGAGACTGCCGTCAATGCCCTGGGTCAGTGGGGTTTCTGGACCGGCAGCGGTGGTTCCGTTGAAGCTCAAAAGTTCGGTGTAGGTTTGGGCTGAGGCGGGAATTGCCGTTGCTATCGCGAGCAGGCATAGGCCGAGTAGCCGCATCCGCCGGTCGAGTTTTGTCATGACAGTTCTCCACGGCGATATCGCCAAGTGAATTGCGAAACCTGGATGAACAGGAAACCTGCTCGACTCCTCGCCGCAGGGGGATTGCGGCAGGCCGAGCAGCGAGGATTATCCTCCGTGGGGAGCGGGCGGTCAAGCGGGGTGGCGTAATTGACAGTAAAAGTCAAAGGCAGCGCACAAGAGTGTCCGCCCCATGCGAGTTGGGCAGCGCTTGTTGTAACCACAAATTGATAATCAACACCGAGGATGCACGCTCAACGGCGGCTTCAAGACATGACCATCGCAAAAACAGGCAGTGTTGGCCACGTATGACGGAGATCAACGCGCCTGCTATTTCATTATTGAGGGAGAGAGCATCACGATTCGCCGGGTTGAGTATGACGGCGAGAGCGAAGCGGAAGAGCTCTTGCGTTCGGGGTTCCCATGCTGCCTGGATGTGCAGAATTCTACTCGCAGGGGGATACGTCCCGCCCGACTAAATCGCTACTGGCGTAACCCGGACACTGCAGAATCGGCAGGCGAGGATACTTCGGAAAGCTGGGATCGGTGTCGGAGAGTCCGCAGCGATAGAAAGTTGATCCGCGGGAGGAGTCGAGGCGTCGCGCGTACTGGCAGTCGAGGCAGAGCCCCACGCGGTGACGTTCGCTTCGAGACTTGTCATCTTCGGGCACATTCGCAGCATAACCCATTTTGTCGCCAAGCTTTTTGTGGAACTTTTCTCAAGAGTTAAGCGTTCCTAGCACTACCCTTTCGGGTCGGAGGAATGATTGAAGCTGATCATCGACAAAGTCGGTAAACATTCAGCGCCGAATCAAATCTGCCAGTTCCTACCAAATCCGCACGCGGTCGGACGGAGCAAGGTAAAGCTTCTCGCCGGGCTGAACGTCGAATGCGGCATACCACGCGTCGATATTGCGGACGGTGGCTGCACGGAACTGTGAGGGAGCATGCGGATCCGTCATCACTTGTTGTCGCGCCGTGGCTTCACGAGACTTTGATCCCCAATTCTGTGCGAAGGCGATAAAGAATTGCTGATCGCCAGAAAATCCGTCTTGCATAGGGGCTGCCTGGCCGGCGAGCGAGTTCCGGTAGCCATCGTACGCCGCCGCGATGCCGGCAACATCGGCGATGTTTTCAGCCAGAGTTTGTTTTCCGTTTACAGAGAGGTCGGGAAAAGGCTTATAAGTGTCGTACTGCGCGGCCAGCTTCGCAGTAGCCGTCTCGAAGTGGGCGAGATCGGAAGGTGTCCACCAGTTGCGGACTCGGCCTTTGGAGTCGAAGGTCGCGCCTTCCGAGTCAAAGGTGTGGCTGATTTCGTGTCCAATGACCGAGCCGATGGCGCCATAGTTAGCTGCCGCTGGAGCCTGCGCGTCAAAGAACGGCGGCTGCAGAATCGCAGCTGGAAAATTCAGCGCGTTTTGCAGGGGGAGATTGACGGCGTTGACTGTTTGCGGCGTCATGGACCATTGCTTGCGATCGACGGGAGCGCCCAAGCGCGCCAGGTCGCGGCTATAGTCAAACAGACCGCCGCGCCAGAAGTTGCCAAAGATGTCATCTGCTTGGACTTCGTAGGCGGAGTAGTCGCGCCAAGTTTCCGGATAGCCGATGCCTACGTAGAGGGTGGTGAGTTTGGCCTGCGCTTCAGCTTTGGTGGAAGAATCCATCCAGGAGAGTGCCTCGATACGTTTTCGAAAGGCCGCGATGATATTGCCAACCATCGCATCTGCCTGAGCCTTGGCCTCAGGCGGGAAGTAGCGTTGCGCATAAAGTTTCCCCACCTCGTCGCCAAGCAGTCGATTCACGGTTTCGACGCCACGCTTCCAGCGCGGACGTTGCTCGGGCGTGCCGGAAAGTATCTTGCCGAAGAAGGCGAACCGTTCGTCAGCGAACGCCTTTGGCAACACACCAGCGTAGGCTTCGATCAAGTGGTACGCGAGCCAGTTTTTCCACGTATCCAGCGCGATTGAGGCCACCAGAGCGGACTCACCGGTGAACGCAGTAGGTTGCCAGACAGTAAAACTCTCTTGCCTGCTGAGTCCGGCGCCGCGGAAATATTCGGCCCAGTCGAGGCCGGGGGCCATGGCCGCGAAGTCGGTCAGCTTCCAGGTATTGTTGGCTTTGTGGATATCTTCGTTATCGGCCAGGCTGAGATGGGTTTGCGCGATGGCATGCTCCAGTTCCACAATCCGCGCCGCGCGAGCGTCTGGATCTGTGAACCCAGCCAGCTTGAGCATGGCGGAGACGTGAGCTTGATACTTGCCGCGGATATCCCGCATGCGATCGCTGCCAGCAAGGTAATACTCGCGGTCGGGCAGTTGTAAGCCTCCTTGCAGCAGGAAGGCAGCGTAGTGATCCGAATCATTAAAGCCGGGGGCAACCCACAAACCGAACAGATTTGCGGTATGGAAGTTGGTGTTGTTCAGTGCGTCAACGTCAGCGCGCAGGCTTTGCCCGAGCGCATGGGCCAGTTCCTGCTTGTTGTGGATGGCGGTAATCGCTTTAAGATGAGGTTCAAGGGGAGCGAGGCCACGGGACTCGATAGTGGCCTCGTCCATGTAGGAGTTGTAGAGATCTGCGATCTTACGTGGGCCGGAGCCAGCCGGTGCGCCACCCTTGGCGGTTTCTTCAATCAAGCCAGCGGTGCGCTTGTCGCTGAGTTCAGACAGGGCCGTGAAAACACCGATGCGGCCGCGGTCTGGCGGGATTTCGGTACGCTTGATCCAGTCGCCATTGGCGTATTGGTAGAAGCCGTCACCGGGCTTGACTGACCGGTCCATGTTGGCGACAGCAATGCCGTGAGCCGGCTGCGGCGCTTCCTGGGCACGGACGAGGACCCAAGAGAAGATACCAAGCGCCAAAACGGCGGCCCACGTCCACGAAAAGCTCCAAGACTTCCAGATAAATCTCATCGATAAAACTCCCGTAGGCCGCGGTAGTGTAAGCGTACGGCCAAGTATTATGACGGTATGCAACAGAAGAGGGTAGCATGAGGGACGCCAAAAGAGCTGGGCCGCTCACGGAAATCAGGCCTGGCGCTCAGGTATACTTAGTGGTTTCATCCATCAGACTCAGTCGGAATCGCGTTCCCGCGCGAGAAATGAGGATCGTCCTATGGCATCACCCGCAGTTGATTACGCCCGGCAGAATCAGCAACGTTTTTTAAACGAACTCAAAGATCTGCTTCGTATCCCCAGCGTCAGCACCGCGCCGGAACACAAATCCGATGTACAGAAGGCGGCCGACGTGGTGGCCAATGAGCTGCGGCGAATCGGCATGGAAAACGTCGAAGTCATTGCCACCAAGGGCCATCCGCTGATTTATGCCGACTGGCTGCATGCTTCGGGCAAGCCGACCGTGCTGTGTTACGCACACTATGACGTGCAGCCCGCGGAACCTCTCGACGAATGGATCAGCCCGCCGTTTGAACCGACAGAGCGCAATAACAACATCTATGCACGCGGAGCGGTCGACGACAAAGGCCAGTTGTGGATGGAAATCAAGGCGATTGAAGCGTTGATGAAAGGCCATGGCGGCAAGCTGCCGCTGAATGTAAAGTTCATCATCGAAGGCGAAGAGGAAGTCGGGGGCGAGTCGATTGCCGAATATGTGCGGAAGCAGAAATCCAAGCTGAAAGCCGACTTCGCGCTGGTATGCGATACGGAATTGTTCGCCCCTGATCTTCCGACTTTGTGTGTGGGACTGCGCGGGCTGATCTATACCGAGATCGAAGCTTCCGGAGCCAAAACCGATTTGCACTCCGGCATGTACGGCGGTGCGGCACCCAATCCGTTCTTCGCGCTGATCGAGATCATCAGCAAGTTGAAAGATTCGAAAGGCAAGGTTTTGATCCCTGGCTTCTACAAAAACGTGAAGGCTCCGAGCAAGGACGAACTGAAGGCATGGAAGCGACTGCCTTTTAATGAGGAGCACTACCGCAAGACCGAAGTTGGCTCCAAGGTGCTGACGGGTGAGCCAGGATTTTCGGTGCTGTACCGCACCTGGGCGCGTCCGACGCTGGAAGTGCACGGGATGCCCGGCGGATTCATAGCTCCTGGCGCCAAGACGGTGATTCCGGCGAGAGCGGCGGCAAAAGTGTCCATGCGAATGGTCCCCAACCAGGATCCCGACGACATTCTCAAGCGTTATACGGCATTCGTAAAGAAGCTGACGCCCAAGGGAATTGAGACCAAGATCAAGGTTTGGAGCAAGGGTCCGGCGTGCGTGGTCGGGACCGACAACAAGTACGTCAAAGCCTCAACCGAGGCCATGCACGAAGTCTTCAACAAAGATACAGTGTTCATTCGCTCCGGTGGCTCGATTCCGATCGTGACTGACTTCCAGGATGTTCTAAGGATTCCCAGCGTCATGATGGGATTCGGCTTACCCGACGACAATCTGCATGCTCCTAACGAGAAGTTCCACATTCCGAACTTCTACCGCGGGATCGAGTCGATCTGTTTGTTCTTCGAGAAGTTGGGGGAATAGAGGAAACGCGGGGACAGCGGCCGTCGCTGTCCTTTGCGGACCGAGGCGCCTTCGCTTGAGGCACCAACATCTTACGGAGGTTCGGCCCAGCTCACGTAGGTCAGCAGGGACGGAAGAGCTGTGTTTTCCACCATCGCGCCGGTGATATCATGAGTTCATGGCGCAGAGAAATGTCAGATTCGAGGCTGTTAAGACCGTAAAAGAGCCGGCGACCGTCAAATTCAAGACTAAATCGGGCAAGACGGTCTCCTTTAGGGCTGTCAAGACGTTCGAACGAAAAGAGGTTGTTCATTTTCCTGCTAAGAAGAAACGAAGCGCATCTACCTTGATAGCAATGTGTTGATTGCCTACCACTCCCTGGACAAAGCGGAAGAACTCCACCCTAAAGACATCAAAATCCAAGCATAAGCGAGTTCCCCCGCCGATGTAGAGCGCTCCGGAGTCAGCCTCATTCAGAGCCTTTGCTAGTCTCGATTTGTGTTGTTTGGCTATCGAGCTTGAGCTAGGCTTGTTGTGCTCTCGCGATTCTCCCTTCCTTCTTCGTTTCCCATTGGTTTGACCATTGATTGTCGCATTGTGTGTGCAAAATGAGGTAGTAGCACAGAGGGCCATACAAGATATAGTGTTTTCTTGCTTGACCCCGGCGCAATTTGACCGTTACATTAGCTCTGACTTGTGCTCATCGCGGTTCGGCCCAAGGGTGAGTTTAGGCCCAACCGCACCGTGAGCATCTGATTGGTAAATAGGCGGATTCCTCGACTTCGCTCGTGATGACGGAGCGAGAAGTCAGGCTGATACGACTAAGGAGTACACGTTGCTCAAACTAAAGAGACTGCAGATTCTCGGGTTCAAATCCTTTTGCGACCGCACCGAACTGAAGTTTCACGGGGACGGAGTGGCGGCCATCATCGGGCCGAACGGCTGCGGCAAGTCGAATATTGCCGACGCCATTTCCTGGGTGCTGGGCGAACAATCGGCCAAGACCCTGCGCGGCTCGCGCATGGAGGACGTGATCTTTGCCGGCACGCGCGACCGCAAGCCCACTGGAATGGCCGAGGTGGCGCTCACGCTGATCGATCCCGACGTGTACGGCGGCACTGACGTGGCCAATCCCACGGAGATCGAAATCCAGGATGAGATGCCGACGACCGACTGGGATGAGGCGGAACTTCGGGCCAAAGCTGCCGAAGAGGTGGAACAGCGCACCGAAGAGGCGCAGCCGGGCAGAGTCGAAACTCAGTTCGATGCTGACGCGGAAGATGAGCCGCTGTTCGCAGTTTTCGTGAACCCGAATCCCCCAATGAAGTCTGCGTTGCCCCCGGTGGGTGCGAATCTTGGACCGCAAGTAGTCTTGAAGATCCGGCGGCGGAAGTTTCAGCAGCAGTTCCGCGCAGGAGAGATCGTGGTCACTCGGCGTCTGTTCCGATCAGGCGACAGCGAGTATCTGCTCAACGGCAAGTTGTGCCGCCTGCGCGACATCCAGGAATTGTTCATGGGAACGGGCCTGGGACCGGAGTCCTACGCGTTGATCGAGCAGGGGCGCATCGGACAGATTCTGAGCAGCCGCCCTACCGACCGCCGAGCCATCATTGAAGAAGCTGCCGGGATCACGAAGTTCAAGACCAAGAAGCGGCTGGCGGAAGCCCGCCTGGAAGACGCAAAGCTTAACCTGGCGCGAGTGAATGACATTTTCGAGGAAGTCACGCGTCAGATGAATTCCCTGAAACGGCAGGCGTCGAAGGCTGAACGCTATGCCAAGCTGCGAGAAGAGTTGCGGGCGAAGCTCCGGGTGGTGCTGGCCAGCAAGTTCGCGCAGTTGGAGCAGGAGAACATCGCGCTGGATGGACGGATCAATGCTATTTCAGAAGAGATCCGCGAACAGAGCGATACCGTGCAGCAACTGGAAGCGGAGCAGGGTGAGCGCACCCAGCGCGGATACGCGATTGAGAGCGAGATTCGTGAGAACCGCGAGCGATTGAATCAGATCAAGATCGAGGGCAATCGCGCGGTTGTGCAGCGGCGTCACAACGAAGAGCGGTGTGGGGAGCTGACGGCACGGGCAGCAACTGCGGAATCTGAGTTGACGCAAGCCCGCAGCCGGCTGGCTGCACTCGAGGCAGAACGGGGCTCGAACCAGCAGGTACTGAACTCCGCCGCGGACGATTTATCTGCCGCCCAAGACGAACTGGCGGAGGGTCAGCGAGCGGCTACCGCCGCAGCCGAGGCGTTGGCGGAGTTTGAGCGGCGGCAGGAAGAGTCGCGTGGTGCGATTCTCGAGGCAGTGGCTTCGACATCCAACCTGCGCAATCAGCTTAGCCAAACCGAGGAGCGACTCGCGGCTGTGGATCGAGAAACCCAGCGCCTGCACGCCGAGATGGCAACTGCCAACGCGCAGGTAGAAGCATTCGGAGGTCAACGTGGGCAACTAGGGTTGGAGTTCGAGACGGTTTCGCAACGAGTGACCGCTCTGACGGAGGAAATCGTCCACGCGCGGCACTCGCTGGAGTCAAGGCGTCGCGAGGAATCCAACGGCAAGAATCGGCTGGACAGTCTCCGGGCTGAGTACGCATCGGCTATAGGAAAGAAGGCTTCGCTTGAGGCGCTGGTCGCGGAACACGGCTATTCGACTGAATCGGTGCGGCGGCTTTTCCAGTCTGGTGCGATGAACGGAGGACTCGCCCCGGTAGGGATCCTAGCTGATTTTTTGGAGGTCGAGCCGCAATACGAAGGCGTGGTCGAGGACTTTCTACGCGATGAGCTGAACTACATCGTGGTGAAGTCGTGGGACGCAGCGGACGAGGGGCTGCGCTTACTGCGGTCCGATGTTGATGGGCGGGCTACGTTCCTGGTGCATCCTGAGGATTCTCAAGCGAAGTTTTCTTTCGTGGTCGACGAGGCAGCGCGTTCATTGTCGCCGAGTCAATCGGTGGTGCCACTGAAGAATGCGATCCGTGTACTCAACGGCTTCGGCCGATCGCTCGAGGTCATTCTCCCCAAGCTGCGCGACGGCTACATCGCGGCGGATCCCGGATTCGCCCGTGAACTGGCTTTGTCGAATCCAGATGCGTTCTTCCTGGCGCAGTCCGGCGAATGCTTCCACAACGTGACCGTGACTGGAGGAAAGCAACGGGCGGAGGGACCGCTCTCGATGAAGCGCGAGCTGCGCGACGTTATGCGTATGCTCGGTGAACTGGAGTCGGCGCTGCGCGATGAAGAAACCCGGGTACTGCGGTTGGGACGAGAGATGAAAGATCTGACTTCCCTGCTCGACCGGCTTGAGGGCGAGAAACGCGAAGCGGAAAAACATGCCATGACCTCGGGCCATATGCTGCACCAGCTGCAATTGGAAATGACGCGCGTGTCAGAACAGCTGGAGACCTGCCGGGGCGAAGTGCAGCGCCTGGGGGCGGACCGGGAGGACCAAGTCAGCCTCATGGCCTTGCGGCAAACGGAGCTAGCGGAACTGCAACGACATAGGGATCAGTTGGAGCGCATGGCTTCGGCTGCGAACCAAGAGCTGGCCGCCTTGCGTGAAGGCCGCGATCAGGCGGCGCAGAGTGCTTCTCAGCAGCTGGCGCGAGTGGCGACGCTGGAGGAACGGCATCGGGCGGCAGTAGCGGTGCTGGCGCGGATCGGATCGCTGGTGGCCGATATGAGTGAGCGCGTGAGCAGCCTGGAACGGGAGATCGGGTCCGCGGCCACGGAACGCGTACAGCGTGAAACTGAGAACCAGCAACTGGCGGTGCTGCTGGATGATCTGGCGGCGGAGCGCAATGCCAGTGAAGCCCGCGAAGGGCTCTTACAGTTTGAGTCGGACCAGGTTCGCGCCCGTATCGCTGAGATCGACGAAGCTCTGCGCAGCGGGCGGGTGTCGCTCGACCAAGCTCGTGACCGTCGAGGCGAGTTGGCCGCAGCGGTCGCCAAGTTGCAATCGGACGCGCAGTACATGGCCGAGACGTGCTTGAACGAACTTGGAATTCAACGTCCTGAACTGATGGCGGATGTCACGATTGCGATAGTCGCTGGCGACGAGTTGGCGGAGGAGGACCAGACCCAGCGCGAGATGCGGACCCGGCTGGACGCCATGGGGCCGGTCAACATGATGGCTCTGGAAGAATACAAAGAAACCGCCGAGCGTCACGCTTTCCTCGATACCCAGCGGAAAGACCTGCTCGACTCGATCGCAAATACGCAGGCTACGATTGCCGAGATCGATGTTTTCTCAAGACAGAAATTCGCGGAGGCGTTTGGCCGGATCAACGAGAACTTCCAGGCTACTTTCAAGAAGCTCTTCGGCGGCGGCCACGCCTTCATGCGCCTGACCGACGAAGAGAACAACATGGAAAGCGGAATTGACGTTGTGGCTTCGCCTCCCGGCAAGAAGCTGCAAAATGTACTGCTGCTCTCAGGCGGCGAAAAGGCGCTTACCGCACTGGCGCTGCTGGTTGGCATCTTCCAGTATCAGCCCAGCCCATTCTGTATTCTGGACGAGGTGGACGCACCGCTGGATGAGGCCAATATCGGGCGTTTCACCGATCTCGTCAAAGAGATGAGCGTGCAAACGCAGTTCGTGCTCATTACTCACAGCAAGAAAACCATGAGCATTGCGCCGGTGCTGTATGGAGTGACCATGCAGGAGCCCGGCGTTTCGAAGTTGGTGTCGGTACAGTTGGGGGCGACAGCCGAGCAAGTTAAGAACCAGGTGGCCTAGTCCGTCTTGACGGACATCGACAGCCCGCTCTTAAACGCGAGGATGCTTCGCATCCAGTTATCCTCTGGCGTCCTCAGTTTTTCCACAAACGCTCCCGCCGAAAACCCCGCCGGGTAGACGATTTCGGGCCTTCTCCTTTTGTCAACTCTTTTTGTGTGAGCGGCTTGCGGCACACGCCGCGAGTGCCCATATAAGCGGTTGACAAAAAAATCTGGGGGGTTCAGAATACGCGACGTTTTGTACCTGTAAAATTATTTCATGAGCCCCCAATTACTTGATTCCGTCCTGCTGCGTACCGACTTCCCGGAACTCGAGCTCCATGCCAGCGGCAAGGTGCGCGACGTGTATCGTCTCGGCAGTGACCAGCTGTTGTTCGTAGCCACCGACCGCATTTCTGCGTTCGACTATGTTCTGGCTACCGGCATTCCGCACAAGGGTCGCGTGCTCACACAGATTTCTCTATTCTGGTTTGAGTTTCTGCGTGAGGTTGTCCCCAACCACCTGGTGACTGCAGACGTAGGAAGCTATCCCACGAGTCTGCGCGCCCATGCCGACCAGTTGCGTGGACGATCCATGCTGGTGATGCGGGCTGAAATGGTGCCCGTGGAATGCGTGGTACGCGGCTATATTTCGGGCTCGGCCTGGAAGGAGTACAAAGCTACCGGCAAGGTCTGCGGGATCGAATTGCCCAAGGGGCTGAAGGAATCGGACAAGCTGCCGGAACCGATTTTCACGCCTTCGACCAAGGCCACTACTGGGCACGACGAGAATATCCCCTTTGAGGAAATGGTCCGCGTGGTGGGCCAGGAACGCAGCGAGAAGCTGCGGGACCTCACGCTGAAGATTTACACCAAGGCCGCTGATTATGCTCGCACTCGCGGCATCATCATTGCGGATACAAAATTCGAGTTTGGGATCACGTCCAAAGGCATCACCCTGGCGGATGAGGTCCTGACACCCGATTCCTCGCGGTTCTGGCCAGCAGATAAATACCAGCCGGGACGCGCCCAGGATTCATACGACAAGCAATATGTTCGCGACTATCTGGAAGAAATTCGCTGGAACAAACAACCGCCTGCGCCAGCCCTCCCCCCGGAAGTGGCTCGCAAGACCAGTGAAAAATACGTGGAGGCGTATCACCAGCTCACCGGACGCGAGCTGGATGTTTAGCAGAGAAGGAACTGGAGAAGGCAGTGACTGCCACTGACTGGGTCATCGCGTTGGTGATTCTGCTGTCGGTGTTGCAGGCGGCCAGTGCGGGCTTTTTCCAGGAAGCGTTTGGAATTGGCGGACTGGTGTTTGGATACCTGCTGGCCGCGTGGAACTACCATCGGCTAGCGCTATGGTTTTCTCCGAATATTTCGTCGGCCTGGATGGCGGACATCGGTGCGTTCCTGATCATTTTTGTGGGGGTCATGCTGCTGGCAGGAATCGCCGGACGAATCGCGAGCTGGGCCATGAAAGAGGCGGGGCTGAGAGTGGTCGATCGAGTTCTAGGCGCAGCCCTGGGGCTATTGCGAGGATGTTTGGTAGTCGCCATCGTTCTTACCAGCATGGCGGCGTTTACGCCAACCTCGAAGTGGCTACAGGGTTCGCAGTGGGCGCCATACTTTTTGGTGGTGGGACGGGCGGCAGTATGGGTAGCGCCTTCGGAATTACGAATGCGCTTCTATCAGGGACTGGAGTTGCTGCACCACGCCCCCCAATCACCGTAAACTGCAACCTCGAGCAAGCAGTCTGGCAAACAGGTGAAGAGTGGGCGTGAGACTCTTCCAAGAAAGAGAGATGCCGTGAGAGACCAGCTCGAAGCACTCATTATGCAGATGTACCGCAGCAATATTCTGTATTCCGAGGCAGTGCGCGAATTCAAGAAGCGATTCATTCTGACCGTGCTGCAGGAGAACAAGGGCAATCAGTGCCGCGCCGCCCGTCAACTGGGAATGCACCGCAACACTTTGAGCCGGACGATCTCGGAACTGAAGATTGACGTGCGGCAACTGCGGGCAGGAATCAAGCGGCCACCACGCAGCGCGCGGCCCGCTCCCTACGAGAGAAAAGTAGTTCGCTAGGCGACTGGCGGACAAAAATCAAGGGCAGCGGGTGATGCTGCCCTTGTAGTACTCCAACCTGCTGCGTTTCCCTACTGAGTCGGTTTCCGGTGAACGGGTGGCTTCTTGGCCGGCGCCGCCTTGGTGAGCAGAGCGCCTTTCTCCATAGTCATTACAAACGGGCTGGCCGTATAGGACACCGGCGTTCCTTCGAAGTCGAGCGTCGATCCCTCTGCCGGCATCAGCTTGGGGGGAATGGTTCCAGTCATGGTGAGCACAATGTCGGCCCGCTTGGCGTCAATGTCATCCTGGCTGGCGGCAATTTGCAGTTCCGTGGGACCAGGCTTCAGCACCGTAGCTTCCATTTGCAAGGGTACTCCCTTGATCACGCTCCAAACCTTGTCGGCGTCCTCCGGTTTGCCGGCGGACAGCACCAGTTCCCATTCGGCAAAACTCAGCTTCTTTAGATCGGCCGGGGTCTTGTCCTTTACCAGATCGTGCGCCTGCTCAGCCGGGGTAGGAGGCACATATTGTTTAACTGAGAAGCCTGCCGGTGGCAGTGGCGTGGTAGCGGTCAGCGTCAGCAGGTCATTCCAGCCCTCGTCCGAGCCGTGATACTTCACATACTTGCTGCGCCCGAACTTTACGATTTGGGCCTTGCCGGCTGGATCCTTGACCAAGTTGGCGGCGCGGGCGATGAAGAACAGTCCATTCACATCGTCTTCAGGCGTGGCCGTCAGGCTAGCCAGCGCCAGCGGATAGACGTTTTCCACGTTGTTGGGATCAGCTTCGACAGCGGCGCGCAGATCCTTCTCGGCAGTGGCGTTATCCTTCAACTGCAGGGCGGAAAATCCCGCCACGCTCTCCAACAAAGCCGCCAACTGATCCTTTTGCTTCGCGAAATCAGCGTCGGAGGCGCCGTCGGGCTTGGGCATGTTGGGCAGGGCCTGCAGGCCGCGCTCGGCATGGGCTTTGGCATCTGCCCATTTCTGAGCAGCGCGCTCGTTGTACGCCAGGAGCACCAGACCCCGAACATTATTGGGATTGGCAGTCAAGAGCCGGTTGGCCGTGTCCATCACCTTGGCCTGATTCCCTGCTTGCGTGTAAGCCCCCATCAGCACCTCCAACGCGTCCTCCTTCATGACGCTGTTCGGATATTGCGCCAGGAAGGCTTCCAGGCCGCTGACTTTGGCGGCCGCGTCCTGCTGCTGCACCGCTCCCACATATGCGTTGTACTCCGCGGGATCCTTGATTTCCTTCTTTTGCGGCTGGGCTTGGGGCGCGGCTTGGGGTGGGGCCGGCGGTGGTGCGGCAGTTTGCTGACCCGAGGCTAATCCAGCAAACATAAGCACAATCGCCACTAGACTCGTCTTCATGTGAAATGGCTCCTTAGGATTTTGGGGAAATGCAACTTCGAGACCGCGACGGCTTCTTGCCCCAGGCTATCCAAGCACGGCTCACCCAGGTTCGTTCAGATCGCTGGTCGCTCCACCCAGTCGACACCCGGAAGAGCTAAGGCCTTTATCGCAGCACCCGCGGGCCAGGAAAATATTCCGGTGAGCCGGATTATAAGTATGTAATCCGACTATGGCAAGCTGTTGCACACCCCAGCACAGTCCTGGCTTGTTAAGATGCAATGGGGTTGTCTCTGGTGGTTCGATTGGCATACAAAATGGGGGTTACCGGAACATGACGGAAGGCGCCGGATCGAGTCTGAAGGGCGAGGTTGCGGTGATTACTGGCGGGGGAAGAGGGATCGGCGCCGCCATTGCCCAGAAGTTGGCGAGTTTGGGCGCCGTAGCCGTTCTTTGCGGGCGCGGCCGCGCCTTGTTGGACTCGACTGCGGCAGCCATTACCGCCGCGGGCGGACACGCCGAGACAGCCGAGTGCGACGTTACCGACCCAAAGTCGGTTGAAGCGCTAGCGGCACACATTAGCCGGAAGTTTGGAAAGATCGACATTCTGGTCAACAACGCCGGTATCGGAGGATTTGGCGGTCCTCTTCACCAGATGCCGCTGGAGTCGTGGGACCAGGTGCTGAACACCAATCTGCGGGGGGTCTTCTACTGTATTCGCTCTTTCGCACCGCTGATGATCAAGGCTCAGGCCGGGCACATTGTGAACATCTCATCCCTGGCGGGAAAGAATCCTTTGCCGAACGGCGCGGCTTATGCAGCGTCAAAGTGGGGACTCAATGGCTTGAGCTATTCGGTCGCGGAGGAGTTGCGCGTGCACAATATCCGGGTCTCGGTAGTCTGTCCGGGGTCGGTGAATACGGAATTGAGTCCGCACCGCGCCAAGGACCAATCGAAGATGCTACAGCCAGCCGACGTGGCCCACACGGTTGCGATGCTGGTAACGCAAGCACCACAGTCCTTCATCAGCGAGGTGCTACTGCGTCCCACCCAGAAGCCGTGAGCAACTTGGTTACGTCTTTGCAACTGCAGCTCGCGGCTGAATCGCGCCGCCCGCGCCATTCAGTCAGTCATTTCTTGAACAGATTCTCGAAGGCTTGGCGGGCATCCATTGGACGCGCGGCCTTGGGCGTAGATGTTTCTTTTTCTACCCGCACCCGCATGGAAAAAAATGTACAGTCATTGCGTTCGTCCTTGCGCGGAATTCTCTCGGCAATAGGTTGGCTGCATTCAAAGCGGCTGGAGGTATCAAAGTACGTACACTGACGGCAAGAGTGCAGGGCCACAGCACATTTGGGGCACTGGGCGATTGATTCAGCCCCTGGGGGGAGAAGGGTGCCGCACTGGGCGCAGCGGGAAACGGCATGTGTTCCCGGCATCTGCATCGGGCGCGGGCCGAAGGTATCTTTCTTGGCGGGCCGGTCCCCACGCTCAGAGGATGACTGCTTCTCTCGCTTTTCTCCCGAGTCCTGATAGCCGTGTTGGCGGTATTTCGCCACCGTGAACCTCCTGTTGGGCAGACATTGTCTCTCGCGGCAGGCATTGTCGCAAGTCGCTTGCCGCATATCTGTTCGGATTTGACGAAACGCCGTTAAGCGCGTCAACCCTGATTTGTCAATGAAATTGTAATTCCCCAGGCTGGGTGCTACCATCCGAACAGGTTCAGAGAGTTGGAGGTAGTTATGGCAGACAGCGATAGCAATAGTTTTCTTTGGTTTCTGGCAGGGTTGGGATTCGGCGCGATTGCGGGAATTCTGTACGCCCCGCGCGCCGGTGACGAAACCCGTGAAGCCTTGCGGTCCAAAGCGGAAGAGGGCCGTGATTTCGTGCGCGATCGAAGCCGTCAGGCCCGGGATCAGGCTGCGGGCTGGGCTGAACGCGGCCGCGAAGTGTTGAATCAGCAGAAGGAGCAATTCCGCTCTGCGTATGAGGCCGGCAGGCAGGCCTACCAGGAGACGGCGCATCCGGAAAGCGGAGACGCTCCGAACCAGTAGCGGTTCTCCGCAGTGTGAGTACGATCACCTGCAGCGGAGGAGCTTATGGATACCTTGACCCTTTTCGTTGCCGTGACTTCGGCGGCGGTAGTGATCCAGGCGGTAATTCTTGTCGTCATGTATCTGGCCGTCCGCCAAACCACTGCGCGCACTGAAGTGCTGGCCAATGAAGTGAGGAGCAAGGTCCTGCCGACGATAGAGTTAGCGCAATCTATGCTGTTGGATTTGCGGCCGAAAGTAGAAAATATAGTCAACAATTTCAATGACTCGAGCGTCCTGGTGCGTCACCAGGTGGAGCGCCTCGACGCCACCATGGGTGATTTGCTCGACCGAGCCCGGCTGCAGGTGATTCGCGCGGATGAACTGGTAGGCAAAGCTCTGGATCAAGTGGAAGAGACGGGCGATCTGGTCCACAAAACTGTAGTGTCTCCGGTGCGCCAGGTTTCGGGAGTTCTTCAAGGCCTTACCGCGGGGTTGGAGTTCTTCTTTTCAGGAAGGCGCAAATCGCGGAATGGCGTGGAAGACGAAATGTTTATCTAAGATCTTTAGAATTGTGAGCAACGGCGGCGCTCAGGCGCTGCCGTTTGTGTTTGCGGCTTCAAATGATCCAGCCGCCGCCCACGACTACGTCGCCGTCATAAAACACCGCAGCCTGGCCGGGAGTGATCGCGCGCTGCGGTTCGTCAAAGCTCACCCGCACTTCGCCGGCTCCGGACCTCTCGATGGTAGCTGGCGCAGCTTCGTGGCGATGGCGAATCTTCACCGCGACCCGCATGGGCGAGCGCAGATCATCGACCGAAATCAGATTTACTCGGTGGGTTCGCAAGGTGCGCGAGTAGAGGTCATCCTGACCGCCAACCACCACCTGGCGCTTGTCACCATTGATCTGAATGACGTAGAGGGGCGAGCCCGTCGCCACTCCCAAGCCCTTGCGCTGGCCCACGGTGAAATTATGGATACCGCGGTGCTCACCCACCACTTCCCCGTCCGCGGTAACCAGTTCGCCGGAAGTATCAGGGAGAGCCTCACCCTTGTCCGCCAGGTAGGCATCGAGAAACTTCTTGTAGTCACCACCGGGGACAAAGCAGATTTCCTGCGAATCCGGCTTCTCCGCTAGAGCCAATCCGTGATCTCGGGCCAACTCGCGTACCGCCGGCTTGGTCATTTCTCCGAGGGGAAAGATGGTGCGGCCGAGCTGTTCCTGGGTCAAGCCAAACAGGAAATAAGTCTGGTCTTTGGAAGTATCCGTCGCTCGTTTCAGTAACCAGCGTCTGCGGCCGTCATCGTATTCCACGCGGGCATAGTGGCCCGTGGCCAGAGCGTCCGCGCCAATTTGCTGCGCCACGATCAAGAGTTGATCGAACTTCAAGTGGTTGTTGCACAGGCTACACGGGATCGGCGTGCGCCCCGAAAGATATTCTTCGACGAAAGGCCGGACGACGTCGCGCTCGAAACGCTCTTCGTGATTAACCACGTAGTACGGAATGCCGAGAGTTTCCGCGACCCGGCGGGCGTCGTAAACATCGTCGAGC
>Ga0070765_100000253_pt1 | contig 32221 bp, 26 predicted proteins | sample HubBroMetageWFT5_FD_71516 | JGI IMG/M metagenome (GOLD analysis project Ga0070765, IMG submission 71516) | Warmed and freeze-thawed soil microbial communities from the Hubbard Brook experimental Forest, New Hampshire - Hubbard Brook CCASE Soil... | ecosystem: Environmental > Terrestrial > Soil...
ACCATCCGTCGCCGCCACCACCAGAATCCCGCCATCCATCTGCGCCGCGCCCGTAATCATGTTCTTGATGTAATCCGCGTGCCCCGGGCAATCCACGTGCGCGTAGTGCCGGTTCGCCGTCTCATACTCCACGTGCGCCGTCGCAATCGTGATCCCACGCGCCTTCTCTTCCGGCGCGTTATCAATGCTGTCGAAAGACCGGAACGTGTTCTTCGGATTGTGCTTCGACAACACCTTCGTGATCGCCGCCGTCAACGTCGTCTTGCCATGGTCAATGTGACCAATCGTCCCTACATTGCAGTGCGGCTTACTTCGATCAAATTTCTCTTTCGCCATTTCCTTGCTCCATGTGGCGCGGGCGCCCTCGCCCGCGTCTTTCGTTCTAATTTCTTCGCGCTGACTCCGCTGCTACTTCGTAGTCCCCTGCACCTTCGCGATGATTTCCTCCGCCACCGACCGCGGAGCCTCCTCATAACGCGCAAAGTGCATCGAGTACTCGGCCCGGCCCTGCGTCGACGAACGCATGTGCGTCGCATAACCAAACATCTCAGCCAAAGGAACAATCGCCTTGATCACCTGCGAACCGGCGCGATGCTCCATGCCCTCGATGCGTCCACGCCGCGAACTCAGGTCGCCCATGATCACACCGGCATAATCTTCCGGCGTAACCACTTCCACCGCCATCACCGGCTCCAGCAGCACCGGCGAAGCCTTGCGCGCAGCCTCTTTGAACGCCATTGACCCGGCAATCTTGAACGCCATTTCGTTCGAATCCACATCGTGATAGCTGCCGTCGTACAGCGTCGCCTTCACATCGACCATGGGATAGCCAGCAAGAATTCCGCCCTCGAGCGCTTCCTGAATCCCCTGATCGATCGGCTTGATGAATTCCTTCGGCACCGAACCGCCCACAATGTCGTTAACGAATTCGTAACCCAAGCCCGGCGGTTGCGGATCCAGCCGGATCTTTGCATGTCCATACTGCCCGCGCCCACCGGTTTGCCGAATGTATTTACCTTCCGCCTCGGAGTGTTTTCGAATCGTCTCGCGATAAGCCACCTGCGGCTTGCCAACATTGGCCTCGACCTTATACTCGCGCATCATGCGGTCGACAATGATTTCCAGGTGCAACTCGCCCATGCCGCTGATGATGGTCTGCCCGCTGTCCGGATCGGTATGGACCTTAAAGGTAGGATCTTCCTGGGCCAGGCGTCCCAGCGCCATTCCCATTTTTTCCTGATCGGCTTTCGTCTTAGGCTCAACTGCAACCGAAATCACGGGAACCGCAAATGTAATATTTTCCAGCGCGATGGGATGATCTTCATCGCAGATCGTGTCGCCCGTGCTCACGCCCTTCAGTCCGACCGCCGCACAAATGTCGCCCGCCAGAATCTCGCTGATCTCTTCCCGCTTATTGGCGTGCATCTTCAGCAGACGCCCAATGCGCTCACTCCGGCGCCGCCCAGTGTTCAGCACCGAGTCTCCGGTCTTGAGCTGGCCCGAATACACTCGAATAAACGTCAACTGGCCGACAAACGGATCGGCCATGATCTTGAACGCCAAAGCCGAAAACGGCTCTTTGTCGTCAGCTTTCCGGACAATCGTCTCCCCGTTGTCGGGATTCAGTCCATGCGTTTCCGGAACATCGAGCGGCGAAGGCAGATAGTCCACCACGGCATCCAGCAACGGCTGCACGCCCTTGTTCTTAAATGCCGTCCCCACCACCACCGGGAACACCTTCAGCGCAATTGTCGATTTACGCAGCGAAGCGCGCAACTCATCGGCGGTAATCTCTTCGCCCTCCAGAAACTTGTGCAGAATTTCGTCGTCGTTCTCGGCAATGCTCTCGACCAACTGGGCGTGAAATGCTTCCGCCTTCTTCTTCAGTTCGGCGGGAATTTCTTCAGTAAGGTATTCAGCGCCCATCGTGTCATCCTGCCACACGATCGCCTTCATGTTGATCAGATCGATTACACCTTTGAACTTATCTTCCTGGCCGATGGGAATCTGAATCGCAACGGGCTTCGCGCTGAGCCGCTTGCGGATCGTATCGACAGCATGCTCGAAATCTGCACCCATCTTGTCGATCTTATTGATAAAGCAAATTCGAGGAACGCCATACTTATCCGCCTGGCGCCAGACTTTTTCCGACTGCGGCTGCACTCCATGCACCGCGTCAAACACCGCGACTGCCCCATCCAGCACACGCAACGAGCGCTCCACTTCCGCCGTGAAATCCACGTGGCCGGGCGTATCAATAATGTTGATCCGAATATCGCGCCAGGTGCAGGTCGTGGCCGCGGACGTGATCGTAATCCCGCGCTCCTGCTCCTGCTCCATCCAATCCATGGTTGCCGTGCCTTCGTGCACCTCTCCGATGCGGTGCGTCTTTCCCGTATAAAACAGGATGCGCTCCGTCGTAGTGGTCTTCCCGGCATCGATGTGGGCCATGATGCCGATGTTCCTGCAGCGTTCTAATGGGACTGTTCTGGGCACGACTCTTTAAACTCTTTCTGGGACTCCAAAAAATAATTGCTTGTCATCCTGAGCGAGACGCCTTTTGTCTCGCGAAGGATCTGATCGCGCTGCGCGAACATTCTCGCGTCTTTTGCGAGAATGCGAAATCGCGCGTTCAGTGCGCTTCCCTTACTTACCACCGGTAGTGCGCGAATGCCTTGTTGGCCTCAGCCATGCGGTGCACATCTTCCTTCTTCTTGATGGCCGCCCCTTTTCCATTCGCTGCGTCCAGCAGTTCATTACTCAACTTGTCGACCATGCCTCGCTCCGCGCGCCCGCGCGCATAAGTCAGCAACCAGCGGATCGCCAGCGAAGTACGCCGGTCGGCATTCACTTCCACGGGCACCTGATAGTTCGCGCCACCCACGCGCCGCGTCTTCACCTCGAGCAGCGGCTTCGCATTCTCCACCGCCTTCGTGAACAGCTTCAGCGCATCGTCACCGCCGCCTTTTTCCTGCACTTTGGTCAGGGCCTCATAAAAAATGCCCTCGGCCGTGCTCCGCTTGCCCTGCCACATCATCGAGTTAATGAACTTCGTCACCAGATTCGAGCCATAAACGGCATCGGCTGGCACGGTCCGCTTTGCTGTATGTCCTTTACGAGGCATTCCGTTTCTTAGCTCCTAGGCTTCTAGCCCACAGCGTCTAGCGTCAGCGTTACTGGCCACCGATCACTGGCCACTGGTCTTAGCCCTTCTTCGCCCGCTTCGCTCCATACTTCGACCGCCCCTGCTGCCGGCCGGCCACGCCCACCGCATCCAGCGTGCCGCGAATCACGTGATAGCGCACGCCCGGCAAATCCTTCACGCGGCCTCCGCGGATCAGCACAATCGAGTGCTCCTGCAGATTGTGGCCAACTCCAGGGATGTAGGTCGTGACCTCAATCCCATTCGTCAGCCGCACCCGCGCCACTTTCCGCAGCGCCGAGTTCGGCTTCTTCGGCGTCTGCGTATACACGCGCGTGCAAACTCCGCGCTTCTGCGGACATCCCTGCAGCGCCGGACTCGCCGTCTTATACCGCGGCCGCTTCCGCCCATCTCTCACCAACTGATTAAATGTAGGCACTCTTCGCCGCTCCTTGTCGCACAAAAGCCGAACACCAACAACCGAACCCTGCAAGCCGCGTAGACAACTCGCGCACTCAATCGCTCCCTGGTGGGCGAGCAGCACGCGGCACCATCCGCTTTCCCGGGCGCTGACTGCGCGATCCGGGCTGGCAGGCACAATCGCCCCGCCATGCTTCTCGCCGCACACGAATCACGGAGAGAGATTCTTGGGTCCCAAACTAGATTTATGCTGCCGACGGTGGCACCCGGCCAAAACTCCGGGGGTACTCCGTATCGCCAGCTCTGTCCTGCATATCCTTCCGCAGACCACTGTCGCGCCTGACTCAGGCGCTCCACTAGCCCTCGTGATAGGGCGAAAGGCAGCGCAGGAACGTTTCAGCGAGGAAAGTCTCCGGCTTTCGATGCTGCTTCTTCACCGGAAACGCGTTTCTCAAAAGCTCAACCGCAAGTTCCCGCACAACTTCGTGGAACTCACGGCACACACCAAGCCTGGATTGACTCGCGGAACTAAATAACTATAACAACTCACTGGAAACATCGTCAACCCATCTTTTTGCATCCCACTGTCGGAACCGGAGCGATTCAGCCAGACAGCCCTCCGCCGGCGTTCGAGCGAGCGTTCGCGGAGCCGGTGGTGCATTTTGGATTGTCATCCGAGCGAGATGCTTCTTGTCTCGCGAAGGATTTTAGGGGAGCCACGCGAAGTCCGCGCCCTGAGCCAGCGCGCAGCGCGCCGATGGGTGGCGTTTCTTGCGCGCAACCCATGGCGCCTTCGGCTCGCTTCCTCACCAAACTGCGCCCAACGTTGGCACGGCCAGCTTGCTGAATCCGTCTCCAGCCTCTAAACTACAAGTTTTCCATTCCAGTAAGCGGCTCGCCCACCGCGTACGAGCGTGAGGCGACGAGAGGGTGCATGGGAAGGTTGCGTTTCGGTCAGTCGGCGTGGGTAGTCGTCACCATCTCTTTATTCTTATTCTTGCCGGCTTGCGGCAAACGCAAGCCGCCCGCCGTCTCGCCCTTCCCGGTGAAAATCTCCCTCTCCCCCGGCCCCAGTGCTTCCATGCAATTGGGGACCACGTTGCTGATCTTTGCCAGCGCGCAGAACGATGCGAACTCAAACATTAGGCCGACGTTCACCTTTACTTCCAGCAATCCCGGAGTCCTCGACGTTGCTCCCAGCGGCTTCGCCTGCGCCGGTGTCTGGAATGCCCCGGCTTACAACGTCTGCACACCGGCTGGCGTTGGCGTGGCTCAGGTGACTGCCTCGGCCCTGGGCGCGACCAGCCCCCCCACCCTGATCTTCGTTCATCCGCCCATCGATAACATTCAGATCAGCGTGGTTCCCCCAGTCAATTCTCCGCCCCCCGCCTGTCCCAATCAGTCGACCCTGCCCTTGGCCTGCGACCTCCCGTTCAATGGGAGTGCCGCCAATTACTGCCTCTCCCAGAATCAGGTCCAGACTCTGCAGGCCACCGCTTACGGCCAGGGTGTCGACATCACCGCCTCCGTCGGCCCCTTCACCTGGTCCGAAGCCAACACCAGCGTGGTCAAGATCACTCCCATCGTTACGGTTGCTTCCTACAACATCGCCACCAACCAGGCCACCGCATCGCCCGCCATTCCGGGGCAGACCCAGGTAATCGCCTCAGCTTCGGGGTTCGCCAGCCAGCCCTACACCTTCGAAGCCTGCCCCGTCCAGTGCATTGCGCTGCAGCTTGGTGTTTCCGGTTCCCAGGGCAGCGTCGAAACCAGTTTCGTGGTCAACAAAGGAACTGAGGAAACCATTACCGCCACTGCGGTCGACGTACAAGGCTGCATCGTGCCCAAGCCCCCGCTCACTTGGGTCTCGTCGGCGCCGGCAGCCGTGACCGCAGGCTCCGCCGCCACCGGATGCGCCGCGGGCACAACCTGCTCCCTGACCACTGCCCAGCCGGGGGTAGCTTCTATCACCGCTTCCTGCACGCCCCCAACCTGCAACATTGGTTTCCCTCTGAATCCCCTCGGATATCAGCCCCCTCTCACTCTCTACGTTCCCCAGCCGGTCTATCCCGTTACCGCCATTTCCGGCTTAGTGACCGGCGCCACCACATCGACCAGCGTGATAGCAACCACTCAGGACTGCTACAGCGACGCTCTGTGCTCCGTCGGCCTTTATGACTTTGCCACCTCCAACAACATCCCGGGGAACGCGTTTCGCTTGCCCACTCCGCCCAATTCCCTGATGTTTGACCCGGCCGGGGACAAAGCCTACATGGGCAGCCAGTTCGGCGCAGTCGCCATTACTCCCGGCAACTTCGGAGGAAGCTCCAGCCCATTCGCATTCCTGCCCGCTTCCAACACCCCCCTGGGCCTGGTGACCGGCAAAATCCTGGCTGTCTCGCATAACGGCACCATGGCCATCTTCTCCGATACCGTCTCCACTCCCAATCAGGTATACGTCGTCACTTCGTCCACCACCGCCGCTACGCCGCTGAACATTAACGGTGCAACCGCGGCTGCATTTTCGCCCGATGGCTTGAAAGCCTTCATTCTCGGCAATGGCGGCAACACCTTGTACATCTATTCCACCCTGCAGGCCCTGCAGCCTGCGATCACTTTGCCCACGCCCGCCACTTCGATTGTCTTCAACTCTACCGGCTCGTTTGCCTTACTCGCCGGCGGAGGTTCTGCCGGCTCTCTTGCCATTTACAACACGTGCGACAACTCCGTGATAACTCCACCCTTGTCGGCCGGGGCCATGCCTGGTCCCCCCACATTCCTGAAGATGGTTCCCCCCGGCAACGTCCCCATGGGCACTACCATCCCAACCCTCCAAACCGAGGGTCTCGACTTTTTCTTCGGACTCGACAACACCGGCATTGACATCATCGCGACCACCTCTGCCCCGGCACTCATCACGACGCTTTGTCCGCAGCAAATCACCCTCGCCCAGATCCAGCCTCCAACCGCCCCGCCTACATTTTTTTCGCCCATCCACATCAATATCGGCCACGGAACTTTCCAACCCATCAACTTCTTCCTCTCGCCCGACTCCACCCAGGCCTACATCGTTACCAGCGACCTTGGCATCCTGATATACGACTTCAGCACCGGCTCCGTCTCCGGAATCCCCCTCCTCAACAACGCAACTCCCGTCGCTGCCGATATCACCGTGGATGGCACGCTGCTCTACGTCGCCGGCTCCGATAGCTTGCTGCACCAGGTCAGCATCCCTCTGGGCCTCGACCAATACCAGATCTCGTTTCCTCCCCTCCCCAACTCTCCCAACAGCTTTTGCTACACCGCAAACAGTTGCGCGCTGGATATAGTGGCCATAAAGCCCTAGCAGCCGTGGCCTAGTCAACGCTCTCACAGAGGATGGGTTCGTGTAGGAAGAGTCTGTGCGGGAAGAGTTCGTGTGGGGAAAGGTTCGTGGGGGAAAGGTTCGGTTTGGGAAGGGTTCGCGTGGGACAGGCTCGTGGGAGAAAGGCTCGTGTGGGGACGGGCGCCTCGTGAGCCTGCCCTGAGCGAAGCCGAAGGGCTCAGGCCGGGGCGAAGCCCAGCCGCATCCAGCCAGCGCTTTAGCGCCCCGCAATCATGTTGCCGGGGTTGACGTTGCGCCCGAACCCTGAGAAAGCAGCACCGCTCCTACGCCGTCTTCTCCAGATCTTTAGCCACACTATCCAGCACGCCATTAACGAACTGCACCGATTCCAGACTGGAAAACTTTCGCGCGATCTCCAGCGCTTCGTTGATCACCACCGCCCGCGGCGTCTCCGGATAGCCCAGAAACTCCGCCACCCCGGCCCGCAGCAGATTGCGATCCACCGCCGCCATCCGCTCCATGCGCCAGTGTTCCGCATGGCCTTCAATCAGTTTGTCGATTTCCGCGCCGCGATCGGTCGCCACCCGGAACAAATCCTCGGCAAACCCGCGCACCTCCGCGCTGGCGCCGCCATGCTCCGCCCAAAACGTGTGCTGCACCTGTTCCACCGACTGCTTCCCCATATCAGCCTGAAACAGCATCTGCAGCACCAGTTCGCGGGATTTGCGTCGAGTACCCATGAGAAGAAGTTGCAAGTGGCTGGTGGTCAGTTGCCAGTGATCAGTAGCTAGTGGCCAGTTTACCGTAGGGAGGGATTATTTGCGCTTGGCCCTTGCAGTTTGGATCTTCTTAGATTTGTCGTTCCGATTAGATTTGTCATTCCGATTAGACTTGTCATTCCGAGCGAAGCGAGGAATCTTGGTTTTGCTGACGGCTGATGGCTGACGGCTGATAGCTCGCTCCAACGAAGCCATCTCCACCGCCGCCAGCGCCGCCTCAAATCCCTTGTTCCCCATCTTCAGCCCAGCCCGATCGATAGCCTGCTCCAGGTCCTCGCAAGTAAGCACGCCAAAAGCATGCGGAACCCCAGTCTCCTGCGCCGACTGCCCAATCCCGCGCGTCACTTCATTCACAATCACGTCATAGTGCGCCGTATCCCCACGCAGCAGGCAACCGATGCAGATGACAGCGTCGAACTTCCCAGTCTCCGCCAACTTCCGCGCCGCCAAAGGAATCTCAAACGCCCCCGGCACGCGGACCAGCGCAATGTCTTTTTTCTTGGCGCCAGAACGCACCAACCCGTCGTAAGCGCTCAGCAAAAGTCTCTCGGTGATGAAAGCATTGAACCGCGAAACCACAATCGCAAAGCGTTTGCCCGAAGCACTCAACGACCCTTCAAGCGCGGAGAGACCAGACTCTGGAGGAGCCTTCTCGCCTTTCTTGTCTTTCTTCTCCGTGACTCAGTGCCTCCGTGGTAGATTCGTCCTCGATCCGGAAAGATCCGCGGCAAAAAACTTACTTCCCCTTAAACACCGCCAGCCGCTTCTCCAAAAATGCCGACGTCCCTTCCTTCTTATCTTCCGTCGCGCAGGCCACGCCAAACAAAACCGCCTCCAGATAAAGCCCCTCGCTCAAAGTCATCTCCATGCCTTTGTTCACAGCTTCCATGGCATACTGCACCGCCAGCGGAGCGTTCGCAATGATCTTCGCCGCAATCGCTTCCGCCCGCGGAATCAACTCAGCCGCGATCGTAACTTCATTCACCAGCCCGATGCGATGCGCTTCCTGCGCCGTAATCATCTCCCCAGCCAGCACCATCTGCATCGCAATGCCCTTGCCCACCAACCGCGGCAACCGCTGCGACCCGCCATACCCCGGAATAATCCCGAGCTTCACCTCGGGCTGCCCCAGCTTCGCGTTCTCGCTCGCCAGCCGCATCGTGCAAGCCAGCGCAATCTCGCATCCGCCCCCCAAAGCAAATCCATTGATGCAGGCGATCACCGGCTTGCCCAGATTCTCGATCAAATTAAGCACGCTCTGCCCACGATGCGTATATTCCTTGCCCGAAACCGCATCGTGCTTTGCCAGTTCGGCAATGTCAGCCCCGGCAATGAACGCCTTCTCGCCCGCCCCGGTAAAAATAACCACGCGAATCGACGCGTCATTCTTGATGTAATGAAACGCCGTCCGCAACTCTTCCATGGTAGCCATGTTGAGCGCATTCAAAACCTTGGGCCGGTTCACAGTCACATAAGCAATCGAGTTTTTCTTTTCCAGAAGAATGTTTTCGAAGTTCATATATCCAAGCCCACCATCGCCTCGCGCAGCTCAAGGCAGATCTTCACGATGCCATTCAAAACGGCGCTGTCATTCTGAGCGAAGCGAAGAACCTATGCAACTTGCCTGCAGCCCCGGCGACCGTCACTTCCCCCGCACCGCCGCAGCCACTTCATCCTTGCTCAATCCGCAACTGATGCAACGCGGCGTCCACAGCCGGTTGGCGAATTCCTTCCCGCAGCGCGGACACTTCCACTGGGTGAGCCACCATGCTCCCGCCAGGTACGCCAGAATCCAGCCCGCCAGCACGCTCATGCTGACAATTTCACTCAACTTCAATCGCGCGATCAGAAACCCCAGCGGCACAAGTCCCAAAAACAGCACCACCACCAGATTCCGTCGCGCCACATAGTTATGCCATGCCTGGCGATGCCGTTCCACATCCTGCGGACTGATTTCATCTGCCATAGTTTTCATCGGCCAAAGTTATCCGTCTCTTGTCATCCCCAGCGACTTGTCATTCCCTCTTCTTTGTCATTCTCTCTTCTTTGTCATTCCCTCTTCTTTGTCATTCCCTCTTCTTTGTCATTCTCTCTTCTTTGTCATTCCCTCTTCTTTGTCATTCTCTCTTCTCTTGTCATTCCGAGCGAAGCGAGGAATCTTGGTTCTCGCCGGCAGCGCCTACAACCTATTAGCCCGAGGGCTATTCGGGTCCGAATAATCGTAAAACCCTTTGCCGGATTTCTTCCCGTACCACCCCGCCATCACCAGCCGCTTCAGCAGCGCAGGCGAAGCAAACCGCCGCTCCTTGAACTCGTCAAACATCACCTGAGTAATGTAGTACGTAGTATCCAGCCCCACAAAATCCAGCAAAGTAAACGGCCCCATGGGATACCCGCATCCCAGCTTCATCGCGTTATCAATATCTTCAATCGAACCCACACCTTCTTCATACGCGCGAATCGCATCCAGCAAATAAGGCACCAGCAGCCGGTTCACGATGAATCCCGTCTTGTCCGAAGTCCGCACCGGAACCTTGCCCAGCTTTTTTCCAAACTCGTAAGCAGTCTGGTAAACATCATCGGCAGTAGCAATCGTCCGCACCACTTCCACCAGTTTCATCAGCGGCACCGGATTAAAAAAGTGCAGCCCAACAAACCGCTCCGGCCGCTTCACGGAAGTCAAAAGCTCAGTCACCGAAATCGAAGAAGTATTCGAAGCAAAGATCGCCTCTTTCTTCACGATGCCATCAATCGACGCATACATCTTCTTCTTCTCATCCACATTCTCGATGATGGCCTCAATCACAATGTCGCAATCCGCCAGGTCCGCCTTGTTGGTAGTCCCCTTGAACCGTCCCCGGATCGCATCCTTCTGCGCCGCCGTGATCCCGCCCTTCTCGACCGGCCGCTCAGCAAACTTAGCCAAGGATTTCTCAATCCCGGCAAATCCCTTATCCAGAAACTTCTGCTCAACTTCCAGCACAGTCACATCGAATCCAGCCGTAGCGCAAACCTGCGCAATGCCGGAACCCATCAGACCACAACCGAGAACTCCAACCTTCTTAATTTCCATGATTGCTTCCTTCACAAGAAACCGCTTGTCATCCTGAGCGAAGCGAAGGACCTATGCAGTTCGCTGGCGGCGGGATGCATAGGTTGTTCGCTTTGCTCAGAATGACAAATGATATTTATCCGTGCTAATCCTTGAAAATCCGACGCCAAGATTAGTTCATACTCTCCACAATCATCGCAATCCCCTGCCCACCACCGATGCAAGCCGTAGCCAGCCCATACTTCTTCTTCCGCCGCCGCAACTCATAAAGCAAAGTAATCACCAGCCGAGTCCCGGTAGCCCCCAGCGGATGCCCCAGCGCAATCGCCCCGCCGTTCACGTTAACTTTGTCACGATCTAATCCCAACTCCTTCTCAACCGCCAGATACTGCGCCGCAAACGCTTCATTCACTTCAATCAAATCAATGTAGTCCAAAGAAAGCCCAGCCTTCTGCAAAGCAATCTTAGTAGCCGGCACCGGACCCCGCCCCATCAACTTCGGCTCAACTCCAGCAATTCCCCAGCTCACAATTCTGCCCAGCGGCTCCATATTCCGCTTGCGAACTTCTTCCAGCGACATCACGACGACAGCCGCGCCCCCATCCACAATCCCGCTAGCGTTGCCCGCAGTCACAGTTCCACTCTTTCCAAACGCCGCCTTCAACTTGGCCAGCCCTTCCAAAGTAGTCTGCGGCCGACGGTGATCATCTTCCGTCAGCGATTCGCCCGTGGCCTCGCCCTTAGAATTCCTCAAAGCCACCGGAACCAACTCTTCCTGAATGCGCCCTTCTTTATAAGCTGCATCGGCTTTCTGCTGCGAGCGCAGCGCAAACTGATCCTGCATCTCCCGCGTAATCCCATGTTCGGAACCATACAATTCCGCCGTGTTCGCCATGTACAACCCGCAATAGCTGTCGAGCAGCGCCACCATCAGCGAGTCTTCCAGCTTCCCACCCGGAGCCAGCGTAAATCCGTCCCGCCCGCGAATCACGAACGGAGCCTGCGACATCGCCTCCATCCCGCCCGCCAGCACAATCTTCGCTTCGTCGGTCTGGATCATCTGCGCTGCCGAAACAATCGCCTGCATGCCCGACCCGCACAGCCGGTTCACCGTCAGCGCCGGAGTCTCAATCGGCAATCCCGCCCGCAACCCCACATGCCGCGCCCCATACAAAGCATCGCCCGAAGTCTGCTGCGCGTTGCCAAACACCGCATGATCAAATTCCTTGGGATCAATCCCCGCCCGCTCAATCGCCCCCTTAGCCGCAACCGCTCCTAACTCCTGCGCCGTAAAGTCTTTCAACTTCCCGCAATAGCGGCCAAACGGCGTCCGTGCCCCGCTGACAATGGCGATATCACCCGGTTTCAACATGATTTTCCCGACAGACCGCGCCCCCAGAACGAATAAAAAGTGATAGTCAAACTGGTTAGTGTAGCAGCGCAGAAGCAGATTTGACCACAGCGGAGAATGACTGCTCAGCTCTGAGTTTTGCCGAGATGCTTATGTGGGGACAGCCGCCCTCGGCTGTCCGTCGAGCGCAGCTCGACTGCTTCTTCCGTCAACTCCGGCAAAACTGAGATACTACCGTTTGCTTTTAGCCGCGACCCGCCGATATCGTGGTGCCATCGCCCGCGAGGAATCCATGGAACAGCGCATAAGCATAATCACCCTCGGAGTAGCAGATCTAAAGCGCAGCAGCGAATTCTACGAGCGCCTGGGATGGCGGCGCTCAATGGCCAACTCAGATGGCATCATATTTTTCCAGGCAGGAGGCCTAGCTCTAGCTCTATACCCGCGGCATGAACTGGCCAAGGACGCGAATGTTCCACCCGCGGGCCACGGCTTCAGCGGAATTTCGCTAGCCTACAACACCCGCAATCGCGAGGAAGTCGATTCCGTGCTCAAACAAGCCGCAGCCGTGGACGCAACCGTTCTCAAGCCCGCCCAGGAAGCCTTCTGGGGCGGCTATTCAGGATACTTCTCTGATCCGGACGGGTTTCTATGGGAGGTCGCCTGGAATCCATTCTTCCCAATAGCAGAGGATGGAAGTATTCGAATCCCGGACTAGCAAGGCTCGGGAAGGGCACGACCTCACCGTGCCGTCAAGAACCATCATGGACGCGGGCTTCAGCCCCTGAGGGAGCTGTGCGCAAGAGCGAAGTATGACTGGGTCGGTTCCCTCGGATGCCGATCGATTCTAGATCGTGCTACGCCACAGCTCCAGCCGCCCGTGCCGCCGCCAGTGCCACAACCTTCCCGTGCCCCTGCGCCAGCGAGGAGGCCAGCGCATGCTCGGCGCGGTTAATCACTTCCGTCACAATGTCCACCGGATCATAGCTCTCCTTCACCACCGCCTCCGCCAGTCCCGCGGAGAATTCCATGGCATGGCCTTTTTCCGCGCCATCCTTCGCCGGCAGGCGCACTCCCGCGATGATCTTCCTCAGCTTTTCAATCGCCATCATCGCCTCTTTTTCCGGCGTGTCTCCCAGAATGATCGCGATGGTCGTCGTATCGTAGCGGAACGCCAAATCATTGGTCCGGATGTTGGCCGCAAACTGTTGCCCAATCTTTTCCATCGCGCCTTCCACCGCGGCCTCGCCATACTCCTTGATCAGCGCCGCGCTCCGTCCGAACTGCAGCAGCAATACGGAAAGCGCCGCCGAGTTCTGCACCGCCCGCTTGCTCTCCGCCATCAGCAAATCAAGATAAGAGCCGCGCTTGAGCAGTCCCGATTTCTCCTCCGTCACTGAAAGATTCTTCACCAGACGCCGCAACCCTGCGTTATTCAACGCGATCACCATCTGGTCGGCCAGCGTCTTCAGCACCACCGCATCGGTGTGCGGCCAGTTCCGCGGCTTGTTGTGCATCAGCGCCAGCACCCCCACGGAATCCTCGCCATTGCTCAGCGGCAAGGCCAGCACCGCCACAGTTCCCAGTTCCGCCAGCCCCTTGCGCGCACCCTGCAACTCCTTAGCCGTCTGCGCGTCGGCGATGATGATGGGCTCATCCGTGGCCATGTCCTGCAGCGCGCACATCACGTCCTTGATCGCCGCGGAACTGCCCGCCTTCACTCCCCTGCCGCAGAACTCCTGCACCGCCGTCGGCGCCGACCCCGGCGTACGCATCAACGCGATGCAACGCGAGATCTCCCAGTGTCCGCCAATTTCGTTCACCGCCGTCGTCAGCACTGCCGGCGCCGTCCCCTGGTGATACAGCTTGCGCGTGATCTCCGCCACCCGGGTCACGTTGCGCATCTCCGCCGCCGGATCAGACGTCGGCGCGGCTACGGCCGCCCCCGAAGCGCCCGCGGAAGCCGCTGCCGGCAACGGCGCCGACCCCGCATAGCTCGGCGTCACGCCTGCCGCCAGGTAAAGCCTCTGCAAATCCTCGTTGCGCTCTTCCTCTCGCGGGAAAAGCTCCTGAATCCTCTGCAGCCGTTCGACAGCCTTATTCCGCATTCCGTACTGCACCAGGATTTCCGCCTGCAGCATCAGATCCTGCAGCGTGGAAGCCCCCAGCGTCGCTTCATGCGCCTGCGCCGGCTCGGCCGCCGCCTTGCCCTGCGTAAACCGCGAAGCAATCGCCTTAAACTTGCTCTCGTCAATCTTCCCCTTCAGCATCTCCAGCCGCTTCCCATGGCCGGACTCGTAAGGATCTACCTCCGCCGCCCGGTCCAGGCATTCGGCCGCCTTGGCAAAATCTCCCGTACCGCAATACACATCGAAGAGCTTCAGCAGCGTCTGGCAGTAGTCGCCCTCCCGGTTCGCCGCGTTGAACAGCTCACTCAGGAATTCCAGCATTTCCGGCGATGCCCGCCGGGTCGCCGTAATCTCCTGCATCGTCGCCACGAATTGCCGCCGCTCGCCGCGTTTCGCCTGCACTTGTCCCAGCTTCCGCGCCAGCCCCACCGCGGCCTCATTCTGCTCCCCATCCACCAACTGCCCAATCAGCGCCGTCACCTGCGCCATCCGGTTGGGATTCTGCTCAAACAGTTGCCACACCAGCGGCTCCGCATCGGCATACCTTCCAGCCGCCAGCAGCGCTTCGGCATAGATCTCCCGTAGTTGCGGGGAATTCTTGCCCGCGTTCACCTGCGCCTCGAGTATGAAGATCGCAGCCCCCACCTGTCCCTGCCCCAGCAGGCTCTTGCCGTAGGCCAGCGTGATCTCCGCGTCCGAGGAATCTTCCTGGTAAGCGCGCTCGTACCACTGCGCCGGATCGTCGCCCGCCGCGGCCGCCAGTTGCGCCACTCGTTTGAACGCGTCCGCCGCCGCCTTGCTTTCGCCCACTTCAGACGACAATTCCGCTACCCGCAGAAAATTCGTCTGTACCGGCTCCAGCGCCACCACCCGCCCCAGCACTTCCAGTGCGCCCTTCTTGTTCTCCAGCTTCGCCAGATCGCTTAAAGCGGATTCATAGGTGCCCACCGCCAGCTTCTTGTTCGAACCTTCCAGTAACTGCCCGAAACGGAATTTCTGCTCCCAGGTCGGACTGCCATGCCGCGCCAGTTTCTTGTACGTCAGGCTGGCCCGCGTGGCGTCTCCCGCATTCACCTGCCGTTCAAACAGCTCACCCAGCAGGCCTACCGCATCGCGAACCCGGTTCTGCGATAGACACAAATCAGCCGCCAGTTGGCGCACCGTGTCATTTTCCGGATCGTCGCGCAGCGCCAGCAGATATTCTTCCAGCGCTTCCGGGGCCTTCCCCTTCTGCAGAAGTTTTTCCGCGCGCTCCGTTCGCTTGGCCAGCTCGGCTCGTTCAAGTCGTTTTGTGATCTCGGGCATGGGTCAGTTCTAGGCAGAGTACTGCTCCCTCGATTCTAGGAGCCACTCCCGGACCCAGCAATCCGTAAGGACCGCCCTCGATTACGAAAGTCACCGGATCCCAGTAGCCAGTCGTCAGTGGCCAGGGGCCAGGAGATTCTGGTTTGCAGACTGGCCACTGACCACTAGCCACTTCTTTCCTCATTTTGATATCGTGCCCCATGCTTCCGGCCCCCGTTGCTCCGGAGTTCGCCCAGGAACAAGGTCTCCACCATCAACTCACCGCCGGCCAAATGACCATGGTCGCCGTCGGCGGCTCCATCGGCACCGGCCTCCTTCTAGGATCAGCCGCCGCCCTCGAAATTGCCGGCCCCGGCGTAATCCTGAGTTACTTCCTCGCCGCCTTCATCGCCTACACCGTGGCCATGGCTCTGGGCGAGCTGGCCAGCACCCACCCCGCCGCCGGATCGTTCGGCGTCTACGGCGAACTCTACCTCAATCAGTATTTGGGATTCCTTTGCCGCGCCGGATATTGGGCCTCCATCGCCTTCTCCATCGGAGCCGAACTCGTCGCCTCCGCCACCTACATGACCTACTGGCTCCCCGCCGTGCCCGGAGAACTCTGGGTAATCCTCTTCTCAGCCCTGCTCCTGCTGGTCAACCTCCGCAGCGTGCGCTCCTTCGGACGCTTCGAGTTCTGGTTCGCCATGATCAAGTTCGGCACCATCGTGGCCTTCATCCTGGCCGGCGCAGCACTGCTACTCAGCGGCCGCGTAGCTCCGCAATACACCGCGCAAGGCGGATTCCTGCCCAAGGGTCCAATCGCCCCTCTGCTCGCCGTCTTCCTGGCCATCTACGCCTTCGGCGGCGTGGAGATGCTGGCCGTCACCACCGGCGAATCGCGCTCCTCGAAAGACATTCCCCGCGCCGCCCGCCTGACTTTTTTCCTGCTGGCCGGTCTCTACCTCGGCGCCATCATCGTCCTGGTCGGCGTGATGCCCTGGAACCATGCCGGCGTCTCCGAGAGCCCCTTCGTCAGCGTGCTCCGCATGGCCCGCGTCCCAGCCGCCGCGTACTTCATGAATTTTGTAGTCCTCACCGCCGCGCTCTCTGGAGCGAACGCCAAACTCTACGTAGCCTCCCGCCTGCTTTTCTCCATGGGCCGCTCCGGATGGGCTCCAGCGCGCCTCGGCCAACTGAATGCCAACGGCTCGCCCCGCCTCGCGCTGCTGGTCTCTTCCTACGGAATCGTAAGCGCGCTAATCATCGAAAACTGGGCCCCAAAACAAGCCTTCCTCTACATCATGGGAGCCGCATTCGCCGGCCTCTTCTTTTGTTGGGTCGTCTCGCTGGCGGCCCACGTAAGCTTCCGCCGGCGGCTCAGTCCTCAGCAACTCGCCAACATGCCGATGCGTTCTCCACTAGGAGTATGGGGATCGATGATCGGCTTCATCCTGGCCTCCGCCCTCATAATCCAAACGCTCTATTCTTCTCGCATCGATCAATTAGGCGCACTATTCTTCTTCGCCGCCCTAACCGCAGCCTATCTGTTAATAAAGCGCCAACGCCGAGAGTAGTACTGGTCCAATGGGTTTGTGTGGGGACGGCCGCCTCGGGAGCCTGCCCTGAGCGAAGCCGAAGGGTCCAGACAAGCGCAGCGAGTCGCAGCCAGCGCCCAACTCTGTGCTCCACCCGTAGGTAGGATTTCGCAACCTAAATCAAACTCCTTCAAACCCATTACCAACGTAAGCCGGCCATGCCCTTTTCTGCTGCCGCCATCCAGCCCGCTCCGCTAGCCTCGATGCAGGGGTGCGTCCTCAAATCCACCCCAACAGGCTGAACCATTGACTCTCGCCACCCTGCTACTTCGTTCCACCGACACGCGGCCTATCACCTGGTGCATCATCGGAATTTGCGCCGGGATTTACATATTCATTCAAGGCTTCCGCCTGTTGCAGCGCCGGCGTCTGATCGTCGACACGCCAGTTTCCAAGATCCGCAGCGCCTCCATGGGCATGGTCGAACTCAACGGTCTCGCCGTGGGCCCGTACACCACCACCGCGCCCATCACCGCCCGCCCCTGCTACTACTACCGCACGATCGTCTGGGAATGGAAACGCCGCGGCCGAAGCAGCCAGTGGGTCAAGGTAGCCGCCGAGTGCATGCACGTCCCTTTTTTCCTCGACGACAATACCGGCAAAGTCATGGTCGACCCCCGAGGCGCTGAACTCGACCTGCATCGCGACTTCCAGCAGGAATTCTGCGACTCCTTCTTCACCACCAAAGAAGAAACTCCGGACAACGTCCGCAGTTTCCTAGTGCGCTACGGCGTAAGCACCACCAACAAAATCAAAGTCGAAGAATTCTGCATCAAACCGAAGAACGCTCTGTTCCTGCTGGGAACGCTCGACGAGAATCCTGGCCTCGAACTAACCCCCGAGCCGATTCACGATCCCGATACCACGGCGTTCATAGTCGGGAATGGGCTCTCGTTCTCCCTGAACCATGAACGGATACAAACCGCCCTGGCGCCCGTCATCGGCAGCGATCCCTTCAGCGGCTTTTCTCTGACCGGCGGCCTTCAGCACGATCCAAAGTTCGACGCAACCTACGACAAAGCAATAGCCGCAGTCTCGGCCCGCGCAATCCACCTCTCGCCAGATCCCAGCTCCACCAAAGCGGCGGACATGACCCAGCAGCAGAAAATCTCCGCCGCACTCCTCAAAGCGGGCATCTCCAATCCCGCAGCCTGGACCGCCGCCGGAGTCGCTCCAATCGCCGTCGCAGCCAACACGGTTGCGGCCAACCAGTATCCAAACAACTCCTCGCACAGCAGCCCGCCAAACGGCAGCGCACAACTCCCGCAGCCACCCGCATCCCAGGACGCCTTCGACCCCCATCCCCCCGTCGTGCTCATGAAGGGCAAGAACAACTCGACCTTCCTGATCTCCTGGCGCAGTCAGAGCGACCTCGCCCGCTCTCTCGGTTGGAAATGCACCCTGATGATCTGGGGCGGCCCCGCGCTCACCCTGCTCTCCCTCTACGGCCTGCAAAGCCTAACCCATTGGTTCTGAGACAGCTCGTGTGGAGCGGACCCTCCTTTCCGCTGCCTTTGACTTTGACCTCGTGATGTGTGACCTTGTGATGTCGGCCGCCCAACACCTGTAATTCCGACCAGAGCCCTCCCTGAGCGAAGACGAATGCGCCGCGTCAGGCAACCAGACGATCCGGGCTTCAGCCCTTGCGCAACTAACATCTCCACCTCCCGCCCGCACCACGCATCTAACCGCAGCCCCTCTTAGCCCTCACTGCGCGCTCTAGTACAATGACCCCGTGAGCAACGCCGTTCGCATCGGAATCCTTGGCGACTTCAATCCTGAATTCCGTTCCCATCCCGCCACCACCGACGCCTTACAGCACGCCGCCCGCAAACTGGATTTGCAAGTCGAGTCCGAGTGGATCCCCACCCCATCGTTGACCGGCCCAGACGCGGAAAAAGTTCTCGAAACCTTCGACGCCCTCTGGGCTTCCCCGGGGAGTCCCTACAAAAGCTTCGACGGCATGCTTAAAGGGATCGAGTTCGCCCGCCGCCGCGATTGGCCTTTTCTCGGAACCTGCGGCGGCTTTCAGTACGCCCTGATCGAGTTCGCCCGCAACGTGCTCGGCATCCACGACGCTGACAGTGCCGAAAACAACTCCGGATCAAAGAACATCGTGATCTATCCCGTTGCCTGCGCCGTGACCGGACGCAAGGGCGACGCCCCCAAACTATCCGGCAAAGTACCGGAGATCCGCCTCCGCCCCGGCTCCTATCTGCAGTCGTTCTACGGCAAAAACGAAGACATTGTCACCGAAGAATTCTTCTGCAACTTCGAAGTCAACCCCGAATACGAATGGTGCGCCATGGAGGCCGGCTTCCCGGTAGTGGCGCGCGGCGCCGAAGGCGAGATTCGCGCCCTCGAATCACCCACTCACCGCTTTTTCATCGCCACGCTATTCCAGCCGCAACTCTCCTCGACCGCAAAAAAACCGCATCCCATAATCCTGGCCTTCGTCCAGGCCGCAGCCGACTGGGAACGCAAAAAGCTGGACGACAGCGTCCTCGAATAACTCGGTAACAACGGACACTTCCGTCCGTCGCCTTTGACCTCCATTTCCTGTGGTGAAAACCCCTCCTGCAGTTACCAAAGTCGCTCCTTTCGGCGGGATCCCGTCCTAGCACTATGCGCATCTGGAGCCGCCATGCCTCTATCGCTAGACTCTCCCGGAAGCACAAAACCACCAGAAAACGCGCGCAGGAGTTAGCCGCGCGGCCAGGATCTCCCCCTTTTGAACCAGCGCAACAGGTTTGCGCACGAAGGAGCCGAACCAGCATGCCGGTGCCGTGGATCACCTCATTCCGCATTCCGCTCAGCACGCTCGTCAGCTACATTCCGGTCGTAGCCACCGTGCTGACCTGCTTCTTCAGCGTGATTCTCGCTCGCGCCACGCTGCGTTATGTGGAAGCCACCGATAAAGGCCTGGCCCTGGCCCGCGAGGAATTCGAGCGCGAATGGTCGCCTGATCTCCACATCAAACTCGAGCGCGTCTCCCCCACTGAGGTAAAACTCATCGTCACCAACCTGGCCAAAAGTTCCGTCCTCCTGCAACTGTTGCAGTTGCGCAAGCTCTCCCACGCCGTTCCCTTCGAGCGCTGCCGCCTTAACGATCCCCTGGTCGGCGGCCTCACCTGGACCCAGGAAATGGGCAGGCGCATCCTGGCCTGCACCGGAAAAGATTTCGAAGGTCCGATCGCCGCCTCGATGACCTTCTATGCCGCGGGACGAATGTTCCGCACCGATTGGTTTCGCTCCAACATCCAGGTCCGCGACGGCCGCATCCTCACCCTCGAACCCAGCAACATGCCGGCCCGCCGCGTGCGCGCCATTGAACGCAAGGGCCAGGAACGCCGCCGCGAATTCGTGCAGGACGTCACCGCCGACGTAGCCCCCAACAAGCTCGACACCAAGCCAGACGAGGACTTCTTCGTAGCCGGTGCCTGATCGTGTGGGACGGCGACAGCGCCGCGGAAGCGGCCAGAATGAAGCGGGCTTAAGCCCTGCGGTTCTCGCTCGCGCCCAACTGACGAGGATCTATGGAACAGCCCAGGTAACCCTTACCAAAGATCGCCATTCCTGACCCAATTCGCTAAAGCTTTCTGGCCGATCGCCGATCTTTCATCCATCAACAGTCGCGAATCACCACTCCCCTCAACCCCCTCGAACGGTTGAACCAAAGGAAGATGGAGAGACGGGCAAATCGCCCGTCCTCCATTTTTTGTCTTTTTGGAAAGCGGCGCAGCAGGCGAATTAGAGCGCACGCCGATTCAGTTCGCCAGCAACTCGAACGCAGGATAGCTCCCACTCAACTCGACGAATGCCCCAGCCGGCGAACCCGCAGACACGGCAAAGTAGCGTTGCACTTCGCTCTTGAAGCCTTCGAGGTAGGCCTTCAGAATTTCCGGCTTCTCCGCCTCAGCCAAAGGCCGCAAGCGAAATCTCAGTCGTGCGCTTCCCTTCTTCAGGGTAATTTCCCCTGCAGCCTCGGCATTGCGCACCCACTGCGTACGCCCGCGCGGCGCCACCAGAAATCGCTTGCCCTTCCATTCCAGCACGTTGATCGGTGTGGAGTAGAGCTTGCCACTCTTGCGCCCGCGGACTTCAAGCAGATACTTATGGGGAAACGGGAGTCCGATTCCCACCAGAAATCCGAAAACGCGGTTAAAGACTTTCTCAACCGGAGTCGGCTCGCGAAAAACCGGCAGGGCGGAATTCATGAATCCAATTGTACCTTCGAGTTCGTACCGTCGGACTTCGCCCCTCCAGAAGCTATGCCGCTTTCACGAATCGCAGCGACGCTGAATTCATGCAATATCGCAGCCCAGTCGGCTGCGGACCATCGTCGAACACATGGCCCAGGTGCGCCTCGCATTCCTTGCAGGCAACCGCGGTCCGCACCATGCCAAGCGTGCTATCCCGTATCTCCCGCACGTTTTCTGAGGCGATTGGCTCCCAGAAACTGGGCCAGCCTGTTCCAGATTCAAATTTCGTTGCGGAACTGAACAGCGCGTTGTCGCAGCAGATGCAGCGGTAGATTCCCTTGTCGTGCAGGTTCCAATATTTCCCAGTGTAGGCAATCTCGGTGTCCGCGTGCCGCGTGATCTCGAATACTCCCGACGGAAGCTGTTTCCGCCATTCGTCTTCGGTCTTCACCACCTTCGCAATCTTTACCTTCGCCAGGCGCTTGCCCGCATCCGAGAATTGCACAATCGTCACTTCCCCCGGCTCCGTCTTAGCCTCCGCAACCACGCGAGGCTTCCGCCACGACCACAACAGTGCGCCTCCCAGCACGGCACCCGCGCCCGCCAGAAACACCCGCCGCGAAACGTTCCCGTTGCCTTCCTCGCGATCCAACTCAAACATAACTCCTCCACTTGCTAGCTCTCAGTTCCCAGTTCTCAGTTTCAGAAGAACTCCTGCCTCGCGCCCAGAACTGAGAACCGAGACCTGCTATTTCCCCGTATACATCTCCGGAAACTCCTTCCGCAGGTTCGCCACCTTCGGAGCATCGTTAAACACAATGTAGGTATCGTTCGGATGCAGCGCCGCATAGTTCTGATGATACGGCTCCGCCGGATAAAACGCCTGCAACGCCACCACCTGCGTCACAATCTTATGGCGATAAACCTTGGCCTGGTCGAGCTGCGCGATGTAAGCCTCGGCAACGTGCTTCTGCTCCTCAGTTCCATAGAAGATCACCGACCGGTACTGGGTGCCTTCATCCGGCCCCTGCCGGTTGAGCTCCGTCGGATCGTGCGCCACCGAGAAGAACACCCGCAGCAACTCTCCATAAGTAACCTGCGATCCATCGTAAACAATCTGCACTGACTCCGCGTGCCCGGTTTCCCCACCGCTCACCGTGGGATAGTCAGCAGTCCTCTTCGACCCGCCCGAGTATCCCGAGGTCGCGCTGATCACGCCCTTCACATGCTGAAACACCGCCTGGATTCCCCAAAAACATCCGCCCGCCACCACCGCGGTCTGCTTCGTCGGAGCCGTCGCCTTAACCTCGTCTACCGCCGCAGCTGGCACTCCCGCGCTCGCTCCATTCCCACCATTCCCAGCCCGACAAGCCAGCGCTCCCGCCAGCACCGTCAAAATCATAGCCACCATACGAACGTAAGCCTTCGACATAACCACCCCTTCCGGATCTAAGTCGCCACCATCCTCAGCAGTCATCCTCTCCATTAGACTTACGAGTCAAGCAGAAGTTTCGGATGCTTAAGGCCATAAATAATCATGTAGGGATAGCCGCCTCGCCCGCCCTGTTTTGCCGAAGCCCCGAGCGAAGCCGAGGGGGCTGTCGAAGGAGCTGTCCCGCCCAGCACAGCGGGGCGTCTTCTCCGCCAAACATGCGCCGCCGGTATACAATGTGCCCTGTTTTCCAGTCAATAAGAAAGTGGTAAGAAACAGAAAGACGGTTCGCACCGGAGCGAAATAATGCTGAAAAAGATCTTTGCCCTCGCTGTGATGTCAGTTCTCTTCGTTCTAACTCAGCCGCCCCAACTCGCCGCACAAGAAGCCGACAAAACGGAAAAGCCAGAAAAAGAGGCGAAGCCCGCCGACGCCAAACCCGCTCCTGAACCGAAAGAGGAATCGTCCGTCACCGACCACACTATCAAGATCGGCGGCCAGTCCATCGCCTACAAAGCCACCGCTTCCACCACCCTCATCAAGGACGACAAAGGCGACCCCACTGCCAGCATTTTCACCATCGCCTACACCCGCGGCGATGTCAAAGACATGAGCCAGCGCCCCATTTCCTTCGTCTACAACGGCGGCCCCGGTTCTTCCTCCATCTGGCTGCACATGGGGGCCTTCGGTCCCCGCCGCGTCGTCACCACCGACGCCGGCCCCACGCCGCCTCCGCCCTTCAAGCTCGTCGACAACGGCGACTGCCTCCTCGACAAAACCGATCTGGTCTTCATCGACCCCGTCGGCACCGGCTTCAGCCGCGCCGTCGGCAAAGCCAAAGACAAAGATTTCTGGGGCATCGACCAGGACGTCAAATCCCTCGCTCAGTTCATCGCCATCTACATCAGCCGCAACGGCCGCTGGAACTCGCCCAAATTTCTCATCGGCGAAAGTTACGGAACCTTCCGCTCCGCCGCACTCGGCAATTATCTTCAGAATCACAACGGGATGTATTTCAACGGCATCGATCTGATCTCTTCCGTTCTCGATCTCAGCTCGCTCTCTTTCAACACCGGCGACGACATGCCTTACATCTTCTACCTTCCCAGCTACGCCGCCACCGCGTCCTATCACAAAATGTTGAAAGAACCGCCCGCCGACCTCAACGCCTTCGTCGCCGAGGCCCGCCAGTTCGCCTCCACCGAATATGCCGGAGCTCTGATGAAAGGCGCGAACCTCTCCGCTACCGAAAAATCAGATATGGCAAGAAAGCTGTCGCGCTTCACCGGCTTGAGCGAGGACTACCTCATCAAAGCCGATCTCCGCGTCAATCTTTTCCAGTTCATGGCGGAGCTCCAGCGCAGCCGCGGACTCGCCACCGGCCGCCTCGACGCCCGCTTTTCCGGCGCCCAGCCTGACCTGCTTGCGGAATATTCCTTCAATGATCCGCAAAGCACGGCGGTCGAGGGAGCCTTCGTCGCGGCTTTCAACAACTACGTTCGCGAAGATCTGAAGTTCGGCAAGGACCTCACCTACAACACCTCGGCGGAAATCCACGATTGGGATTGGAAGCGCACCGGAGGCCCGGGCCGTCACTTCTTCCCCGGCGCCCCCAACGTCGAAGCGGATCTAGTCGAAGCCCTCGTCACCAATCCGCACCTGCACGTGGAAGTCGAGAACGGACTCTATGACCTCGCCACGCCTTTCTTCGCCACGGAATACACCATGACGCATCTCGGCCTGCCCGAAAACCTGCAGAAAAATATCCGCCTGCAGTACTACGACGCCGGCCACATGATGTATCTGCACGAAGAAGACCTGGCCAAGCTGAAGGCCAACATAGCCGCCTTTCTCGACAACGCAACAAAGCAATAGTGTTCGCGCAGGGGCTCTCTCTCGATGCGGACGGGTGACTTGCCCGTCCGCTGGCGTAGAACAGATACTCCGGTACGCAGCCTTTGAGAGTGATCGCGACTTTACTTCGCCAATCGAGCGCTGCAGCTCACTACGCCGCTAACCGCGAGATTGTATCCGTCGTGTTGCGCACCGCGAGCGACAGCATCACTCGCGCAACTCCGCTAAAGATCAAGCTCACGCCCACCAGGATGCCGATCGCCCAAGCCGAACTCGACGGCCACTGCATGTAGATCATCAGGCCCAGCAGGAGAGTGACAATGCCGTCCACCAGTACCCAGATCGATCCTTGCATGGGACGCATCTTCACAAACAGCACGATATTCAGGATGCCTTCAATCAGAAACAGGGAAGCCAGCGCCAGCGTAAGCGTCGCCACGCCGAGCACCGGATGCAAGATCAGGTATCCGCCAATGCACAGGTATGCGATGCCCACCAGGAGCTTCCAGATCATGCTGCCCGCGCCATGCGCGCGAAACGCCAGCACCACGTGGACGATGCCCGCCACGAGAATGAGCCATGCGACCACCACGTTCACCGCCACCGCGGCAAGATATGGCGAACCCATCGCCATGATGCCGAGGACAATCAGCAAAACTCCCCACAAAACGGAAACCGTCGAAGAGTTGCGCACCATCTGAACCGGAGTGTTCTGTGCCATAGAGGCCTCCTTTACAAGCGGCGTCAAGACTACCTCAAAAACCCGATCAGTAGTAGTCCCGACACATGCAGGGATTCGCCGATTTGGGTCTGTGGATTTCCGTCTTGAAAAAACTCGCGAACCATGCCGCTGAGTGGTATGACCAGTGGGGGAAATTGCTGTGCTTTCGGGGTACCCCCCCTCCCCCCCACCCTCTGAATTGGCTTGCCAGGCGCGGGGCTCGCAAAAAGTGTCTGCAAAATCTTGATTGCAGATGGGTTAGAGGTCAAAATCTTGACAACAAAGGGGTTAGGGCCGTTGTTGACCGATTTGACTATACTGCCTTCGCCTCGACCATGATGAACTGATTTGAGGTGGGAGGCAAGGTTAGATGTCACAGGGTGGGTGTGGATAACAGGACTTTCAGCGGCGGAGGTCGGGGACGATCCACTCTAGTAGTTCGCGGGCATTGACGACCAAGGTTTGACGCAAACTCTTGGGAAAGTGGCGCTTGTTGCCGGTGACCAGATAGTCCGCGTGTGCTGTCTCAGCACATTCCAGAAACCGGTTGTCGGCCGAATGGGGGGCAACCTTCAGTTCGTGTTGTGGACGGACTACCCTGGCCGCCCCTCGAATGAGCCGCATCGATCTTGTGACGTGTTTCGCACCAATGCCAAACTTGGAACGGCTCAGAACATCTGCATACTCGGCGAGGATCAACTCGGAAGCAGCTAATTGCAGCTTTCCGGCAAGGACGAGGTCCAGAACATGCCGCTCATAGCCTTCGCTTCTCAGGTGTGCCGAGACCACGACATTGGTATCCAGTACAACACGGGTCGTTTTCATCGAAGCTGTTTCAGGTAAGAGTATCCGACGAACTTAAAGTGAGCGCTCGCGCCGGTAGCTGCGAATTTCGCGGTCAATCTCCCGCTGGGAGAGTTTGTCTTTGCCCTTCTTGCGGGCCTCTGCGCGGATGGCGGCGAGAACTTTCTTTTCCGGCGCGATGGTGTTGAGAAAGTCTTTGATGCCCATGATCACAACCTGGGGTTCGCCGCGGCGGTCTACTACGAAGCGCGTCTGCTCCAGGCGCGCCCGACGCATGATCTGGCCTAGTTGGGTGCGGGCAGCGAGGGCGGAGATGACTTTCAGCGATGTATTGAGAGTAGCCATCGTTTTCACTCGAATTGATTAATCAGTTCGCTACAATATTAGCATGGGCACTGGCACCTCAGGTGGCTGAAGCCGGACTCCTTCTTTATCCGCTTGCGGCACGACTGAAGTCGTGCCCTTCCCGGTCTGTTGGAGGACATCAGGCAGCGTTGTTTCCTGTGAGGGTCGACGACGGAAAGTCTAAGAACCAAGGTCAAGAGCAGCGGGCGAGAGTGTCCGCTCCGCTCCTCACGGGCGGGCTTTGCCCTGCCCGGACGGCCGAGGCGGCTGTCTCCACATGAGCTGTGGCGGCGCGATCCAATTTCCAAACAGGGCGTGGCATTGTGGAATCCCACGTTTCGCAAAGGACGCGAAACATGGGGCACCCGACTTTTGGGGCGGGGGCGGGGTCGTGAGATCAAGATCAACGTCAGAAGCAACGGACAGGAGCGTTCGTTCCACGCGGGCGGGCTTTGCCCTGCCCGGACAGCCGAGGCGGCTGTCTCTACATGAGCTGTGGCGGGGGAATCCAATTCCCAACAGGGGTGGTACCGTGGAATCCCACGTTTCGCAGAGGACGCGAAACATGGGGCACCCTACTTATTGGGGAGATTCGGCGGTGCGGAATCAAGATCAACGTCAAGATCAACGTCAAGAGCAACGGACAGGAGTGTCCGTTCCACACGGGCCGTGGTAGCGGACGGCTGATTCTGCTTGACATTCGCTTTATATTCGCCAACAATATCTGCCATGGCGATCACACGCAGGCAGCGCGAAGTGTATGACTTCATCTCCCGCTTTGTGGCGGAGCATGGGTATTCTCCGTCGTTTGAGGAGATTGGCAAGGGGCTTGACCTGAACTCGCTGGCCACGGTGCACAAGCACATCACGAACCTCGAAAAAAAAGGACTGCTTACCCGCGACTACAACCGCAGCCGGTCCATCGACCTGCTGCCGCCCAAGGGACGCCTCAAGCAGGCGATGAGCGTGAATACGGGAGTGATCCTGCCGCTGGTGGGGCGCATTGCCGCCGGCCAGCCCATTGAAGCCATCGAGACACCAGAGACCATTTCGCTGGCCGATTTCGTGCGCTCGAAAGAAGTGTTTGTGCTCGAAGTGCGTGGCGATTCCATGCAGGATGAGGCCATCCTGGACGGCGATTACGTGATGGTGGAAAAGCTGAAGACGGCGCACAACGGCGATATCGTGGTCGCTCTGGTGAATAAAGATGACGCCACACTGAAACGCTTTTACCGCGAAGGCGAGAACATTCGCCTGCAGCCCTCGAACGTGACCATGAAGCCGATCATCGTGCCGGCGGCGTCGGTGGAAGTGCAGGGACGGGTGATTGGAGTGCTGCGGAAGTACTGAGATCGATTCTGCTCAACCGCTGCTGCAGCACTTTGCAGAACAACGCCGGGGAAAACTACAACGCACGCGACTCGGTAAAGAGTCCGCGTGCGTTTGATTCTTAAGCCAGAGGCCAGCAGCTAGAGAGCTGCCTTAGCCGACATGCCGGTCAATGGCCTGGGCGATGGCTTCTTTGGGACGGTAGCCGACTAGTTGCTCTACCACTTGTCCGCCCTTGAAAACCAGCAGCGTGGGGATGCCAGTGACTTTGTAGCGCATGGGGGTGGAGCTGTTGGCATCGACGTCCATTTTGCCGACTTTGAGTTTGCCCTGGTAGTCGTGGGCAAGCTCGTCGACGATCGGAGCGAGGGCGCGGCAGGGACCACACCACGTCGCCCAGAAGTCCACGAGCACGGGCTTGTCGGACTTCAAAACATCCTGGTCGAAGTTTGCGTCAGTGACTTCGACGATTCCATTTCCTGCCATAAACTATTTCTCCTCGTTGTAACGTCGCGTTGTTCGGCGGACGCTCCATCGAGCGGTCGTAGCCGGGGCCCCGACGATCTATGAATGCTTGCCCCCATCTGGGGGCCAAAACAACCATCGTATCATCGTACCACTGCCATTGGATGCATGGGCGGGTGCTAAGGTCGCAAGAAGCGGCAGGGGCTTGCACCTGGCCCCGGGGACACGCGGAGCGCAGGGTTTCAGGATTCTGGAGCGCACGTAACTTGTTCTAGAAGATGAACTTGACCGCAGCCTGCATCAGGCGGGGAGGAGCTGCGCTGATTACCTCTCCGAACGACGAGCTGTTGATGTTGCCGTTTACCGAAGCTGGGCCGTAGAACTGGGCGTGATTGAAGATGTTGAATCCCTCGAAACGGAACTGCAGGGACCTGGACTCGGTGAGGGGCACGCTCTTCAGCAGGGCCATGTCGTAGTTGTCGATGCCCGGGCCGTAGAAGAAACGGCGCCTGGCGTTGCCCGGCTCTCCCAGGGGCTGGAGACTGAAGAGGCTGGTGTTGAAATAGGGTTGGCCGTTGCGGGGATCGTGGTTCAAGGCGAGCGAACCGGGAGTGTATTGCGGTTCGTCTACACCGAAGTTGTTGATGCCGTTCGGTTCCGTTCCGAGCAAAGAATTGTCACCGTAGTTGTAGAGCGTGACCGGAAAGCCAGTGCTGAAGCGGGTGATCCCGGAAATTGCCCAGCCTTGGGTCCAGCGGTTGGCAGCGCCGAACAGACGATCGAAGGGGAGTTGGTAGTTGTAGCTGACGACGAAGTTGTGTTTTACGTCGAAGGCGGAGAGAGCCTTGCTGAGTGCGGGATTCAGGGGGTTGATCTCTTCTCCAAGATTGGAAGCCTGGTCGAGGGACTTGCTGTAGGTGTAACCGGCGAGGATTTCCAAGTGTCCGCTGGTATGGCGCAGCGTGACTTCGAGCGCGTTGTAGTTGGAATTGCCGTTTGTGGCCTGGTTGGTGTCACTACCAAAGTTTGCGCCGAGAGGGCCGCGGGTTCCGTAGATGGTCTGGTGAGAAACCGTTTCGTAAGTGTTGCCTTCGAGGAACGGTCCGCAAGGAGTTTGGTTGGCAGCCAGATTCGCTGGATTCATTAACTGCAAACATAATGCTGGGTTGCCCGGGTTGGCTTCCACGAGGGCCAAGAGACGATGTCCCTGGGTGCCTACGTAGCTGGCGCTGAAAACGGTGTTGGGTGAGAGCTGACGCTCGAGGGAGAACATGTACTCCTCGGTATAGGGAATGCGGTTGGTGGTGGGGTAGGCCGGGAGCCCACTAATGGGCTCGTATTGCGACCAATCGACGTTAGAGTCGGGATGGCTCGCCGAAGAGTTGAGCGGCGCGAGTTGCACCGGGAAATACTGGCTGCCCAGGCCGGTAGAAGCGGAAAGGAACGGCGTGGCAAACTGCGGCGGCGTGGGACTGGTGTAGGTGGTGCCGTAGGGGGCGTTGGCGGCGAGGACTCCGATGGTGAGCGCTTCGATGGCGGTGTAAAACGTGCCGAAGCCGGCACGGAGACTGGTTTGACCGGGAGCACCGAGGATTTTGCCGAGAAGAGAATCGGGACTGGCAGCGGGCGAGTAGACAAGGCCGATGCGTGGGGCGAAATCTTTGTTGCCCGGAGGCGCGAGGGTGCGTGAAACTCCGGGGTCGGTGGGGAAAAGAATTCCGGCGGGAGCGGTGGGAAAAACTACGGATTGTTTGCCGGGCTCGAAGACCGCGAGCTGATTGTATTTTTCGTACCAGGGCTCGATACGGTCCCAGCGCAAACCGTAGTTGAGGGTGAGGTTCGGGCGCAGGCGCCAACTGTCCTGCGCATAGAGGCCGAGATATTTGTTGCGTCCGTAGAAGGGTTGGAGCTGGCTCTGATTGTATTGGGTGGGGGCGCCGAGCAAGAAGTCGGCGAAATCGGATCCGGTTTGACTGCCGAAGAACAGGAAGCTGCCGTTGAATTGAGCAATAGCGTGAGTGTTGACCTGGTCGTAATGAAATTCTCCGCCGACCTTGATGGTGTGAGTGCCCACGACTTTGGAAAAATTGTCGAGCCACTGGTAGGTGTTATTGGCCTGCTGGAGTTGGTTGGTGTTGGTTCCTATGGAGTAGTTGTTGAAGACCAGGTTTTCGACGCCCTCGGTTTGCGGCGCGAGCGGCACGATTCCTGGGGTACCCGGCCCTACCTGAAAGCCTTGAGAGGCGAGGCTGACTCCTAGTCCACCCTGTGGACGGCCGAGGTCATTGGAGTCGCGCATGTAACTGAAGCGGAACTCGTTGACCGCAGTCCCACCGAGCGTTCTGGTGTTACCCAGGTTCAGCAACTGAGCGCGGCCCAAGTTCAGGGCGTTGAAGCCGGGGACATTGGCTCCGCCTTGAGCAGTGGGATAGGGATTGTCCTGATTGAAGTTGTCGAGGAAATAGTAGGCCGAGAACAGGCCCCAGCGTGTGTTGGCGTCGAGGCGGAGGGCGCCTTTGTTGTCATGAAGGATCTGGTTATTGGCGGAAGTCGCGAACTCATTGCCGGGAAGATTGGGCGCGGGGATGTACTGCAACAGATGCTGGGCCGGCGCGGACCAAGTGCTGGTGGGGATTTGCAGGGTGGGGAAGACGCAAGCGGTAGTGCTGGTTGGAGAATAGTTTGTATTGGTGCAACCAGGAAAATAATAGGGCTCGCCGGTGGAGACTGGATAGTGGAGATTCGTAGATAGCGTGGTGGCGAAAGCAGCACCGCTTACCGGCATGAGCAGGGAGGTGGCCAGGTCTGACAAATTGCCAGAGCGGTCTTCGGCGGAAGGGACAGGAATCAATCCAGTGTCTACGCCCTGGGTCTGACGCGTGCCTTGATAGTCAGAGTAGAAGAAGATCTGGTTTCGGGTGATTGGGCCGCCGAGCGTGGCGCCGAACTGGTTTTGATCGAAGGAGCCGCGAGTGGGAGAAAAGTAATTGCGGGCATCGAGATTGGTGTTGCGAAGGAATTCGAAGACGTCGCCGTGGAATGCGTTGCTGCCTGACTTGGTAATGACATTGATCTGTCCGCCGCTGAACTCGCCGTACTCGGCGTCAAAATTGTTGGTGAGGATTCTGAACTCGGCGATGGAATCGAGATTGGGGATGATGGCCGTGCCCATGTTGACGTCTTCTTCGACATCGCTGCCATTCACCATGAAGCTGTTGGCGAATTCCCGCTGACCGTTGATGGAAACGGTGCCGGGGTTCAAATCGCCCGAAGGCGAGAAGGCGCTGGCACCTACATCCTGAACCGTGCTGGAGGTGATGGAAGTGGCGGGAGCGACCCCGGATTGAAGGGCTAGCAGATCGGTGTAGCTGCGGCCATTCAAAGGAACGGCGGTCATGGTGGAACCGGTGATGACCTCACCCATCTGGGAACTTGAGGTGTCGACGTGAACCGCGTTTTCTCTGACCGTGATGGCGTCGGTGCGTTCGCCTACCTGCAGCACGATATCCAGCAGAAGAGCGCTGTTGGCGTCGAGCATGATTCCAGTGCGGCGGTACGGTTGGAAGCCGGGGTGGTCGACTTCGAGGACATAGCTGCCAACGGGCAGGACAGGGAAACTGTATGTGCCGCGGCCGTCGACGGTGGCGGATTGCCGGACGCCGGTGCTGGCGTTGACCAAAGTGACAGAGGCTTTGGCGATGGCGGCGCCGGAGGGGTCTTTGATTGTTCCCGAGATGCTGCCGCCGACCCCGGCCCAAGCAGTCCCCAGCAAACAAAGAGACAGGGACAGGCGGAGCAGCGACGCCTTGCAGGAACATCGGATGATGTGCAGGGAGGCGTACAGCAAGGCAGCGATCTGGAACGATCCCAGTTGCAATCGAGTCGCATCTAGAGTTACAATCGCACTCTGTCGGTGGGGCTTCAGGGTCATAAGGGATCACTTCAGGAGCTTGCGGCTAGTTGCAATCGAGTCGCATCTGAACTACAGT